>Ga0164290_1000543_pt1 | contig 114625 bp, 106 predicted proteins | sample Micstemetagenome_FD_108782 | JGI IMG/M metagenome (GOLD analysis project Ga0164290, IMG submission 108782) | Contaminated culture microbial community from soil near Moab, Utah, USA - Microcoleus steenstrupii SON62 (Illumina Assembly) | ecosystem: Environmental > Terrestrial > Soil > Soil crust...
CGCGGTTCCCGGGCTCCTTCTCGCTGGGCTGGCCAACTTCTTCATCCAGTGGGGCTGCTGGTTCCTCTCGATGCTCTGACGCCCGGAAGGCGGTACCCTCGTGTCCCCCGTGGCCGTTACCGCCGATTCTCCAACCGACGCCCAGCTTGAGCACGAGAACTCGTGGCGCGTCGTGTGGGCGCTCGCTTGGCCCGCCGTCGCGCTGAACTCCCTGCAGGTCGTCAACACCCTGCTGGACCGGTTTTTCCTCGGGCATCTTGAGACCGCAGCGCTTACCGCCCACGGCGGCGCGACGAACGTGATGTTCCTCATGTTCTCGCTCGCGGTCGCGGTCGCCACCGGCGCGACGGCACTCGTCAGCCGAGCCTACGGCGCGGGGAAACGGCTGGAGTATCGGCGGGCAAGCCGACAGTCGCTCGCCGTGGCCCTCTTCGCCGGCCTCGCCAGCGCCGCGATCACCCTGCTCGGCTCCCATGTGATGGCGAGCTTCGTGCTGCCGGCCAAGGACGTGCAGGCGGTGCGGCTCATGGCCGACTTCGTCGTCGCATACTCGCTCGGGCTGCCCGCGATCTACATCGTGCAGGCACTGGCCGGATCGCTGCGCGGGATCGGAGACACCCGCAGCCCGATGGTCATCTCGGGCATCCAGATCCTGATCCACATCGCCCTGAACTGCGTCTTGATCTTCCCGACCCGCAGCTTGGGAGGCATCGTCGTTCCCGGGGCAGGGCTCGGCTTGGTCGGCGCGGCGATCGCCCTTGCGGCGAGCGCTTGGATCGCCGCGATCATCTACGTCTTCTATGCGGGCAAGACCCCGCTCGGTTTCCTGCTGCGGTTCCGGCTGCCCGAGCGGGAGTGGGTGGTGCGAATCCTTCGCATCGCGGTTCCCGCGGCGACGATGTCGGTTCTGCGGGTGCTCTCGCTGACCGCTTTCACCCTCGCGTTGGGACTCATTCCTAGAGGATCGGAGGCGATCGCGGCCATGAGCATCGGGTTCGCCATCGAATCGATCATGTTCATGCCCGCCTTTGGCCTGTCGGTCGCGGCCAGCGCCTTGGTGGGCCAAAGCCTCGGCATGAAGCGCCCGGAGCGAGCCGAGCGACTCGGATGGTCCGCGGCACACCTCGGGGCTCTCGTCACGGTGGCGCTCGCTCTCCCGGTCTTCTTCCTCGCGGACGACATCGCCGCGATCATGCTGAAGGACAAGCCGGCCGTCGTCGAGGAAGCGTCGACGCTCCTGAGGTATCTCTGCGCCACCGAGATCCTGTTCGGTTACGCGATGGTCCTCATTGGGGCTATGCAAGGGGCCGGTGACACCGTCCGTCCGATGTGGATCTCGATCTTCGCGCTCTGGGGCATGCGGGTCCCGCTCGCGTTCGTGATGGCTCTCTCTACCGGAACCCCGCTCATCGGAAGCCTCACGCTGCCTTTCGGGTTCGGCATGGGCGCCACCGGCGCCTGGCTCGCCATGGCCCTCACGCAAGGCGTTCAGGGAGTGATGTCGATCATCGCGTTTAAGCAAGGCGCCTGGAAGACGAAGAAGGTTTAGGCGTTCGGTGTTCGGTGTTCGGTGCGGGAGGATGCTGTCATCCCAAGCGGAGCCGAGGGATCCAACGGCAGGCACTGACTACCGCCGTTCAAGCCACGGCCCAGGCGAGGGTACGCGCGAAGGCGCGTGTAGCCGGCGCTCCTCGCGCCGTCCGGAAGGGAGTCTCACGCCACGGCGCAACGAGGTCGCGGCATGACCGTGGGTGGTGGGTGCCTACGGTCGGAGACCTAGGCTCCGCCCGGGATGACAGGAGCGTGGCAAACACGTGCCTCGCGACCTAGTTGAACTGGAACAGGATTCCGCTTCGGGGCGTGTCCACCACCGACAGCCGTCCCTCGGCGACGGCGTCCGCGAGCAGCACCCGCCACTTCTCCTGGAAGTTCTCCGTCCAGTCCCTGCGGGTCTCCGGCGTCAGCGGAACCGGCGACCCTTGAAGCCCCATCGCGGCGATCCAGGTCTGCGCCTTCTCGCGATCGATCACCACGCGGCTAAGTGAGATGTATGCGTGCGTGAATCCCATCCGCTTCATCTCTCGCACGTAGTCTTCGCCGGTCTGCATCGCGTCGTACGGGATGATGGTGCTGTGCGGCGGATTCGCCCAAACGTATGGGACGTCGAGCAGGAAGCCGAACACCTCGTCGTACAGCGCGACTTTGCCTCCTTTCACCCGCTCGTTGATCGCCTTACTCGACGCATAAAACGGGATCGTCAAGTTCTGATACTCGTCGGCAGTGACCTTGCCCGTGACCACCTGGATTTGGGATTGGAAGCGCTGCGAGTAGAACAGATACAGCGTGAACACCGCCTGCAACGCGACGGCACCGGCCGCGATAGCTCCAGTGCGAAGACGCGTGAACGCCCCTCCGGCAAGCACGCTAAGCGGGATACCGAGGGTCACGATGTAGCGACTCTGCTGGGTTAGGAAGAACCACATCACGAGACTGAAGCCGATGACGCCCAGAATGGGTCCCTCGAACCGGGTCAGCCGGCCGGAAAAGGCCCAGAGAACGAGAACGGAAAGCACCGCGACTCCGACGCCGGCGAGCGGTGAGCCGAGTCCCTGGGTCGGGGCGGGATTCGTGTAGCGTCCGGGTTGGTACGCCAAGCCGAGAATAGCGTGGCCGATTTGCGTGATGTCGCGACGCGTTTCAGTGCGGCCGACGCCAAAGCTCTGCTGCTCGTTTCGGTACACGTCGGCGCGCCGCTCATCCCAGCCTTTGGCGCCTAAGCGCTCGAAGAAGAACGGATAGACCGGATTTCCCGCGACGACGGCGTTCTTGATGTACCACGGGGAGGCGATTGCCATCGCCACGATTCCCACCAACACACCCGCCTTGAGACCGGCCGACGCTTGGCGCGTCGCCGCCCCGGCGGCGACCAGCACGAACCCAACGGCAAAGAGCGTCTGCAGGCCGGTGTACTTGCTGCCGGCGGCGAAGCCCAGCATGATGGCGGCAAGCCACAGCATCTGCTTGCGCTCCTGCTCGGCGAACCACCAGGCGGCGAAGACGATGCCTAACCCGGCGTACAGGCCGTGCGCGGTGTCGATGTACGCGCTGCCCGCTTCGAGAACGACCACCGGCATCGTGGCGAACGCCAGGGCCGCCCACCACCCCGCGCGATCGCCGTACCGCTGACGTGCGAGGCCGAAGATGGCAAGGGCGCCGAGCAGCATGTAAGCCAACTGGAACGCCTTCGCTCCTTGTTGGCCGCCCCACTGGAGACCCCAGATGTAGAGGTTGTCGACGGTGAACGGGAAGAACGACTGGTGGATCGTGGGGATCGTCTGGATCTGCCCCGCCGCCAGCCACTGCTTCGGCACCGCAAGGTGGTACGCCAGGGTGTCCCAGTCCATGATGTCGCTGGGAGCAAGGACCGAGACGAGGGCGATGACGGCCGCCACAGCGATGCCGAGCACGGCGAGCAGTTCCGGTCCCTTGGGGAGTGAGAACCGGATCGCCTCCCGCTTCTGGGCGACGAGCAGCACCGTGCCGACCAGCGCCAGTAGGAACGGCAGCCAAGCCCCGCCACCAAAGCGGAATGGCACGAGCCCGACAAAGAAGGTAATCGTCCCAAGCGCGCCCAAGCCCAGCAAGCCGGCGACACCCAAAGTCGCGGCCGGGTCGAGACCAGCGAGCAGGCGTCGGCCGAACACGGTCCCCAGCCCCGTGATCCCGAAGCAAACGAACAGCGCCACCAGCACTCCGGTCATCGTTGCGGATTATGGCGAGGAGAGTGCGTTCGGCGTTCGGCAGGGCGCGCGTGGCACCAATCCCATAGCGGACGTTGTCATCCCGAGCGAAGTCGAGGGACCTGACCGCAGGCACTGACTGATCACGGTCAAGCCGCCATCCAGGCAAGGGTGCGCGCGAAGGCGCGTGTGGCCGGCGCTCCTCGCGCCGTCCGGAGGGAGACTCACGCAACGACGCAAAGGGCGGGGCCTGACCAAGGGTAGCTAGTGCCTCCAGTTAGGTCCCTCGGCTCCTCTCGGGATGACAGGATCCTACAGAGTCTCGCGGTACGCTTGCACCGGTGGACCGCCGCCCTCCCCCCGGGTCCCTGAACGCCTTCACCGCCCCCGAAGCGGCGCCCCGATCGGACTGAAAGTCCCGAACCGGCGGATCAACTTTTCGCGACAAGCTTCCGTGACATCGCGTATCCTATTCGAATAACGGTCGAAACGTTTCGACCGTTGAGGTCGACGTTGATCTGGAAGAGAATTACGCTCTCGCTCTTGGGGCTGGCGCTAGCCATGCCTGCCGTTGCTGCGGAAAAGGCCCGCCTTCGGTTCACTGTTTGGGACGGAAACGAGTCTCTCGACATCATTCGAGGGGTCATCAGGGAGTTCCACAAAGAGAATCCGGACATCGAGGTGAAGCTCGAGAGCATCGGAGACTACAACCAGTACCACACGAAGATGCTCACGCAGTACGCGGCAAACGTCGCGCCTGACGTGGCGATGATGGACCCGGGGCACTTTCAAGCACTGGCTCGTCGCAAGGCACTCCTTCCGCTGAACGAATTCGTCTCCAAAACCCCAGGGTTCGATCTCAGCACGTACTACAAGCCGATCGTCGACGCTCACTCGCTGAAAGGTCAGCTGTACGTGCTTCCGCGCGACATCGCCCCCTCGGGCCTGATCTACTACAACAAGCGACTTTTCAAGGAAGCCGGCATTCCCTACCCCGACGGCAGCTGGACCTGGGATTACAAGGTCCGCCCGGAGCTGAAGGAGAAGGACTTCCTCTGGGTGATGCAGCAGCTCACCAAGAAGGGAGCCGACGGCAAGACCGCTCGGTTCGGCTACGTGTCGGACTGGCCGGGCCTGATGTTCGACACCTTCATGTACTCCTCCGGCCTCAAGCCGGCGGACAACTACGAGGAGCCGACGAAGGTGCTGTACGACTCGCCCGAGATGGTGAAGGCGTACAACCTCGGCCGTGAGCTCATGTTCGACAAGCGCTGGGTGCCGAGCTCGACGGAGGTCTCGTCCGTCCTGCAGTCGACGACCCAGCAGCTGTTCGTTCAGGAGAAGGTCGCGATGTTCCAGAGCGGCATCTGGGTCGTTCCGAAGATGCGCGCCGCGCTCCAGCCCGGAAAGGAAGGGTTCTTCGAGTGGGACATCGCTCGCATCCCCACCTTCGCCCACGGCGACGGGAAGCCGTACGGGCCGACGGGCGGATCGGGCTACAGCATCTTTTCCAGCACCAAGTACCCCGAGGCCGCGTGGCGCCTCGTGCAGTACATGGCCGGTCCGCCCGCGATGAAGCCGATGGCGATGGCGGGCATCGCCCAACCGGCCATCCGGTCTCTTGCCCTCTCCGACGTGTGGCTGCCGGGACCGAACACTCCCCTGGAGCAGCGATACCCGGCCAATCGGATCGCGACCGACGAGCTCGTGAACTTCGTCCAGTTCGGGCCGACGGCCCCGTTCTGGCCGGACGTCGCCGGCCTCGTGGACGCTCGGCGTGACTCGATCTACAACGGAATCATGAAGCCGGAGCAGGCGCTGAAGCTGGGTACCCAAGAGGGTCAGAACCGGCTCGACGCCCTTCGGCGCGAGGAGACGCTGCCGAACTACAACTGGCCCATCGGCATATTGGCCGGCGTGGCCATCGTGGCCGGGCTGCTCGCTTGGATCTACGTTCCCGAGCGTCGCCAAAAGCACACGTTCCGGCAGCGGCGCGAGAACATCGCCGCCTACAAGTTCCTCTCGCCTTGGCTCATCGGCATGGCGGTGTTCACCCTCGGCCCAATGGTGCTCTCGCTGCTGATGAGCATGATGAACTGGGACATGATCCTCCCGGCTCAGTGGCGCGGTGGCAAGAACTTCACGGAGGCGTTCACCGCCGATCCGCGATTTTGGATTTCGATCCGGGTGACGATGGCGTACACGCTCATCGCGACGCCGCTCGGCATCCTCACCGCGCTGGCGCTGGCGCTCCTGTTGAATCAGAAGGTGAAGGGCGTGCCGCTCTTCCGCGCGATGTACTACATCCCGTCCATCGCCAGCGCCGTCGCCATGACCCTGGTGACGCGAAAGATCCTCGCGCCGGACGGAGGCCTGTTGAACTCCATCCTGTACAGCCCGGTCTTCGCGAGCTGGGTCGGCAAGCCGCTGAGCGCGCTCGCCGGCACCCCGAACGACCCGGTGAACTGGCTAGGCAACGACAAGACGGCGATGGCCTCGGTGATCATGCTCTCGCTCGCGGGCGTCGGCGGCGCGATGATCGTGCTGCTCGCCGGCCTTCAGGCGATTCCGCAGTTCTACTACGAGGCGGCGACCGTGGACGGGGCGAGCCCCTGGCAGCGTCTGAAGGCGATCACGCTTCCGCAGCTCTCGCCAGCTCTCTTCTTCACCCTCATCACCGGGTTCATCGGCTCGTTCCAGGTGTTCACCCAGGTGTTCGTCATCGCGAACGGCGCGGGTGGCGGGCCAAACAACTCGCTCCTGGTGTACATGATCGCGCTGTACGCCAGCGCCTTCAACAACCTCCGAATGGGCTACGCCGCCGCGCTGGCCTGGATCCTGTTCTTCATCATCATGCTGTTCACGCTGGTCCAGTTCCGCATGAGCAAGTGGGTCTACTACGAGGCGGAGGCGAAATGAGCGCACCCGTTCGAGAACCCCGCTCCACCTCGCCGCTCGAGCCGGTGGTCGAGCACTCTCCGGTCGGCGCGGACTACGAGCGGTTTCGTATCGCGGCCCGTCGGGCCGAGAACGCGAACCGGGTGGCGAAGGCGGCGGTCTGGCTGCTTCTCGTCGTCGGCGCCATCGCGTTCCTCGTGCCGCTGTACGTGATGCTGGTGATGTCCCTGAAGACGGAGGGCGAGATCCAGCGGACTTCGGCCTGGGCGTGGCCGAGCCAGATCACGTGGGCCAACTTCCAGGAGGTCCTGCGGAACCCCAACGCGCCGTTCCACCTGTTCTTCAAGAACACGGCGGTCATCGCGACGCTCTCCACGCTCGGCGTTCTGGTGTCCAGCAGCCTCGTCGCCTACCCGTTCGCTCGAATGAGCTTCCGCGGCCGCGACCGGCTCTTCCTTCTTCTGCTCGCCACGATGATGCTCCCGGGCATCGTCACCATGATCCCGACGTACGTGCTTTACAAGTACCTGTACTGGGTGGACACGTTCTATCCGCTGTGGGTGCCAGCCTGGTTCGGCGGCGGCGCGTACAACATCTTCCTGCTGCGCCAGTTCTTCATGGGCATTCCTCGCGAGCTGGACGAGGCGGCGATCCTCGATGGCGCGAGCTACGGCACGATCTTCTGGCGGATCCTGATCCCGAACGCCGGCCCCGCTCTGGCGACCGTGGGCATCTTCGCCTTCATCTACAACTGGCGCGACTTCATGGGCCCCCTGCTCTACCTGAACGACCCAGAAAAGCAGACCCTGGAGCTCGGCCTCCGCACCTACCAGACGCTCAACAGCGAGCAGTGGCACCTCCTCATGGCCGGCTCCGTGCTCGTCATGATCCCCCTGCTCGTGCTCTTCCTGGTGGGTCAGAGGTACTTCGTCAAGGGCATCGTGATGACCGGCGGCAAGTAAGGCCGCCCGACATCCTCAGAAGGGGCGCGACTCTGCGCCCCTTGGAGCCGTCTCAATAGATCGTGTCCGTTACGATCCTCACCGCCGGCTACGGCAATCGCGGCTTCGAGGGATTCATCGAGCTCATGCGCCGTCACGGCGTGACGCACCTCGTCGACGTCCGCTCGGTGCCCCAGTCCAGCTACTGGGAAGACTTTCGCAAGCCCCGTCTCGAGCGGATCGTGCCCCCCACGGGGCTGAAGTACGTCTACATGGGCGACACGCTAGGCGGTGTTCCTCAGTACCCCGAGGGCTCTCCCGCGGCGGAGGATGAGAAGGCGCACATCTTCTGCAAGGCGGACCCCACCGCCGTCGACCTTCACCCGCTCTTTCACGATCCCACCTTTCGATTGGGGCTAGAGAAGCTGATCAAGGCGGCCTCGGATCCGAAGCGCGTGATCTGTCTCATGTGCGGTTGTCTCCGGCCGCACAAGTGCCACCGGTCGCGACTGATCGGAGAAGCATTGGAGAACGAAGGGGTTGAGGTATTCCATTTGGATGGAAATGGAGTTCCTGTTACCCACCACCAGGTGATGTTGGAAAATGCGCCGACACAGACCTCTCTCTTCTAGTTCGCCCGATGAGTGCTAAGCCGTCTCCGCACGACGACAGTCACGTAGACGAACGCAACGGCGATGAGAGGGGGAGCAATCAAAGCGCCAGAGAGGATTAGATGACCTCAGGTGGGCGCGGCTCATGGACGCGATGAAGAAGTACATCCTGTTTGACCACGATGGGGTGCTGGTGGATACCGAGTTTTGGTACTACAAAGCGGCGGAGCGCGCCCTCGGGGACATCGGTTTCGCGCTGGACCAGCAGCGGTACCTTCGGGACATTGCGCAGGGGCTCGGCACTTGGGTCCAGCCCAAGGCGGCCGGAGTTAGCGATCAGACGCTCAGCGCCCTGCGTGTGGCCCGCGATGCCTACTACCAGGAATATCTGAGAACCCAGGCCATCGAGATCGAAGGGGTCGTCGAGGCGCTTGAGGAACTGTCGAAATACACCCGCATGGCCATCGTGACCACCGCGAAGCGGGCGGACTTCGAGCTCATCCATGAGAAGCGCCAGATTCTGCCGTTCATGGAGTTCGTCCTAATGCGCGAAGACTACGAACTCGCCAAGCCGCACCCGGAGCCGTATCTGACCGGCCTGAGACGCTTCGGAGCTGTCAAGGAAGAGGCGCTGGTGGTAGAGGACTCGGCCAGGGGCCTGAGCTCGGCCGTGGCGGCCGGCATCGACTGCGCCATCGTCCACAGCGACTTTACGAGAGGGAGCGACTTCTCGCGAGCCCGCTACCGGATCGACACCCTAATCGAGTTGAAGGGAATCATCCTGGCCACAAGCTGAGGGAGCACCGATCATCAAGTGCCTTTGGAGAGTTCCCAAGCCTTATCCGCGGAGTCAGTAGCTTCACCCGGCCGGGAGATTCGCAGGCGCGCAAGGCACGCGCTCCCCCTGGCGCACTGCTTTAAGCCGGATTGGCGCGGGATCTCCAGGCAATGTAGCCGCCCGTAATGTAGATCTAAATCGCGAGCGCGCCCCCGTTGCAAAAGGTCCATCGCATGGCCGCCAAAAGCCCAGAAGAGAAGAAGGATGGTGCGGAAAGACTGAGCTGTACGCTCGGAAAGGTTCATCTGAAGCGATCTCCAACCGAAGGTGACGAGAAATAATCCAATCCCTCCGAAGTACCAGATCGTAGAGTCAACGCCGACCCCGATGATGCCCCCGGTAGCTAGCGCTGCAGCCAGATGCCAGAGCACCCGGACCACAGATTCAGGGATGCGTGGCCATGGGTATTCCCTTCGCCACCAACTCTTCTCCATCCCGCCATGATCGGAACGCACGAATAGTCGTCAACGGATTCCGAGGCATCCCGCTCCTCGAACGGGCCGCCTAAGTCATGCAGGACCACCCACATCGTAGGTTCAATACCGGTCTAGTTGACGGACGCAGACTCCTTTGTCGTAGCGGCAACGGGAACGTTTACCGTCAGTTTGGGGAGATCCAGGGCAGTCCCTAAACGATTGAGGCGGAGAAGAACTTCCACTGCCCTTCGGAGACGACCTCGACGGTTCCGTCGACCACCTTGATGGCCGTGTGGTCGTCGATCGCGTACGCCGGCCCCCCAATCTCGGCGGCCCACTTCTGGGCGTGGGCCATCGTGTTGTCCGGAAACGAGGGGTAGTCCAGGTGCGGGAAGATCGAGAAGTCGACGACCCCGAGCGTGCGGTCGTCACCTTCGCTGGGAGGCTTCCAGCTGAAGAAGGCCTCGCCGATTCGGGGAGTCAGCACCATGCTGCCGGCGCTCAGCCCGACCCAGACTTTCTGCGGCATGGAGGGCAGGAGCTCCGCCAGGCCAGACTCTCGCATCCAGTGCGCCAGGTACGTCGCATCCCCACCGTCCACCAGCAGAACGTCAGCCTCCTGGACCCACGGAATCCAGCGGTCCCTGCCGACGCTTGGCAGCGCCGTCAGTTCGAGCACGCCCACCGACTTCCATCCCAAGTTGCAGAGGTCCGACGGAGTCTCGCCGACGATGGAGCGCCGGACGGAGTACGGATTGCACCACGGGTGACCCCAGCCCCCGGTGGGTACGCAGAGGGCGCGGCACTCGCCAATCGGCTTGTCGAGCATCTCGACAAGTGCCCGGTGGATGCTGGGGTTGGTGACGCCACCGGAAGTGAGAAGTAGCTTCATGATGCGTTTCCCCGGCATGGTACCGGCAAGGTGCCAGCGTTACGAAGTCGACTAACCGGCGGCCAGAAACGCCATGAATAGCGGTCGATCGGGCGGGTGTCTCAGAGACGGAGTGATGCGTCGATGAAGCGGAGGCGCTTACGAAGGATAACGGGCTTACCTGTTGTCCGCTCAATCCTTAAAATGCACTCGTGCTTCCATGGCAATGGTCGAATGAGATGCAGGAGTTGCACGACGCGTGCTTGGAGTGGTTCATGGGGAACTTCTTTGAGGGACATCACTCGTCGCTACAGATTGTGGGGAAAGACGCCTCTGGTGAGAAGCTCATGCTGAAGCTCCACGCAGAGAACGACCAACAGATGTACGAGTCGTCGAAGTCGAATCTCCAGCGGATGGGCATGGTGAAGTTCGTCGCATTGGGCGAAGGACGCCTCCAACTCACAAGAGGGTTGGTGAACGTTTTCATCATGTACTGGCAAGATGCCGGTGAAGCAAAAGCTCGGGCGGCCGTGATGCCATACGAGCTCACGGAGAGTGGGTATGCCTGCTCCGAATGGTACGAGACGAATTGGGTCGACGAATCTTGGCTCGTTACTCAGTGAGCGAGCCCACTCACGCAGCTTGCAACGGGATCGTTCGCGAAGCGCCTGGTACGCCCCAGGTTGTACGCTAGCGGCATGGAAAGCGAGGTGGGATTCGCAGGCGAGGTGCTCATCCTCACGGGGCCGCCTGGATCGGGAAAAACCACCGTCGTGCGACTGCTCGCGAACGAACCGGGATCGGCGAAGGTCCACCTCCATTCCGACGACTACTGGAGTTCCATCAAGAACGGGTTCATCCCGCCCTACCTTCCCGAGTCGCACGCTCAGAACCAAGTGGTGATGGGCGTGCTGGCGAAGGTCGTCGAAGGGTACGCGCGAGGCGGCTACTTCGTCGTCCTCGACGGCATCGTGGGGCCGTGGTTCCTCCCCGCCTTCGAGTCGCTCACCGTGTCAATTCACTACGTCGTGCTCCGCCCTCCCCTCGAGGTCGCAATTGAGCGCTGCCAATCGCGCGCCGGGGACGCGTTGTCCGACCCAGGGACGATCGCCGACCTCCATCGGCAGTTCTCATCACTTGCCGAGCGGGAGAGACACGTGGTCGTGGTCGACGAGCAATCGCCCGAACAGGTGCTCCATCTCGTGAAGGAGTCACTCGCCAGCGGTGCGTTCCGGCTCCGTTAGCAGCATGGGACGAATCCACTTCCCTTCCGCCCATGAGCCACTCCTACGAAGACGCCATTCCGAAGCCCGGATACGCCGAGCCGTACGCCACGCTCCTCACGACGCTTGAGCGACAGACCGCCGGTTGGCGGCAACAGCTTGGAGAACCCAGCATCGACGAACTCGTCTGGCAGCCGTACCCGAACGGTCATAGCATCGGCGCGCTGCTGCTGCACCTAGCGGAGGTCGAGACTTACTGGATCGAGTCCGTCTGCTCCGGCCGGGCGCTGACCGCCGAAGACCGGCAGACGTACCTGAGCGACCACATGGACCCGTTTACCGGCCAGTGGCCCGCTCCACCGCGGGAACCGTTTGCCTACTACTCGGCACTGCTTGACGCCGTGCGGGCGCGGACCCTCGAAAGCGTCAAGGCATTCGGCGACCCGCGGGAAGTGAAGCAAGCCGACTGGGGAGCGATGACCGTGCGGTACGTGCTGACGCACGTTATCTGGCACGAGTCGTACCACGGGGGACAGGCCGTGTTGCTGAAGAGCTTGCGGGCTGGGCTCAACCCCTAGAGGGCCGCGAGGGGCAGAAACACGCTGGATTTCCCTTGCTTGCGAGTGAATTCCAGCGTGCCGGCGCACTTAGCGCCCGTCGGGCTAAACGCCCTGCTTGCGAATTCGATTCTTGTTGGGCTTCTTGCCAGAAGGCGCCGAAGGGCCGCTCGTGTCCCCGCCGGTGCCGGCGCTCGACTGCTTCGGGCTCTTGAGGCCATCGACGGCAGCCTTGATGTCTTTCTTAGAAGGACGTTCCATACCTCAGGCTACTTGACGTGCCGCCAAGATTGCCGGGCGAAGGACTATTGGTCGCCGAAAGGTACAGCTTTGGCCAGAGCTTTTGCCACGCAACACGTTCTCATTCCCGTGTGCCACACCCGCTCATCGGGCCCTCCGATTCAGCCTCCTCTCAAGAGCGACCTGCCACGGATCGCCGACCAACACAAGGGAGCAGGCGGGCGTTATACTCGCGCCCATGGTGGGAGAAGGGTTGCGAGTCGCCATGCTCGGGGCGGGAGGCATCGCCCGGACGCACGCACGCTGTTTACGAGAGTCGGGAGCCGAGATCGCCGCCGTCTGTGCCCGAACCGAGGCCTCGGCCGGCGCTTTCGTCGACGGCTCGGCACCCGGAGCCAAGGCGTACACCGATTTCCTGAAGATGCTCGACGTGGAGCGGCCGGACGCTCTTTACGTTTCGCTCCCACCCGGCGCGCACCGTGGCCAGGTTGAGACGGCCGCTCAGATCGGGTTGCCGCTTTTCCTGGAGAAGCCCATCGCACTGGACGTCGAACGCGCCGAGGCCCAGGTCCGAGCGATCGAGAAGCACGGCGTCGTTTCGCTCGTGGGTTATCAGATGCGGTTCAGCGATCCCGTTCGTCGCCTGCGGGAACTGATCGACCAGGGCGAGGCGGGACGCGCGACGCTGTTCCAGGGCACTTACCTATGCAACGCCCTCCACGCCCCTTGGTGGCGTGACGCGGAGGTCGGAGGAGGTCAGCTCGTGGAGCAGGCCATCCATCTCTACGATCTGGCGATGTACCTCGGTGGTCCCGTGGATTCGGTCTCCGGATTCGCGGCGAACCTCACCCACGGCAACGTGGACGGCTATACCGTCGACGACACCAGCGCCGCGCTTCTTCGCTTCCGCGATGGCGGAGCGGCGAGCCTCGCCGCCTCGAACTCAGCCGTTCCAACCCGGTGGCAGGCGAGTTGGCGCGCCGTCTTCCAAAACGTAACGGTAGCCGCGCCGAGCGGTGGCGAAACGACGTTCAGCTACTCGAAGGGGCAGCCGGCCGAGCACTTTTGGCAGAGCGGCGAGGCATTGCGCGAAGAAGCCGTGCCCAGCCAAACCGATCCCTACCTAGCGCAGACGCAGCACTTCCTTCAGGCGGTGCGGGGCGAAGTGGCCAGCCTTGCGCCTGCCCGCCACGGCCTTCGCGGTCTGCGCCTCGTGAAGGCGGTTCAAGAATCCGCGCGCCGCGGAGGCGCGCCCGTCGAAATCTCGGAGGAGTAACCCATGCGCCTGCTCATCAACCTGCCCCCCGGCTTCTTCACCACTCCCGAGTTCGAACCGATCTTTGCCAGACTCGTGAACCACGAGGTGCGACGCACCTCCCACAACACTGCCGACGAGATCGCCCCGGACCTTGCGTGGGCGGACGCGGTGATCATGTGGTCTTGGCCGACCCTAACGCCAGAGCTGCTGGACAAAGCACCGCAGCTGCGTTTCGCGGGCTTGCTCGACGTCACCCAGAAGGGGGCGCGATCGCTCCTGGACCGCCACATTCCGGTGTCGGTCGGCCGCTCCGCGTTCTCTCCCGCAGTCGCCGAGATGGCGCTCGGGCTGATTCTGAACGTCTTACGCCGGGCGGGTGACTATCACACCCAGATGCGCACGGGATCGGAGCCGTGGGTGCGGTCGTTCCCAGACGACATCGATCCGCTCGAGCGCGAGCTCACCGGACGATCGGTCGGAATCGTGGGCTTTGGTCGCGTCGGCCGGCGGCTCGCCGAACTGCTCGCGCCATTCCGGTGCCGACTCTCCGTGTTCGACCCGCACATCCCCGCCGATGCGCTCGAGGCGTTCGGCGCGGAGGGCGTGTCGCTCCCGACCCTGATCGGGCGCTCGGACGTCGTGGTGCTCTGCGCCGCGTCGAACGAGGGGACCTCGCATCTGTTGGGGCAGGCAGAGATCGCTCTTCTCCGTCCGAATGCACTTCTCGTCAACGTCGCCCGGGCGGCGCTAGTGGACACCGAAGCCTTGGTTCGGCGTCTCGAACGAGGCGACCTGCGCGCCGCCATCGACGTCTTCGATCAGGAGCCCCTCCCGGCCGATCACCCTTTGCGCCGTCTGCCGAACGCCTACTTGACGCCGCATCGGGCCGGAGGCACGATGGCTTCGGTCCAGCGAATTCTGAACTGGTTGATCGACGATCTCGAAGCGGCCCAAAGCGGCGGCCAGCGCCACTATCCCCTCGTCGAAGGCATGATCCCCAGCCTAGACGCCTAAGGAGCGCCGATGCCACTGTCCGTCGTCGAAGCCGGCAACCCATCGATTCGGTAGCTCCCTGCCTCGATGCCGTCGAACTCCGCCAACCCAAAGTTGGCCGTGAGCGCGCACCCGTTCGCCCACTCGGTTCTCTCGACCAGACCATCGGAGTCGAGGTACGCATGCGAGAGCATCTCCACCCCAGCCACATGTGCGTTCCAATCGTCTACCTGGCGGTGCGGGTGGTCGCCGTCGTGCTGGCCCTGCAGGTAGACGTATCCCCAGAGCATGTCGGTGAGCCAGCGCGGCTCCGGCTCGCCCAGAACCGCACCGTGAGCGTAACGAGCGTGGAAGCAGGCGTCGCCGAACACGAGGGGCCAAAGGGGGATCGAGACCCCTGCCAGCCGCGAGTGCCGATTCTCCAACCAATCCACGTAAGGCACGCCGAAGTCGGCGGCCTCCTCGCTCCCGACGATCTGCCCCTGCTCACGGTAGAACTGGAGCAACTCGATCTTCAATGATTCGTCCTCGGCCCGCGTCGTCTCGTTGCCGGGCTCGTGCGACTCGTAGAGCCGCACGGCGGTGACGGTATCGGGAAAGATTCCTTGGGCGCCGAGCGTCGCAATTTCGGGCCAGTTGCGCCTCGCGTACCGTAAGCCGTCGCGGGGATTGAGGATGAACGCCTGCCCACCCGCCCACAGGCCGCCCGCCATCGGCTTTCCATCCACGCCGCGGATCACGCCGTTTGGGAACGAGGGGCACTGAGCGTAGATGTCCTGATAGTTGTCGTGAAGCGCCAGCGGAAAGCTCGGACTCGCCGAAGGGAGTGCTCGCAGCTCCTCGATGCTCCCGAGGGCTGGTTCCGGAGGCCAAATGTCGGGGTGCGTCTCGTCGTACCCACCGCGAATCCAACCCCTTATCACCGCGAGGCCGTGGACGCCCTCACTCTCGGCCGCTCGCAACAAGCGCTGGACGTCGGCATGGGTGTGGCGAACACGTACGGTCTCCGCGTGCTCCCTGATCTCGGCTGGAACCGGCACCATGCGCCCCTCGAAGTTCTCCGGGTGCGTCGGCGAGGCCTGCATGAACGACAGGATCCGTCCGCCAACGAGGCTCCGCAGCGCGGGCCGCTCGGCCAACTTGTCGCCGAGCGGCCGGTGGAGGCCGTGCTCGATTGCCCAGGCTCGGTACCGCTTGGCCAGCCCCACGTATCCGCCGCTGGTAAAGCCATACCGCACCGCCCGCTCGCCGGTCCACTTTCCTAGGGATCGCAGCCATCCCGGCGCCGCCGTCATCTCTGTCACCATCGCCCCGGCATCCGCGTGCCCCTCGCTGAAGATCGCGATCCAGCCTTGCTCGCCCGACAGTCCCCCGACCCACCTCATGGTGAGGTGTCCGTACAGCGAATAGAAGTAGCGGCTCGAGAGTGGCTGGCGCACCCACTGGCCGATGGATCGGGGCAAGACGAGGCTCTCACTCACGATCGGCGGAGGGAACACCAGCGAGGGCAACTCTTCGCCGACTTCGTCGATCCTGAACTCCGCCCATGGACCGTCGAGCGACACCCTGAGCCGAAAATCTCCGACCGGTTCGCCCAACCGGCCGAGCACAGTGACCCGCAAACTGTCGCCCCCGACGGCCTGGATCCGGAACCGTCCCGGGAATTGCTCGCAGATCGACCGCTCGGATCGCGGCCACACGTGGCCTACTTCGATCGGTCCCTCTTCCTGAAGCGCGACGCGCCCCATCGACCACCGAGTTCCCGTTGCGAGGTCGACAAACTCCGCCGAGGCATCCTCGTTGAGCGTCAGCTCGAGATGGTCGTTTCGAAGGCAAAGCACGGGCTGGAGCACGCCCCGATAATACGGCAAGTTAACGAAACTCATTCCTGCGCAAAAGAGCCTAAAGCCGGCGAGGAAAGTAACCGATACGAACGATCAGCAGCTCTAACGCTGCAGATTTGCAACGCCTTGGAGGAAGGAGATATGGCATTGTCGCTTCCAACCTATTCGCGTTTCGGGGCTACCGTCATGGCCCTGGGCGCACTCATCACCGGTGCCCTCGCGGAGGGAACGTTCATTCCTGCCGCCAGCCGCGCCGATCACGTTTACGACGCCGCTCGGCATCAGCTCTACATCAGCAATGGATCGCAGATCCTGCGCTACGACGTCCTCACAAAGAGCTCGCTTCCCCCGATCACGGTCGGTGGCACGCTGCAGGGTCTCGACATCTCGCCCGACGGCACCACCCTCGCCGTCGCGGATGCGGACCAGACTGAGGGACCTCGCGTCCACTTCGTTAATCTGGACACCGCCGCGGTCACCAAGAAGGTGTTCGCGCGCGACTTCTACGAGGCGGGCACCCACTCCGTGGCGTACGCCGCCGACGGCTCGATCCTTGTTTCGTCGAACTTCAACGGCTCCGGCTCGGTGCCGCTCCGCCGATTCGACCCGAACAACGGCTCGGTCGCGACGCTCGCCTACGTGAGTCAGCGTACGATGCTGTCGCCGAGCGCGGATCGGCAGATCATCGGATTCGCGGAGCCGAACAACTCCTCGGGTCCGTTTGGCCGCTACCGCTCGGAGGACCGGGACATCATCCGAACCTCGGGCTACGACCAGGGCACCTCCTGGTTCAACTTCGAGATCGGCACCAACCGGGACGGAACGCAGTTCGCGCTCCCGACCTACGGCGGCACCTTTATCGCCGACTTCGACCTCACCAAGACGGGCGTGGTTCTCGGAGATTACGCCGGCCCGCAGCCCGTCGGAGCTGCCTACCACCCGGCCAAGGACGTGGTCTACTTCCCCTGGGCCGGCACCGAAGAGGTTCGAGTCTTCAACTCGGTCACCTGGGAGCAGATCGGCTCGATCGACGCCGAGTACGCGTTCGGTCACACCGGCAACGCGGCTTACGGCGCGGGCCGGGTTAAGGTGTCCAGCGACGGAACCCTGGTGAGCGTGAGCGTGGGCGGCGGCGTGCGCCTCGTCTCGCTTGAGTCGGCTCCGCTGGAAGTCCAGTCGCAGTCGGTGATCACCAGCGAGGACACGCAGATCGGGATCACTCTGACGTCCAGTGGCGCTCAAGGAGCCGTGGCATACGAGATCGTTGGCCAGCCGGGCAAGGGCACGGTCAGCGGGTCCGGAGACAGCCTCGTCTACACCCCGAATCCCAACGCGAACGGGAGCGACTCGTTCACCTTCCGCGCCGTCGACGAGGCGGGCCGCGTGAGCAATGAGGCGACGGTCTCGATCGAGATCCTCCCCGTGAACGACAATCCGGTCGCGGCGGACGACTCTGCCCGCACGAAGAAGAACGTCGCAATCGTGATCAACGTTCTCGCCAACGACACCGACCTGGACGGCGACACCCTCAAGGTGGCGTACGTGACGGCGGGTGCCAACGGAACGATCACGGTGAACGCGAACGGAACGCTCACGTTCACTCCGAAGAAGAACTTCTTCGGGACGGAACGATTCAGCTACACGATTACGGACCTCAAGGGCGGGGCGTCGACGGCGACCGCTTGGGTCACGGTCACGGTCGACAAGAAGTAGCGCCACCTACTGCACGGAAGCAAATGCCAGGGCGGCGGGAGTGAAAACTCCCGCCGCCTTCTTCGTTCCGGGTGAGGTACAGACAGCCAACATGAAGCTCCAATCCATCTGTGTGTTCTGTGGCTCGTCCGAGGGAGTGCGTCCCGAATACCGCGTCGCCGCCGAGCACGTGGGCCGTACCCTCGCGGGACGCGGCATCCGCCTGATCTACGGCGGGGGAAACATCGGATTGATGGGCGCGGTCGCCGACGCGGCGCTCGAGGCCGGCGGCGACGTGGTGGGGGTCATTCCCGAGCACCTCGTAGGATGGGAGGTCGCGCACGAGGGGCTGCCGACACTCGAGGTCGTCGGCTCGATGCACGAGCGCAAGGCTCGGATGGCAGAACTCGCGGACGCCTTCGTCGCGTTGCCGGGGGGTTTCGGCACCTTCGAGGAGTTCTGCGAGGTGCTGACGTGGTCGCAGTTGGGACTCCACCCGAAGCCGTGCGGATTACTGAACGTCGCTGGCTTCTACGATCCGCTGATCGCCCTCTTCGATCACGCCACGCACGAGGGTTTTGTGCGTGTCACGCACCGCGACCTCGTCATGGTGGAGCAGGACGTCGATTCGCTGCTCAATCGGCTTTCCCTGTACGAGCCGAGGCCCCAGTCGAAGTGGGTCGATCGGCAAGAGCGGTGACGCCAGCCTGACGCGGTGCGGCCGAGGCGAGCGAGCGAGGATCGTCGACGTACTACGCGAAGTCGCCGATGACGCAGCGGACAGAGAAGATGGCCAATCCCAATAGGCAAGCGACGGCCAAGGCAGTGGGCCATGGCACCCTCCCGATCCAGCAACCGACGAGCGAGACGACTCCCAGAACTCCGCCGATGGCGTACATGGGAAAAAGCACCATCCCCGTTTGCCCGTCATTAGGAGCCGCCGCCGCAATGAACGAGCCAAACAGCACGAAGGCGGAGCCACTTGCGGCGAGTGCGAGAACTATCCAGGCGTTCATCCTGCAATCAGGATGGGCCGCGTATCCGCTGCAGGCTTGAAAGGCTGAGAAATCTCGTCCCGTCGCGGTTATGCCCTTCCCGTGATTCCGACTGCTTCCAAGAGCCGATCGACGAACTCGGCCTGGGCCGGATTCAGCTTCAGCCGGGCGGTCTCCGGATCAGCCCACGCGCACCGGTCGATCTCTGGGTAGGCCAGCCACCGGCCCGAGCCGCGCGGATGCTCAGCCCGCATCACGTTGCTGCTCACGTTGGCGGGATCGGCATCCCCCTCCCACGCCCAGGCGTGCACGGTCTTGCCCGATCGCTGGCGAACCTCGCCCAACGGCATGTAGGGGCCAACCGGCACGATGCCTGTCTCCTCGAAGAACTCGCGGCAAGCCGCGGAGAGGAGCTCCTCATGAGGGTGTGCCACCCCCTTTGGGATGGTCCAAGCCCCCTCATCTCGGTGCGCCCAGAAGGGCCCTCCCGGATGGGCGATGAACACCTCAAGGCTCCCGCCAGTGCGCCGATAGAGCACAAGCCCGGCACTGACGTTCGAGCGCTGCCGACGCCGCATGTTGTTTTGACGAGGGCAAAGACGATGAAGCCGCCCCGTCTCCCTACTTACGGCCATTACCGCAAGAATGTCTGCCCACGCGGCCTCGCAAAGACGCCGCAGCCATCCCCGATCATACGCCTCACGTGTCGACGTCTCTCGGGGGTTGAGTTCGCCGGTAGCCTTCGGTTAGACCCTCGAGCACCGCGGCATTGGGTCGCCTCGCCTCCAATCAGCGGGCCCCTGAACCGTATGGCCTTAGGTTGTCGCGAAATGTCGTGGAGTTCGGGTCGAAGCTGAACGGAAGCGGAGGCGCGACCCGTTTCACTCATGTGAGAAAACGCGCTCTCGTTCTCGTCTCAGCACTCTGCCTCGGTGGATGCGGAGCCGGTGATTCGCTGAAGGCGGCCGCACCCGCGGCGACGCCGCCTGGATTCACGGAGCACAAGAGCGCCAAAGACAAGTTCAGCTTGGCGCTACCCAAGGGAATGAAGCCGATCGATTCCGAGGACCCTGAGTTCAAGAAGCTCATCGCCGACGTGGTGAGCAAGAACCCCCAGATGGGGAATCAGGTGGCCCAGATCGCGAAGTCGACTAACTTCGCGCTGTACGCGCTGGACTTCGAGGCGATGCGAAGAGGCGCGCCGTTCGTCGACAACGTCAACGTCATCCATAAGTCGGGCGCCAAAGTGCCTCCGATGACCATGCAGTCGGCAGAGCGGATTCGCGACGGCATGGTCGCCCAGATTCCCGGGATGCGGGTGCTCAAGACGGAGCTCGTGGACCTGCCCACCGGCAAGTCGATCCACCTCGTGACGGAGATGAAGGTCAATGGACTCGAGGGCGGGGCTTCGACGGCCCGGTCCGAGGGGTTCTACTTGGGAGCGGGCAACGAGTTTTACGTCGTCACGTACACGTCTGGGGACGACAAGCGCTCCGCCGAGTTTCGCCAGTCCGTCGAGACGTTCCGCGTCACAGAATGAGCGTTCAGGCCTCGGCTAGGTAGTCCTTGATCTTCGTCGCGACCGCCTTCGTCAGGGTCGGGACGGCGGCAATCTCGTCGACGCTCGCACGCCGAATCCCTTCGAGGGAACCGAAGGTTCGCAGCAGCAGCCGCTTGCGCCGAGGCCCCACGCCGGGCACCTCGTCGAGCGACGAGCCGCCCACCTTCTTGTCGCGCAGCTTCCGGTGATAGGTGAGCGCGAAGCGGTGCGCCTCGTCGCGGAGCTTGCGCAGCAGCATCAACCCCGGGGAGTTCAGCGGCAGCTCCACCTCGCGGTAGCTGTAGATCCGCGGCGCCTTGCGCTCGTACGTGTACTCCTCGTCACGCGCCTTCCCTTCTCGCGGACCGGGTCCCGCCGCTCCCTCCGAGGTGGCGACCGAAGCCACGCTCCCGAGCTTCTCCGCCATCTCCCGAATGTCGTTCAGCAGCTCGCCGGAGGGCTCGATCGGGATGTAGAGCAATTCGTGACGCTTTGCGAGGCCGACCATCGGCACGGTCAGTCCAAGCTCGTCGCGCGCCTTCAGCGCGGCCGACAGCTGCCCCTTGCCGCCGTCGATCATGATCAGGTCCGGCAGGCGGACGAACTTCTCGTCGCCGTCGATGTACGCGCGGAGGCGACGGGTGATCACCTCGTGCATCATCGCGTAGTCGTTCGGGCTCTCCGGGTGGTAGCGGATTTTGAATCGGCGGTACTCCGCCTTTGCGGCGTCGCCGTTCTCCGCGACCACCATCGAGCCGACGGGAGACGTGCCTTGGATGTTGGAGATGTCGTACCCCTCGATCCGCATCGGGGGCACGTCGAGCCCCAGCGAGTCTTGGAGCTGGCCGATCGCCTCCTCGGCCCACGCCTCCTTCTGCTGCATCTCCTGGGCGAACTGCGCCAGCGCCTGCTCGGCGTTCGCCGCCGCCATGTCGACGAGCTTCATCTTCTCGCCCGTCTGCGGCACCTCCACGGCGACCGCGCTTCCCTTCTTCTGGCGCAGCCAGGACTGAACGATGTTTCGCTCCTCGATCTCGACCGGCAGCAGGATCTCTCGCGGCACCTCGGCCGCTTCCGAGTAGTACTGCTTGACGAACTGCTGCACCGCCTCGGCCGGCTGGGCTTCGCTCGCGCCGTCGAGCACGTACTGCCGCTGACCGATGAGCTTGCCCGCTCGGATGTACAGCATCTGGATCGCGGCCCCGCGCTCGTCCTTCACCACCGCAATGACGTCCTGATCGACTGTGTCGGTTGTGAGGACCTTTTGCCGTGAGAGAACGGTTTGGATGGCGTTGAGTTGGTCTCGAATCTTGGCGGCCTTCTCGAAGTCGAGTTCCTCGGCCGCGGCCATCATCTCCTTCTGGAGATCCTCCACCATCATCTCCTCCTTGCCGCCGAGGAATCGCTCGACCTTGTCGAGGATCTTTCCGTACTCCTCGCGGTCGCTCAGCCCCGCGCAGGGGCCTAGGCAACGGCCGAGATGGTAGTAGAGGCAGGGACGCTGGACGGGAGCGCCAGACCAGCTCTTGTTGCACGGGATCAGTGGGAACGTCTTGTGCAGGAGCTGGAGCGTGTCCCGCACCGCGAAGGCGGAAGGATACGGGCCGAAGTACTTGGCGCCGTCCTTGCGCAGCCGACGGGTGAACATCACGCGCGGGAAGTCTTCCTTGGTGATCGTGATGTACGGGTAAGTCTTGTCGTCCCGCATCCGCACGTTGAACGGCGGCCGGTGCTGCTTGATCAGATTGCACTCGAGCACGAGCGCCTCGATCTCGGTGTCCACGACGATCCACTCGATGTCGCGGATCTTGCTGACCAGCCGCGCGATGCGCGGCCCGTGCTTGGCCGACGCTTGGAAGTAGCTGCGCACGCGATTGCGAAGCGAGATCGCCTTTCCCACGTACAGCACGCTGCCGTGCTCATCCTTGTAGATGTAGCACCCGGGCTGGGTCGGCAGGCTCTTCAGCCGCTCCTCGACAGTCTCGTTAATCTTCCGCTTGGGCATGGACTAGGTAAACGCTCTTCTACATACGCACGAGGAGCCCGTACCGGAGCAAACACTTGACCCTGGGGCGTAGGATTAAGCTCCATGTATCGATTCTCGCGCCAGATGCACCGTTGGGTCGGCATCACGGCCGCGCTGTTCCTCCTCCTCATCTCGGTCACGGGCTTCCTGCTTGCCAACAAGGGACGCTTCGCGTGGATGCGGCCGCCGGAGGCGAACGCCGAGAAGGTTTCAGCCCCGGTAGAGATCGTGTCCGTCGCCCGCGCATCCGAAGCGGCTTTCGCCCTCGGCCATCCGGAGCTCCGCTCGATGAAGGACGTCGACCGCGTGGACTACCGGCCGAAGTCGAACATCTTCAAGGTCATCAGCAAGGAGGGGTACCGAGAGGTGCAGGTTGATGGAAAGACGGCCAAGGTTCTCTCGAGCTCCTTCCGGAACGATCAGCTCACCGAGAAGCTGCACGACCTGAGCTTCTTCGGCGACATCGCCCATGGCGTGATCCTCTCGCTCGTCGCTCTCGCCCTGCTGGCGCTCGCGAGCTCGGGCATCGGCCTCTTCTTTACGCCAATCTGGCGCCGGATCGTCTTCAAGCGGCGCGGACCGACTCCGAAGGCCTAGTGTACGAACACGGCAGTAAGCCAGAGAGTCGCAACGGATATGAAGCGGACAGCGACTCTTTCGATGGCGGGCGTTGCCGCCCTCTTGGCGGTGACGGCCTTGGCACCGGCGCAGACAGGCACGGGTGTCGGCCAAGGCGGCAACACCACGATGGAAGGCGGCGTGGTCGGCGCGGGCGGACGCTCAGGCCCGGCGGGCGCGAGCTTCCTGATGATGGACGGTCGCCCCGTCTACATGCGCGACCTGGCACCCGGCCAGCACGTCTTCCTGTTCTTCATCCGCAACGGCGACAATGTCGCGCGACAGGCGGCGCCGTACGTCAACCGTATGGTTCGCGCCTACAGCGGCGGCCGTGCGAAGTGGTTCGGGGTGTTCACCGACCGAACCGACCGCGCCCGAAGCTGGCAGGCTGAGTTCAACCCGCAGTATCGGTTGCTGCTCGATCCGAGCCTCGCCGCGGTGCAGGCGTTCCGGGTCGAGAGCTCGCCCACGATCGTGCACGTCGGCCCGAACGGCCGGGTGCTGAACACGTGGCGCGGCCTCAGCGGCTACGGCATGAAGCAGCTCAACCGAGCCGTGGCTCGGGCCAACGGCCGGCGCGTCGCGCGGCTCGACTTCTCGCGGCTCCCGAACTCCACGAACTACGGTGAGGCGTTCGTGATCGGCCGCACGCGCCCCTAATCGTACTGCCGGGCGACGGTCGGGTTCGCGGCTATGTGCGCGGCGATCTCGGCCTCGCTCGGGACGTACGTCGTCGCTCCGAGTGACTGACACTTAAGGCACCCTGCCACCGCGGCGAACCGAAGGCACTCCGGCAGACTCCACCCTCGGCTGAGGCCGTGGAGCATTCCCGCTCGAAACAGGTCACCCGCGCCGGTCGTGTCGACGACCTTAGGAGCGGGAAACGGCGCGTACGACCGAACGGGATACTCGCGCGAGCCGGCCACGAAACCGTTCGGACCGTCGCTCAAGATCGCGAAGCAACCGGTGCGGGCGACGAACTCCTCCACCCACTGCACGTTCCGCTGGGCGTTGTTCCGATAGCCCGCCCAGTCGGTGCTGGACTGCCAAAACGATCCTGGCATCACCGGATCATCCTCGCGGATGAAGTCCATCAGGTAGGTGCGCATCCCCGCGGCGTGCGCCAGACGAGCCGCCTGTCGGGAAGCGCATTCCATGTTCGGCTCCGCGGTGAACCACTTCCCTGCCTTCAGAGGGAGGGAGTCTCGCGTGACCTCCGGCTCCATCGCGCTGAATCCGCGCCCGAACATCGTCCGCTCTCCGTTTGGCGTGATGTAGATGTCGCACACGGGAGTCGAGGGCTGCTCGGGTGGCAAGCCGGCCACCGACGCCTCGAGCGTTCGCTCGCGCAGCAGGCTCGCAAGCAGCTCGCCCTCGATCCCCCCGCCCAGCGCGTTGCCGCACAGCTTCACGGGATCGCCCCACGTGTGGAGGGCGTTCGCGGTGTTGGCGGCTTCTCCGCCGAGGAGGGTGACCTCGTCCTGGACCTCGACGTAGCCGCCGGGAGCGGGAAGGGTCGGGACGCGTCGTAGACGGTCGAGGCAGATGGTTCCGAACACGACGATCAAGGTGCGCCCATCCTACCCGCGCGTCGGTATCATCTCGTTCGTGTTCTGGGCGCAAGCGGCCGTCTCCTTCCTCATCTGGATCGGCTACGGCGTTTACCAGGGTCGGCGTTCGGCCCAGGTCCGAGCCTGGTCCCGGTCGGTGTCGCGCTCGAGTCGCGGCCTCCAAGCCGCCGGACTCTTCCTGGTGGGGGGTGCCGCTCTCGTGGGTGGCCTCTACGCGACATGGGCCGGCAATGGGTTGACCGACTCTGGGTTCGCTGCCTGGGCGTGGGGAGTCATCACCGTCGCGGGCCTCATCTTGGTACACACCCAGACGCTTGGCCTCGCGCTGATGGTGACGGCCGCCCAGGAAGCGGTAACCGCAGAGCGCGCCGAAGCGTCCAGAGCAGTAGGAACAGACGATGAAGCAGCTTCTCCTTAGCCTCGGCCTGGCATTCGCGCTCGTTGGCGGCGCGGCGGCGCAGGCGACCCCCAAGGGTTCGAAGAGCGACCAGACGGTCGTGAAGATCCGCCAAGTGGACGTCATGGTCCAGCTCATTCCGCTCACCCTCAAGAAGGCGCAGATTGACAAGCTACTGCCGTCGATCGAGAAGGCTCGCGCGAAGGAGCTCCAGATCCGGAAGATGGAGGACGACGACCTTGAGAAGCTCGACGCTCGGCTGGACGATGCCCTTAAGAACGGACTGGAAAAGCAGGCGTACCCGCCGCGAGAGCTCCAGGTCGACGTCTCGAAGCTGACCCGGGCCATGGCGATTCGACGCCAGGTAGCCCTTGCCGAGATGATCGAAGAGGTGTACAACGCGACGAACACGATTCTCGACGAAGGTCAGCGGACGGTCATGGAGAAGTCGCTCAACATCGGTGCCCTCGATCCAAGCCTGAAGGACAAGGAGCTGACCCGCGAACAGAAGATCAAGTTCTTCATCCGCCAGATCCTGCTGGACTCCTACGCCTACGACATGCTGCTGAAGCTCCAAAAGACCGCCCCCTAAGGGGGCGCGTCATTCAAGGGCGGTAGGTTCGCTCAACCGTCTCGTTCATCTTGTCGACCTGGTCGCGCATCCGCGCCGCCAGGTCGTCGAGCTTTGTGGCGAGCGCATCGTCGCTGGCCGATAGGATGCGAACGGCCAGCAACCCAGCGTTGCGCCCATTCCCGATGGAGACCGTGGCGACGGGAATCCCCGCCGGCATCTGCACGATCGAGTAGAGCGAGTCGACGCCGCTCAGTGCTCGCGTCTGTACCGGCACGCCGATGACCGGAAGGCTGGTGAGGGAGGCGACCATTCCGGGCAGGTGGGCGGCGCCGCCGGCCCCCGCGATGATGACGCGAACCCCGCGGTCGCGTGCCGACCGGGCGTACTCAACCATCGCGTCGGGAGTTCGGTGCGCCGAAACCACCTTCATCTCGTAGGCGACGCCGAACTCCTCAAGCGCCTTGCCGGCCGGCTCCATCGTCTCGAAGTCGCTCTGGCTGCCCATGATGATGCCCACGATCGGTTCCATGGTCTGGTTATAGACCGTGGGCCCCGAGTCGCGCTGTCCCTGTTTAGCGGCCGCCTTTCACGACTTCTTCCGCGATCGCCTGGGCGTATCGACGGCTAGCTCCGACGTTCTCAAGCACGAGAGTCGCCGCGGCCCCGCTCATTCGATGGCGCTCGGCCTCGTCCGCGAGGAGCTGCCTGAGCGCGGCGGCAAGGGTCTGGGCCCCTTCCTTCTCCGAGACCTCACCCGCGTAGCACACGCGGGTCGCGCCCGAACGCGCTGCCTGCTCCGCCACGTCGCGGAAGTTCTGCATGTAGGGGCCGTGGAGCACCGGCTTGCCGTGCGCCAGCGGCTGCAGGATGTTCTGACCACCGAGGTTGGCGAACCCACCTCCGACGACGGCGACGTCGGCGACGGTGTAGACCTCGGCGAGTTCACCGTAGGTGTCGAGAAGGAGCATGCGGCCGTCCGAGCGCTCGCCCTTCGATCGTCGGGCAACGCGGCCCCCCAGAGCGGTTGCGAGCTCGTCCGATCGCTCGAGGTGCCGCGGGGCAACCACCACCTGGACCCCCTCCTGAGCGATCTCCGACAGCATCGGCCCGACGGCGGCGAACTCCTCTGCCCGCAGCGACCCGACGACGACGCACGACCTCGTCGCGTCGATGCCGAGCTCATTTCGCCAGTGGTGCGGGTCGGCGGAGATTCCCTCGAGCGCTTGGTCGTACTTGCAGTTCCCCAGGACTTCGGCGTCCGGAGCTCCGAGTGCCCGAATACGTTCGGCGTCCGTCTGGCATTGCATCAGGCATCGATGGACCAGTTGAAGCAGTGGCCGGTAGAACCATCGAATCTTCATCGAGCGCGGAAAGCTCCGATCGCTGATCCGGCCGTTGATGACGACCGTGCGCGCGCCGAAAGTCTCCGCCGCCCAGAGGAAATTGAACCAGAGTTCGGTCTCCATCACCGCCACGACGTCCGGGCGAACCCTCGACATCGCGGCGAGTTGGAATCGCGCGACGTCGATCGGGAAGTAGTGAAGATGATCGTACAGCCCGACCGCCTTGTCGAGGGCGGTCGCGTGGCCACTGCTCGTCGTCACGCTGAGCACGATCTCGTAGGCCGGCAACTCTCGCCGAATTTCCCGCAAGATGGGCAGCGACGCCACCACCTCGCCGACCGACACGGCATGAACCCACACCCGTCGGCGGTCCTCCCGCTTCGGAATCTCCCAATCTCCGAACCGTTCCTTCCAGTTCGGCTGCTCCTTTCGCCGCTTCGTACGCCACCACATCCACGGCCCCCAGAGCGGAGCGAGGAGGGTCAGAAGGAGGTTGTAGATGAGAAACATCGCTGCGGATTTCCGATTGTCGACTTACGATTTGCGCTTACCGGACTCAGTAGTCCGTGAGGTCTTCTTGCTCGCAACGACCCTGCGCATGGTGGCTTCGGCCCGACTCATCAGAACCTTCGGCAGTTCGCATGAGCCAACTTCGCGGCCCCAAGCTGTCGAGCCACGACAGGGTCTCCGCTCCATCAAGGAAATGACCGCCCAGGCCGGGACAGCCCAATGCCAGCTGAATGGTCCGACGACGCAACCTTCGGTCATCGATCGAAATCGTCAATCTGAGATCGAAAACTGCCGGCCGGTCAGTCTCTCGTAAGCCTCGACGTACTTCGCCCTGGTTCGGTCGACGATCTCCGGCGGTAGGGTAGGTCCTGGCGGTTGCTTGTCCCACTGCAACGTCTCCAAGTAGTCGCGGACGAATTGCTTGTCGTAACTCGGTTGCGCCTTGCCAGGATTGAACTGGGAGGCGTCCCAGAAGCGCGAGGAGTCGGGCGTGAGCGCCTCGTCGATCCAGATCACGCCATCTTGGGTGAGCCCAAATTCGAACTTCGTGTCCGCGAGGATGATGCCGTGCTGTGCGGCGTGCCGGCTCGCAAGGCCGTAAATCTCGAGCGTCTTGTCGCGCACAAAGTCGGCGACCTCTTGCCCAACGAGGTCCACCGCCCGCTCGAACGAGATGTTCTCATCGTGGCCAGTCTGCGCCTTGGTGGCGGGGGTGAAGATCGGCTCGGGAAGCTGGTCAGAGTCGACGAGACCGTCAGGTAGCTCGAGTCCGTGGACTTTGCCGCCCTCGGCTCGGTACTCCTTGAAAAGGGACCCCGAGATGTAACCCCGCGCGACGCACTCGATCGGCAGCGGCTCCGCCTTCCGGGCGAGCGTCGTCCGACCAGCGAGCTCCGGCTGCGGCTTGGTCAGTCGTGCGGCGATCTCTGCGTCGTCAACCGAAATGACGTGGTTCGGACAGACGGCCGAGAACTTGTCGAACCAGAACGAGCTCATCTGATTCAGGATTCGGCCCTTGTCGGGAATGCCGTTGGCCATCACGCAGTCGAAGGCGGAGATTCGGTCGGTGGCGACGATGAGCAACTCGTCCCCCAGGTCGTACACCTCGCGCACCTTTCCGATGCGTGCAGGCGGCAATCCCCAGAGGGCGGTGTGAAGGAGCTCCGGCATGGAAGGATTATGGACGGGAGGCGGGGTTGGGGCGCGTGGCGATCGGCGTTCGGTCTTCGGGAGGGGGACGGTGGCACTTCCCTCTTCGTGCCACTGTCATCCCGAGCGGAGCCGAGGGACCTGACCGTACGCCCTGACTACCCACGGTCACGCCACGGCCCAGGAAGGGGTACGCGCGAAGAGGCGTGTAGCCGGCGCTCCTCGTGGCGTTCGGGAGAGACTCACGCAAAGTCGCAAAGGGGAGGGGCTTGACCATCAGTAGGCAAGGTCTACCGTCAGATCCCTTGGCTCCGCCCGGAATGACCGCGTAGGCAACGGGCTCACTCAGGCGGACGCGCCACAATATGCCGTGACCGACCCCCAAACGCAGGCGCAGGTGCTCAGTCAGGCGCTGCCATACATTCAAGCCTTCCGCGGGCAGACGTTCGTGGTGAAGTACGGCGGGAGCGCGATGCGCGACGCCTCGCTCATGGAGTCCGTGATTCGGAACGTCCTGCTCCTGCAGTTGGTGGGCATCCGGCCGATTCTCGTCCACGGCGGCGGCCCCGAGATCGACACCTGGCTCGGCCGGCTTGGAATCGAGAAGCGGACGCTGAACGGCTTGCGTGTGACTGATGACGCAACGATGGACGTCGTCGAGATGGCACTCGCGGGAAGAGCGAACAAAGCGCTCGTCGCCGAGGTGCAGCGCGCTGGGGGCAAGGCGATCGGCCTTTCCGGCCGAGACGCCGACCTGCTTCAGGCCGTCGCGGTCTCGCCTGAACTCGGGCGGGTGGGAAACGTAACCCACGTGGACGGTGATGTCCTCCGTGTGACCACGGAAGCGGGCTACATTCCCGTCGTTTGCTCCGTGGCGACCGACGCGGAGCACCGGCCGCTCAACGTCAATGCCGACACGGCCGCGGCGGCGATCGCCGCGGCCGTGGGGGCGACCAAGCTCATCTTGCTAACGGACACGAACGGCGTCCTCGAGAGCAAAGACCGGCCGGATTCCACGGTCTCCACCCTCTCTCCCGCGGAAGCGAGGCAGATGATCGCCGACGGGCGCGCCGACCGAGGCATGATTCCTAAGCTCGAAGCCGCTCTCCATGCTTTGGACCACGGTGTCGAAAAGGTTCACATGATCAACGGCGGCGCCCCAAACGGACTGCTGATCGAGATCTTCACCGACACCGGCATCGGCACGATGATGAGCTGATCCTCGCGCGGGTGCCGCGCCAGAGCGGGAACTTGCTTGGCGTGGGGTGCGGTAGCAATCGGCGATGAAGCCGCTTGCGCTGATCGCCTCCTTCGCCCTCGTCGCCGTGTCTATGGCCGGGCAGAACGACCCGCTGCCCCGAAAGGGCTGGTTCGGGGCGGGCTTTGCCCCGATCACCCCCGAGATCCGGGCGGAGCGAAAGCTGCCGGCGACCGGCGGCCTGCTGATCGCGCAGATCGTTCCCGGAGCCTCGGCGGAAGGTGCCGGCCTGCGCCCTCAGGACGTGGTCCTGAAGATCGATGGAATGTCCATCGATGCTCCGCCCGCCGTGGTTCAGGCCGTCAGTAAGCGCGCCGCTGGGCAGACCGTCAAGGTCGAGATCCTGCGGGACGGCAAGCCGCAGACCTTGGATCTAGTTCTCAAGCCGAGGCCGGCGGACAAGGGCGAGAACTACGAGACCCTCTACGAGCACGCCGTGACGAACGGCGACCGCATCCGGATGTTCGTCACTCGCCCCACGCACGTGCAGGGCAAGCGGCCGGTGCTGTTCTTCATCCAAGGCATCGGGTACGTCTCCGCCGAGCAGCCTCTCAGCGCTCCCGGGTCTTACAGCCGGATCTGCAAGGCGTTCAACGACAAGGGGTTCGTGACCGTTCGAGTCGAGAAGCCGGGCCTCGGCGACAGCGAGGGCGGTCCGGCGGATCAGGTCGACTTCGATCGCGAGGTCGACGCGTTCCGCCAAGCGCTCAAGAAGACGATGGCCTACGACTTCGTCGACAAGGACAACGTCTTCATCTTTGGCCACAGCATGGGCGGCTGCGAAGGTCCGATTCTTGCGGGCGAGTTCCCGATCAAGGGGATCGCGGTCTATGGAACCGGCGTCAAGACGTGGCACGAGTACATGCTCGAGAACGTCCGTCGCCAGCGAATGCTTCGTGGTGCTTCGGCCGCCGAGGTGGACCGCGATATGCGGCAGATGGTGACGGCCCTCCATCTGCTGTTTAACGAGAAGCTCACGCCCGCGCAGGCGATCGCCAAGTATCCGCAGTACAAGGAAGCGGTCGATCAGTTCTCGCCGGACGGCAAGACGATGTCGGGCATCGGCTTTGCGTTCTGGCCAGGGGTGTTCGCCCAGAACTATCCCGCGCACTGGGAGCGAGCAAACGGCAGGGTTCTCTCTATCTGGGGGGAGAGCGAGTTCATCGCCAGCCGAGACGACCATCCCCTCATCGCGCAGATCGTGAACGCCAAGCGACCCGGCACCGCGAAGTTCGTGACCATCCCGCGCTCGGACCACGGCTTCCGAAACGTCGCCGATCCGAAGGAGAGCCAAGACACCTGGGGCCAGCCAGGCAAGCCGTTCAACCCAGCCATCATCGATGTGCTGACCGGCTGGGTGGAAGAGGTGATGAAGGGAGTCTAGGGCCGTCGTTCGGTCGTTCGGAAGGGAGAGAATCACCCTCCCTTCCGAACGACTCAATGACCTAGTGACCTAACGCCCTCAGTAGTCCATGTCGCGCTGGGCTCGGGCAATCTTGTTGTAGAGGCCGAGCGCGATGAACGTCGGCACCCACTGGCCGACGAAGTTTGCCGACTGCTTCTTGCCGGTCACGGCGAGATAGAGCGAGACGCCGATCGAGCCGATCGCGAGCGCCAAGAACGTGTCCGGCGGAACCCGAGCGGCCGTGTCCTCCACGGCATGAGCCGCGCGAGAGGCGTGAACGCCGAGATGCTGGACGCCGTCACGCGCCTTTGTCAGAGTGCCATTTCCATTACCGTTGAGCATCGAGATCCTCCTAAGGGGCTAGCTAGACGACTCGGAGGAGTCCGGCAGGGTTCCGCTACCGGATAGGAGTCCCAGGGCCGCAACCTATGGCGAACGGGTCCCATAGTATTTCTTGATGAACGGTTCCGTCGACTCGAGCCGGCACGTGCGGTACGCAGTGCGCGCCCTGCTGCCTCCGCGCCCCGCCCCCCGCCGGAACCGACGGCTCGTCGCCTACTTCATCACGATCGCACTCTCCTTTCTCGCTCTCGTCTTGGGACTGAACATCATGTTCAGCCTCGGCGTGGACCGGGCTTGGACCGTCGGTGTCTCATTCGCCTGGTTCGTCTTCCTGTTCATCAGCGCCCCTGTAGTCTTTGTTCTCCGAGCCCGCGATGGCGACCTGCACCGTCGCGCGGTAGGGGCTTGGGAAGCCGACGCCCGACGTCTGGCAATGGAGCGGCTGGGGAATGATCTCACCGCGGGACGGCTCACCGCCGGGATGAGCCAAGCTCACCTCACGCAGCTCGAGGCCGCCGCGTCGGATTGGCGAATGGCGGCGGACGCGCTCGACTCCATCGTGGGCACCAGCGAAGACCTCGGGCGCGTTCGGGACGAGCTGAGATCCCGCATCGACCGCGCGATGGCCGACCTTCTAGTGGAAGCGGGCTCCGGATCGAGCTTAGGAACGTCGCCTTTCATGCTCGAGCGCGCACGAACCCTTTTCACTGAGATCGCGCACGAGGCAATCGCCCTCGCTCAGTCCCGCGCGCCTCTGGGGCACGTCGGCACCGACTCGAGTCTGGAGTCGGTACGCCGCGGTCTCACTCACCTGCGAGAGCTGCGTCGGGCGCACACGGGCGTCGGCGCGGAGGACGAGAATACGGCGCTACGAGTCGACGACCGAAGTCGCTAGCCGCCGAAGACCCGGAAGAGGGAGTCCGGTAGGTACACCCCCGAGTCGAACCGAACGAGCTGGTACTCGTTCAGGATTTGGTCGCGCTTGTTGATCGGGCTGACGACCGTCCGCCAGATGAGTTTGCTCATCGGGTCGATCCAGTAGCGCACGAAAACGCCGACGTTCGGCGCGGCCTCTTCGAGGAGTATCCACTTCTGGCCGTTCCACTCCTGGTCGCGCAAAATCCTCAGATCGCTGAGCCGCATGTTCCCGCCCTTACCGGTTGAGAGCTGCCGATCGTAATCCCACAGGCAGAGCGTCTCGAGGTTGAGGCTGACGGGGAATCGTTCGGGATCGAAGGTGTCGACCATCGGTCCATCGGGACCGCCGAACCAGGAAACCTTTTTGCCGTCCGTGATCACGAGCACGTCGCCCAAGTCCCCGCCCTTCGGCACCTTCGCCCGAATCCGATTCGGTTTCTTGAAGGAGATGTCGATGACGATCTGAAACGGTTTGCCCTGCTTTCGGCTTGAATGCAGGACGTTCAGCTTGGCCGAGTCCACCCGGCGATAAGCCTCCCGCATCTCGGCGAGCAGCTGCTCAATCTCGGGGCTCTTCGGGGAAGCCGGGGCCAAGAAGGGACCGGGGGCGACCTCGATGGTGGTGGTTTGAGCCGAAGCGGTCGCCGCAAGCAGCACCATGGCCGCGAGGGCGAGGGGGCGATTCACGTGCATGAATACGCGCCTCCGTCCGCTTTCGGTTCCCAGTCGCTCACTCATTCTAAGTCCGCTTGAACATCCGCAGCAACGCGTCCTTGCCAAGCGTCACCGTGATCGGGCGGCCGTGCGGGCACAGGTATGGGTTCTCGGTGGTTGCAAGGTCCACGATCAGCTTCTCCATTTCGGCCATGCTCAGCGGGTCTCCCGCCTTGACGGCCATCTTGCACGAGCTCGTAATCCAAATCTGCTCCCGCGTCGGCACAAGCCGCCTCGACACCGATGCCTCGACAAGCTCGTCCACCATGTCCTGGAGGATTCTCAGCGGATCCTTGTTCCGAATGGCCGCTGGGACCGCACGAACGACGTAGCTCTCGCCTCCAAACGGCTCGAGTTCGAATCCGACGCTCGTCACCTCGTCCAGCTTCTCGCGCAGCAGCACCGCCGAGCGGCGATCGAGGTGGAGGGTCTGCGGAACGAGGAGGCGCTGCTTCTCGATCGCGGTCGGCCCCTTGAGCCCGCACAGGTACTCGTAGAGGATTCGCTCGTGCGCCACGTGCTGGTCGATGATCACGACGCCATGGCTCGTCTCGGCGATGATGAACGTGTTCATCGCCTGCCCCACGACCCGAAGGCCATCGAGGAGATCGACGAACGGCAGGTTTGCCGTCGTGCCCGCCGGCGTCGACTGGGGATGCACGAACTCCGGGCTGGAGGGAGCCCCTGGCTCCATCACCATCGAAGTCTGATCTGCCGTCGGCGCGACGAGCTGAAAGTCGGCGGCTTCGCTGGTGGCGGGCTCGGAGGGCCGCACGCGCCAGTCTTCGATCGTCGCGGTCCGAGCTTGGCGGAGCGCTTCGTTCGCCGCGGCGAGGCCGGCGGCGTCGGGCATCATGCCGTGCTCCATCAGCGCCGACTTCAGAGCCATTCGAATCGCGTCGAACGCGGCTCCCTCCTGCTGGAACTTGACCTCGCTCTTCGTCGGCGAGACGTTGACGTCCACTCGCGCGGGATCGATGTCGATGAGCAGCACAAGCATCGGGTAGCGCCGCTCGGGCGTGAGGTCGCGGAACGCCTGATCGACGGCCACCGTGAGCGTTCGCGTTCGCACCGGCCGTCCGTTCACGTACACGAACTGGTAGGCACGCGTCGGTTTCGTGACGTGCGGAGGGGAGACGAATCCGCGGAGGGTCATGCCCCCCGCTTCCAGGCGCACTTCGGCCAAACACTTCGCGATGTCCCGCCCCCAGATGTCGGCGATGGCGGACAGCATGTCTCCGCTGCCGTTCGTCTTGATGGCGAGTTGGCCGTTGTGGGTCAGAGTGAAGGAGACGTGCGGGTAGGCGATCGCGTAGCGAGACACATGGTCCATCGCCTGGCCGAGCTCCGTGGTGTCGCTCTTGAGAAACTTCAGGCGAGCGGGCGTGTTGTAGAACAGGTCCTCGACGCGCACCTCGGTGCCGCGCGGCCCCGCCGCTCCCTCGGGTTCCCCGACGGTCGAGCCTTCGACCTTGAGCATCGTCCGCAGTCCATCCTCGCGAGTGGTGCTGAGCGTTAGGCGCGAGACCGACGCGATGGACGGAAGCGCCTCCCCCCGAAACCCAAGGGTGCGGACCAGCTGCAGGTCGTCGACGCTCGCGATCTTGCTCGTCGCGTGCCGCTGAAGCGCCTGCTGGGCGTCGTCCAGGTCCATCCCCACTCCATCGTCCGAGACCCGGATGAGGGTGCGCCCGGAGTCGCGAAGCTCCACCTCGATCCGGCGAGCTCCGGCGTCCAGCGCGTTCTCCACCAGCTCCTTCACGACGGACGCCGGCCGCTCGACGACCTCACCCGCCGCGATCTGGTTGACCGTGTGGGGGTCGAGGAGGCGGACGAAAGACATGTCCGTAATGATGGCGGATTCGGCGTTTGGCGTTCGGGAGGGGGGAAGGTGGCACCACGCCTCCAAGCCCCGGTCATCCCGAGCGAAGCCGAGGGACCTGACCGTAGGCACTGACTACTCACGGTCAAGCCACACCCAGGCAAGGGTACGCGCGAAGGCGCGTGTAGCCGGCGCTCCTCGCGCCGACCGGGGGAGTCTCACGTCACGTCGCAACGAGGCCGTGGCTTGACCGGCAGTAGTCAGTCCCTCCAGTTAGATCCCTCGGCTGCGCTCGGGATGACAGCGCGCGTGGGGCGCAACCCCACGAAGACCGAATGCCACCGCGAACCAAAATACGTTCGCCGCCCCCAGTGCCTGATGGCACCAGGGGCAACCTGGAACGATCAGCCCCGGACCGGATCGATCTCGATCTCTCGCAGGGTCTTCGCGGTGACCTCGGGCAACGTATCGTTGATAAACGCGCCCGCTCCCGCCTCGCTGCCCGCGAGGTACTTCAGCTTGTTCGCCGTGCGGTACGGCGGATAGAACTCGACGTGGAACCAGGTGAAGTCGAATCCCGGCGTCGTCGGCTCCTGGTGCATCGCCATGATGTACGGCATCGAGAAGCCGAACAGCTTGTCGTATTTGCGAGTGACCACCTGCAGCGCCTCAGCGAGATCGTCGAGGGCGGCCTCGTCCATGTCCCGAAGGGAGCGGAGGTGCGGCTTCGGTGCGACGTACACCTCGTACGGGTAGCGCGCGAAGAACGGCACGATGGCGACGAACGTGTCGTTCTGCCATACGACGCGCTTCCCTTCCTCGCCGTCGGCCGGAAGCTTGTCCCATGGCATCTCGCGCCGGGGTCGGTCCTCTCGCTCTTCATCGCGGGGGATGCCAAGATCCGCCTGGTTCACGATCTTGCGCCGGTGCTCGCGGGCGTACTCTCCGCCGAGCTCCATGGCGAGCCAGGCCTCCATCAGAGGCCGCCCCGTCTCCCGCTGGTGCCGGCGCTCGTTCTCGAGCTCGATCTTCAGCGTCGGAGGAATGAACGGGTAGGCGTAGATCTGCCCGTGCGGGTGGCTGAGGGTGACCCCGATCTCCTTCCCCTTGTTCTCGAAGATGAAGACGTACTCGATCCCCTCGCGGTCGCCGATGTCGACGTACCGGTCCTTCCAGACACGCGTGAGCTTGCGCGCCTGGAGATACGGCATCGTGGCGAACGTGCCGGTGTGGACTTGCGAATAGCAGACGACCTCACAGACGCCGTGGCTCGGCCGGACGGGAGTCACGTCGTTGCCAGGAACATCGGGCTCCGGTGGGTCAAGCTTCAGCGAAGGAAACTTGTTCTCGAAGACGACGATGTCGTACGAGTCACGCGGGACCTCCGTCGGGAAGCCGCCCTCCTTCGTTGGGCACAGCGGACAGTAATCCGCCGGCGGGTGGAAGGTGCGGTCTTGGCGGTGGGTCGCGGTGATGACCCACTGATCGAGAAAAGGGTGGTATCGCAGTTCGGACATCGTGCGGGCTCCGTTTTACCAGAGGGACGCCAATCGGCCGAAGGGGTTCGCTTTGTGAGGTCTTAATGGCCCCTTAATCGAAGAGTAACTGGCCCTTAACAATTCGCCACCAACATCTGGCCTGTTCTGCCAAGTGCACCAAGTTGGTGACGCGGCCGCAATCATTTCGGATGCCCAGCATGAAAAAGGCCTTTACGCTCATCGAGCTGCTCGTCGTCATCGCGATCATCGCGATCCTCGCCGCCATCCTGTTCCCCGTCTTCGCCCAGGCGAAGGCCGCGGCGAAGAACGCCACGAGCCAGAGCAACATGAAGCAGATCGGCGTCGCCGCTGCGCTCTACCTGAACGACAACGACGACACGATGATCCAGGGCGACGACTACGCCGAGTGGGTTTGGCTGTTCCAGTTCGCTCCCTACATCAAGGGCACCCCTCCGGACTTCCGCTCGAGCAAGAACAACATCTACTTCTCGCCGACGGCCCCGTCGAACACGCCGCAGTACCTCGCGGACAACCGCTACGACTTCATCATCGCGAACGGCTTGGACCGACAGTGGAACCTGACCCCCACCAAGGACCCGAACGGCGACAACGCCTTCGCGTTCTGGGCGAGCTACGCCATCAACGAGCACGTCGTTCAGGAATGGCCGAACGGTTCCTCCTACGACGATCCTTCGAACACCTTCCTGGTTCTCGAAGCGGTCGACACGGAGATCGAGGGCGACGAGCTCCGCAAGCTCATCACGCGCAACGTCTCCTGCGGCACCGGTGAGGACGTCGCTCACAACGGCGGCCACGCTGGCGGTAGCAACTACCTGTACTACGACAGCCACGTGAAGGGCCGCAAGACCACGTACAGCAACCGCGCCGGTCAGGTTCCCCAGTGCGACTACCGCTGGTACCAGTTCCCGCAGGGCGGCCGCGGCGGGAACGCCACGACGCCGAACGGCACCGCCCGCCCGGACTGCGGCGAGTGGACCGCTCCGAACGATCAGCTCAACGCCGCCAACGAGTGCGTCGCCCGCTAATCGGAATCCAACTCACGGGCTCGGCAAACCGCCGAGCCCGTTTTGCTGCCCCATGACCTACTTAGCTCTCGCCCTCGTCTTCTCGCAGTCCTCCACGAATCCGGCAAAGCTGCCGACCGTGCGCCCAACCCTCGCCACGGCCAGCGTGCGAAACGACGCGGACGATCCAGCGATCTGGGTGAACCGTTCTCGTCCCCAGGCGAGCCTCCTCATCGGCACGGACAAGGAGGAGGGCGTGGGCGGGCTCTACGTTTTCGACCTCGCCGGGCGCGTCGTCCAGCACATTCAGAATCTCGATCGACCGAACAACGTGGACGTGGAGTACGACTTCGTGGCCGGCTCGGCACGGTGGGACATCGCGGTCGCCACCGAACGGATGAAGACGCGCCTGCTCGTCTACCGCATCGACCGAAGAACCGGCCGTTTGACGGACGTGACGGGAGAGACCAAGGTGTTCGAAGGAGAGTCGGGCGACGACGGGGCGCCGATGGGCGTCGGCCTCTACCGACGGCGCGACGGCGTCACGTTCGCGATCGTCACCCCCAAGGGCGGCCCCAAGGAGAACCACCTCGGCCAGTACCGACTCACGCACAACCCGGTGACCGGCAAGGTCGACGCGCGGCTCGTCCGGCGATTCGGCCGATTCAGCGGCGTGAAGGAGACGGAGTCGGTCTTCGTGGACGACCAACTCGGCTACGTGTACTACAGCGACGAGACCGTCGGCACCCGCAAGTACCGAGCGAATCCGGACGCGAAGAACGCGGGCCAAGAAGTGGCGTTCTTCAACCGGACGGGCACGAAGGGCGACCACGAAGGGATCGCTCTCTGGAGCCGGCCCGATGGCACGGGTTACCTGGTGTGCACGGACCAACTCAAGGGCAGCAGCGTCTCCCGCGTCTTTCGCAGGGAGGGCAACAATGCGTTCGTCGGTGCGTTCCAAACCGGTGCCGATGAGACCGACGGCCTCGAGGTCACCTCGGCTCCTCTCGGCCCCCGCTTCCCGCGTGGTCTCGCCGTCTCCATGAACAGCGGCCCGAAGAACTTCCTCGTCTACGACTGGCGCAACATCGCTAGCGCGCTGCGGCTCCGTTAGAAGCCGCAAGCGGTCTCAAGACGCAGGGCAGCAGGTTGCTGCCCTGCGTCGTTCCTGGACCTAAACGCCGGCGCCGTTCTCGACGAGCTTCGCTTCACGGCCTCGGCGGAGCGACCACACGGACGCGCTCTGGCCTTCGTAGTAGTCACTGCTCACAACGATCTCCATGCTGCCATCGCCGTTGAGGTCGGCGATGGCGCGCAGCCGATTCCAGTAAAGCAGCCGATTCTTCCCGCCGCGGCTGAACGAGAGCGACCGTTCCTGAGCCACTCCGTTTCGAAGGTGTCGCAGCAGGACCAGGGAGTAGTCGGTCGACTTCGATTCCATGAGCGACTGCCGGTTCGGCAGGTTTCCGGCGGTGAGAATCACTTCCTGGCTTCCGTCACCGTTGAGGTCGGCGAACGCGACGCGTACGTCGCTGGCGACCAGCCCCTTCCCATTCTTTGCTAGCCACTCGGCCACCACGTTCCGGTAGGTCGCGTTGGCCACGGCGGTTCGCACGGGGCGCGGCACGGTCGGACGGCGGCCACTCACCATCACCTCACCGCTCGGCTCGCTGCGGCCGCTGACGAAGATGCCGGCGGGGACGTCCTCTCGAGCGAGCGATAGCGGTCCGATCGAACGACCGACCCGCCCGACCCCCACTTCCCAGAATCGCACCTTCCCTAACGGAGCTTTCTGCGGCTTCACCCAAGCGGAGCCACGAACTTCCCCAACCAAGAGACCGTCGACGACGAGCAGAGTGACCGGGGCGAGTAGCAGCACGAGGCAAGTTTAGCCGCGCCCGGATCAGCCAAGGCGATGCGAATTCCCTCCGTCAGTCGAGTTGCCTCGCCCTTGGTTAGGTCGGGCGTGAGGGCGAAAACATTTGGCACCGATTAGACAGTAGTACCGGCGGCGTCCACGTGAGTATCAACCTGGGCAGGCGCTCTCATATCCTCCGTGTCAGCCGCAGAGATTTCCGGGAGCGACGCTGATTGCGTTGGCTGGCGCGGGGGCTATCCTGGCGTAAGATAGGCGCAGGTGAAGCGTTGCAGCGATACTGCTTCAAAGCAGGACTGATTTCGGCCAAGGGTCTGAGCGAGGGCTCAAAAAGCACATGAAGACGAACGAAGACGAACGAAGACGAACGAAGACGAGATTGCTAACGAGTTACGTCCTCGCCGGCTTGGCATCGACCATGGCCGGCGCTCAAGTCAGCACCCCGACGCCTTCCCAGGCGGGCCGGGACTCCAAGTCGCCATCGGTAGCTCTTTGCGTTATCGGGACAACGTCAACTTCGAAAGACGATCACGTTCTCAGCCGAGCCGAGCGAATCGTCCGTCTTCGGAAGGCCGGGTACACGTTCTGGACCAAAGAAGGCGTGACCTACGCGTACGCTCCCGCGGTCGTCGAGCCCTCCATCGGAAGCGGACTTGAGAAAATTCTCGGTTGGACGAACGAGGACCGCTCCCCTCGTGTCGTGAAAGTCAGTGACCTCCCGCTCGACGAGCAACGGTTGGTTAAGGACCTCCTAAAATTGAGCCCCTTCGGCGACACGTTACAGAGGGTCGTGAACAACGCCGATCTTCGCTTTACCGTCACGCCGAGCGCTCGACTCACGGTCCAGGTTAATGGGCGTGAACATCGGCTGAGCTTGGCCGACCAGCGCACGCCCGCAGCGATCAAGGAATCTATCACTCCAGGTTGGGTCGTGGAGGACGCGCCTCCCAAAGAAGGATTCGAGGAAGAGCCCCAGCCGCTCGTTACCGAGTTCTTTGGGCCGAAGTTGCCTCTTGCACTACGGCGACAGCTCATCGACGTGGCGCTGGGCCATGTCGTCGAGTTACAAGAGGAGCGAAAGAAGGCAGTCCTGGATCAGTTGGGGTCACGGCTGTCTGCACGGTTCGGCCCGGGGGTCAACAAGAAGGGTGACGACGGACTCGCCTCGCTACCGGATTCGTTGCAAAAACTTGCCCTCGACGACTTCGAGGCGTCGTGGAAGATCAACGGCTATTCGTCACCGGAAGCGGCGCGCGCCGCGCTCGGTAACTGTCGCGTGGTTGGCCTCACTTGGTCTGTGCAAATGGCCATCGCCGGCCGCAATGCGGACGGGACTTTCTCCCGCAAAATCTTCGACATGCGAACCGTGCGATAAACCCAACTACTCCGTGCAGAGAAGAAGGCTTGAGCAGCAAGGAACGTCCCTTGAACCCTTGCTGCTCAACTCGGAGTACCGCGTCCTACCCCAAGCCGCGCCCTTCCTTCAGCACCATCAGCCGCTGCCGGATCGCTTGGACGTTCCGGCCATGGAGCCGGGCAAGCTCAATCTCGTTCCGTCCCTCGAGGTGCCGCCTTCTGAGTAGGTCGTCCTCTTCCCGCGTCCACCGCGCCTCAGCGCGGTCCTTCACCATCCTTGGCGTGCGCATCATGTTACGAAGCTATCACGACCGCGCAGATTGCGCCAGGGTTCGGCCATTTTCTTAGGCCCTCTTGACTTTCCCTAGTCCCCTGGCGTAATCCTTTCACGAAAGCTAAATCGCGCCGCATTCACTTTGGGCCACTGAAGCTCGACGACGACGTCCCGCCTCCAGCGCGCTGGCAAGCGTGCGACGCTCCCTTCCGAACGGAACGGGGTGTTGATGGTGATGGACAACTCAAATCTACGGATCGTCTTTCTGGGCGCTCTCCTTGGCGGTTTCTCCGTCGCCCTTCTCCTGTTTCTCGCCACCGGACGCGGCCTACGCCTGCGAATCCGCTTGCCTCGCCTGAAGCTCCTTCGACTTCGGGTGCAGGGCGAGCGCTTTCCGGGTCAGGTCCCCGTCACTCTGGCTTCCTTCCTGCTCGGCTTCGGCGCGGCAGGCCTCTTGTTGAGCGAAACGCTTAGACTCGCGGCCCCCGTTAGCCTGCTGGCAGCGATCGGTTCGGGGGGGATCCTCGTCGTCGCCGTCGTCGCGACCTTCCGCCGCCTCTTCGGCGGCGAGGCCACGCCGATGGCGGGCGGCACGCTCGTCGGCACGGTGTGCCACGTGTGCCTGGCGATCCCCAGCGATGGCGTCGGCGCCGTCGCCTACCACGCCGAAGGCAAACGCCACACCATGCCGGCTCGTGCCTCCCAAGGCCACGCGCTCCCCTCCCAATGCCGGGTCCTGATCTCGGACCTGCGGGCTGGAGTGGCGCTCGTGGAGGAGTTCTAGGCGGCCGTCAGGTCACTCGTTCTTTCGGTCGCTGGCGATCGCCCGAGTGACCGAGCAACCGAGTGACCGAACGACCGCCCCCGCAGGAGCCTAGCCAATGCTATTCCTTGCCTCTCCCCTCGTCATCGTGGGAATCGTCGTTTTCGGACTCGTTCTCCTTCTCGGCTACTACGCCAGCAAGTACGAGAAGGTGGGTCCCAACGAGGTCCTGATCGTCTCCGGTCGACCCGGCAGCTACACCGCCCCGGACGGCACGAAGGTCGACAAGAACTTCCGGATCTACCACGGCGGCGGCACCTTCGTGTGGCCGATCCGTGAGCGGGTCGACCGTCTCTCCCTGGAGCTGATGACGCTCGAGATCCGCACCCCCGAGTTCTACACGAAGTTCGGCGTGCCGATCATCGTGGACGGGATCGCCCAGATCAAGGTCCGCTCCGACGACACCTCCTCGCTCATCACCGCCGCCGAGATGTTCCTCAGCAAGACGCGGACCGAAATGAACGAGATCGCCCTCCAGATGATGAGTGGACACCTCCGCTCGGTCATCTCGACGCTGCCGTTCGAAGAGATCCACTCGTCGCCCGAGACGTTCGCCCAGACTGTCCAGCGGCTCACCGCCGAGGATCTGGCGAACATGGGCATCCAGGTCATCTCGTTCACGATCCGCGAGATCCAGGATCCGCAGGGCTACCTCGTCGCCATCGGACGCCCGAAGATGGCCGACGTGCAGAAGAACGCCGTGATCGGTGAGGCACACGCCACCCGAGACGCGACCATGGGCAAGTCGCTCGCCGAACGCGAAGCGACCATTACCAGCAGCAAGGCGAACGAGGATGCCTCGCTCGCGAAGATCGCCGCCGAAGTCTCCGTGGCCGAGAAGGAGAAGGAGCGGCAGATCAAGCTGGAGGCGTACAGCTCCGAGGTCGCGACGGCCAAGGCAGAGAGCGATCTCGCCTACGAGCTCCAGAAGGCGAAGACCCAGCAACTCCTGAGCGACGAGCTGATGGGCATCACGCTTGTGGAGAAGCGGAAGCAGATCGAGCTCGAGCAGAGCGAAATCGAGCGGCGTGAGCTCGAGCTCGTCCACACCATCCAGAAGCCGGCCGAGGCAGACCGGACCCGCATGCAGATGCAGGCGGAAGCCGAAGCGGGGCGGCGCCAAACCATCGCCCAGGCCGAGGCGCAGGCGCTGCGAATGCAGGGGTTGAGCGAAGCGGAAGTTATCCGGGCAAAGGGTGAGGCGGAGGCCGAGGCGATTCGCCAAAAGGCGCTCGCCGAAGCCGAGGGACTGCGCGCCAAGTACCTCGCCGAGGCGGAGGGAATGAAGGAGAAGGCCAAGGCTTGGGCGGAGTACAACGAGGCCGCCGTGAGCCAGATGCTCATCGAGAAGCTCCCCGAGATCGCGGCCGCGGTGGCCAGCCCGCTTGGCAAGATCGATCGGATCACCATGGTGAACAGCGGCGGCGGCGACTCCACCGGAATCGACAAGATCACCAAGGGAGTCACCGACGTGATCGCGCAGGTGCCCGGCGTCGCGGAGATGCTGACCGGGATCAACCTGCCGGACATCATGCAGAAGGTCCCCGCGCTCAACGGCCAAGCAAGTAAGAACGGCAAGCCGAATCCCTAGCGCTCGTTCAGGGCGACGTTGGATCGTCGCCCTCAGGCTTACTTTCGACGCCACCTAGAGTTCGGACGCGGATGCGAACTACGGCAGATGCCTGAAGCGGCAATGGGATCGTCCGGTTCGTGGTTTAGCAAGTCGTGCCAGCAGGTGCCGGCTCGAGCCGTCTCAGTCCGGTGCGATCACCTGACGCAACCGCCGCTGATCGTGCGTTCAATTCTGTTGAGAATATGCATGAACGAGCGTTTCTCGTCCGTGCGAGGGGCGGGCACTCATCTTCAGGAGGTATCAAATCGGCGTGGTGTACTCGGCCTGTCTTGACCAACACGATGCGGCGTCAACTTCGCGCTCCGGGTGGTTGGTCCGGGCTTGAGCACGGAGGTCGTTCAAGCGATCACCCATCGGCTCGCGCTCGAGGCGAGCACGATCGAGCCCATCGTGGGACTCGGTTCCGTCAACGAAGTCTTCTTGGTTCGTGCGGACGGACGCGACTTCGTCGTGCGCCTCAACCCAAACGACGCGTTCGACCTCGCCTGGCGGCGGTACCGCAAAGAGGCATGGTGCTTAGCGGCGGCCAGGGACGCTGGGGTCCCTTCGCCGCAGGTCCTCGGCTTCGGTGAGGCGTTGGGCCAAGCGTTCCTCGTTTTGGAGTATTTGGAGGGTGAGGCACCCGCAAACGACCTGGACGGGTGGCGGTTCTTGGGCAGATCCGCCCGAAAGATCCATTCGGTCCCGCCGCCAACCGGTGCGTTCGCAGGCGAGTTGTTCGAACTCTGGCAGGCGAGCGACGCGGCATCCGAGTGGCAAGCTCAGTTAAAGCTCAACACCGAGTCGCTCTCCGGCTCTGATCCTCTGGTCGCACTCGGCGTGTACGAACCCGCCGAGATTCCAGACCTCCTCGCGTCCTTCAACAGCCTGAAGGCAGGAGAGCCGACGATCGGGCTGTGCCACGGCGACTTGGCCCTCCGCAACGTGGTCGTCACGGCGGGCGGCCCATCGCTGCTCGACTGGGGTTCCGCGGCACTCCATCTCGTCCCCACCTACGACCTCGCTGAGATCCTGCTCAACAACCAACTTCAGCGAAAACCGGGAAAGACCGGCATTGCCGCGTTCGCCGAGGGATACGGATGGACGGCCGAGGAGATGGAAGTCGAGCTTTCGCGGGCACGAGTCTTTCTGCGCCTAAAGTCGTTCGATCTTGTTCGTTGGGCCATCGATCGCGCCCCGGATCGGGTCGACGAACTCGCGGCGCGCGCGAGACGGCTGCACCGATCGCTGACGCGATAGGACCACGGCACGAACCCGCAAGGGGGGCCGTAGTCTAATGCACGCGTATGAGCAAGCCCCAAGAGAACAGTGAGAAAGCGGCGCAGTCCCCGTGGGCGTTCCGCCTGATGACGGTGGCGGACATCCCCATCCGGATCCACTTCACCTTCATGCTGTTCCTCGTCTGGATCGCGATCAGCCTCCCAGGCCGCCAAGGGATCATGATGGCGGGCTTCGTGTCGTCCATCTTCTTCTGCGTCCTGCTGCACGAACTGGGGCACGCCCTCACCGCGCGAAAGTACGGCGTGAAGACGCGCGACATCACCCTCTATCCCATCGGCGGCGTCGCGATGCTCCAGGGGCGTCCGAAAGCGCGAGAGGAGCTTTGGATCGCACTCGCCGGACCGGCCGTGAATGTGGTGATCGCGGCGGTGCTAGGGCTTTACTTGCTCATCGCTCGCGGCTCGGTGCCGCCGATCGCGCTCGGCCTCTCCGGTCGATCGTTCCTCGAGGCGCTCTTCGTGTCGAACGTCATCCTGGTGCTGTTCAACATGATCCCGGCCTTCCCGATGGACGGCGGCCGCGTGCTTCGCGCACTCCTCGCCCAGCGGATGCCCGAGGCCAAGGCAACTCAGATTGCCGGCACGATCGGTCAGGGCTTCGCGATCGTGATCGGGCTTTACGCGCTGCTCAGCGGCCAAATCCTGCTCATGCTCGTCGCTTTCTTCGTCTTCCTCGGGGCGGGTCAGGAGGTATCGGCGACCGTCACCCGGTCGTTCCTGCAAGGTCATCGGCTCGCGGAAGCGATGCAGGTTCGCTTCCGGACGATTCCCCACGGCGCGACGATGGAGATGGCGGCGGAAATGTTGCTCGCGGGCTCTCAGCACGACTTCCCCGTTACCGCGGACGAAGAGGTCGTGGGGGTGTTGCTCCGCACGGACATCGCTCAGGGTCTCGCCAGCGAAGGACCGTCCGCCTACGTGGCCGGCTTCATGCGCCGAGACTTCAAGAAGTCGAGTCCCGACGTGGCGCTCGAGGTCGCGATCGACATGTTCACGCGGGAAGACCCCACGCCGATTCTCGTGATGGACGAGTCCGACCGTCTGCTTGGCATGGTCACGCAGGAGAATCTCAGCGAGTTCATCATGCTCGAGCACGCTCGCCAGCAGGGACGACAGAACTACGGCTACACGGCCTGAGATCTCGGCGAGAGGCAAAAGGTCCCCTTGCGGAATTGTCGTATCCGACCGGTAACGTTGCAACAGTCACATGGCTCAAGCAGCGCTTAAGATTCTCGTCGCCCTTCCCCTCGTGGGCACCCTCACTCTGCTCTCCGGATGCGGTGGATCCTCAGGTGGGAACCGCCTACCCAATGCTTCCGGCATCTATCGTCTGCAGGTGGAGGACTTCCACGGTCGCGGTCCCGCGACCTTGATGTTCTCGTTCCACCGAACGGCGAACGATCTTGAAGGGGGAATGCGCATCCTCGCCCGCGGCAGCCTCGATCGGGCGCGATACAAAGCGGAGCACGACGTCCGCGTCTTGCCGGACGGATCGATCGCCGGTACCGTCGATCTCGGAGGCGACCTGGGCTTGACCGAGTTCAAGGGTCGCCTGACCCAAACCGCGTTCTCCTTCACGCTTCGCGATCAGCTCGGCGTCTCCACGGGTACGGCTCCCCGCGTCGCGGCTTACGTGCTTCCAATCCAAGGCGGTCCCTCCGCGTACGTCGGCAACTACTCGGGCAACGTCCAGCCCAACGTCAGTCCGCCGGTTTGGAGCGGCTCCGGCTACGGTCTCCAGGTGACGGGCGCTCAAGCCGACGGAGTCGGCGGCTACGAGCTGACCCTCGGCAACGCGGTCGGCCTCCCGCTCCAGGATCTCGCTGGTCCGTTGCGCGCCGACATCTGGTCGGGTGACCTCGTCGTGGTTGGGGCGAAGAAGTACGGCGACGGAACCGAGGTCAGCGTCGCGCTCGATGTGCAGTACTCGCCGAACGAGCAGCTTCCTTCTCCCGGAACGTACACGGTCCGCTTCCTCGAGCCGACCTCCAAGCGAGTCGGCATCGCCCCGGCGACGCTTGAATCCAAGTTCTGAGTCGGGTGCCTACGCGACGCCCGTCGGCACCCGGCGACGGGCTCGCAGGTGCCCGATCAGGAGCGCGACGTCGGTCGGTCGAACTCCGGGAATTCGTCCTGCCTGCCCCACGGTGAGCGGACGGATTCGGCAGAGCTTCTCGCGGCTCTCAAAGCTCAGGCCGCCCATCGTCGAGTAGTCGAAGTCCACCGGGATCCGCATCGATTCGAGCTGCCCCTGTCGCTCGGCGAGGCGGGCCTGTTTCTGCAGATAGCCGTCGTACACGCCCGCGAGCTCGACCTGTTCTCGGACCTCCCGATCCTGACCAACCTCCGGTGACAGGCCGCACCGTTCGGCGAGCGCGAGCACCGGCTGGAGCCGAAGCTCGGGACGCTTCAGCAGATCGAAGAGCGAGACGCGCACCTCAACCGTCGCAGTGCCGACGTCCGCGAGGATGTCGTTGTGAATGGGAAGCACGTGCGTCGACCGTAGCGACTCCAAGCCCCGCGCGACCGCCTCGTGCTTTCGCTCGTAGCGATCCCATCGCACGGCGTCGACGAGCCCGACCGAGCGGCCCAGCGGGGTAAGGCGCGTATCGGCGTTATCGTGGCGCAGGAGCAGACGGTGCTCGGCCCGTGCCGTTAGCATCCGGTACGGGTCTTCCACGCCCTTGGTCACCAGGTCGTCGATCATCACCCCGAGGAAGCTCTCGCTCCGCGGAAAGTCGACGGGTGCCTGCTCCTGCGCATGGCGTGCGGCGTTGATCCCAGCGACGATGCCTTGTGCCGCCGCCTCTTCGTAGCCGCTCGTGCCATTGAGCTGTCCAGCAAGAAAGAGGCCAGGCAGCAGCTTGCTCATCAGGTGCGGCGTAAGCTGGAGCGGGTCCGCCATGTCGTACTCCACGGCGTAACCCGGCCGCATCATAACCACGTTGGCAAGTCCAGGGATCGTGCGAAGGAGCGCGATCTGGACCTCCGCCGGAAGCGAGGTGGAGACCCCTTGGACGTACACCTCTTCCCCGTTCCAGGTCTCCTGTTCGAGGAAGATTGGATGCGAGTCCTTGTCGGCGAACCGGACGATCTTGTCCTCGATGCTCGGACAGTAGCGAGGCCCGATGCCCTCGATCTCGCCGGAGTACATCGCGCTCTCGTGCAGGTTCGCTTGGATCAGCGCGTGCGTCTCAGCCGTCGTCCGCGTCTGCCAACACGGCAGCAGGTCACGCTCCGGATAGGTGCGGTCGTGCAGGAACGAGACCGGTCCCGCTTCGGGCTCGCTGTCGAGAGCCGGCGTCAGGGAGTAGTCGATGCTGCTAAGAGAGATCCGCGGCGTGGTGCCCGTCTTGAAGCGCCGCAGCCGGACTCCCAGATCGCGGAGGAACTCCGAAAGGGAGACGGAAGCTTGATCGCCATGCCGGGCGGCGACCGTCTTCTTTCGCCCCTCGTGACACAGGCCGTTTAGGAACGTGCCCGTGGTGAGCACGACGGATCGGGCGGAGAGCGCGACGTCCTCCACGATCACGCCTGTCACCTTGCCGGCCGCGCTCGTGACGGTGCGCACCTGCCCCTCGATCAGGGTCAGGTTCGGCTGCTCTGCCATTACGCGCTGCATGAGCCTCGGATACAGATCCTTGCAGACGTGCGCACGAACCGTTTGAACTGCCGGTCCTTTGCTGGTTCCGACCCGCCTGATGTGGGTGAGAGCGTAGTCGGTGGTCACGCCCATCTGACCGCCTAAGGCGTCGACTTCCCTGGCCATGTGCCCCTTCGCCGGACCGCCGATGGAGCAGTTGCAGGGAAGGTGGCCGATACGATCGAGCCGCATCGTGACGCAGGCGGTGCGCAGCCCCATGCGGGCACTCGCCAGGGCCGCTTCGATCCCAGCGTGCCCCGCCCCAACCACGATGACGTCGAATTCGGTCACGCGGTTAGTCTACGCCGCCCGTCTATCGGCGGTCGCGGTACGCCGGGCTTCGCACGAGATCGTCTTGGGGTTCTCGGAGGTTTACGACGTCTGCAGATCGGAAGCAGGGTGCTGCCGGATCTCCCATGCCCGGTACAGCAGCGTAGCGACGCCTCCGCCCCCCATCAGGAACACCAAGCTGTTCCCCCAGGTCTCCGCGGTGAACGTCGATGGCCATGCGAACAGCTGAAGGAGTCCGAGCCACCAACCCGCGAGCAGCACCCGGTACGCAAGTCGCCGGCCCTGCGTGTTCTTCCACGGGGTCCAAAGTGCGACCGACGCGGTCAGCAACGGCAGCCACATCACCGTGCGCAAACCGACCGACAGAGTGGCGACGTAGGGCGAACCGAGGAAGCTCCATACCGCCGCCGCGAGTCCGACGAAAGCGGCCAAGTGCGCCACGCGCAACCCGGCACGCCGAGAGAATGCGCTCGCGGCCATGCCGGCTCCGAAAAGGATGATGATCCATCCCAGAGGGATCAGGACAAACATCGCATCGCCCACCGCGCCGGTCATCGAGAGGCCGAATTGGCATATGCCCAAGGCGATGGCGAAGCGAAACCACCGTACCTCCGACAAAATCGACGACTCGATTCGGTCCTCGGCTTTCTTCAACAGTCCCCGGACGCCGTGAATTCGATGCGACGCTGGGCCAGCTTGGATGTTTCGATTGGGGAGGCCTGGCTGACTCATTTGGGTGTCGCTCCGATCATCGGGCCATCTCTTCGCGGACTGCTCCTTAGGTTGTCCTCATCGACTGCAGCAGCATCGCGCTGGTGGGCAAGACGGCAATCAAGCATAACGGGACCACCAGGGACTGGGACACTAAAGACTGGGACACCAGCGAGAGATCCGATAGGGTTAGCGCAGTCCTCGTTACGCCCTGTCGAACTCGACGTCGGTCCGCAACGATCATCTACGACATGTTATAGCAACGGGTGAGCGAGACGGCCGGGGACGGCAACCCCACTCGATCGCACGTCGTAATGGCCCCGATACAGTAGGTCTAAATCACGCATTTACGAGCGGCCCCTCCCGACGGCCGGTTGGCCCGAGGCGTCCAGCGCGATCGGCGGCTTTCCCGAACTCGCCCACTCGAGGTGAAGGAAGGTCACCACCACCGAGAAGAACGCAACCGCCCCCAGCACCCCTCGGTCCTCAGGGCGCGAGAGAAGGGCAAAGGCGACGTGAGCCCACCAACCGACGAGTAGCATTCGGTAGGCCACGATCCGCTTGCCGAGCGCCACCAAAGGGGCGAGCACTCCCAGGCCGACCGCGAGGAGGAGGATCCACAGCAATGTAACGATGACCCCGGGTGTGCTGCGTTCAGTTGCCGTCCAGTGAACGAACTGCCATCCCCAGTAGCAGACCAGCGCAAAGGCACCCATCCGCAGCAGGTGCACAGGCCGAAAACCTCGAATGGCGCTGAAGCCGGCCTGCAGGCTCCACGCAATAGCGCAGCACCCAGCAACGAACGCGATCCCGTCACCTTTCGGAGATCCCCCTTTTACAAGGGCGCAACCCAGCAGAAAGAGCAGGCACGCTTTTCCAACCGCCCTCCAGTCCACTGCCGTGTTCAAATCGATTCTCCTAAAAACCGTGAGCTCATGCCTCACGCTCGGCCGACTTGACGGCGATGTCGTTGCGAAGCCAGCGGGCGAACGCGCCGAGGGTTACGATCGCGATGAACGCGATCACCATGGCGGCCACGCGCTCCCCGGGCCGGTCCAAGTCAAAGGCTCTCTTGGCCGCTCGCATCATGAGGAAAAACCAGCCGGAAGCGAGCACGCCGGACGCGACATGTCGATGGTTTGGACTGAGCCAACGACTTGCGCAGGCGACCGCCAACGTCAGCGCCCCGATCCACCCGATCATGAGCACCGACGACGGGGTGTCGCGGTAGGCGGCGTTCACTTTGAACCCGGCGAAGGTCGCGACGCCGATTCCGACAACGCGCAGGAGGTCTGTGCGAGACTCCGAGGTCAGCCCAAGCAGGAAGGACCGCACCGCCGCACTCGCCAGCACCATCGTCAGCATCGTCGCGGGGATGACCGAGGTCTGATACGCGCAGAGAAACGCCGCGGCCGCAAGAAGGGCCTGGCTCATCCCCTTCCGCATCCGGCCGGGATCCGCGACGATCATGCCCCTATGGTAACGCAGCAATCCAGCGACCCAATCATCCCCGAACGACGATGCTGCTTCAGCAGCCGCCTCTGAGGCGCTACCGCACCGTTCGGGGTCTTGCCCTGTCGTCCCGAGCGGAGCCGCGGGATCTGACCGTAGGCACAGACTACTTGCGGTCAAGCCACTACCTCAACGAGACCGCGCGTCTCCACGCCAGCACCCCGTTCCCGACTGGGTGCCGGCAAAGCCGTGGCGATCACCGATGCGGTTTCGAGTGGCAAGCGCCCCTGGGCCCGGCCGTGCCTGTCGTGACCAGACCCAATTGTTAACGGTCTCGCAACATGCTCGGGTGCTACTGTTGAGGAGCGATGCGCATCGATCGACGCGATTTCATTCGGGCCGGAGTCTTCGGCGTTACGGGACTCCTCGCCAGACCCGCCCTCAGCGGCTCACTTCTGGACCGGCAGGCGGGCAACACCAAGGGCGGCTACGGTCCGCTCAAGCCTGTGGCGGCTCGCAACACGGGAGAGAAGATCCTGGCCCTGCCGGACGGCTTCCAGTACAACGTCTTCGGAAGAACCGGCGACAAGCTCTCCGACGGCAGCCTGACGCCGAACATGCACGACGGCATGGCCGCGTTCCCCGTTCGCGGCAAGATCCGCCTCGTGCGCAACCATGAAGTCCGCTCGAAGCCGGGCAGCAGCATCGCCCCGGCCGATGTGTCGTACGACCCGGTTGCCGGTGGCGGCACCACCACGCTCGACATCGATCCGGTCACCCGCGAGGTCACCCACAGCTTCGTCTCCCTCAGCGGCACTCTCGTGAACTGCGCCGGCGGCCCGACCCCTTGGGGCTCCTGGCTCACCTGCGAGGAGACCACTATCGGCAATGCCACCGGCCAGGTCTATCACAAGGACACTGCCCCGGGTGGCGGCTACGCCAAGGAGCACGGCTACGTCTTCGAGGTACTCGCGGGCCGCGACCGCCCTTCGGTCGCGATTCCGATCAAGGAGATGGGTCGCTTCGTCCACGAGGCCGTCGCCGTCGATCCGGCGACCGGCATCGTCTACGAGACGGAGGACTTCAAGACCTCGGGCTTCTATCGCTACATTCCCAACGTACCCGGTCACCTCGCCGAGGGCGGCAAGCTCCAGATGCTGGCGGTCAAGGGCAAGCCGGAGTACGACACGCGCAAGGGTCAGAAAAACGGCGTGACGTACGAGTGCGAGTGGGTGGACATCGCCGATCCGGATCCCGTCACCGCCGCCAAGAACCCGCTCGCCGTGTTCGAGCAGGGCAAGGCCAAGGGCGGGGCGACGTTCGCCCGTCTTGAGGGCGCCTGGTACGGCGACGGCTGCATCTTCATCAACTCCACCGACGGCGGCGACGCCAAGCTCGGCCAGGTTTGGCGCTACCGCCCGAAGGGCGATGGCGGCGAGCTGACCCTGATCTTCGAGTCGCCGGCCAAGGAGATCCTCGATGCTCCGGACAACCTCTGCGTCTCCCCACGCGGCGGCCTGGTGATCTGCGAGGACGGCGGCGGCGAAAACTTCGTCCGCGGCCTCACCCAGAACGGCGTCATCTTCGACATCGCCAAGAATATGCTGAACGAAAGCGAACTCGCTGGCTCCACGTTCAGTCCGGACGGGCAGACGCTCTTCTTCAACATCCAGACGCCCGGCCTGACGGTCGCCGTCTGGGGTCCCTGGGAGCGCGGCGCGCTCTAATGTTGGATCGCCTGGGGGACGTTAGCTTCGTCCCTCAGGCGCCTTCGGTAGGAGAGGCGAGCTCAATCCGCCGGTTGAACGATCCACGCCACGAGGTGATCAGCATCGCGTGCACCCCAGGCTGAGTTTCCGCGATCTCATTGCTCTCAAGGATCTGACTACTCTGCCACCTGCCATCAGCGTCGTACTCCACGCACCGAGCCCACCGTTCAGATTGAATCTCGTCGATCGTGCGAAGTAGCTCTTCGACGATCTCCGCTGGTTCGTAGTAGTCGTAGTGGGCGTGCCAGGCCCCCCAGGAGAGGGTGGCGTCCTCTGCCCAGAGCACGATGTCGTCGACTCCCGGCACCTCCGACTTGAGCCGAACGACGATCCCAATTTGCGGATCCGATTGAGCCAGCCACTCTGGATAGCGCTCAAAGAGGATCCGAATCGCCTCGTACGCGGACTCGCTCAGCTTCTCGTCAGGATCCCAGTCTTCAAATCGGACGCTCAAACGCGCCAGCGCGAGGCTAGAACGCGCCCTATACGCGCGAGCAGTTCCTCGTCGCTCGCGTCGAACGCGCCGACCTGATGGCCGTCGATGTCGATCTGGCCAAGCACCTTCCCTTCCTCGTCCCGGATAAGGACGACGATCTCGCTCCGCGTTTGGGCGCTGCACGAGAGGTAGTTGGAGAGTTCCCTCACGTCCTCGATCACCTGATTCTTGTCCTCGGCCACCGCGGTGCCGCAGACTCCGCGCCCGACCGGGATGTGGGTGTGATCCGTCGCCGCGCCGACGTACTCGTCCAGCACGAGGGTGTCGCCCTCGAGGGCGTAGATGCCGCTCCAGTTGTAGCCCGGCAGCTCGTCAAGCATCTCCATCGCGCGCTTACGTAGAGGTGCCCCCGAGAGATCGCTGGACTCAAGTTGCTGAAGAAGGGCATCTGCCCGCTCGCGCGTAATCATGTCCCATTATGGATCTCCGTCCTGCTCCGGTCGCAGGAACCGGAGCTCGGCAAGTTCCTCGCTTGGGTAGGCTCCGTCCTTCGTCGAGCCCGATTTCCGGCTTTGCCGCTTCGCCGCGGAATTGACAATAGGAGAGAGCACCCGATGGGCCAGGACGATTTCGAGGAGTTTCTGTTCATGGTCTCCCGTGACGTCGACGAAGAGCTCGACGAGTTCGTTTGGACCCACGGCTACCCGGAAGTGGTCCGCTGGTTAAACCAAATTCTGTCGAACTGGATTGAGCGGGCGGGAACGATGTCGACCAAGGACCAGGACAGAGTTCTTTGGCGGATCGGCGGCAATCCCTTATTCCTCGGCTGGAAGCTCCGGCACGGCAGCGATCTGACTCTTCAGGAACAGTGCGAACTCGTTTGGGCCGCCAAGTGCGTCACGCTGGCCATTCCGCACCTGTTCGGTGCGGAGGAACCGATGGAGACGGCCTACTTTATGTGGTGGGATCTCCTGATCTCGGACGTCACGAGCCCCGAACTCGGCGCTGTCGTGCTCGAAACACTGTCGGATATGAGCTTGCACCCCGATGGTCGGGTTCAGTACAGCGCGCTCCACGGACTGGGCCACCTCCAACATCCTGGACGCGCCGCTGCGATCGACCTCTACCTCCAGTTCCACCCGGAACTCGCGACCGATCCGTGGATCCGGCAGTGTCGCGATGGCTCGGTAATGTGAGGGCGAGAGGCGCCCTTCCCCTTTGGCACGCCCACCTCGAGGGGCACCGGAACTGAGCGGTTGAGGCGATGTCGGTCGCCCGATGTCGTAGAAAAGAGGTGCTCCAAGGCTCCCTCTTCGACGAAGGCCCTGGGGGCACTCCGGGTGAGATTCCGAGGCATCTCTTGGACGTCGACCGCATTTACGTGCAGCGGGCCGCCCTCGAGTACCCACGCGCGCACCAAATCTTGCAGCGGTTCCCCTCTGCCGAGCGGGTCGAGGTTGATTCCCACTGGCGCATCTCAGAGCTTCATGGGAACCAAGATCTCGTGCCGAGTTGGAACAAGGTGAAGCGCACCTCGCTGGTGCTGGGCGTGAAGAGCAGCCTCAGTTGCCGCCCGAATGGGCGCAGCGCCGACTACATCGCGCCCAGCCACTCAAACGGGTGCGCGATGAGTTGCGCCTATTGCTATGTGCCGCGCCGGAAGGGGTTCGCGAACCCCATCACCGTCTTCGTCAACATCGAGGAGGAGATTCGCTATCTCCAACGGTTCTGCGCGAAGCTCCCGGCCAAGGAGCCAAACCAGTGCGATCCGCGCTACTGGACCTTCGACATCGGCGAAAGCTCGGACTGCGCCCTCGACGCGATGATCAGCGACAACGTGCGCGATTTGGTGGAGGCATTCCGCTACATCCCGAACGGCAAGGCGACCTTCGCGACCAAGTTCGTAAACCGCGACCTTCTCGGCCACGATCCGCAGGGCAAGACGCGCCTCCGCTTCTCACTCATGCCTCAGGCAGTGGCAAAGGTCGTGGACGTCCGAACCAGCAAGATCTCAGATCGCATCGCCGCAATCGACGAGTTCGTGGAAGCGGGTTACGAGGTCCACCTGAACCTCTCACCGGTGATCGTGGCGGACGGTTGGCAGGACCATTACCGCGACCTGTTGCGTGAAGTGGATCAGACGCTGAACCCGCGCAGCAAGGAACAGCTCAAGGCGGAGGTGATCTTCCTGACTCACAGCGAGGGGGCGCACGAGCTCAACTTGAGATGGCACCCTAAGGCCGAGGAATTGCTCTGGCGTCCGGACCTGCAGGAAGCGAAGGTCAACCTGAACGGCGGGGACGCCGTCCGCTACCGACGGGGACTGAAGGGACGTCTCGTGGACGAGTTCAGGCAGTTGATGGCGGAAGAGCTTCCCTACTGCGAGATCCGCTACGCCTTCTAGCGCTTCCCTGAACCAACGGCCTCTCAGTGGCAAGAATCCCGCACCGCAAATCGCTGGCCCCGTGCCAAAGTAGAGCGTGCTCGCCGCCGCGCTCCTCGCCACGATCGTTCCGAACGACCTGCCCCGCCCGTGGTATGGGCCCGCGACCGCCACCTTCCGAATTCAGTTCGTGGGCAACCAGTACGACCCGGCCGAAAACGACGTGCGCGTCCGCTTCCTCGGCCCCAAGGGCGCCCCGATCGAGCGACTCGCCTACTTCGACGCCGAAGAGGGCGCTTGGAAGGCGACGCTCGTCACCGAGCAGACCGGCATGTACAAGGCGACTCTCGTGCGCAATGGCCAGGTGAGCGCGGAAGAGAACGAAGAGGGCGTACTCGATCTAACCAAGGCGACCTCGCGTGGCTACTTGCGGCGAGATCCAGCGGCGGTAAACCGATTCCGGTGGGACAACCGAGAGCCGTACTATCCCCTCGGCTTCAATCTGGGCTGGCAGAACGGCGATCTCCTTCCCCTCACCGAGCAGATCGCGAAGATGGGCAAAAACGGCGTGAACTGGACCCGCGTCTGGGCCGCTAGCTGGGACGGAAAGAACCCGTGGTGGCCGCAGAACGACGCGGAAGCGCTGCCCGGCGAGCTCTGGTCGCCCGCACTGAAGAAGTGGCAGGACGTGGTAGCGGCCTGCGACGCGAACGGCGTGGCGTTCCAGATGGTGCTGCACAACCACGGGTCGTTCAGCTCCAAGGTGAACCCGAACTGGCCCGACCACCCGTGGAACGCCGCCAAAGGCGGCTTCCTTAAGGATGCCGCGGACTTCTTCACCGACGCCGAGGCGAAGCGGCGGACCAAGATGTGGCTGCGCTACGCCGTCGCCCGCTACGCTCACTCGTCCAACCTCATGGCTTGGGAGCTGTTCAACGAAGTCGAGTGGGTCGACGCTCGTTACGCCGATCGCTGGCCGGACATCGAGAAGTGGCACGCCGAGATGGCGGAGTACCTCCGGTCGATCGATCCGTATGGGCACCTCGTCACCACCAGTTCCGCGATGGACCGCCCCGACCTCTGGAAGGCGATGGACTACACCCAGCCGCACGCCTATCCCAGCAGCATCCTCGCCGCGGTGGTCGGGGCTGAGCGGCCGGCCGACAAGCCGCAGTTCTTCGGCGAGATCGGCGCGAGCAACATGGAGACCGCCGACGTGCGGCGCGTGGTGCGCGACGGCTTGCTGGGTGGCATGCTGACCAACCAAGCCGGCGCGGCCCAGTTCTGGTACTGGGACTACGTCGAGAAGAAGGACCTCTACTCCGAGTTTGCCAATGCCGCGAAGATCGCCCAGATCAGCGACCTCGCCCGCCGGCCGCTGGCCAAGCCGCTCGATCTTCGCCTGGACACCGAAGGCACGGCCGATCTGATCCTGGTTCCGGGCGGGGGATGGGAGAAGGCGTCCAAGACGAGCTTCGCGGTCCCAGAGGAGGCGAGCCTCTCCGCCATGCGCGGCCTGCCGAACTACTTTCAGGGGCAGCAGGGCGAGAACAGCGCCCTCTTCCCCGAGCCGATTGTGCTCACGTTCAACGCGACCAAGCCGGGCAAGGCGACCTTCCGCGTGAATCAGGTCTCCAAGAACGGCACCACCGTTCGCATGACGATCAACGGCAAGGTGGTTGCGACGAAGGAGTTCCCGGGCGCCGAGAAGGAAACCGATGTGACGGCGACGCTCACCGGCGACTTCAAGCCGGGGCGCAACGAAGTCCGCGTGGAGAATGTGGGCAAGGACTGGGTCCGCTGGGACTCGCTGACCGTGACTTCCCTCGCCCCGCAGGCTTCCGCGCTCGCGCTTGGCGAGAGCGACTGGATGATGGTCCGCCTCACCGCCGCTCCCGGGGCCGACGGCACGATCAAAGCGACGCTCGGCCGTCTCCCGCTGGGCAACGGCAACTACGAGCTGACCACCTTCGACCTCGACAAGGGCACTCCTGAGAAGAGCCAGATCAAGATCGATTCCGCCCGGCTCCCGGTGACGCTCACTGCCAAGGACGCCGTCCTGATCTTCCGAAAGCAGTAACCCCTGGGACCGCCGGCTTCAGCCGGCAAGACAGCCTCGGAGGGACGGCTCAACACCAAAGCAAGGCCCAACCAGAGGAGGCAAGCACCTCCCACGGTCGGTCTGGGCCAGGCTGACTTACGTCAGCCTGGTGCCGGCTGAAGCCGGCGGTCCCAGGGGAGCTTTAGTATTCGTAGCGGGCGGCGTGCTGGTGGGTGGTCTCGATCCTTCGGATCGTTCCGGTGGCGCTGCGCATGATGATGGAATCCGTCAGCGCGTAGCCCCGGCGGTAGCGGACTCCCTTCAGCAGGTCTCCCGAAGTGATGCCGGTGGCGGCGAACATCACGTGGCCGGAGGCGAGGTCCTCGGTCGAGAGGACGCGCTCGTCGTCGCCGCAGCCCATTCGCTGCGCCCTAGCCCGTTGGTCGTCGGTCGTGAAGACGAGGCGGGCCTGCATCTCGCCGCCACAACAGAGGGTCGCGGCCGCGGTGATGACGCCTTCCGGCGCACCGCCGATCCCCATGAGGGCGTCGACGTCGGAGTCCGGATCGAGCGCGGCCACCGCGACTGAGAGGTCGCCGTCGCCCACGAGGTGGACGCGCGCACCCGCCTCCCGCAGCTCTCTGATGAGGTTTTCATGACGCGGACGGTCGAGCACGCCGATGATTAGCTCATCGACATCCTTGCCCATGGCCTTGGCCATCAGGCGCACGTTGACTCGCGGAGGCAGGGTGATGTCGACGATGCCGCGGCACTCTTCACCCACCACGAGCTTGTCCATGTAGCAGTCGGGCGCGTGCATCAGAGTCCCTTCTCCTTCCACGGCGGCCGCGAGAACGGCGATGGCGTTCGGCGTGCCGTTGGCGCAAAGGTTGGTGCCCTCAAGCGGGTCGACCGCGATCTGGATCTTGGGTCCCTCCCCCGAGCCGAGGTTCTCCCCGATGAACAGCATGGGCGCCTCGTCGCGCTCCCCCTCGCCGATCACGATGGTGCCGCACATGTCGAGCTCGTTGAGCGTGCGGCGCATCCCGTCGCAGGCAGCTTGGTCGGCCCCCGCCTTGTCGCCCTTCCCCACGAAGCGGGCGGCGCACAGCGCGGCCGCCTCGGTCACGCGCAGAAAATCTAAGTGGTGGTTTCGATTCATTGGTCACTACTCCGTCGTAGTCGTCATCGGCAACCCTGCCTCCGACGTGTCTGGCAGGTTACCACCCCGCACTTTGACCAGCCCGGAACCCATTTCGAGGGCTCGCACCCGCAATCGCAAATCCCCTTGACTTCCCCCGCCCCCTCGGGTATCTTTTCAGACCTCACTGCCGCATAGCTCAGTCGGTAGAGCAGCTGACTGTTAATCAGCGGGTCATAGGTTCGAGTCCTATTGCGGCAGCCACCTTTTCAAGTTCAAAAGCCTCTCCTTCTGGAGAGGCTTTTTGCTTTCTGATGAGCGTTGGGAGAGATTCTGGGAGAGATTGGATGCTCAGATTCACTCTGCGCCGCCATCTACCGTTTTCACGTCGGGAGAAAGGCGGAACCGACACTTCCGTCATTGCGCCCCACATTTTCATGATCTGAACTTGGTAGGAAGCAAACCGCCAGTGTCGGTTGGCAGATCGGTTTTGCTACGTTTGCGCGGCACCGTCACAAGGAATCCCCGCGTCAGTGAGGCGCATGCGAACCTGGTCAGGATTCGACTGCTAACGAACGAAGCGGGGCCCGGCCTTACTACATTCTGAGCGGATACCGACCTCGTTTGGGTCGGGCCAACACCGTGACAGGTATGGTCCAAGCCGCTACCGATTGGCATCACTCATGAGTCAGCATCCAAATCGACAGGAGACCGCGGCAGAACGCCCTTGGGCTTCCGCGGCCGTGCGACACGTTCTGGAGGCGATGAGCGATGCCTTCCTTGCCCTCGATCGCGAAGGGACCCTCCTGTTTGCCAATTCATCGGCGCTCGCCCTCCATGGTTCGGAGTACGTCGACGTCGTGGGGCGAGAGTATTGGCATGAGTTCCCCCTAGCGGACTCGGCCGGGCTGCGCAAGTTGGTCGATGCCGCCTTCGAGTCCGGCGAGTCGCAGCACAGCGAGATCGATTCTTGCGACGGCGAACGGATCTTCGACGCCCATGCCCATCCTTCCTTCGGCACGGTTCACGTCTACCTGCGGGACGTGACGGAGCGCGTGCAAGCCCAACGCGAGGCCCAGTTTGAAGCCGAGCGCCAGGCGCTCCTCGTCGCATTCTCCAATGCGGTGGTTGGGATCTCCGATCCGCGCGAATTGCTCCGACGCGCGCTCACAGCCGTCGGGACCCACCTCGGAGTAGCGCGTTGCTCCTACGCCTACGCCATGGTTGCCGAGGACCGGCTCGTCGTCCAAGACGAGTACGTAGATGGAGTTCCGACGATTGTAGGAGAGTTCACCCTTTCCTCATTCGGTAAAGAAGTGGTCACGGCTCTTAGCGAGGGCGTTCCGGTGGCGATCGACAACATTGACGACGACCCCGTGACCTCGCCCAATCGCGACATCTTTGCTGCGCTCCAAGTCCGGAGTGGCCTCACCATTCCTCTCGTCCGCAATGGTGAACTCGTCGCTTTGTTCGGAGCGAACCACTCCTCTCCGCGGTCCTGGACGACGGCGGACATTGAGGGTATGGCGGAGATCGCGAGTCGGTTATGGAACGCAATCGAGTGGGCCCGCGACATCGAGCGTCTGATCAGGTCAGAAGCGCGGTTTCGAGCGGCGGTCAGCGCGGTTGGCGTGCTTTGGACGAACGACGCTCAAGGCCGCATGACCGGCGAACAACCCGGATGGCAGTCCCTAACCGGCCAAACACCGGAGGAGTACCACGGCTTCGGTTGGGCCAATGCCCTGCACCCGGAGGATGCGGAACCGACCGTAGCTGCGTGGCAAGAGGCGGTTAGAGAGCGGAGGATGTTCGCGATCCGGCACCGCGTCCGCGGGGTTGACGGCGAATATCGGCGGTTCTCCGTGAGGGGCGTTCCGGTGTTCGACGAGCGAGGAGATATTCAAGAGTGGGTCGGCGTTCATCGAGCGCTCGAAGGATAGCCAGCGCTTCCTTAGCCATCACCTATATGTGAGACGGCAATCCAGTGACGTCACCACAAACCCAGCTCGCACGAGCTGCCGGGGCTGTACGGCCAAGCACTTGGTCATCTGTTCCTCGCAGGTCCGGAGAAACATTCCTGGAGGTACCGCTCCTCAGGCGTATTGAGAGCTGTGTTTTCGCCTCGCGGCTCGCTCGCCAAGAACGCAGAACCTTTGCGCCGTGCTACCGCACTACTTGGCCGGGGCGAGGGTTCCGTGGCGGCCGAGCGATGGCTGGGGAGCAAGCTCGTTGCCCTAGCCTAACCGCAAAGGCGCGGGAGGTGGGACGCCCCGCACTCGACTAGGCAGTAGTACCGGCTCACTGCCTGTGACTCAAGCGACGGAGTAGGGCTGGCGCAGGGCCCTGACGATCGCCTCGACGTCGCCCATGTACTCCCGGGCGGCGACGGTGGCGCAGACGCCCGAAGGCCCCACGAACCGCTCTAGCACGAGCACCGCGCGGAAGTTCGTGCCGTCGAGCCTCAGGGAGTAGTGGGGGCGCTCGACTCCCAGGACGAGGCGCAGGGGGCCGGAGAGGTCCAGCACCTCGCAGGCGACCTTCTCGGCGGCCTCGCGGCAGTGCGGCGTCGCGAGCTCCCCCAGCGCCAGGCCGACCAGGCCTCCGGGCTCGGCCGCGTACTCGTACTCCGCCTGGAGGTTCGCGTGCGCCACGGCGCCGGTAGGGCCCAGCACCAGGACGGCGTCCGGAAGGTGGTCGAGGGCCAGCGAGAGGAGGGGGGCCGCCGGCGCCGAGGTCGCCCGGCGCCGCTCGTGGGCGAGCTCCGCGCGCATCTCCGCCTCGAGTTCCTCCAGGCGCTCGCACTCGGCCAGCAGGCTCGCGTAGCGGAGGCCGGACTCGTGGCGGAGCACCGCTCCCACGAGCTCCGTGCGGCTCATGTGGCCGAGCTTGGCCCGTATGCGGACCCAGTAGCTGTTCACGGTGGACGTGGAGATGTCCAGGCTCTGGCCCATCTGCTCGTCGGTGAGCCCGTCGATCGCGAGGTCCAGGACCTCCCGCTCGCGCGCGGTCAACGAGGGGAGCCGGGCGGTCAGGGAGTCGCGCTCGAGTTCCGTCATTGCCGCAGTATGCTGCCGACCCGGAAGGCGTCACGGGACGCCGTTCGGCCTCTCAGGCTCTCCTGGAATCCGGTGTGGTAAGAAATGCGGGCACCCCGATGATAGTTCTTACTACACCGGTGTCCGGGACGGAGCTTTGCGCACGGGTCGAACGGAGTGCGGGCGCGTCCGTTCCCGCGACTCCCTCAGCCCGGCCGCGCGGCCCCCATTCTTCGCGCGCGCCGGGCCTCGTCCTTCGTTCGCACCGATGGGGCTTCCCGCGGGGCCCCGCTCTGCCGTATCATCTCCCGCGAGCAGCATCCGGGTCAGCGAGCCCGGGAACCGACCGAATCCGGGCTCACGGTGCGCGCGTCTCTGAGGGAGGCGCGCCATCTACGCCCTGTCCAAGACCGGCCGGGGCGACCTTTTTGGATTCCGTGGGAAGCGTCACACGAAGGGGTGACGTGGGTAATGGGGACTACCCCCACCGAGCGGGAAAGACGAAACTGCTTTCGTGAATTCCCCGTACATCCTGCTCGTCGAAGACAGCGACGACGACGCCGCGTTCGTCTTCCGGGCTCACCGCCGCGGGGGCTTTCCCCACCCGCTCCTGCACGTGGGGGACGTTCCCGCCGCCGAGCGCCTGGTCGCGGACGTGGGCGTGCCCGCGCTCGCGATCGTCGACCTGAGGTTGCCGGGCGCCTCGGGAGAGGACTACGCCCGCTCCCTCGCCTCCGACCCCCGCATGCTCGGGCGGCCGGTGGTGGTGCACTCGGGCGCGCTCACGCCGGAGAGGGTGCGGGCGCTCTACCGATCGGGGGTCAGCTCCGTGACGGAGAAGGTCACCGACCACGCCCAGTGGTCGTCCGGCATCTCGGCGACGCTCGCGTACTGGCTTGGCGTCAACGTGCCGCTCTAAGCCGCGAGACTTCCGCCTCCACCATCTCGTATAACGCTCTCGTGACGAGCACCACCGACCTGCTGGCCCTCGCCGCCGAGAGCCTGGAACTGGCCCTGACCTCCGAGCCGAAGGACCCCGCGCAACTCGCGGCCGTGTGCCGCCTCATCGGCGAGCTGGGCGAGCGGCTCACCCAGGAGACGCTCCTCTCGGAGCGAGCCGCGGCCGAGGCGGCGTAGCGTCTACGAGACGGAACATTCCTACTGCGCTGTCGCACTAATCTGGCGAACACCTCTCGAACGCGACTCGGGGCCAGCGTGCACGGACAACTCGCGGCCCCTTCGCCCCAGTCGGATCGATGCCCCATCGCGCCTTCTTCACAACAGGTCCCACCGGCCGCCTAGCCCTCGTCACTGACCGGCCTGACGTCGAGCGGGAGGCGACCGACGCGCTTCGGTGCGCGCCAGTGTCCTCCGAGACGCTGGTCTTCCCCCTCGAGGGGTGCGCCCACGCGCTTTTCCATCGAGCGGACGCCGATCTCCCGGACGTGGTCCTGGTCGCCGGCTCCAGCGCCCGGGAGAGCGCGCGCTGCGTGGCGGAACTGCGCGCCGTCGACGCGAGGCACATTGTTCCCATAGTGGTCCTGTGCGCCTCCGAGGACCCGGACGTCCAGGCGTGCCTGCGAGCGGGAGCGAACGCCCTGTTGCCGTCCGACTCCCCAGGCGGGGTGGCCGAGGCGATCGGCGCCCTGTCTCGATTCTGGCTCGCGCACAACCGGCTGCTGCGTGCACACAGTTCCTGAGTGGTGGTGCGTAGCTCGCGAGCGCCACACAGAGCTCACGACACGCCCTTCATGGTGCGGCACCGATTATGAGCGTTGGGGAGTGTAGACTCGCTGGGCGCTTACGAGCCTCTTCCCGTCCACCAGGCGAAGAACCTGGTACGGGAGGATCGCCGCGCCACCCACTCACATGAGCAGCGAGACGTTCACTCCCCGCTTGGTCAGCCTCGACGAGCCGACTTTCGAGGCGGTTGTGGACGTCGCCCTCGAGGACCGTGTGATCGCGAAGGGCCTGATCGAGCCGGCGTCGTCGTTCGGGACCGCGCTCCCGAGTCTGCTCGAGCTCGGCGTCGTCAGGCCGGCCCGCGACCCCTCGCGAAGGCCGTGGTGGGCGTGAGCGAGGCGCCGCGATCCACGGAGCGCCGATCCTTCCGAGCCATGCCACAAACCGAGAGAAGCGTCTTCCAGAAGTACGCCGCCATGGCGCTGCAGCTCTACGCGTCCGAGGGCGCCTTCGAGCTCGCCATGCTGCCCGTGGAGAGCGAGCCCACCGCCGCCGCATTCGAGGGGCTCGGCTGCGCCGTCGAGCGGCTGCCGGGCGGGCGCCTGCGCGTCACGCCCCCGGTGGACGGCGGGACGGCTTAGCCTCGCCCGAGCCGGGTTCGCCCGGTCGGCGCCGGATCACGACCTCGATCTCGATCTCCTCGTCCGCCGACGGATCCGGTTCCCTCGCCATCAGTTCCTTCGCCATCCGCGCGATCTCGCCCTGGAGCGTGGACCTCCAGTTAGAGGGGATGGAGGTCAGGCGCCTCCCGGCGATCGCCTTTCTCGTGAATGAACTCGTCTCGCCCATCGACGGCACCCATTATGAGCCCGTTCGGGCGAGGGCCCGAACGGGTCCTCCGACCTCACCCGGATCTCCGAAGTTCGGCCCTGTTCCCGCTCCCGCCTGCGTGCGACGTCGAGACCGCGGTTGGGATTGTGTAGTCGGATCCACGTACACGATTGCCCCGGCAATCGGGAACCCTGGTGCGGCGGCTCCGTCGTACGCAGCGCGGGCGCTTTCGCCGTCTGCGATTCTCCTCGGGCCGGTCGCAACGGATCATGGCCGGCCCTCTCAGTCGTTGAGAAGCTTTGGCGCTTCCTCTGTCGAGCAGCATCCGGGTCAGCGAGCCCGGGCACCGACCGAATCCGGGCTCGTCCGGCGCGCTCCTCGGAGGGAGGCGCGCCGCACTTGGCCGCTCCGCGCAGGACCTAGGCGGGGCGGCCGTCTTTCCTGGCCCCTGCGGCCAGGAACCTTTCGGCTCCACTACCGCACTAATCTGGCGAGCACCCCTCGACGGCGTCCGGGGGCCGGCGTGCACGGACAACTCGCGGCCCCGACGCTCCAAGTAGAATGCCGCTTCCCATGCCCCACCGAGCGTTCGTCACGACCGGCCCGGTCGGCCGTCTCGCCCTTATCACCGACAGCCCGCGATTGGCGCACGAGGCCGCCGCCGCGCTGAGGACCGCGCCTCAGGTGTCGGAGACGATCGTCTTCCCGATCAAGGAGTGCGTCGAGGCCGTCGCCGTCCGGGAGGACGCCGAGCTCCCCGACGTGGTCCTGGTCGCCGGCACCACCGCCACGGAGAGTTCCCGCTGCGTGGCGGCGATCAGGGCGGTCGACGATCGGCGCATCGTTCCCGTCGTGGTTCTCTGCGCATCGGCCGACCCCGACCTGCAGGCGTGCCTGGACGCCGGGGCGAACGCGCTGCTGCCCTCCGACTCTCCCGGCGGGGTGCCGGCGGCGATCGGCGCCCTCTCTCAGTTCTGGCTCGCGCACAACCGGCTGCTCAGGGCGCACCACTAGCGGGAACCTTTCGTTCGGCGGCACCTACGAACTTGCGTGGGTCCCTCGCCCACGAGCCTCCAGCGGCCCGGCGCGCCCTCGATCTTCTCCGCCGGGCCCCTTCAAACACGTGCCATGACGTACGAGCCCCTCGGAGCCGCGAACGAGCCCACGGGGGTCAATCCCCGCCGGGTGCTCGTGATCGCCGACGACGAGGAGGCGTGCCTGGCCGTGCTCGAGGGACTGCGCGCGATTCCGAGCCGCTGCGTCGCGGTGTGCGCCGAGGCAGCCGAGCTCGAGCCCGCCCTGCGAGAGATCTCCACGGACTCCGAGGATCGACCGCACCTGGCGATCCTGGACGTCTCGGGCGGAGCGGCCACCGTCGAGTGCGTCGCCGTCGTCCGAGGGGACGACCCTGGCCGGCTCGTTCCCATCGTGGCGCTGATGCACCGCGACGACCCTTACCTTGCGGAGGCGATTCGCGCGGGCGCGAACGCGGTGCTGGACCGCGGCGCCGTCGGGGGCAGCAAGGGGGCGGTGTCGGTCGCGGCGGAGTACTGGCTCCGGCACAACCTCGTTCTGAGAGTGGACTAGCGGCGGACCGATGAGGAGCGGGAGTGATCGTCGGAACCGCCGTGGGCGGCACTCCGCGGCTGAGACTCAACGACCGCTACGTGGCGGCCGCGGAACTGAGCGCGTGGAGCGGCTTAGTCCACCTGGATTCTGCCTAATGTCGTCCAATCACGGAGGCGCTCACCGCAACGTGTCTGATGCTTGGCCTTCTTTCGCGTACTGACTGAGGGCAGTCTGCAACGCCTCGAGCGTCAAGGGCTTCGGAATCAGCCCATCCATCCCCGCTTCTAGGCACCTGCGCCTGTCATCCTCCATGGCGTTCGCGGTGAGGGCGATCACGGGAAGCCTAGGCGTCCCCCTCGCCTGCTCAGAGGCCCTGATAGCCAGGGTCGCCTCCAGGCCGTCGCACCTGGGCATCTGGACGTCCATAAGCACCACGTCGTACTCTCCCGCGGCCACCTTCGCGAGGGCCTCCAGCCCGTCCTCGGCCACGTCCACAACACACCCGAGGACCTCAAGCATGCCCTCGGCGACGAGCACGTTCACTTCGTTGTCCTCGGCAAGAAGGACCCTCGTGCCGCGCCTCAGGCCCGCCCGCTGGGTATCGCCCGACGTCTCCCGCTCGGGTGCCTCCGCCACGCACAGCGGCAACTCCACGCGGAAAGCGCTCCCGACCCCGAGTTCGCTCTCGACCGAGATCACGCCGCCCATGAGCCCGACGATGCTCCTGCAGATGGCGAGGCCTAGGCCTGTACCCCCGTATCGACGCTGGACCGAGCCGTCGGCCTGGGTGAAGCTCTCGAAGACGGCGGCTAGAGCGTCTTGCGCGATCCCAATGCCTGTGTCGCAAACGAGGATCTCGGCCCGGATCTTTTCTCCCTCGGGTAGCCACGACCACGCCACCTCGACCCCGCCTGTCTCGGTGAACTTCACCGCGTTGGAGACGAGGTTCGAGAGCACCTGCCGAAGGCGGACGGGATCGGCGACGACCGGGGGGGCAGGCTGCGTCGGCGGGCGAGCCGCGAGTCGGATTCCCCTCGCCCGCGCGTGTCCCTCGTACAGAGCCACCACGTCCCGAACGATCTCCTCCAGAGACACCCCCGTCGGCTCGATCTCCATTCGCCCCGCCTCGATCTTCGACAGATCGAGGACGTCGTCGATCACTCTGAGCAGAGTCGCTCCGCTGCTGGCGATCGTGCGGACCATCTCCGCGGCTCGGGGAGCGAGCCCCTCCTCCTTCAGCAGCGAGGTCATGCCGATCACGCCGTTAAGGGGCGTTCGGATCTCGTGGCTCATGTTTGCCAAGAACTCGCCCTTTGCCCGCGCCGCGGCTAGGGCGGCGTCGCGCGCGGACGCGAGTTCGTCGTTGAGGCGCGCCTGCTGCTCGTACATCGACGCGTTATCGATGGCCACCGACGCCTGTGCGGCCAAGATCTGGACGACGCGCGCGTGCTCCTCCGTGAAGCGTCCTGGCTCAGGGTGGCCGAGAAGCAAGCCACCGATTGTCTCGCCCGAGCGGCTCAAGATGGGCACCGCTAGGTAGCTCCGCACGGGTGGGTGTGCCTCGGGGAGCGAGAACGCCGCTCCGAGATCTCGAGGCGCGTCGTCGTACCTTATCGCAACACCCTCGCGAGAACTGAGGCTAAGCAGACGCAACGCGCTCGGGGAACCAACGGAGTCGAAGGTGCGCTCGTCGACGCCTGAGAGCGCGCGGACCACGAGGGTGGGAGATCCGTCTTTCGGCAGTTCGAAGAGGCCGCCCATGCTCGCGCCCGTCGCCTCCACTGAGGCGTCGGTGAGCGCCCGCGTAATGCGGGCCACGTCGAGGTCCGCCGCGAGAACCCGCCCCACCTCGTTCGTGAGTTCCAGGGCTCGCTCTCGCTCAACCTGGTCGTGGACGTCAACATCGACTCCCACCCACTGCTTGATCTCGCCGTCGACCACCTCGGCGGTCGCGACGCACATGTGCCATCGGTACCCCGATCCAGGCACGTGGAGCCGGCAACGGACCGAATAGGGAGTGCCGCTGGCCAGGCAGACCTTCCAGCACTCGCGTACTTCGGCGATGTCCTCGGGGTGAACGCGCACCTTCCAATTCGGGTGGTCCTGCGCGTCGAGACCTTGGCCGAACCACTCGCGCCAGCGCCCGTTGACGTAGGTGAGCCTTGCGCGCGGGTCGCAGGTCCACAGCGGCATCGGGATCGCCTCCGTGAGAAAGCGGTATCGCTCCTCTCGACGGCGCAGCTCGCGCTCGGCCTCGACCTCCGCGGCGACGTCTCGGAACTCGAGCACGCCTCCTGCGAGCTCCCCTTGCTCGTCGCGCACGGGAGCGAAGGAGAGCACGACGGGAAAGGGGGTGCCGTCGGCCCTCAGGTACGTGTCGGAGTGGCGCCCGAGGGGCGTGCCCTGGACGATGGCTCGGTGGACCTCGCACTCCTCGGCGGGAAAGGGGCTCCCGTCGGGGCGCCGGGAGTGCAGAAGTTCGTGGGAGGTCGCGCCGACAGCGTCGGCGAGGGAGAACCCTGCGATTCTGTTGAGCGCGGAGTTCGCCTCCGAGATTCGGCCCTGAGCGTCGAGGAGGAGCAGCGCCGACTCCGCGTTCTCGGCGATGGCACGCGTCGTCGCGAGCTGCCTCTCGAGCTCGGCCGTGCGCTCCGCCACGATGCGCTCGAGGTCCGCGACCATGGCGTCGCGTTCCTCTTCGGCGAGCCGTCTGGCGGTCACGTCGCTCGCCGCGCCGTAGAGGAGGCCCTCGTCTAGGAAGGCGCGCGTCCGCCACGCGATCCAGCGGTACTCCCCGTCCTTAGTTCGGTATCGGTTCTCGAAGCCGATGGACTCCTCGCCTCTCATCAGGCGCTCGCCCTCGGCGATCGTGCGCTCCACGTCCTCGGGGTGGACAAACTCAATCCACGGCCGGGACGTCAGCTCTTCCACGCTCCAACCCAGCACTTCCGTCCACTTCGGGCCGCAACGCTTCAGGTAGCCGTCCAGTCCGCCGACGAACGCCATGTCGATCCCGATGGAGAAGAACCGCTCTCGCTCGCGGTCTGAGATGACTCGGTCGTGGACGTCTTGGCAGAAGCCCACCCACTCTTGGATCTCTCCGTCCGAGTCGACGATCGGCACGCCCCTATCCGAGTGCCACCGATAGTCGCCGCTGGCCATCCGCAGGCGGTAGTGGTGGTCGTACGGCTCCCTAGCCTCCACTGCGCGAAGCCACGCCTCGCGCGCCGACTCGCGGTCCTCAGCGTGGATCGCGTCCGTCCACCCGAAACCTTGCGCTTCGTCGATGCTCTGGCCCGTGGCCGCGCACCACTCGGGCGACTCGGCCATCGCTCCCGCAGCGTCGGTCCTCCACACGATGGACTTGGTCGCCTGGACCAAAGCGTGGAATCGGACGTCGGCTGCCTGAAGCCTAGAAGTCAGGTCGGCGGTGAGTGCTGATGCCTGCTTGAGCATGGTCGACTGGGAACCCTCGCTCCCAGCCGTGAATTATCGGTAGAAGAGAACGGGGAGTGATATGTTCAGTGCCCCGAACAAGGATGTATGCCGCCATACCCGCATGATTCGCGCGGCTGAAGTCCCGTAGATCAGGACGGCAGTGTGAAGAGGAACGTCGAGCCCACGCCTGGCTCGCTCTCCGCCCACACCTTGCCACCGTGCCGCTCGATCACCTGCCGAACGTTGGCCAGCCCGATGCCCGTCCCTCTGAACGCCTCGTCCCGGTGGAGCCGTTGGAATGGCTCGAAGATGCGCTCGAGGTACTGGGACTCCATGCCGATCCCCTCGTCGGACACGGAGAATGCTCCGTCCTCCCTCCGTCCCACGCGCACGGTCCCGCCGTCGGGGCTGTACTTCACCGCGTTCTCGATCAGGTTCAGCAGGGCCAGGCGCAGGAGGCGAGGGTCAGCGCGAGCGATCAGATCCTCGGCCACGACGACCATAGCCTTCGTGTAGGGGTGCGTCGCCATCGCCTCGGCCGCCGCGTCCCTCGCGAGTTCGGTAACGTCCACCTGCTGGAACACCATCTCCTGCTGGCCCACCCTCGAGAGCCTGAGCAGGTCGTCGACGAGCTGGCCCATCCTCCTTCCCGCGTCCGCCTGGCGCTCCAGGAGCTCGTGCGCCGCCTGCGGGAGGGCCGGTCCGAAGTCGTCCTGGATCATCGCGCTCGTCGCCACGATTGCCCTGAGCGGAGCCCTCAGGTCGTGGGACACGTGGTAGGTGAAGCCCTGGAGGCGCTCGTTCGCGGCGAGCAGCTCCGACGTGCGCTCGTCCACCTTGCGCTCGAGCTCCTCGTTCATCTCCCGAACCTGCTTGTAGAGTCTGGCGTTGTCCATCGCCACCGCCGCCTGGGCCGCGAAGGAGGAGACGATCGCCTCGTGCTCGTGGGTGAACCGCCCCTGCTGGTGGTGCCCGAAGAACAGGCCGCCGATGACCTCGCCCGTGCGCGAGACCACGGGCACCGCGAGGTAGCTCACGACGGGCAGGTGCCCCTTGGGCATGCCGTGGTGGGGCTCGCCCATCTTCCCGTAGCGAGGGTCCTTCCGAATGTTCTCCGAACGGATGACTCCCTCGCCCCTAAACGTGGGGCCGAACACCTGCGTGGCCCTCGGCATCCCGAACCTCGCGAACGCCTCGAGGGGAGCGCCCGAGAGGGTGTAGATCATGAGGGCCTCGCCCTCTTCGTTCACCACGTTGTAGAAGAACGATCCGAAGTCCGCCGCCACGGCCTCGGTGCAGGCGTCGGTGAGCGCCTGGACGATCCGCTCTAGGTCAAGGTCCTGGGCGATGGAGACCGCGAACTCGTTCGCCACCTCGAGCGCGCGCAGCGCCTCCTTCTGGTCGTGGATGTCGGTGCAGGTGCCGAACCACCTGGAGACGGCGCCCTCGTCGTTCCTGAGCGGGATGGCGCGACCGAGGAACCAGCGGTGGCTACCGTCGCGGCCTCGGAGTCGGTACTCCGCCTCGAACGGGGTGCCCTTCTCGACCGCCCGCTCCCAGTTCGCGGTTGCCGCCTCCCGATCGTCGGGGTGGATGGCCTTGCCCCAGGGGTCTTCCGAGTTCCCCAGCCCGCGCCCCGTGTACTCCACCCAGCGCTCGTTGAAGTAGTCCCTGCGCCCCGACGCGTCGGAGGTCCACACCAGCTGGGGGAGCCCCTCGGCGGTCTGGCGGTACTGGGCCTCGCCCTCCTTGATGGCCCGCTCGAGCTCGCGTTCCTCGGTGACGTCCGCGAGCACGCCGAGCGCCCGCAAGGGTCGGCCATCCGCGTCGCGCGTCACCGCGCCGTTCACCGAGATCCAGCGCACCGAGCCGTCCTCGCGCACGAGCCTGGAGGTGACGCGGTAGGGCTCGCCGCGCTCCACGGCGGCGGCGAAGGCGGACAGCGTCGGCTCCAGGTCCTCGGGGTGCACGAACACGGCCCACTCGTCGAAGGTGAGCGAGAAGGGAGCCCGCGGCCTCCCGAACATCGGCCCCGCAGCCTCGGAGTAGCTTGCGATACCCGATCCGAGATCGGCCGCCCAGCTCGCGAGGCTCGCCGACTCTAAGGCGAGCCTCAGCCTCTCCTCGCTCTCCCGAAGGGTGACCGAGGAGAGGACCTGATCGTGAACGTCCGTCGAGGTGCCGATCCACGCCTCGATCTCGCCGCCCTCGCCCAGGAGCGGAGCTGGCTCGACTCGGTGCCAGCGGTACTCGCCGTCGTGCCGCCTGAGCCTGAGCTCGTAGGGCTCGGGCACGCCCGTAGCCCGCGAGCGGGACATCGAGGCCATCACGTTTGGCAGGTCCTCGGGGTGGATGGCGTCCCTGATGAGGGCGAGATCCATGCCGTCGACCCCCGTGTACTCGCGCCACCTGGCGTTGATGTAGCGCATCGCGCCGTCGGTCCCTGTGGCCCACGCGATGTGGGGGATCGCGTCGAGGAGGCGGCCGAGTTCCCTCCCGCGCCTCTCGGCCTCGCTCGCCGCCAAGCGCAGGGAGGTCACGTCCCTGAAGTAGACGAGCAGGTGCTCGCCGCTGGGGTACGCGTCCACCTCCACCCAGACGTCGGTCTTTGGGTAGTGGTAGTCGAAGCGGACGGGCAGTCCCGTCGAGAGCGCTCGCTGGAAGGAATCGTCCACCACCGTGCCCCTCATGTCGGGCCACACGTCCCACTGGTTGCGCCCGACGAGATCGCCGTGCCGCTCCCTGCTCGCCAGGGCGAGCGCGCGGTTGACGAATACGATGTTGAGCTCGCGGTCGTAGGCCACGAACAGGTCGGCCATCGTGTCCAGCACCTCCCGCGTGGTCGGCGTATCCCAGATGGCCGAGCGGTTCGGTGCACCTTCGTTGGCAGGGACTCTGGTGGTGAGGTTCTGATCCAATCGCGTACTCGTTGGAGAGCGGTGTCCGCCGAAGTATAACGCTCTGGTGCGGTTTCTGCCGCAACATTCTTAACTGTTCACCGATCCGTGCCCATCGTCTCAGCGAGACCCACCGGGCGGTCGGAAGCGGGTCTCACGAGGCAAGCAGGGGATAAGGGATGTCGTGAATCCCACCCAACGGCAACGGTGGGTTTCGGCGTAGTCGTCACGCTCGATGGACGTACCACAGTGGTCGCGCGCGACGGGCGGGGCGCGGTGTCCGTGGCGGCCGAGCGCTGGCTGGGGCGCGAGCTCGCTCCGCCGGCGTAGCTGGCTAGGCGCGGGTGACGGGACGCTTCGGTCGCGCCGGGACGTCGGCGCGCGCGACGCGGAGGAAGGGACGTTCGGGGTCCATCTCGGCCGTCCAACCGAGCCGCGCGAAGGCCGACACCAGCAGGGTGCGGTCGTTGCCAGCGAGGGTGACGGAGAAGGAGTCCTCGTCCCCGAACATGTCGACGGCGGCGCGGGCGAACTCTTCGGGATCGATGGGCACGTTGGGGACAGTGTAGCGGACCCGGGGGGCGGAGACCCCGCCACGTCGATGTGTACGGCAAAATCGCGACACGGCCTCTGCGCGGGGCCGCCGAATCTCGGGAGAGTCGCGGCGTAGAAACCGGCACATGACGAGCACCGCGCGCCTGATCGCCGTCGCGGCCGAGAGCCTGAGCCTCGCGCTCGCGGCCGATCCGGCGGACCCTGCGCGAGTGGCGGCCGTCTGCCGGCTGATCGGCGAGCTCGGCGAGCGCCTCACGCAGGAGAAGATCCGAGAGGATCGAGCCGCGGACGGGGCGGCGTAGCCTGCGCGGGACGGAACCTTCCCCGGCCTTGCCGCACTAAAGCTGCGAGCGCACCTTACCGCCATTTGGGGCCTACGTGCAGGGGGTAGGTAGGCGCGTCGCACATTCCCGCATTGCCCACGCCTTCCTTGCCAGACGGGGCTACCTACATTGGGGCCAACACAACTCCCACCCATTCCCCGGAACCCACAGTGGCAAACTTCCTTCATACACGCTGACCGGTATTTATACCAGGTCTGCATGCCCAGGATGGTTGCATGCGAAGGAGTTTCACGGATGAAGAAATGTGCGTTTGTCGCTGCCCTCGCGGCTGCTTTGTCGTCGGCTTCCTACGCGGATTCGGTTCGCCTTGACTTCAGTGCTGACTCGGTTCTGAGCGGCAGCAACCAGATCACCGGAAATGGGGACGGCTTGGTCGCCTCGCTCCTCCTCGTGGACACCGGCCAAGATGAGGTCACCGCGACGCTCTCGAACCTCTCACTCCTCACGAGTTCGCAGTTCTTCGGCGAGTTGAAGCTGAATCTGTCGCCGTTCCCGCGAGGTGGCAGTGCCTCCTTCTCGGCTCCCATCAGCGACATCAAGTTCGATCAGGACGGAATCAACGCACCAGGCGGCAATCGCTATGACGTCAGCGTTGACTTCTTGACGAGTTCTGCCGTTCGTCTTGGAGCCGGCGAGAGCGCGGTCTTCATCCTAACGGGCTCCGGCCTCGATGCCCGAGACTTCGTTGCCTCCTCCACCAAAGATGGCCCGAGCGCGCTGCTCCACGTGCAGGGAGTTGGGGCCAACGCCAATGGCAGCGGTTGGGTGTCGGGCGCGGTTGCGCCGGTGCCGGAGCCGGCGACGATGGCCGCGCTGGCGATTGGAGCATTGGGCGTCCTGCGGCGTCGCAAGAGCCGCACGAGCTAGACACCCGCGTAACGGGACAAGCATGGGCTACCGGGGGAAGACCAATCGGTCTTTCCCCGGCGCTTTTAAGTGAGTCGCGAGGGGAACTACGCAAGTCAAAACGACCGAGTCGCGAAGCAGTGCGCCTGATGCATTCACGCCTAAGAGACCCAGAGCGGAGGCAGGTGCATTCAAGTACGGTTGGCTGCCGCGGTGCAGGTGTCTAGATACACCACAAAGTGAATTTGTTATGAACAACATTTGGGCTATTGGCATCTCACCCTCTGCAACGCTAGGAGAGACGCCTGGATGCTCATCGCCGACCGAACCGCAAACCAAAGAGCGCTCCCGCTTGGCGAACATCTCGTCCAAGCTGGATTAGTCACTCGGGAGGACCTCGATCGAGGTCTCGCGCGGCAGAAATCGACTGGCGAACGCATCGGAGAGGCTCTCGTAGCGATGGGCGCGCTCCGCTCGGCGGCTCTCGCGCCCTACCTCGAGCGCGCAACGGGGTTTCCCTTCCTCGACGTGGCGGAAGAAGAGCCGGACCCCGTGCTGGTTGCGACCGTTCCCGAGAACATCGCGGTCGGCCGATTCGCGCTGCCCATGCGCGAGTGCGACGGTCATGTTCTCGTGGCGATGGCGGATCCGCTCGACATCGCCACCATCGACGACCTCAAGGTGCGGCTCCGGAAACCGATTCGACCTTGCTTGTCGCTCCGCCCTGATCTTCAAGAAGCAATCCGCCGCGCATACGACGCGCGGCTTCGAGCTCGCTCGGTGCTCGAGGAGATGGGCAAGGGCAACCAGGTTGTCACCGACGCCGCCGCCGAGAATCTCACGGAGCATCTCAACGACGCGCCCACCGTTCGGTTGGTGAACAGCATCATGGCCGGAGCGTTCGCCAACGAAGCGAGCGACGTCCATCTTGAGCCGAGGCCCGATGGTGTGCACGTGCGATACCGGATCGACGGGCTTCTGTACGATCAGATGTCGATCCCTGTCGGCCACCTTGCCTCGACCGTCTCACGGTTGAAGATCATGGCCGGCCTCGACATCGCGGAGAAGCGGCGGCCGCAAGACGGCCGCTTCTCCGCTCGAGAAGAGAGCGGCCGCGAGTTCGACGTTCGGCTGAGCGTGGTGCCGACGGTGCACGGCCAGAAAGCGTGCCTGAGATTGCTCGCGCAGACGGATGCGGTGCCCTCGCTGACCGACCTCGGACTGCTGCCCGAGCAGCGCGCCCTGTTCGAGCGAATGCTTCGCCGCCCCCACGGATTGATCCTGGTGACGGGGCCGACGGGTTCGGGCAAAAGCACCTCCCTGTATGCCGGCCTCGAATACGTGCAGGAACCGACCTTGAACATCAACACGATCGAGGACCCGGTCGAATACGCTCTCCCTTGGGCGAACCAAGTCCAGGTCAACCCGAAGATTGGATTGACGTTCGCGTCTGGCCTTCGCGCTCTTCTGCGACAGGACCCGGACATCATCCTCATCGGCGAGATTCGCGATCGCGAGACGGCCGAGATCGCGATTCAGGCCGCGATGACCGGGCACCTCGTTCTGAGCACTCTGCACACCAACGACGCCGGAAGCGCCCTGGTCCGCCTCCAGCACATGGGAATCGAGCCATACCTCGTGAGTTCTGCCGTTATTGGCGTTGTCGGTCAACGGCTCCTCCGCCGACTCTGCCTGCACTGCCGCGAACCTTACACACCCACCCGAGAACTGGCCAACGCGGTTGGCCTCCCCGTGGTCGGAGACCGCCTTCCCGAACTGTCGCGGGGACAAGGCTGCCGCCGCTGCGGAGGCCGAGGGATGAGGGGCCGCACCGCGGCGTTCGAGGTCATGCCCATCACAGACCGAGTGCGCGAGCTCGTGCTTCGTGGAGCTTCGGGCTCGGAACTCGCGGCACAGGCGACCGAAGAGCAGCGCTTGAGCATGCGAGAGGCAGCCGTTCAGAAAGTTCTCGACCACGTGACCACCCCGGAAGAGGTGCTCCGAGTTTTTGCCCAAGGAGAGTAAGCGATGCCAGAGTACACGTACGTCGCCCGCGACCGAAGCGGAAAATCTGCCGCCGGCACACTGTTCGCCGCTGACGACACCGAGCTTCGTCACATTCTGCGCAGCAATGAGCTGTTCGTTACCGAGTTTCGCGCACGCGGCGGAACTGCCAAGTCGGGTTCGCCTTCGTTCGGAGATCTCGGCTTTGGCCGGCGAATCAAGACGAACGACCTCGTCATCCTGACGCGTCAGCTGGCATCGATGCTCCGCGCCGGCGTGCCCCTCGTCGGCGCCCTCGACATCCTCAAATCCCAGAGCCGGAAGCCACTCCTCGTGGAGGCACTCGAGGACGTGCAAAAGGGGATCAACGAGGGGGAGTCGCTCTCGGACACGATGCGCCGACATCCTAAAGTCTTCGGTCCGCTCACGATCTCACTCGTCACGGCCGGCGAGGCCTCAGGCAATCTGGATGCCGCTCTCGACGTTGCGTCGGAGCAGCTCGACCGAGAAGCCGTGCTCCGTCAGCGGGTGAAGACGGCGATGACCTACCCGAAGATCGTGGTGGTCGCGGCGGTCGGAACGATTGCAGGGATGCTGACGTTCGTCGTCCCGGTTTTCGCGGACGTCTATCGCCAGCTCAACACCGCCCTGCCCGCGGCGACCATGGCCCTGATCGCCGTGAGCGACTTCATGGTTCGATTTGGATGGATGCTGCTGCTTCTCGGCATTGCCGGAGCCTTCTGCTACCGAAACGCTCGCCAGACGAAGGCGGGGCGATACTGGCTCGACGCTTTTTGGCTGGGCTTCCCCGTTCTCGGCCCAGTGCTCCGCAAACTCGTGATCGCTCGATTCGTCCAGTCGCTTGCCGGAGGGCTCCGAGGCGGCGTGCCCGTGATGTCGGCCCTCCTGGTCTCGGCCGACACTTCGGGGAACGCGGTGATCGAAGAAGCGGTGCAGCGAGCGGCCGAGCGGGTGCGCGATGGCGCCAGTCTGGCGGAGGAGCTCGAAACTTCCGGCGAGTTCCCCATCATGGTCACGCGAATGATCGCGGCCGGCGAAGCGAGCGGGAACGTGGACGCGACGCTCGATGAGGTGAATCGCTTCTACGATCGCGAGGTTAACCACGCCGTCGAGGCATTCACACGGATGCTCGAGCCTTTGATGACGGTGCTTCTCGGCAGCGTCGTCCTGCTCATTCTTACGGCCCTCTACATGCCGATCTTCAACATCGGGAAAGCCCTTAGCGGCTCGCAGTAGCGGTCACCGAGCAGAGCAAGAAAGACAATTTTTGCACGCCTGCAGCGAACAACACCAGCATTTATACCTGTCATACAAGTAACGAGCAGAAGGAACGAAGAGCAGTCGATTACTGAAGACTCACTTCGCCACTAATGCTCGAAGTTGAATCCACAAGGATTGGTTGGATCACTCTAGTTACGCAAGGAGAGCATGATGGTTATTCGCAAGCGCCAAGTTCGTAAGGCATTCACCCTAATTGAACTGCTCGTCGTCGTTTTGATTCTCGGCATTCTCATGGCGATGGCACTGCCGTCGTATCTGAGCTCCGTCCAGACATCCAAACTCGCGACGGGTTCCGCCAACGCCCGCGCGGTCTCGGCTGCCGTCCAAGCGGACTACGTCCGAGAGGGAGGCAAGAGCTACCAGCCGTACAGCGCCGCTGGTTTGGCGAACGCCGCAACGTCGAAGAACATCACTGCTGACCTCGGAGGCAAGCTGCCGGACAACCCCTGCAGCGCGAGCACCGGCGTGGACGGATACACCGTTACCGCTGGCACGACCAGCTGGACCATCGTTCCCAAGATCGATGCTTGTCCGAATGCCGGCACCCCTACGACGATCAAGCTAGGGAACTAATGATCTAACCAGATTGAAGGGTGCCGCCGACGCATGGACCAAGGGCGGCACCCTTCCAAATCTTCAAGCACCGAGGGAAAGATTGCAGCGCAAGCACAGAGGATTAGCAACAGAGGCGGGTAGCGCGCTAGTAAGCGCACTATTCGTTTCGTTTGTTTTGGCGATGCTTGCCGCGGCGGGTGCGATACTCGCCACCAGCTCCTACTCTCGCGCTTGGACGGAGACGAAGAGCGAAGTTGCCTTGCAGCTTGCAGAAGCTGGAGTCAATGAAGAGCTCCGATACGTTTCCAGCCGGATTCGACAGTATCGATTTCCCCTGTCGCACAGCCCAACGGTTTTGCCTGGCGAGCCGTTTCCCGGCCAGCCCGGCAGTGTCGCCGGAGTTGCCGGCAAGTACTGGGTGTACGCGACCGACCCCGGCACTACTCGGCCCTGGTCGGGTCAGGGAGCGGCCGAGGTGACGTGCGTATCAATGGTTTGGGGAGATGGGCTCGGTCAAGCCGTACCCGAAGGGGCGCGGACCGTGAAGCGAACGGTCGTGATCAAGGCGATTCCGCAAAGCATCTTCGGAATGTTCGCTCTGTTCGCCCTCGACGCCTCCAACGATAACAATCAGCCCGCTCTGGGACTTGGAGGCTCGGCCGTGGTCGAGGTGCGGGGCGACGTCGGAACCAATGGATTAGTGCAGAAGGGCACCGGGAAGATCTCCTACCTACACGCCTACAACTACCGATCAGGTTTCGCCGGATTTCCTGGCGGCTCCTCCGGTTTCACGGACGAACCCGTGTACGAGCGTCCGGAGCCGTACGTGCTGCCAACGGTCACCGAGGTGCTGCAGACCGTGGTGCCGGCCAATGGAAAGGCCGATCCTTGGAGGTGGCTTGCGCAACACAACGACAACGACGCGATTCTCCAGTACGCGTCTGTCGGTGGCAGCCTCACTCAGCGCGGCACGCTGCGGGCAGGCTTCAAGAAGAGCCAAACCAAGCTCACGAATCGGCGGAGCAATCTATCCTCTTCCGCCAACCTGCTCACGGGCACGAACAAGACGGGGTCGATCGACTTGGGTTCTTGGCACGAGGTCAACCTCCGTCCGGGAAGCACCAGAGTCCGCACCTTGATTCTGCCGCCGGGAGACTATTTCTTCGAGGAGCTCAAGCTCATCTATGACGCAGACACCCAGATTGTCATCGACAACGGTGGGCTTACGACCGCGACGGGCAGGAACTCCAAGCGCGCGCCGGTACGCATCTGGATGCAGGGAGCGGCTCAGCAGGACTACGTTCGCCTGCCCGTGATACTCACCGCCCCTAACGATCCCTCGACGTTCCGCATCTTCTTCGGCAAAGACGGCAGCGTTCTGAGCCTCGAGCGCGATTCGAACTTCCCTGCTGGCGACTTTCAGATCGCGGGAGCGGTTTACGCCATCACGAACCGCCTCGATCCCGTGACTCTCCTGCCCGTTAACGGCGCGTTGAAGGGGACCGAAGTCGACATCTACGGCAGTACGTCTCGCCCCGGCGACACGACGAGCCTTCTCGGCTCGGTCATCGCCGACCGCATTCAGCTCCATGGCCATTGCCGCGTTCTCCACTCGGGGCAGCCGTTTGGGGCCGGGCTCGATCCGGCTTCCGGCTTGGCGTTCGATCCGGACTGCGACGAGGATCCGTGCTACTCGGATGGAGGGCAATGACGATGCTCCGCTCTAGGCACCGTGGCTTCATGCTCTTCGACTCCCTTGCCGCGACGCTCGTGCTCGGCATCTCGATTGCCGGGCTCCTGGGCCTCTGGGGGTACTGCCACAAGAAGGTGAGCGACGCCGGCGGGGACACTCTTTCCGGTGAGCTCGCCCGCGGCGAACTCGAGAGGGCCAAGGCCTTTGGGTACTCGAACCTCCCTCTGGGCGATTTCGATCCGGTCAGGATGACGGCGACCTGGTCAGGAAGCTTCGTCCCGCGAAACGCCAGCGCTCCTTCCACTTGGCAGGAGGGCGGAGTGTCTACTTTCGACGGTCACGGCGTGCGGGTGAGTTCATCCGATCCTGCCGTCCGTTACTCGATCCAGACCACCATCGTGGACTCCGATGTGGCAATCCACCGGTCGAAGCTCAAGTACGACCTCGGACCGGGATCGCGCCGGTCGGTCGAGGTCGTCGTGCGGAAGCTCCCCCATGGGACGGTGACCCTCCGAATGGGCACCGAGATCGTGAGAGGCGGAGTATGAGGCGTCGGCGAGGAATCTCCTTGGTGGAGGCGCTCATGGCCACTTTGATGGTGAGCGTCGTGCTCGCTGGCGTCGTACAGGCGTTCATCTCGATGAGCACGGCTCACGCGGCGACTACGCGTCGAGGGCTGGCTCAATCGGAAGCGACGACCATCGTCGACACGGTGGCCGCCGCCCTTCGGCGAGGCGCTGGGTGTGCGCAGCGGAAGGGCTGTCCGGAAGAAGATGGGGCGGTGATCCGCGCCGCGGGCCCTTCCGACCTGACCGTCTACACAACGGGCGGGGGCGAGACCCAACGCTTCTATATCGAGAACGGCACCTTCCATCACGTTCTCGCTGGACGCAATCCTGAGGCTGTACCGGAAGCGGAGCTTCGACTGACCTACTACCGCGCTGCCGAGTACCACGCGGACGACCTCGTCCCGTTCAGTCCGGCACCCGGCGAATTCCACCAGATCATTGCCGTCGACGTCTCCGCCGCCGTCACGCGCGGCGGGATCGTCGGCGCATTCGAAACGACCATCCGCCTCCGAAACGGACCCTATCCAAGTCGCTCCGGAAACTAGCTCCGATCTATAGCCATGTCACGCCGTCACTCAAGCCAAATAGGAATCGACCTGCACGACACCGAGATTCGTGCCGTCGAAGTTCGCCACAACGGGAGTCGTTCTCAGATCGTCCGTGCCAGCCATGTGCCCACGCCGGCGAACGCGATCTCTCGCGGAACGATCGTCGAGCCGGGGGTCGTTGGATTCGCCGTCCGTCGGCTTCTCGAGTCCATGGGAGCCGACCTTTCGCTCCCCGTGGTGTTCTCTGTTTCGGGCGCCCAAACTGTGGCCCGGCCGGTGACGCTTCCCCCGAGTCCTCTCCCCGAAGTTCCCAAGCTCTTGGCGGGCGAGGTGGAGTACCAGCAGCTGCTGAAGTCCGGATCGCAGTACGGCTATGTCGTTCTCAAGTCGAGCGGAGCCGATGCCGACGATCTCTCGGTGATCGTCCTGGGCGTCGAAAGCGAGGCAATCGTCGCGCTTCAGGAAGTCGCCAAGGTCGCCGAGCTCAAGATCGCGGCCGTCGAGCCCGCGCCCCTTCCGGGCTACCGCGCCGCTTCAACGGCCTTGAGTTCCGCGCCATGTGCGCTCACGCTCTCGGTCCGGGAGACCTCCTCCGACCTGCTTCTGAGCCTCGATGGCGAACTCGCCTTTGTGCGCCGGATCGATGTCGGTTCATGCGATCTGGCCGATGAATTCGATTCCGGCATGCGAGCAGGGAGCTCCCGGCAAGCCCGCCTCGCCCCCGTCCTCTCGCCGGCGTTCGACTCCCTCCTTGCCGAAGTACAACGAACGGTCGGCTACCTCGCGCGGGACTACGCCGCCGTCGCCCATGTCGATCGCCTTCGGCTCGTCCTCGACCACCCTGCCCTTGCCGGCATGCCCGCGGCGCTCGCAGAGCGGCTCGGCACGACGGTGGAGGTGGTGGTCCCGGATACCTTCGAAGACTCACAAGATGATCTGGCGTTCCGTTACTCGTGGGCGGCCGGACTTGCCAGGTTCGGTGATGCCAACCTGCCAAACGCGACCCCTGAAATCGACCTGTATGTCGAGGAACGGCAGGCGTCGCGGCTAGAGGAGACGGTCCGCAACTTGCGCGGTTCCCTCGCGGTCGCTGCCATGGCCATTCTCTTGGGAGGGATTGGATGGGGTCTCATGGCGCGTCAGATCTCAACGACGCGAGCCGAAGGCAATGCTTTGGCGCAGCGCGCGGCATCGATCCGCGGCGAGACCATAGGAACGCTCCAAGCGCAAGCGGAAGAAGAGCGTCGGTATGAGTTGCTGGCGAAGGAAGGCGTTCCGCTCGTCCACCTGACCGATGAGCTTGCGCGCTATCTGGCGCCAGGGGTCGGTCTCACCACGCTCACCGTCTCCTCCGGAGACCGAATCGTCCTCTCCGGCGAGGCTACGAGCGAGGCCGCCATGCTGCAGACGTTCGAGGGGCTCAAGGCAAGCCCGCTCTTGAGCGACCTCTCAGTGAGGTCGTTCAATCGCAAGGACGAGTTGATCGCCGGCGGTCTGACATTCGAGTTCGGCGGCACGGCCGCAACTCTCGACCGCATCTCTGACGCAAAGCCGACCGTGGAGGTGGCCCAACGATGAAACCCCGCACCCTGCGACTCCTTGGATGGCTTGTCCCGGCATCTTGCATGACTCTCGCCGCCCTCGGCTTCGCAAGTCAGACTCAGCGACTTCGCGAGGCATCACTTGAGCGCGAGCGGTCGTCGCGACTTTTGGAGCAGGTGTTCGCCGAGCGCGATCTAGCTGCTCGTCGTGCACTCCAGCGGCGGACCGCGACGGTTCCGACTTCAAACCGAGAGGAGGGCGCGTTCCTGAACGAGTTTCGCCAGAAGGCGTCCGGAGCCGGCGTGCACATCCTTAAGTGGTCCGCGCAAGAAACGCCGGTGATTGCCGAAGACGATACGAATGTCGATCCAGCTCTGAAGCAAGTCACGACGATCCGCAGCAACGTGACGGTGGAAGGCTCCTACGCGAACCTTCGGACGTTTGTGCGGGAGCTGGTGGCCTCCGAGCGACTGACGACCATCAACAACGTGAGTTGGACCCGCGGTGTCACCGGCTCCCAGCTCACCTGCACTCTATCTCGCTATCTTCGACCGGCCCAGACGACCGTGTCGACCGACAAGCCCCAAACCGTGACCCTTCGATGAAGCCAATCCTTTCCCCCACGCTTTTCGCCGCGTTCCTTTCTACGGCGTCGGCGCCACCGGCCAAAACCGTCCTGGCTCCCGCCCCGAAGATCGTCAAGAGCACCACGGTTCCTGTGGCGAAGCCCCAGGACGGGCGCCCGAAGTACTTCAACGTCATGTTCTCGGATACTGACGTCGCTGAGGTGCTCCAAGCACTGAGTGCCCGGACTGGCGCGAACGTGGTTTACGCGGGCAAACCAGGCAACACGATCAGTCTCAACGTACGAGTCGACGGACCAGAAGGAGCAATCCGAAGCGTGGCTGCTGCGGGTGGACTCGCGTATCGCAAAGTCGGCAACGTCTTCGTGGTGGCCCCTCCCGGCGGCATGCGGCAAGCGTTGGAGCCGTACGGCGCGACCGTCTCGACGACCGTTCCTCCAGAGAGTCGCGGCGACGTGATCGCCAGCCTGAACGCGGCGCTGCCTTACGTGGATGCCAAGCTGCTCGGTAACCGACTCGTCTTGACCGGAATTCCAGAGGATCTCGCTCGAGCTGAGGCTTACGTCGCGGACCTGAGACGAAACGCTGAGGCGGCGGCCGTGGTGTCGGATGCGTACACAGTGGCTCACGGCTCCGCCGCCGATCTCGTCAAGGTGGTGAGTTCCGTCTACCCGAGCGTCAAGGCGGCCGCATCGGCTGGCCAAGGTGGCGTCATCGCCCTTTCTGGGAATGCCGCGGATCTGGCCGGTGCAAAGCAATTGCTCGCCAGGCTCGACGTGGCCGGATCGCAAGCTGAAGAGATCGTGACCCGAGTTTACGAGCTCCAGTACACGAGCGCCGACGTGCTCGCGGAGTTCCTCAAGAAAGGGGCGCCGTCCGTCGAGACGATGGTCGGCCCCGGCCCGGCAGCGCCTCCTCGGCCGCAGTTCTCTCCGCTGAGCGCAACGCTTGGCAGCGCGATCACCGGAGGCGGTGCCGGCGGACTTGGTATAGGTGGGTTCGGACAAGGCGGATTCGGGGTTCCAGCGGGACAGGACCCTCGCGGCAATGTGGACAGCCGGATTGCCGACAGTTCGGAACGGGCCAGAGCTCTCGTTCTTCGCGGACCGGCGGCAGCCGTTGAGACCGCCCTCAACCTTATCCGTCAACTTGACGTAAAGCCGTTGCAAGTCATCGTCGAGGTTCGGGTCGTTGAAACCTCAAAGACGTTCGCCGAAAACCTAGGGGTCGAATACAACTGGACTCCTTTCCGGTTCGTTGAGACGGCGCCCGGTAGCACCGTGTCAGGAAACCCGTTTGGCTCCGGATCGGCGGTCACACGGCCGGCCGGACTCGGACAGTTCAGCCGCGTCCCGTGGAACCTCATTGCCAACCTCAATGCTCTCGTCCGGGACGGCAAGGCAAAGGTGCTCGCCAACCCGAGCGTGCAGGTGATCGACAATCAGGACGCCAACATCTTTATCGGCGACACCATCCGCGCGCGGGTTGCGCAGGCTACCGCCCTCGGAGCCCAGACAGTCGACATCCGGGAGTTCCCGATCGGCATCGTCCTCCTGATTCGTCCGCGCATTAGCCCCGATGGCAACATCACCATGCGGGTCAATCCAGTCGTGAGCACGGTGACCGCGATTGGGCCCGATAACGTGCCGCAGACCAGCTCACGCGAGGCCGAGACCACGGTCATCGTTCGAGACGGCGAGACCATCGCCATCGGCGGCCTCATTCGCGACGAGCAGTCTACGGTCGTCTCCCGCGTCCCGATCCTCTCGCAACTGCCGATCGTCGGCGAGCTGTTCAAGAGCCGGTCGACGAACAAGATTCGCACCGACGTGGTGGTGACGATCACCCCGCGAATCGTGCGCGACGTGGCGACCGATACTGCCGCGCCGGCGCAAGGAGGCTCGAAGTGAATCCGTCAAACATCAGTGAGCGCACGAAGGTTGCGTTCCTCTCCGTTGGAGTCGTGTTGGTTTTCGGCAACGTCGCGTACCGGATCAATCAGGCAAACGCACCGGCTCGCCCTGCACCTAGCTCGCAGGTCACTTCGGCTCCGGCAGTGCCTGAAGCAACGCCAACCGATACCAAACCGCGTCCGCCGATCGTCCTCGCGAGCGGCCGCCCGGTTCCGAGCGTCGATCTGTTCCGGTCCGTGCTGCCGAAGGAAGCCCCGGTTCGAACCGAGACGCGCCCGAGTCCACCCCCAACTCCAGTCGTCGAGCCTCCAAGTATGAAACTCCCGCCCCTCACCGGCTCGATGTCGGTCGCACCGATGCCCGTACCTGGGATCGAGAGTGAAGCGCCGGCCGTGGTCACGACGGTTGCCAACGAAGCTCCCGAGATGCGGGTTAAGGGACTGATGGGAGGAGAGGATCCTGTCGCCGTCATCGCCATTGGCAAGAAGTCGCACGTGGTCCGTCCGGGCCAGTCATTCGGCGACGGTATGACGCTCGTTTCCATCGACGGGCGTCGCGTTGTGGTCAGCCGCAACGGCGAAGAGGTGTCTCTGACGATCGGGCAACGCAAGTAAAGCAAGCAAAAGTACCAGTTCGCGTTGCGTGGACGGTGACTCTTGGAACGTCACTTCCCTGCGTCGCCGTCACCTGATGCGTGGCGCACCGCATGAGCGTTCTTGCACGACGCGCACTTAGGCGGCCGATTCTCAGGGAATCGGCCGCTATCGCCGCGATTTGCTTCCTCGACATGACCCACACGATGGTGGTCATCGAGTCTGGCAGGGCCGTAGAGGCGAACCCCCTACTCGCTCCGGTGGTTCAGCAAGGCTGGCTTGCTTTTGCTCTCGTGAAGAGCGCCTCATTCCTGCTCCCCTTGGCCGCCCTCGAGGGGATCCGCGCGATTCGGCCGGTCTTCACTCGGCGCGCTCTGCAACTCGGAGCAACCGGATACGTCTTGTCATACATCTGCGCCTCGTTGCAAGTGAATTCGTCACTGCTTAGATAACACGAAAGGATGCGACGCCATCCCAATACCGGTAGCGCAGGATCCGGCTATACATTTCGAGCTAACGTGAATGCGAGGGCGCGGAGCTAAAGCGTCTCGCCATCAAACAGCGACTGCTGGCTCGGTCTTCAACTGAAGACCAAATTGTTAGTATTTCGACGGAGAAAGAGGTGCGTGTCCTAAGGGATGCCCATTGCTCTAGGTCGCAACTACAACTCTGTCCCACATCAGGGGGTCTCCTGTCTAGGAGATTTTCGTGACAATCGTGTTGTCACAGGGGCGTCACAGCGAACGTAACATCCGCAAGGGTGAGCCGAATCATCTCGCCACATTAGAACCCGTTACGAGAGCTGGCCAAGTTGCAGGACAAAGCTGAATCCGAGCTCTCTTAACTGGATACGCTCAAGAATATGGGCCGATCGAAGTCTCCAGCAAAAATTCCAATCGCGAGCACGACTATTCGCAGTCGACTTCATGCTAAGCGCAAACCCGTCCACACCAAGTACAGTAGATAAGCGGACTTTCGAAGCTGACGGTCTACGGATTTCGGTAAATCGAGGAACAGAATGGGTGGTTTCGGAAGCGGACCTTATGCTTGGGGCGGCGGCGCGACGACCGTGGAGGAATGCCTAGCGTGGCGGGCTTGCTGGGCAGACGTGCAACTCTTTAGTAGCGTGCTCGGCGTAAGCGTATGGAGCTGGCGCGTTGCAGCTCGTGAACAGGCGTTTATCGGCGTCGCCCAGGCTGCAAATCAAGGGGCAAATTGCCGGGCGGTCCAAGTTTTTGTTCGGCAGACGGAGGGAGGAGAGGCCGAGTCCCGCGAAACGATCCACATGATCGCGACCACGACTCCTCTTGGAGGCGCTCGTTGGTGGTGGGTTTGTCCCGGGTGCCACAAGCGGCGCGGTGCGGTGTACGTCCGGCCGGGCTCGCTCCGGCTCCGGTGCCGCGTGTGCCACGGCCTCAGCTACGCCAGTCGTAACGTGAACCGCCGCGCGGGTGGATCGATGTGGGTTCTGCTCGCAAATGGGCTCGGGTGCTCACCAGCGGAGGCGAAAGCCGCGTTCTTGGACACGCGTGAAGAGCGGCTCGAGCGCTCCAGGGAGAGGCGGAACGCTTTACGACGCGCAAAGAGATCCACCTTGGTATCTCGTGGACACTGAAAGAACGGATCAAGCACATCTGAACTCCAGGAAGGGCGAATTTCGGCGGGACTATTCACTTCCAGCGGCAGCGGCCGCTGGCATCTGAATTGGCGGCGAAGACAATCACTGTGGTACGAGCGGTCGGCACATCTCCGACCCTAGTTCGCAGAACTACGCACCAAGAAGGAGTTGCGTAGTTGGCCAAGCCTTCCTTAACTGCGGCATGGCCCAACAAGCCTCGCCTTATTCGGTATTGCCACCTCCGTTGTCGGAGTGCTTCGCTCTGGCCATGCGACCTCGATAAGCTTTCGCTCGGCACTTCTCCTCGCAGTACTTCTGCCTACGGTGCGCTTGCTCGAACCATTCACCGCAGGCGGGGCACTTCATCGTCGGTGGCAGCTGATCGGCAAGGTCGAGTGACAGGTGCATGTAGATGGCGCCCAGCAGATCAACCGGCCGCAGCTGCATTCTGCTGGAGCCGCCATGAGTCAGTTGAGGGTAGCACCCCGCTCTTAGCTCTTTGTTGACCTCGACCGTCAGGAACTGATCGGCCGTATCAGGTGTGAAGTGGCATGGATCATGACCCTGCCAGGCGACTTCGAGTGCCAATCGAAAATTGTAGGGCGTGACCGATTGACGCAGTCCCGTTCGTGTCATGAGGGGAAGCAGCCGGTAGCCGGGCGGCGGAGGAGGTGGCGGTGCCTCTGTATCCTCCCAAACTTCCCGGAGACAGTCTCGGCTGATTGGCGGCCTCTCCTGCTGCAAGTTTAGGAGCGCCGCTGATGGGCAACGGGATTGGAGCGCGGCGCGGACTCGGAGGAGCGTGCCCACTTTGGTGACGTGATAGGTCCAAAAGGATAGCGACTCACCAAAGACGTTCAGGTGCGAGCGCAGAACCGGGTGGACCTTCCTGGGCACTCCTCCGACGCGGTCCATCAGCCGGACGGGTTGCCGGCCGAGGGGGCCGAAGCGAGCGCAGAACTCCATAACACCAGCCATCGTGGGCTTCACTTCTGCGAACCTGCGGTGAAGGCCGGAGACTTCCATTGGAGAGTAGCTTCGGCCGCTGACTCGATAGATGCTTTCCGCCGCTCCCCCTTGCTCGAGCGCGATCAACGCCGGTTCGTCGAGGATCGTGCTGTTGAACTCCCACCCGTGCATCATCGGCAGCCCAGTGACCCACTGGTACCCGTGCTCCGCGACCGTCCACCTCAGCGCCTGAAACAATCCGTTCGACCCGTGCAACATCCCTCCTCGTCACGCAAAAGACTACGTTTAAGTCGACGCGCGTCTGCTAATTCTTACTAGAATTCTACTGCTGCTACCGAGGATTCGGTAGAGCAAGGAGGATCTTGTGGACAAAGCTTTTTACACCGTGGCGGAAGTGGCCGACATCTTAGGTCTGGGTCGCAGCATGACCTACCGGCTCGTATCGGAGGGTGACCTTCCTTCCGTTCGGCTCGGGAAGGTGAGAGCCGTCAGGGTGCCTGCAGAGGGCCTTCGCGCTTGGGTCGCAGAGCGCATGGCCAACGTAACGCCTGGCAAGGCGAAGGAGTCGCAAACTGAACGAAAACCGAACTCGGAACCGTAGTCTCATCGCTTCGTCGCTCGCCGCAGTCACGCCCACCGAGGTGATCCTTGGAAACTGACGCGCTGCGCCTCAAAGCTCTGTATCGCGTCACTGAAGTCGCCGAGGTTCTCTCGGTCGGCCGCACGAAGGTGTACGAACTCATCAACTCTGGACAGCTCGACGCGGCAAAGGTTGGCCGCGCCACCCGAGTCACTCGATCGAGCATCGTTCGCTTCCTCTCCGAACTCAATACGGATGATCGGAGGGAACACCGTTGAAGCCACGCATGGCAGCTCGGATGGTCAAGGAATGTGCCTCCATGACGACTGCTGGAGCGCTGCACCTTTCACCAGCGCATTACCAGAGTCTCGTCGCCGGTTCGTGCATTCCGGAGGACATCGTGCGGCAGAGGGGTTACCGAACGGTCACAGATCCCGAGGAATTGCAGGTTCTTGGGTTCACGCGCAATCAGTCGAAAACTCCGGCGCTGCTCATTCCTATCCACTCCCCCTTCGGTGAGATCGTGTCTCACCAAATCCGGCCCGACACGCCGAGAGTGCTGGAGGGCAAGCCCCTTAAGTACGAGTCTCCTCCAGGTGGTCCTCCCCGCATCGATGTTCCCCCGTCGGTGCGTCGATCACTGAGCGACCCGACCCAGGATCTCTGGATTACGGAAGGTAGCAAGAAGGCGGACGCGGCGGCCGGTGTCGGTATCTGCTGCGTAGCCCTCACGGGGGTCTGGGGGTTCAAGGGACGGAACGCCGCGGGCGGCTCCGAAGTGCTCGGGGACCTCGACCACCTTCACTTGAAAGGGCGACGAGTGGTGCTCTGCTTCGACTCGGACGTCACACAGAAGCCGCTCGTACGAGCCGCGATGGAGCGTCTCGCAGGCATTTTGAAATCGCGGGGTGCTTCCGTCGCGGTGTGCCACCTGAGTTCGTCTGGCTCGAGCAAGGTGGGCCTCGACGACGCGATTGTGTCTGGGGCTACTTCGGAAGACCTCCGCTCATGGACGACCGACTTCGACGCGGAGGGCGCCAAGTCGAGCGCAGACAAGAAGGAATCGCCCTACGTTCAGCTCGTGAGACTTGCGAAGGAGGCTGGTCTGGTGGTGTGGAAAGACAGACAAGGAGAGGCGTGCGCGACGATTCCCGTCAGTGGCCGTCCGCTTCACGTCAGATGCGATGACGAGCGTCTGCGGGCCTTCCTGTTCACGGTCTACGAGGACAAGGTCGGCTCACCACCGATGCCCGAAACGTTGCGAGGAGCCACCGAGATGATCTCGATCACAGGTGGGATGAGGGGGGACGTGCACGACTGCGCCCTGCGCGTCTGGGGCACGAAGAGCGAGCGCTTTCTGTTCCTCGCAGGCGAGGATCGGCACGTAGTGCGGGTGACACCGGATGGCTGGAATCTACTCGCCCCCGGCGAGCCGTGCCCTGTACGGTTCTTTAGCAACCCGAGCGTGAGGGCACTTCCAGTCCCCTCGCGGGGCGGAGAGCTCGAGGATCTGAGGAAGGTGCTCAATGTAACGGACGACGGCTTCGAGTTCGTCAAGGCATGGCTCCTCGGCTGCTTTCTTCACACCGGTGGCATGCCGCTGCTCCTCGCAACCGGGGAGCAGGGCTCGGGAAAGAGCTGTGGTTGCCGTTACATCCGTTCAGTGATCGACCCGAACGAGACGCCACTTAGAAACCCGCCCAAGGACGAGCGGACCTTGGGTGCAGCCATTCGCGGTAGCTACGTGCTTGCCTACGACAATCTCTCGACCGTTCGGGGAGAGGTTTCCGACTGGCTGTGCTCCATCGCGACCGGCGGCGGGATCCAGGGTTATAAGCTGTACAGGGAGGCCCAGGAGTACACCATCAAAGCGCGGTGCCCGATCCTTCTGAATGGGATCGGAGACATCGCCAGCCGGCCAGACCTTTTGGACAGGTCCCTTCCAATCCGCTTCCTGCGGATCGATGGTACCGGGCGGCGCCGGAGCGAGGAAGAGCTGGACGAGCAGTTCAACGCGGCGCTCCCCGGGATCTTGGGTGCTTTGCTGGATCGCGTTAGCGCAGGTCTCCGCAGCCTTCCAACCCTGAGCATTGATCGCGAGTTGCCGCGCCTGGCAGATCTCGCCCGGTGGGTCACCGCGTGTGAGCCCGGGCCGGAACGAGGCAGGTTCCTCGACTTGATTGCAGCGGAACGCAGAGATCAGCACAGCGGCCTCGTCGAATCGGATGTCACGATGCGCGCCTTGGTTGCCCTAGTGCGCGAGGAGCGCGTCGTCGAGGGATCGCTCGCCCAGGTGCTGGAAGCGCTGAGCAGGAAGGCGACCGATTCGGAGCGACGATCGAGCGAGTGGCCGAAGACTCCCCGAGGTCTGCGGGCGAAGCTCGACCGCTTCGCCCCCGTGCTCAGGAACCTAAGAATCGGCTTCGAGGACCTGCCGCGGAAAGGAGATGGGCGCAGGGTGCGACTTGTCCTCGAGTTGCCAAACGCTCGTGACGGATCCACCGACCGCATCAGCGCTGCCAATCTGAAATCGTCACCTTCACCAGGTGACGTATCGAACCAACAAATGCCGATAGCGGACGTTCATGACGGTAGTGACGATCCTATGTCGGTGTCGGTCGGAGCATCCGAAGGGGAGGAGGTGTTCTAGTGCCAAACGAGCAAGCGAGATCGATTCTGGCGGAGGCCCGCGACGCAGGGTTCACGATCTCGGCCGCCAGCGACGGGACCGTAAGAGTCCGACCTGCGGGTTTGCCGACTGAGCTGCGCGAGAAGATCAGGGAGGCCAAGGAAGACCTCCTCACCTACCTGCGTACACATCCGAGGCCGTCGGAGCCAGACTCCGACTTTCTCACTGGGCTTCGCCGATTCGCCCCGGCGCTTTGGCAGACGGCGCGGATGGACGGCGGGCTGGTGCTGGTATGGGGAGTCACGTCACACGGAGTCGTCGTCTCCCCTGGACCTGGGATGGCGCTCCTTACCGTGGACCCGGCTGACCTGGAGTACCCGGCAGGGGGGTAGCGCCTCAATCCCGTGAGCATCTGAGGGCGCGCTCGACGGCACTCGTCATCGGTCGCAGCGTCTCGGCCGTAGCGTGCCCGTAGAGATCCGACGTCAGGGCGACTTGGCTGTGTCCCAGAGCCTTCTGGACCGCATGCAGGTCGCCCGTTTCCGCGAGAGCGAGCGTTGCGAACGTGTGGCGCAGCTTGTGGGGAGACACTTCTGGAATGTTTGCCCTGCGGCAAGCTGCCTTTAGGCGGTTGTACGCCAGCTTCGGATCGACGCGCCGGCCCTCTGCGTTCAAGAAGACGATCCCGTCCGGGTCGAGGGGCTCGCCATTGAGCATGCGGGCAGCGTGCAGGCTCTGCAATTCCGTCAAGGTGGTGTCGCTGATCGGAATGTGTCGCTCCCGATTCGTCTTCGTCGTGGCCCGATACTCCAGTTTGCCGTCCAATCTCTGGAGCTGCCCGGCTATGCGGACTCGCCTAGCGGCGAAGTCTACGTCTATCCATCGAAGACCGGTGGCCTCACCGACTCGCGTCCCCGTTGAGAGCATAAAGGAAAGGAGAGGGCCCAGGTCGCAAGCCTTCACCGCCTCGACCAGCTTCACCGCTTGCTGGAGGTCGAGGAACTTGGGGGCTTGCTTCTTTGCGACCGGAATCTCGACGTGCTCGGCCGGATTGCGGCCCGTGAGACCATCCTTCATCGCGTCTGAGTAAGCCGAGTGCAGCACGGCGCGGATGAGCCGGAGCGTACTCGTGCTGAGCGTCTTCGTCGGCGTGCTCTTGCCATCCTTGTCGCGAGCCTGGACCGTCTGAGCGACCTTGAGCGAGATGAGCTTTTGCACGTCCTGGCGAGACACTTTGTCGAGCGCCTTTTTTCCGAGGTGAGGCTTGATGTGCTGCTCGACGAGCCAGGTGTACTGCCGATGGGTCTGCGGGGCTCGCAACGGCTTGATGGTGTGCTCGAGCCATCGGTCCAGGTACTCACCCAGCGCGTTTCCGTTTGCCTGCGTCAGGTGACCCGAGTCCAGCTCGCGCGTGAGACGCTTGAGCGTTGCGACCGCCTCCTCGTTCGTCTTCGCGCGAGCCTTCCGGTACTGCGGCTTGCCTGTGACCGAGTCGGTCCCGATCAGCACTGCGACGCGGTAGCCGTCCCCGTCCTTGTAGATCGCGCCCGTCCCGTTTGCCCTGCGTCCTGCCTTCTTCTTCGCCATCGGTCGCTCCGTCCAATCCCTCCCATCGGGAGAGATACTGGGAGAGATTGTAACGCACACTGGCGTTACTCAGCGAACATTTTCAATGCGTGCAACCCACACCTAAGGCTCTAACGGTCAACTGCGGACACCAATCCCGCTAACTGTTAATCAGCGGGTCATAGGTTCGAGTCCTATTGCGGCAGCCACATATTGGGTTCAAAACGGCCACTAGAGAGTTCTCTGGTGGTCGTTTGTCGTTCGCTAGATGCGACGGCTACCCATTCGTGACGGCGAGGCCCCGGAACTCAAGGTCGCGACGCTTCTTCCTGGAGCGTCATCAAGCACGCTCTCGAACGCAGTCAAGCGTCCTCGTGTAAGGTGTGACACGAAGTGATTGCCGGCCTTGCTCCGACCCTCGTCGCGACCAGTGTGGTGAACCCGACCCAGCAGCTGCAGGCGTCCAGCTCACGCCCGCCGGTTCCAGAGGCGCTCGTCGAGGCATCTCGGCACCTAAGATCTGGCGAGCCGTTCCTCGTTCAGGTGCACTACACCGACGACCTCGAATCAGTGGTTCTTGTGAGCCCGGTTCGAGTCTCGAAACAGTCGAAGGGCCATCCGGCCAAGCCGTGGCGAGTTCGGTGTCAGCGAGGCGCGTCCTCGCCTCCGGTGCTTCTCAAAGGAGACGCGTCGCGGGCGGTTGCCGCGTTGTCCCACCTATTCGAATACTCCGCCGTCCAGCCCCCGTTCTTGGCTCGCTTTGAGCGCATCGAAGGTGTCTTATTGCTGAGCGTTCGAAGCGTGCCGAATCGCCCCGAAGGATCGCGGACGTACGTCGTCCGGCGATCGGGGCCGCCGGTGCCGGGCAACCGCCGCTCGTTCAAGGAGGCTAAGGAATAGCTCCACGGAGCTATTCCTTAGCCGAGGCTCTGTCTTTGCCGGTCGGATCCTCAGGTTTTGCCTGGACGCAAAAGCCCACCACGCCGGCCGGTCCTAACGATCGAACAGAGATGGCTGGAGAGGATTTTCGGAGTCGAAGAAGTTACTCATTCCCACTCCGACCAAGCGGTAGGTCGTCTCGGGATCGAGTTCCACCCGGTCCAAGAGGCCGACGGCGATCTCTACGAATTCATCGGCGGACGCGATGGGGGCTCCTGGGGTGTGGCTCCGGGTGAGGATGCGGAAGTCGCTCGTCTTGAGCTTGAGCACGACGGTTCTCGCCGGTCGCCCCTCGGCCTCGGTGAGCGACCAAACCCTTTCTGCCAGGCGAACCAGCGTGGGAGCGGTCTCCTTCAACGCCACGTCGGCGGCGAAGGTGTCTTCGGCGGAGATCGACTTGGTCGGCCGGTCGGCAACCACGTCGCGATCGTCGATGCCGCACGAGAATTCGAAAAGCCGGAGCCCGGAGCGGCCGAGTGCCATTTCCATGCCGCTCCTACCGTGGCTTCGAATCTGCCCTACAAGGGTGATGCCGATCCGCTCGAGCCTCTCTTGGGTGACCTTTCCGACCCCTGGAAGCTTGCTTACCGGCAACTCGGCCAAGAACCCTTCCACGTCCTCGGGACGGATTTCCGTCAGGCCGTTGGGTTTCTGCCAATCGGAGGCGATCTTGCTGAGGAATTTATTCGGCGCGACCCCAGCGGATGCGGTCAAGCGAAGCTCCTCGCGAATCTGGGCGCGAATCGCACGCGCCACCTCGAGTCCACTGGAGGTCTCGGGCACCGCGAGGTAGGCCTCGTCCAACGAGAGCGGCTCGATCCGCTCGACGTGACGCAAGAAGATCTCGCGACACCCCTGCGATACCGCTCGGTAACGTGCGAAGTCCGGCGGGACGAAAATCGCCTGTGGGCAGAGACGCTCCGCCGTCACGGCCGGCATGGCCGAGTGGATCCCGAACTTTCGGGCCTCGTACGAGGCGGCGCACACCACCGAACGGTTGCCTCGCCAAGCCACCACGACGGGCTTGCCGCGCAGGCTCGGGTCGTCCCGTTGCTCGACGGACGCGTAGAACGCGTCCATGTCGACGTGCACGATCTCTCGGCGGTTCATCCAAAGATGAGTATCCCGCAAGCCCAAGCTCCCGGTCCCGCCCAAACTCAGCGGGGCGGGACCGGGAGACGGATCACGAAAGCCGACCATGACCTCAGAGCATCGAACCAATCTCGCAGCCCGCCGGCGCTAGCCGGCCAAAAGCAAGCAACGACCTTCGCAGGCAGAAAGGCACTCGATCAGTTCGCCGTGGAAGTCCCGCAGCCAGTCCTCGCCAAAAGCTTGAACGCAGTCCGGGGGGACGGCCCGAAGGGAGTTCAGTAACTCCGACGCCTCGCTCGAAGTGAGCCACGCAAACGAGCTACCGTCTCGCTCGATCTCACGTCCCGTCAGCGAGCGGCCCTCGACGAGGTGCACAAGCGACCGTCGGGGTCCCTCGGGCAGTTCGGTCGAAATGCCAGCCAGGTACTCACTCCAAGCGTCTCTCGACCACTCGTCGAAGAGCGGGTGGATCGATGACGTGAGGCCAAGAGCATGGGCCAAGTAGACGATAACCTGTCTCCAGATGCCCGGTTCCCGATTGCGTACGTACTTTCCGTTCACGAACGCCTTGGTCAACTTCGTAAGATCCCGAAGCTCTTCTTCGTCGAGTTCCCAAGGCTCCAGTTCGTCGGCGAACTCGTCCTGATCGAGAAGTTCATCATCGAGAAGTTCATCTTCACGACTGCGCTCCTCCTCAACTCGAATGTACGCTTCGCGGACGCGCTCGATGAGCGATGAGTCGCCGCTACCGATCGCTTGACGAATCGGCTCGATGTCAATCAGGGGGTAAATGGTTGGACGAACCGACATGGGATTAACCTTCTTTGACTAATGTCCCGCCGAACGAGTGACGTCGCACGGCATCACTCTTGGGCACTCCCCTCGCCGCGACGCGGGGGAGCAAAAGCGACCATCGTGTCGCCCGTTTCGAGCGGACGGTACAAGGCGTCTTTGAAGCCGAGCATCTCGCCGGCCTTCGTGTGCACGGCGAGGATGAGAATGCCGTCCCGGGCTCCAACCTCCCCCGGCGTGCGGCCGACATGCTCTTGGCCAACGACCACGTCGTAAAGGTCCGCGCCCCGACCGTGCTCGAAGAGCTCCTCCATGACGTCCGTCGCCCACGGCGACGAAGTGGCCGAGGCGAGCAGGCGGCCGCCGCTTACCGAGGGGGCAATGACCGTGTCCGCGCCGCTCCGGCGGATCAGCTTCACGTTCTCGTCTTCCCGCGCAGCGGCCCGGATCTTCACCTTCGGTGCCATTTCGCGGATGGTCAAACAAATCAAAACGCAAGACTCATCGTTGTTGGGCACGACGATGGCGTGCCCCGCTTTCTCGATCGCGGCATCCCGCAGCACCTGCTCACTCGCTGCGTTGCCGAGAAGGAAGTTGACGCCGAGCCGCGTCGCCTCCTCAAGAGCCGTCGCCGACTGGTCGATCACGATGATCTGGTCAGCACGGGTTCCGCGCTCGACCAGCTCCTTCACCGCGGAACGGCCCTTGACTCCGAAGCCACAGATGACGACGTGACCGTTGAGGGATCGTTGGAGGTTCTGCATTTCTAGTCGCTCGATCGAGCGCCGGAGGACGAACTCGTACGCCGTTGTGAGGAGGAGCCCCCACACGAGGATGCGCAACGGGGTGATGCCGAAGGTGATGATCGCCCGCGCCGCCGGCGAGACCGGAACGATGTCCCCGTAGCCGAGCGTCGTTACGGTCACGACGGCGAAGTAGATGACGTCGAGCACACCCAACGGGTGCCCTCCGTTGTCCTTGAGCCCATCGCGGGCCAGCCACAGCATCAGCCAGGCCAACCCCATGAGCAGACCGATGAGCATCGCGCGGTTTAGAAGCGCGCGGATCGGACTGTTGTCGGCCAGGTAAAGGCGACGCGTGTAGGTGCCGGGAGACACGCCACCAGTTTAGTGCGGCTCTGGCCCGCATCGCTGCCAAGCCCTTCCGAGAAGACCCTCGTGCGCCCCCTGATGGAAAGGGTTACCATCTCGCCTATTCGGATCGAGCAGATGACTTGGTTTCAGGCGGAGGCGGCGGTAAAAAGCGACGACCGGTGCGTTCTCCCTCTCGGATGCACGGAGCAGCACGCCTATCTTAGCCTCGCCACCGACACGATCCTCGCCGGACGGATCGCAGAAGAGGCGGCGCGACCACTGAGAGTGCCGGTTTTTCCGGTCCTACCGTACGGCCTGACGCCAAGCTTCACCGCGTTCCCCGGCACCATCACCGTGAGTCTGGAGACTTACGGCCGGATGCTGAAAGAGCTGCTGAACGGGCTGCATCGCCAAGGCTTCCGGCGAATCTTGGTGGTGAATGGGCACGGGGGCAACACACCCGCCCGAGCGAGTGCGATCGAGTGGTTGAGTGAACATTCCGAGACGCGCGTGAAGTGGCACGACTGGTGGAACGCGCCTCGAACTTGGGCGAAGGTCCAGGAAACGGACCCAAACGCCTCCCACGCGTCGTGGATGGAGAACTTCCCGTGGACCCGGCTTCCCGAGGTGGCGGTGCCCGACGGGGAGAAGCCGATGCTACCGGCCTCGGCCTACCGCGACCTCGACCCTCAAAGAGTTCGGGTAGCGATCGGCGACGGCAATTTCGGCGGACGCTATGCGCGGCCCGATCACGAGATGCTCGCGATCTGGGAGATAGCGGTCGAGGAGACCCGAGCCCTCCTGGAAGGTGACTGGTAGCCTGGGCATTCGGCCTGCCTTACGCACGCTGAATCGCCACGCTCTCCTCGTCGAAGGTGATGTTCAGGGACGGACGGGATTTGTCGAGCTTGCCGACGACCCAGCCCTCGGTCATCATCCCTTCCATCGCGTCGAACGCCGCGGCCATCGCGTCCTCCGGCTTCCCAAAGGCGCGGCTCGTGGTGAACAGGTTGTGCAGCGTGGACACAATCCGAGCGGCTTGACGCTCGCGCTGCAGAACGCCGAACACCGCGCGGTACATCCCGACCAGAGGCAAGAGCTTTCCGTCGCGGCGGTAAGCCCGCACCCGCTCGATCCGACCGCCGTCGAACATCGGCAGCTGCACCTCGTGCGCACCAACCAGGTTCAACCGGAATTCGTTAAAGCGATTGAGCTGCCACGTCGCCGCCTGAGAGGTCAACACCTGCATCAGCACCTTTGCCGAGCCAATTTGGTAGGTCCCCACTACCGGGGACGAGAGGTCGTCGCTCACGAATCCACCCGTACCCAGCCACTGGAAGGCCCGGTCCGGCTCCAGTTCGAGCCCCGCCTCGCGGGCGATCTCCGACGTGTACGCCTTGAGATCGGAGAAGTGCGCGTTGGCGCTGTACCAGTAGTCGGCGAATCGGATGTGCTGTCTAATGCGCTTACCCGTGATCTCGTCGTACCACTCGCGCAACCATGGACGGTCACTCTCACCGCTGAAGGAGTCGACGACGATGTGCGCCAGCTCCCGAGCGCCGACTTGCGCCAGCGTCATCCCGGCAGCGAGGATCGGATCGGCAAAGCCGGCCGACTCACCCACGAGAAACCAGTTCTCTCCCGACATCCGCTCCGCGACGAACGACCAGTCCTTCGTCGTCGCCAACTTCCCTTCGCTGCGCGCGCCCTCCATCAAGCCCGCGAGGAATGGTTCCTCCGCAAGGGCCCGCCTGTAAAGCGCTTCGGGACGAAGCCCCGCCTGCTTGTAGTAGGAAGCGGCGGTCACGAGCCCCACGCTCGCCCGGTTGGGGCCGAGCGGAATGAACCAAAGCCACCCGTACCCTAGGGAAAGAACGCGGACCCGGGTGCCGCCGGCGCAGAGGCCGTCCACGTCCCACGCGTCGTTCTGCCAGTAATCCCAGATCGCGATGTTGCGGAGGAGCGTCGGCTCGACGCTCGGCACTCCCATCGCTCGGCGAATGACGCCAGCGTGGCCCGAGGCGTCGATGTAGACGCTGGCCTCCAAGGTCGCCTTGGTGTCGCCGTCCACGGTGAGGCCGTCGATCCGGTCCGCCTCGGCGTGAACCGCCGTGACCCGCGCCTCTTGAAAGACCTCGCAGCCGAGCGAGGCGGCGTGGTTCAGCAGGAGTTCGTCGTACACCGATCGATCGACGTGGAACGTCGTCTCGCGCCGCTGTCCGCGGTAAGGGGCCGGACGAGGGACGTCGACGTAGTCCCGATTCGGAAGGAAGTCGAAGCGCCAGAGGTCGTCCGAGGTACCCCAGCGGTACGAGGCGCCGATCTTGACCGGGAAGCCCTGTGCCTCCACCTCTTCCCAAATACCGAGTTCGGCTAGGATGCGAGTGACGGGCGGCAGCAGACTCTCGCCGACGTGATCACGGGGAAAGCGCGCGCGGTCGAGAATGGCGACCCGGAGGTGCGGCGCGTACTTCTTGATGAACGCGCCGCAAGTGGAGCCCGCCGGCCCGCCGCCGACGATCGCCACGTCGTACTTCATGACGCTACTGGCCCTTACCGGCGTCCGCTTGCTTCATTCCGGGCTCGGTGGCGTAGTCGCCCTTTTTGATGGGGTCGCCGCTCTTATTCTCACCGCACCCAGCGGCAAAGAGGGCGACGGCGGCGATCAGGATTGCGAGGGTCTTCATTGGTCGTCTTCGTTCGTGAGTGGTCATGCCTCCCCCGCTCTCGCGAGGGAGGCGTGGCAGATTAGTACGCGTATGCGGACTCGCCGCCGCCCGTATTCCACGGGCAGGTGCCGCCGGGTGCCGGCTTGTTGCTGGTCTTGGCGCGCGGGAAGTAGCCGGTGAAGAGGCCGCCTTCCGTCGCGGTGCGATCTCCGAGTTTGCCGGCCGGGACGGCCTTGGCGTAGGCCGCGTGGCCGTCGATGTAGCCGAAGTTGGCGCCACCGTTGAAGCCGCCCTTAGCGACGTCGGCCTGGGTCTTCACACCCCAGAGTTCGTAGCCCCAGCCGCCGGTGCTGATGTTCCAGAACCACTTCGTTTCGTTGCCCTCGGTCTGGCAGGAGCTGAAGGTCCACGCGTACTGAGACGGACCGATCAGCACGATCTCGGCCGGGACGTCGATCGCGGTGGCGCTCGTGGCACTCGGATTCGAGGGAGCGAAGTCCGCTCTCGAGATCATGTGGTTCATCGCGTAAGTCACGCGGTACCGGTTGTTCACGTTCGTGTCGGCAGCGTTGAGCTGACCCGGGTACAGGTAGCCGCCCGGGGAGTAGAGGGTCTCCGAGTTGGTGGCGTTCGAGAAGATGCCGCGGCTCTTGACGTACGGCATCAGCATGTCGCTCCAGAACGGCATGTTGGGACCGTAGTCGCCCGGGTTCGGGTAGGACGGCGAGCTCCACCGCCCAGCGTACGGGAACGTGAGGAGGGTGTCGTCGACGTCTCCCGCGTACATCAGGTGAGCCAGCGAAACCTGCTTGTTGTTCGACAGGTCGTTGGTCTTCTTCGCGGCGAGCTTCGCCTGAGCGAAGACCGGGAAGAGGATGGCGGCGAGAATCGCGATGATGGCGATGACGACGAGTAGCTCGATGAGCGTGAAGGCATTGCGTCTTTGCATGGGAAGGCTCCTCAGGTACGAAAAGGGGCCGAAGTCGTGCCCCGGATGATGAGTTCAGGTTCGAAAAGCAGGGGTGCGGGGTGCGCCTTCGAGGGCGCGCCAGACCGCATGATCGCGTCGAAGGCGCACGCCGCCATTTGAGCAAGCGGCTGCCGGACCGTCGTGACCGGCGGGTAGGCCAGACTCAGGAAGTTCGGGTCGTCGTAGCCGATGAGCGAGAGGTCGTTCGGGATCTTCAGCCCCGCCTGGTAGGCGAGAGCGAGCACGCGCATCGCGAGGTGCGCACCGGCGGCGAAGATCGCCGTCGGTCGATCCGGGCCGCGCAGCACTTCGAGCAGGTCCCGTTCGACCGCCTCGCCGAGGGCGAGGGCCTCGGGTACGAGGATCGGCGGGTGTTCGTTAGGATCGCCTCCCCGAGCCGTCAGGCCGACGGTGAAGCCGCGCAGACGGTCGATCGTGTTGGCATCGTCCGGGCAGGCGCCCACGAAGAGGATTGAGCGATGGCCGAGGTCGAGCAGGTGATTGACTGCGAGCGTCGCGCCGAGAATGTTGTCGCTGTCGATCTGCGGAAGCGGGCAATTGCGCCAAGAGGCGCCTAGGATGACCACGCGCGGCCCAGAGGCGGCGAGCTCCTGAAGCGGACCGATGTAGTGCTCCTGCGGGTTGATCGCGATGAGCCCTCCCCCGCTGACGCGAGACGAGATTCCCGCGCCCAAACGAACGAGATCGATCGGGATCCCGCTCCCATCGCAGACGGTGTGGAGCGCCCAGTAGAGCGAGCCGAAGTAGTGATCCTCGAGCGAGAGCGTCAGGTCCTCGGCGATCGCGATGGCGCAACGCTCGACTGCCCCGGCGTCGCGGGCGACGAACGTACCTCGCCCCTTCTCGCGCAGGAGCCAGCCGTCGGACACCAGGCTGAGGATCGCTTTGTTCGCCGTCATCCGGCTGACCCCGAGGCGCGCGGCGATGTCCGGCTCCGGAGGCAGCTTCTCGCCCGGCTTCCAAGCTCCCTCCTGGATGAGGGCGAGCAGCCGCGACCGCACCTGCGCGTGAGCCGGTGTCCCCTCCTCCCGATCGATCCGTCCTCCGAGTGTGCTCATGGAATGTGTCTAGACACATCTACCATAGCGCACCTTTCGGAGAAACGCAACCGATCATCGCGTAATAATGTGAAGTGGGAGCCGAATTCGACGACACATCGCTCGATAAGGGCAACGAAGTGTCTAGACAATCGGCCTCCAGTTCGGCACGGGCGCGATGGCGGTCGAGCGGTCGTTAAGGATCGCATGAAGATCGTTAACGAAGTTCGGTACCATCCCGCCGCAACGTGAGTCATACGCTGAACATGGAACGGGTAGGCACGAAGAGAAGGGTTCTGCTGGTAGAGGACTACGAAGACGACGCGCTGCTGGTCCAACGCGTTCTCGAGCGCCTGCCGTACCCTGTGGAGCTCTGCCACCTCGACGACGGCCGCGAGGCGGTGGCAATGAGTGAAGCCTGGACTCCTTTGAGCGAGTTCTTCGATCTCGTGCTGCTCGACTCGCGGGTACCGGGAGTGACGGGCCTCGAAGTGCTTCAAGCTCTCCGAGAGGCAGACCCGATGAGCGAGGTCCCGATCGTGCTGCTCGTCGGCGCCATGGGCGAGGATTTCTCCGAGATCGCCATGGGGCACGGTGCCAGCGCGTGCTTCGTAAAGCCGCTGCTGCCCGAGCCGTTCGTCCAGAAGATCCAGAAGATCGCGGACACCTGGCTCGCATCCGAGCCCGCGGCGTAGGGCACCTTGCGGCCTCGACGACCGACTACCGCTTCGTCAGCAACCCGCTGTCGGCCAGCCAGTCGGCCATGCGCTGGGGCCAGGACTTCACGGCGGCGAGCTTCGAACGGTCGCCCATGTTGAAGCCGTGGCCGCCGGAGGCGAGAACGTGAACCTCGACCGGGCGCTTCGCCACTCGATACCTTCGGGCGAGCTCGAGCACAACGTTCGCGGATCCGTCGTCGTTCGAGACCAGCAGGAAGGCGGGCGGAGCGTCGGCAGGAAGGGTCTCCGGCATGCCGAGGGGGCCAGGATAGACCCACATCGCGAAGTCTGGACGCGGGTCGTGACGGTCGATGGGGTCGGCGGCGGCTGGCTCCGGGCGGCCGTCCCCGAGCGCCGCCATCGAGACGACCTCGCCTCCGGCGGAGAATCCGAGCATCCCGACTCGCTTCGGGTCGATCCCCCAGTCGGTTGAGCGCGCGCGCACAAGTCGCACCGCGCGGTAGGCGTCGGCCCGGGTGTCCTTCTGCACCGTGAGGCTGCTTCCAGGTTCTCGAGCCAACCGGTACTTCAGCACGAAGCAGGTTACGCCAAGTCGGCTGAGGTACTCCGCAGGCTTCCGCCCCTCTTCTCCCACCACCAACTCCCGATGCCCTCCGCCCGGTGCGATGATCACCGCCGCGCCCGTGGCGATCTCCTTCGGCGGCACATAGACCGTCAGCGAAGGATTCTGGATGTTTCCGATCGACCACGGGTTCGGCGCCGTCTCGGCCTCATTACGCCGGGCCTCGGAGCCGGGGGCGCCGTTAGGCCACAGCGGAACGACGGGCGGCGCGGCCTGAGCGACGATGGTCAGGAACAGAAGCGGAAGCATGGCCGAGCATAACCCGTCGAACCTCTCGCGTGGGGAATTCTGTCAGCTCAGCGCCGGATCGCCTCAGGATTGACCGGACTCATCGGAACGCCTTCGACCAAGTACGACACCAGGTGCCTTGCGGCGGCCACCGCCATCGCCGTTCGTGTTTCGGGAGTCGCCGAGCCGATATGGGGGAGCAGGACGACGTTCGGCATCCGCAGCAGCGGCGACTCCATCGGCAGCGGCTCGCGCTCGAACACGTCGAGACCGGCTCCGCGGATCGCTCCCGACCGCAGCGCATCGATCAGAGCCACTTCGTCCACCACACGCCCTCGGGCGACATTCACCAGGATCGCGCTCGGCTTCATCCTGGCGAGCTGCCGCGCGCCGATCAGCCGATCGGTGTCCGGCCGCAGTGGGAGCGTAAGACACACGAAATCCGACTCCTCCAGCAAGGCGTCGAGCTCGCGGCGTTCCGCGCCGAGCTGTCGCTCCGCCTCCGGCTTCGCGGAGGGGCCGCTGTAAAGGATTCGCATCCCGAACCCGAGAGCGCCTCGCCGCGCGACCGCCGCTCCGATCCTCCCGAGGCCAACGATGCCAAGCGTCTTCCCATGCACGTCGACGCCGAAGTGCGACTCCGGCAGTCCCGTCGTCCACTCGCCCGCTCGCATCCAGTCGGCCAACTCAACGACGCGCCGAGCCGCCGCCAGGATGAGGGTGAATGCCAGGTCGGCCGTCGTTTCCGTCAGGGCGTCGGGGCAGTTCATCAGCAGAATCCCCCGTCGCGTGAGCTCCTCAACGTCGAAGTTGTCGTACCCAGCGGAAATGGTCGAGATCGCCCGAAGCCTTGGCGTTCCGTCGAGCAGCTCCCGCGTCGGTGAGAAGCCGAGGATCCCGACGACGTCAGCCGACGAGCCTGAAACGTCTCGCAACTCGAAGTGAGGTCGTAGCTCGGACAGCGCCGCCTCCGGCAGGTTGGGAACGGTGAGAACTGGGAGCATGGGTGGTCGCTACTCCATCCTGCCATAAGCTCCGACGGAGGAGCGAGCGCAAATGATTGCGCTCGCGCGACACCTCGGCACTCATCGATACGTATCTATATCTATGCACGCCACCCCGCTCTCGGTTCTCGACCTTTCGCCTATCGTGGCGGGGAGCACTGCCGCTCAGGCGCTGGCGAACACTCTCGACTTGGCCCGCCACGTGGAGCGCCTCGGTTACCAGCGCTTCTGGGTCGCGGAACACCACGGGATGACCGGCATCGCGAGCGCGGCGACGGCGGTCGTCATCGGCCACGTCGCCGGCGGCACGTCCACGATTCGAGTCGGATCGGGCGGCATCATGCTGCCGAACCACGCTCCGCTCGTGATCGCCGAGCAGTTCGGAACGCTGGAGTCGCTCTATCCCGGCCGCATCGACCTTGGCCTCGGCCGCGCCCCGGGCAGCGATCACCGCGTCGCTCGCGCACTGCGGCGGAGCTTGGGCAGCGGCGATACGTTTCCGCAGGATCTGATGGAGCTGCGATCCTACTTCCGCCCGGCTGAGCTTAATCCGGCCGTGCGCGCCATTCCTGGCGAGGGTCTAGACGTCCCGATTTGGCTGCTCGGGTCGAGCGACTTCAGCGCGCGCCTAGCGGCGGAGCTTGGCTTACCGTTCGCCTTCGCGTCGCACTTCGCTCCGGCGTACCTGCTGACCGCGCTCGAGATCTACCGCGAGAACTTCCGGCCGTCGGAGAGCTTGGCCAAGCCGTACGCGATGGTCGCGGTGAACGTGATCGCGGCGGAAACGGACGACGAGGCGTTTCACCTCTTCACTTCCCCGCTTCAGCAATTCCTGAATCTCGTGCGCGGTGCGCCAGGCCAAATCGCCCCGCCTGTGGACGACATGGACGATCTCTGGACCCCGGGCGAGCGTGCCGCGGTGGAATCCATGGTTCGGTGTTCCGCCGTCGGCGCGCCGGAAACCGTGCGACGCGGCCTGAACTCGCTGATCGAGCAGACCCAGGCAGATGAGTTGATCGTCACGACTCACCTGTACGAGCACGCGGCGCGCCTCCGGTCGTTCGAGCTACTGGCTGGGATTGTGCCCGAGCTCGGCCTCCGGGTCGCCTGAAGCGAGACGGGTCGTCCAGGTAAGTTCACCAGAACGACCATGACGCTTAGCCCTACGATCCCGCTCAACGACGGCCGGCAGATTCCGCAGGTTGGTCTCGGCGTGTACCAGATCCCCGACGCGGACGTGGCCGGCGTGATTCGCGAGGCGATCTTGGCCGGCTACCGTTCCATCGACACCGCCTCGCTCTACGAGAACGAGGCCGGCGTCGGCCTCGGAGTTCGCGAGGCCGAGGTCCCTCGTGAGCAGCTGTTCGTGACGACGAAGGTTTGGAACGATCGGCAAGGGTACGACGAGTCGCTTCGCTCCTTTGACGAGAGCATGTCTCGTCTTGGCCTCGATTACGTCGACCTGTTTCTCATCCACTGGCCCGCTCCCGAGCGGGACCTCTACGTGGACACCTGGAGGGCGCTCATTCGGCTTCGCGAGGAAGGTCGTGCGAAATCCATCGGCGTCTCGAACTTCCACCCCGCGCACCTCCGAAGAATCGTCGGTGAGACGGGCGTGGTTCCGTCCGTCAACCAGATTGAGCTGCATCCACGGCTTCCCCAGCGAGAGCTGCGCGACTACCACGCGGCGCACGGAATCGTCACCGAATCTTGGAGTCCCCTCGCCAAGGCCGACATCCTCGGCGATCCACGGCTGATCAGGATTGCGGAGAAGCACGGAGTAACGCCCGCCCAGGTGGTGCTCCGCTGGCACCTCGAGCTCGGGCTCGTGATCATCCCGAAGTCTGTAAACCCCGCCAGGATCCGCGAGAACATCGACCTGTTCGATTTCACGCTGGATCCCGACGACATAGCGGAGATCGCCACCTTCGACAGTAACGGCCGGATCGGGATGGACCCGGAGACGTTCTCCTGATGGAAACCGTTCGTCTCGGTCGTACGGGGCTGCAAGTCTCGCGGATCTGCCTCGGCTGCATGACCTACGGGGAACCGGGGCGTGGTTCGCACCCGTGGACGCTGCCGGAGGCAGAAAGTCGACCCTTCATCCAACGGGCGCTGGAGCACGGCATCAACTTCTTTGACACCGCCAACGTCTACTCCGACGGCACGAGCGAGGAGATTCTGGGGCGAGCCCTCCGCGACTTCGCGCGTCGCGAAGACGTTGTCATCGCGACCAAGGTCCACGGCCGCATGCGTCCCGGGCCGAACGGCGCGGGCCTTTCGCGCAAAGCGATCTTCGCCGAGATCGACGCCAGCCTTCGGCGGCTCGGCACCGACTACGTTGACCTCTATCAAACCCATCGATGGGACGGGCAAACGCCCATCGAAGAGACGCTCGAAGCGCTGCACGACGTCGTGAAAGCCGGAAAGGCACGGTACATCGGAGCGTCGTCCATGCACGCCTGGCAGTTTGCGAAAGCGCTGTTCCTCGCCGATCGCCATGGTTGGACCCGCTTCGTCTCGATGCAGAACCACTACAACCTGCTCTACCGCGAAGAGGAGCGGGAGATGATGGGGTTGTGCGCCGATCAGGGGATTGGGGTCATCCCATGGAGCCCTCTCGCCAGAGGTCGGCTCACCCGCGACTGGAACGAGCCGACGGAACGCGCCCAGACCGACGAGTTTGGCAAGACGCTTTACGGAACGGTCGAGTCCGACCGTCAGGTGGTCGCCAAAGTCGCCGAGATTGCGGCGGCTCGCGGAGTGTCGCGCGCCCAAGTCGCTCTCGCGTGGATGCTTACCAAGCCGGTGATCACGTCGCCCATCGTTGGGGCGTCGAAGGCCCATCATCTCGAGGACGCGGTTGCGGCAACGTCGCTGCAGCTGAGCCCGGAAGAAGTTGCGGCGCTCGAGGCACCGTACGTGCCCCATGCTATTGCGGGGTTTGCTTAACGTGGCATCCTATCGTTCAATGTCGATAGGTAAATCAGTCGTCGCGGCGCTCGCTCTGTCGGGCATTGCCTCTCCGACGATGCCGACCGCTTCGAATCAGAAAACCGGCGTGGCCACGAACCCGGTCATGGTAGGCGCCGACCCGCACGTGACGATGGTGGCGGATCGCGCTTGGCTCTACCCCACCCACCACCCGGGCGGCGTGCCCCGGTTCTACGCCTTCTCCTCCACCGACCTCCGGAAGTGGACGGACCACGGTCCGGTGCTGAGCTTCGCCGATGTCAAGTGGATCAAGGACGACGGCCAAGACGTGCACTATGCGTGGGCCCCCGCGATGATCGAGCGGAACGGCCGGTACTACTTCTACTTTTCCGTCGGCCCGCAAGGACGCACCCCAGCTCGCATCGGAGTGGCCGTCGGCAACTCTCCCAGCGGACCGTTCCGCGACTCAGGCCGGCCGCTGCTTACCGGGGGTAACGGCTTCGAGGCGATCGACCCGATGGTGTTCCGCGATCCTCGATCTGGCCGCCACTACTTCTATGCGGGCGGCAGCGCGGGCGCCACGCTCCGCGTCTTCGAGATGAACGACGACATGGTGAGCTTCCGCCGAGAGATCAAGGTCGCCACGCCACCGAAGTTCACGGAGGGCCCGTTCGTCCACTTCCGAAACGGGGTGTACTACCTTTCGTACAGCCACGGCGGTTGGCGCGACCGGTCCTACTCGGCCCACTACGCCACCTCTTCCACGCCGGTCGGCCCTTGGCGCTACCGGGGAGCCATCCTCACCAGCGACTTCCGCCACAAGGGTCCGGGGCACCACTCGATCTTCCAGGGGCCCGGCACCGACGAGTGGTACATCGCCTACCACCGATGGAACGACGCTCTTGGCAACGGTCCCTACCGAGGTTCGCGCCAGGTAGCCATCGAGCCGCTGGTGCACGAGCGTGGAGACGCTCTCCGGCCGATCGTGATGACGAACGAGGCGCCCACGTTCCGCCACCTCGACGCCGCCCGCCGTTAAACACGACTACTCTTTCGCCGCACGCTTCTCGCCCAACTCTGCCCTGCGGAGTTGGGCAATCATTGCCGTGCGCAGTCCCTGACGCCGCTTGAGTTTCGTTCCCATGTCGCGAAGGGAGCTTGCGTAGAGGGGCATCGCCTTGGTGGAGAGCATGTATCCCCAACCGGTGCGCCGCTGCCACTTCCGGTTCACGGCTTCCCAGTGGGTCGCCGCCGCCTCGTAGTTCGTTCCGGTAGCATCGATTCCGCGGTAGACGTCGAGCCAGTACTCGATGCCGTGGGTTTCGTTCGCTCGCCGCACGACGCCGAGCTTGAGCACTGGGCTTCGAAGATCAGCCGGCCCGCCCGTCGGCTTGGTGCGATCCCACCAATAGGGTGAGGAGATCGATAGCGCGACCTCTTCGCGAAGCGCCGTTCGGATGTCCGACGCCGGACCCAGCGTATCCAGAACGCCGACGCCCCGACGTGCGCAGTCCGCGCTCGGACCACACTTGGCCATCACGTCCTCAAGGTCGTTCATCACCTGATCTTCCAGAAGAGTGGCGACGAGGTGGGAGATGAATCGATGATCGGTACGCATGAGGGCCGCGCCACGGGAGACTGTGGTGAGGTCCCGAAATGCCGCGTCGGCGTCACCCTGCCGGATCTTTAGTCCAGCCCGGATCCCGAGCGCCGAGGAGAGCCTTACGGCTTCGAGCCAAAGCGGGTGATCCACGTTTAAGGGATCGCGCGCCGGCTCGGCACCGAGATGCGGGCGGCGCGTCGCCAGGTCCAATGCATCGAGCGCATCCTTCAGCTTGAGGAGTTCCGCCGAGATCTGTTTCCGTGTGGAGACGGGAACGTTCTCCAGGCCATAAAGCCGATATGGTTCCTGCAGTGGATCGGGGGAGGGAGTGCCGACGAGATGCATCTCGTTCGAAGCCCGCTCCAGCAGGGGGAGCGCTCGCTTCGATCTGGGGATGCGCAAAGGCGGCATGTCTTGCAATGAGAGCGGGATGCCCGCCGCACGCGCTTTCTCGCGAACTGCCTCTAGTCGATTCGAGGCGGCCACGAGCTCCGACTGGCTGTAGCCGAACCACGCGAACGCGAGCGCGAGTCCGCCGACAGCGACTGGGCGAGTGAGCGGCCGACGCAGCAAGGACATACCGGATGTATCGGCTTCATATCTCGTCGCCTGAACCCGGCAGACTACTGGCTCGGATCCGTGGGCAGGCAGATGTCGAACCGGCTTCCAGCCCCTAGCCCGCTTCGAGCCTCGATCGTTCCGCCGTGGGCTTCGACGATGCCACGGCAGATCGCCAGGCCCAAGCCGGTGCCGCCGGTGCTCGCCGTTCGGCTCTCGTCCGTTCGGTAGAAGCGGTCGAACAAGTGGGGCAAGTGGTTCGGTCCGATGCCGCGGCCGCGGTCGCTCACCGAGATTCGCGCCATCCCGTTAGCAAGATCGAGTGCGACGACCACCGTGCCTGGAGCTCCTGAGTGCTTCAGCGCGTTGTTGACGAGATTCACTACGACGCGCAGGAGGTCCTCCCGCGATCCGTCGACGACCACCGACGTCTCCGGAACGCGAACTTCCACCGCTTCCGCCCCCGGAACTCCCGCCACCGCGGACCGGACGACATCCCGCAGATCCACGGGCTCGAACCGCAAAGCAATTTGCCCGGCCTCGGCCCGCGCGAGCACGAGCAAGTCTTTCACGAGGCGGTTCATTCGGCTGGCGGCGTCGTCGATCGCCTGAACCGACTCACGCGTTTCCTCAGGGGTCCCGCTGACGTGAAGCATCAGCCCGGTATTCGCCTTGATCACGGCGAGCGGCGTTTTGAGCTCATGCGAGGCATCGGCGGTGAATCGGCGTTGCTGCTCGACCGTCTCAGCCAGCTTTCTCGCCGTCTCCTGTTCGACTCGGAAGCCGCTCTCGAGTCGGCCGAGCATTCCATTGAGCGTCGATGCCAGCGAGGCGAATTCGTCTTCACCGACGACGGGCAGCCGATCGGTGAGATTGGTGGCGCCGATCGAGTCCGCGTTCCGGGTGATCATCCGCAAGGGGGAGAGCAGACGCCCGACCAAGAAGAGGCTTGCCGCGCCAGCCAGAACGATCCCTATGGGAAAGAAGACGGTGAACATGAGCCGCCGCAATCGTTCCAAAGAGCGCATCGTCTCGCCCAGTGGATACGCGACTTGGATGACGGCTCGCACCTGCCCTTCCTCACGGATCGGTTGACTGTAAACGCGCACCGGCTCGTCGCCAATCGTTGGCGTGCTGTAGACCGGAACTCCCGACTTCGCTCGCTCGAAGGCCGCGGGATCGTACGGCGCGTCGCGCATCGGCCTCCGATCGGTCGCCCCACCGACTGGCACGATGCGAGGCCGCACTAAGCTGCTCTCGTTCGGCTCGGGCAAGGGGAAATCGCCGCGAGGCGGCCGTGGTCCAGCGAACACATCCCGTCCCGGTCCAACGCCTCGGCCACGGCCTGGCCCACCTTCGAAGCCCGGACCTCTGGCGCGCCCGCGGCGTCCCATCTGCATCATGTCCTGCGCCCGAGAGCGCAGGTCCTGATCGATAGAACCGAGCAACGCCTGCCGCACACCGGGCTCGGCGAGAGCCGCGATGATCGCGAGCAGCGTGGCGAACACCAACATCGTGGTGAGCGTGAGCTTGGCGCGGATGGTGCGCGGACGGGGGAAAGTCATTCGACCGCCCGGAGGACGTAGCCGAAACCTACTGCGGTGTGGATCAGCTTGCGCTCGTGCGGCGCGTCGATCTTCTTGCGGAGCGTGCCGATGAAGACGTCGACGGTGTTGGAGTACGCCTCGTCCTCGCTCCACACCCGCTCCTGGATGGTCTCGCGGCTGAGCACCCGCCCCTCGTTAAGGGCGAGCGCCTCAAGTAGGTCGTACTCACGACGAGTGAGGTTCACCACGTTGCCCGCCCGGGTCACTTGCCGCGCTTGGCGGTCGATCACTAGGTCTGCGATCCGCACGGTCTGGCCCTTGTGCGCCTTGTCGCGTCGGAGAAGGGCATTCACCCGCGCCACGAGTTCGGGAGTCTCGAACGGCTTCGGCAGGTAGTCGTCGGCACCGAGATTGAGTCCCTTCACTTTGTCGTTCACCTCATCCATCGCGGTGAGCATCAACACCGGCACGTTCACCCGCGCCGCCCGCATTCCCGCCAGGATGTCGAAGCCGTTCATCCCCGGGAGGAGAACGTCGAGAATCACGAGGTCGTAGTCGCCGGTTTTGGCCGCCTCGTAGCCACGCGTGCCGTCTGCCGTCCATGTGACGTTCCACCCGGACTGCGAGAGGATGCGGTTGACCGCGAGCGCGAGCGGGCGTTCGTCTTCAACGAGCAGGATGTTCATGGCACTCTCACTATGGACGCGCGCCATGAAGAAGGCATGAAGTGGCCGCGCATTCGATTTTTACCGTCTTCATTTGCTCTTCATCCCCTCGGCGTTAACTCTCCCCAACGGTCCACTGAGACAGACCGAGACGGAGAGAAACAGAATGAAGACGAACAGAATCCCGGTCATCATCGCCGCGCTGGCCCTCGTCGGCGCCTCGTTCGCCCAAGGCCCCGGTGGCTTCGGCGGCCCACAGGGCGGTCCCGGCGGACACCGCGGCCCGGGTGGTCCCGGCGGGCCCGGCGGCGGCCGAATGATGGGTGGGCGGCTTGCTCCGCTGTCGTTCCTCGTGGGGCGGCCGGACGTGCAGCGAGAGCTCGGCATCACTCAGGATCAGGCGCAGCAAATTTGGGCGGCTCTCGAGGCGTCGCGGCCTCAGCGCCCGCAGCCGCCGCAGAACGGCGAGCGACCCGACTTCGAGCAGATGCGCGCCGAGATGGAGCGCCACATGAAGGCGGCCGATGAGAAGGTGCGGAGCCTGCTGAGCGCGGCGCAGAACAAGCGGCTGAACGAGATCCGTATTCAGCTCGCTGGCCCCGCGGCGGCGTTCGATCCCGAAGTCCAGCGGCGGCTGAACCTCTCGGCGGACCAAGTCAGCCAACTCAAGGCGCTCGCTCCACCGGAGCGCGGGCCTGCCGGTCGCGACGGACGAGGACCTGGCGGCCCCGGAGGTCCTGGCGGACCCGGAGGAGGACGGGATGGTGGCCCGGGAGGCCAAGGCGGCTTCGGACGACAGAGTGGTCCGGGAGGCCAACGCGGACCGGGCGGACATGGAGGTCCGGGAGGTCGCGGCGGGGACGAGCACCGCAAGGAACTCGAGGCCAAGGTGAACGCGATTCTCACCCCCGAGCAGCAGAACACGCTCAAGGCCCTTGGCGGCCAGCCTTTCGCACAAGATCAGCGACGCGGCTAACGCCCCTGGGACCGCCGGCTTTAGCCGGCTCCGGAGGCTGAAGCAAGTCAGCCTCGCCCAGCGCCAAGGCCCTCGAGGGCCTTGGCGCGGCATGCGTAGGAAACGGGTCGGCCGCTACGATGCCGTCTTGCCGGCTGAAGCCGGCGGTCCCAGGGGGTGGTGTGGCCGGCAATCTCACCTAATTCGGGCGGATGCCACTAAACTAGGCGCTACGCCTATGTCTCAGGATCAGACTTCTCGTCGCGACTTCCTCCGCATCGCCGGTGCCACCGGCGCCGCTCTCGCCACCGGCGGGCTCAGTTCGCTCGCCGAGGCCGCGCCAGCACAGCGCGGCAAGTCCGTCGCCGGATTGCGCACACCCAAGCTCGACCGAGTCCGGGTCGGCTTCATCGGCGTGGGCGCGCGGGGCTCAGGGCACGTGTCGCACATGCTGAACCTGGACGGCGTCGAGGTGAAGGCGATCGCGGACCCGCACGCGCCGACGGCCCAGGCGAGTGCCAAGCGTTGCGTGGACAAGGGACGGCCGGCACCCGCCTTGTACACGAATGGCGAACGCGACTACCAGCGCATGCTCGACCGCGACGACCTGGACATGGTGATTATCGCCACCCCCTGGGACTGGCACGTTCCGCAGGCGGTGGATGCGATGAAGGCCGGCAAGCACGCGTTCATCGAGGTTCCCGCGGCCACGACGCTTGAGGGGTGCTGGGAGCTGGTGGACACCGCCGAGCGGACTCAGCGCCACTGCATGATGATGGAGAACGTGAACTACGGACGCGAGGAGCTGATGGTCCTCAACATGTGCCGTCAGGGCCTGTTCGGCGAGCTCCTTCACGGCGAGGCGGCCTACATCCACGACCTCCGCTGGCAGATGAAGGAAGTGGAGCGAGGCACGGGTTCATGGCGCACTCTCCAATACGCGAAGCGGAACGGCAACCTGTACCCCACGCACGGACTTGGACCCGTCGCCCAGTACATGAACGTCAACCGGGGCGATCGACTGGATTACCTCTCCTCGATGTCTTCCCCGGCTCGAGTGCGCGAGATCTACGCCCGCGAGAACTTCCCGCCGGACCACAAGTGGAACAAGCTCAAGTTCACCGCCGGCGACATCAACACCACGATGGTCAAGACGGTGAACGGCAAGACGATCATGATCCAGTGGGACGAGCAGCTCCCCCGTCCGTACACTCGGCATAACCTCATCCAGGGCACCAAAGGCGTGTGGGGCGGCTTCCCGAACCGAATGGTCGTCGAAGGTCAGACGAAATCGACAGAGTCTTGGGTGCAAGGCGCCGACCTCCAACCGTGGTTCGAGCGATACGACCACCCGCTGTGGAAGCGGATGGGCGAGGAAGCGAAGAAGAACGGCGGCCACGGCGGCATGGACTTCCTCATGCTCTGGCGCATCATCTACTGCCTTCGCAATGGCGAGCCGATGGACCAGGACGTCTACGACGCCGCCACCTGGTCCTCCATCTTCCCCCTCAGCGAGCGCTCGGTGAACAACCGCAGCCAGTCCGTCAATGTGCCGGACTTCACCCGCGGGAAGTGGAAGAGCATGGCGCCGCTTGGGGTGGTGAGCTAGGACCGGTCGTTCGGTCGCTGGGAGGGGAGGCTAGCACCCTCCCCTCCCAGCGATCGAACGACCGAATGATCCCGGGAGTGAGTGACCTCTTAGGGCCGTAAAAGCTCCAGCAACTCCCGATCCACCCGAAGTCCGTCGATCTCCTCGTTCCGCGCTCCCGGCCGGCCGTGTTCCACGATGCCGAACGGCCCATCGAAGTTCCAGAGCGCGTACCCCCAGCCGAACTCTCGATAGACCGCGACGAGATCACTCAGCCACCGGAGCGCAACGTCGTTCGGGGTGCGGTTGTAGCAGCCGAACTCGCCGATGTGGACCCGCACCCCGAGGCGCTCGACCTCGCGCCACGGGGCGTAGAACTCGCGGATGGTGTCGCGATCCCAGGTGCGGCCGTCCCACTCCGTACCCGGATAGATCGGCTCCGGGAGGCCTGGGCTTCCCTGCCACCAGCTCGCTTCGTAGTGGCTCACCGACATCGGCTGGTATCCACGCCCACTGTGGATCACCCCGAGATCGGCGAGCTCCGGCACGGCGAGGTGTCCACCGCCGAGGCCGTCGATCACGATCTCCCGCTCGGGGTCGATCGCGCGGATCGCGGCAACCACCCGACGCATCAGCCCCTCGTGAATCTCCCGTGTGAACCCCCGCTGCCCCACGTTCGGCGGCTCGTTCAGCAGGTCGAAGCTCAGCTCCGAACACGGAATACCCTCGTACCGCCGCGCGAACATCTCCCACAGCCACACGAAGGCGTCTTGCGCCTCCGCATCAGCCCAAAGGTTGTGGCGCTCGATGTCCGGCCGGTTGATGCA
>Ga0164290_1000544_pt1 | contig 114594 bp, 84 predicted proteins | sample Micstemetagenome_FD_108782 | JGI IMG/M metagenome (GOLD analysis project Ga0164290, IMG submission 108782) | Contaminated culture microbial community from soil near Moab, Utah, USA - Microcoleus steenstrupii SON62 (Illumina Assembly) | ecosystem: Environmental > Terrestrial > Soil > Soil crust...
CCGCGGACAACAACACCTTGTATTTCGCCGTCAGATTCGGCATCCTTGCCTCCTCGTACCAGAACCCGCCAACAACCCGTACCGAAGATTAACTCAACCTGACGGAATTGGATAGACGGAGCATTAGCTACCCAGTAGCCTGTCAGGGAGATAGACTGGGGGCCGGGAGATTAACCCTCGATTGGGAGAGTCTGGTTGCGGGGAACGTTGACAACTTGCCGTGGTCTTCGCCCGTGGTCGTTCCGCTGGCTGGGCGTGGTCTGTCTGGCCGTGCTGAGCGGCTGGACGTGCCGCACGGCACACGCCCAGGGGACCGACGGACTCGCTGCGGCGGTCGCGCTGGAACAGTCGCTGACGCAATTGATCGAGCAGGTCGAACCGTCGGTCGTCAGCGTGGCCCGGTTCCGTCCGACTCCCGGGGGCATCGCCCCCCAGATGGATGGGCGGTTCCTGCAACCCGGCATGGTTCCCGGTGTGGAATCCTCGCGCGATCTCATTCCGAATCAATTCGCGACCGGAATTATCATTGCACCCAGTGAGAGTGATGAGCGGTTCGTGCTCACAACGTATCATGCGGTGCAAGGTGGTCCCATCTTTGGCCAACCCGGTAGTGGCGATGGGTCTCGGCTGGAAGTGGCGTTTACTTCGCGGCATACCTGCACAGCCGCGATCTACGCCGCCGATCCCCGGAGTGATCTCGCGGTCCTGAAAATCGACTGGCAGCCCTTGGGCCTGCCCCTTTCCCAACTGCGGCCCATGTCCTGGAGTGACTCCCCCGAAGTTCGCAAGGGGCAACTGGTGGTCACGCTGGGCAACCCCTACTGGATTGCCCGCGATGGATCGGCAAGCGCCGGTTGGGCCATGGTCTCGAACCTCGCCCGCAGGCCAACATCCACGGCCCCCTCGGCTCAAGGCCCGAAAACTCTGGACGGACTGGGGGGATTGATCCATCTCGATGCCCGCATCGCCGTGGGTTCCAGTGGTTCTCCCGTGGTCAACTTGACGGGGCAACTGGTCGGTATCACCACGTCGCTGGCCGCGATTGATGGCTTCGAGCGCTCGGGCGGCTTCGCATTCCCGGTCAATCAACACACGGAATGGATCATCGACAGTCTGTTGCAGGGCTACGAAGTGGAGTATGGATTTCTGGGAGTCACGCCCCGTTCCGAGTCGAGGATCCCACCGGGAATCACATCGCAGCCGATGGCGGCTCGCGCGGAATCGGTGCTCGATGAATCACCCGCCCAGGTCGCCGGTTTACGTCGCGGTGACCTGGTCCTCGCGGTCGATGGTCAGCCCACCTTGTCGGAACTCGACCTCATGCGGCAGGTCACGCTGCATCCTCCCGAGACTGTCGTGAAACTGACGGTGCTGCGGGGCATGCGGCCCGAACCTCAAATCATCTCTGTGAAACTCGGCAAATGGCCCGCAACGGAGGATGACGCCATTATCGCCACCCAGTCGCGGTATGCTCCGTGGCGCGGTCTGACCGTGGATTATCCCACCTCACGCCACAAATTTCTGGGGATTCCTCCCCAGTTGCAAATGGCTGTGCTGGTGCGCGAGGTGCTGCCCGATAGCGTCGCCCAGCGCGCGGGCATCGAACCCGGCATTTTCATTTCTCATGTCAACCGTACCGCAGTCCGCACGCCGCGCGAATTCGTCGAGGCCGTGAAAGAGAGCCAAGGCAATGTCTCACTGACCTTGCTGCTGGCCGACGAAACCGGCAAGACCGTGATCCTCGGCGAATAACAGCCGATTGCTACGGCCGCACGCATACGGTCACGGACAGACCCGGTTTGCAAACTCAGCCGTCTCGATTGTGCGTACCTGCTCGCCCTCTAAAACGAGGAACAGCCCCGCGACGTGCTTCGTCTGCGCGAGAAAGTCCGGTCCTCGTTCCGCTCCCAGGACGCATGCCGTGGTCGCCAGCGCGTCGGCGATCAGGCCCTGCTCTGCCACCACGGTCACGCTGCAGCGTTGGGTCAGCCCCAGTCCTGTATGTGGATCGACAATATGCGAGTAACGCTGGCCTTCGATCTCGACGAACTGAAACGCATCCCCCGAGGTGGAGACCGCCGCCTGACGCAAACACAGCCACCGCGAGGGCGTTTGTGATTCCGCCGCCAAAGGGGCAATACCGATCCGCCAACCCGGTTGACCCGGCGGAGGGTCTCCCGCAAACATGTCTCCCGCGATCGCCACCAGCGACTGCGAAAATCCCGCCTGTTGCAATTGGCGATACGCACACTCGGCGGCATAGCCCTTCACCAGTCCCCCAAAATCGAGTTGCAGGTCGCCGCGCTGCAGCGTGACCTGCCGTGTCTCCGGGTTCCCCAATCGATACCCATCGCGCCCCACGCGCTGCAGCGTGTCTGCCAATTCTTTCGGGTTGGGCAACTCTTGCCGCCGGCGGGCTCGCCGCCAGAGTTTGCTGACCGGGCCGATGGTGATGTCGAATGCACCGTCGGTGTTCAACGCGAGTTGGTCGGCCTGAGACATCACAAACCACAAATCTTCGCTGACCGTGACCGCTGTGCCCATCGGAGAATTGCGGCAGAGCCGCATGGCTTCACTTTCCGGGTCATAATCGCTGAAAATCTGGTTCAATTCGGCGATGCGGGCGAAGGCCAGGCGGGCGGCGTCGTTTGCGGCAGCCTCCGTCCCGCCGTATAGTGTCAGGGTGACGTCGACACCCATGTGGATCTCGTGGAAGGTGCGTTTGACGGGCATGTCGGTGGCAGCCACCACGACGCTTGTACAAACCAGACCCACGCAGCAGCCCAGCTGTCGAATCATGCGTCGATAATGCATCGCAAGCCTTTGGAGATTGGGACAGATGACCTCTCGCCTTCGATTGTACCTGACGGGCTCGCTCTCTGTCCTGCTGGGACTGGTGACCGCAGCCGTCCACGCGGCCGAGAATCTCGCCGATGCCGCGACCGAGAAAGAGATGCAGCCCTATACCGAATTGCTTTCGGGAACCGACATCAGTTTCAAACTGGTCCCGATTCCCGGCGGCGAATTCGTCATGGGCAGCCCCGCCACCGAAGCCGAGCGTGGGGAAGATGAAGGCCCCCAGCACAAGGTGAAACTCGAACCCTTCTGGATGGCCACCACCGAAATGACGTGGGATGCCTACGACATCTGGTCGTTCAATCTGGATATTCAGCGCCGGCAGATCGAAAACCTGACACCCACCGCGCTGGATAAAGTGGCCGACGGCGTCACCCGTCCCACGAAGCCGTATACCGACATGACTTTCGGCATGGGCCAATCGGGTTTCCCGGCCATCTGCATGACGCAACATGCGGCCAAGAAGTTCTGCGAATGGCTCTCGGCCAAGACGGGTCACTACTACCGCTTGCCCACCGAGGCGGAATGGGAATACGCCTGCCGTGCCGGTACCACCACCGCCTACTCTTTCGGCGACAATGCCGACGACATCGACGACTACGCCTGGTACTACGACAACAGCAACGAGAAGTACCAGAAGGTCGGTCGCAAGAAGCCCAATCCCTGGGGGCTGTACGACATGCATGGCAACGTGTCGGAATGGTGCCTCGATAAATATGAAGCCGACTTCTACGCCAAGTTTGGTCCCGACATGATCGCCGAAAACCCGTTGTGCCTGCCGATGACCGAGCACCCGCGCGTCGCCCGGGGTGGCTCGTGGGACGATGATCCGCCGACCTTGCGGAGCGCGGCCCGTGTCCCTTCCTCCAAGGAATGGAAACAACAGGATCCGCAAATTCCGCAAAGCGTGTGGTACATGACCGACGCCACCCATGTCGGTTTCCGCGTGGTCCGTCCGCTCAAGGTTCCCACTCAGGAAGAACGGGTTGCCCGGCAGTACAATGCGATTCTGCCGTCCGATGCCCGGGAAAAGCCACGGTTCGATACCGAGTGAGGTTGCTTACCGCGGTCCATCGCCTCGTCACTTAGAAATCATGATTTTTCGTCACTCACATCTTCGTGTCACTTCAACAGGGAGTTTCTCATGGATTCTGTTTCGAATACCGGTCGACGTGATTTCCTGAAGGCGTCGACGGTGGCCGCGACGGCCGCCGCTGTCAGCCAGTTTTCGCTCTCCTCCGCCGTGTATGCCAGCGGCAACGATACCGTGAAAGTCGGCCTCGTCGGTTGCGGCGGTCGTGGCACCGGGGCCGCTTCGCAGGCGTTGTCGACGGAAGGCAATGTCAAGCTGACCGCCGTCGGCGATGCCTTCGAGAATCAGGCCAAGAACTCTCTCAACAACCTGAAGGGGGCCCTCGGCGAGAAGGCCAATCGCGTTGATGTCAAAGACGACTTGATCTTCTCCGGGTTCGATGCCTATCAGAAAGTCATCGACAGCGGCGTTGATCTGGTGATTCTTGCCACGCCTCCCGGCTTCCGGCCGATTCACTTTGAATACGCCGTGCGCGCCGGCAAGAACATCTTCATGGAAAAGCCGGTCGCGGTGGACGCCCCGGGTGTGCGGCAGGTGCTCGAAGCCAACAAGATCGCCAAGGAAAAGAAGCTGAAGGTGGGTGTCGGACTGCAACGTCATCACCAGGCCGGTTATCTCGATACCATCAGCCGCCTGAAAGATGGCGCGATTGGCGACATCATCGCCTTGCGCGTCTACTGGAACGGCGGCGGTGTGTGGGATCCGCGTCTCTCGCGCGAGAAGGCCACCAGCGAAATGGAATACCAGATGCGCAACTGGTACTACTACAACTGGCTGTGCGGCGACCACATCTGCGAACAGCACATCCACAATCTCGATGTCGGCAACTGGGTCAAGGGGGGCTACCCCGTGCGTGCGAACGGCATGGGCGGCCGCCAGGTGCGCGTCGACAAGAAGTACGGCGAAATCTACGACCATCACTATGTCGAGTACGAATTCGCCGACGGCAGCATCATGTACAGCCAGTGCCGCCATCAGCCGAACTGCTGGAACAGCGTTTCGGAACACGCCCACGGTTCCAAGGGCACCTGCGACATCAGCGCGTACCGCATTGCCGTCAACGGGGAAGACAAGTGGCGGTCTGACGCGAAGGGTAAAGACGCCTATCAGCAGGAACACGACGACCTGTTCCACGCCATTCGTACCGGGGCCGATTACAACGAAGCCGATAACGGCGCGATGAGCACCATGACGGCGATCCTCGGCCGCATGTGTACGTACTCGGGCAAGGTCATCTCGATGGAAGATGCTTTGGCATCGAACCTCAGCCTGATGCCGAAAGAATTCTCGTGGGACGCCGCTCCTCCGGTGCTCCCCAACGCCGAAGGTTACTACCCCATTGCCACGCCGGGTGTCACCAAGGTGCTGTAACGGATTCTGTGATTTGTTGAATGGCAGACCATGCAGGAAGCCCAGGGAATGCATTCCCTGGGCTTCTTGTTTGACATGGAAATCGTCGTCCCACAGAGATTCCAGCAGAAACTCGACTGACCATTTGTCGACGACCTTGGCGAGACCTCTGCAATTCGCGAGAATAGGCCTTTTCGGACATGTCCGGTCGCTCCGCAGGTCTCTGTCCACGCGACCATGAAGAACTCACGATGCTGCGCACACTGCTGAAATCGAAAATCCACCGGGCCACCGTGACCGATGCCAACCTGCACTACGAAGGCAGTGTCACCATCGACACACACCTGATGGAACTCGCCGACATTTGCGAGTTCGAGCAGGTGCAGATTTACGACGTCAACAACGGCAGCCGCCTCACCACGTATGCCATTCCCGGCCCGCCCCACAGTGGGGTCATCTGCATCAATGGGGCCGCCGCCCATCTGGTCCATCCCGGCGACCTGATTATCATCTGCGCTTATGCGGCGTTGACCGACGCGGAGCGCGCGGCCCATCGTCCGCGCGTGGTCCATGTCACGGCCGGGAACCGTCCCGCAGCGTAACCCCCGGGTACAGGTACGCCATCACGTCACGCATTCGGCATTGGCGATTCGCGTCGATGTTCGAGTAAACTCATGGACATGACAAGCCGCTTGATCGTGGGTGTGTACGTAACGAGGACTCTTGTCGATGTTCCATCGCATCGTGTGGGCTGTGGCTGCTGTTCTGGTCGGATGGTTCCTGCCTGTGAATTCCCTGACTGCGGACGATGCTCCCTGGCAAGCGGGTTCGGCGGCGATCTCCATCACCCCGGCCGAACCGATGTGGATGGCCGGTTATGCTTCTCGCAATAAACCTTCAGAAGGCATCGCGTCGGAACTCTTCGCGAAGGCCTTTGTCTTTGAAGATCCGGCAGGGCAGGCCGGGGCCATCATCACGCTGGACCTCATCAGCGTGCCGCGCAAACTCCGCGATCGGGTGGCGGAACGGGTTGCTGATCTGCATGGCATTCCCGCTGCCGCGGTGATGCTGAATTGCTCGCACACCCACTGCGGACCCGAATTGCGGTTTCCCGACTCACCCGTCGAAGAACTCAGTCCCGAGCGCGTGCAGCAGGCTGTGGCCTACTCGCAGCGACTTGAAGAGCAACTGATCCAACTTGTGGGCGCTGCGAAGGCTGCTGCCCAGCCGTCGCAGCTTGTCTACCATCGCGCACGGGCCGGTTTTGCGATGAACCGCCGCTTGCCTTCCGAGTCGGGCTATCAGAACAGTCCCAACCCTGCGGGACCGGTCGATCATGATGTTCCGGTGTTGAAAGTCCAAACCGTCGACGGCAAGCTTTCGACAGTGCTGTTCGGCTATGCCTGCCACAACACCACACTGTCGTTCTACAACATCTGTGGCGACTACGCGGGCTTTGCGCAGCAGGAACTGGAACGGGCTCATCCGGGGACGATTGCGATGTTTGTGATGGGCTGCGGAGGCGATCAGAATCCTTACCCAAGAGGCACGCTGGAACTGGCCCAACGGCATGGCATCACGCTGGCCACCGCGGTCGAAGCCGCGCTGCAGACGCCGGCGATTCCCATCGTCGGACCACTCACGACCGCACTCACACCCGTGGAAGTCGCCTATGCCGCGCCACCCTCGACGGAAGAGATTGAGTCGCGGGTGACATCGAGCAACCCCTACATTTCCCGTCATGCACGCCGGCTCAAGGCCGCGCTGGAAACGTCCGGGAACTTGCCCACCATCTATTCCACGCTGGTACAGACCTTTCAGTTTGGCGATGCCCTCACGCTGATCGCCTTACCAGGAGAGACCGTCGTCGATTATTCAATGCGCTTCAAGCGGGAACTCGCGGGCCGTCAGGTCTGGGTGGCTGGCTACTCGAACGATGTCTTCGCCTATGTTCCCAGCCGCCGCGTTCTGGAAGAGGGGGGCTATGAAGGGGGAGGTGCGCTGGTCTACTTCACCTCCATTCTGCACCCGGGGCCCTTCCAGGCCGATATCGAGGAACGAATAGTGTCAGCCGTCCAGCGCAGTCTGAAAACATGTTTTCCAATGGAGAGCGAGTGATTGCGGAAAGCAGAAGGCGGAAAGCGGACAGCCAGAAAGCCGCAGGTTTCCCGCTCTCTGCTTTTGGCTTTCCGCTGGAGCGATTTGATGAGCGTCAGGCATTTCCCGGTCGTCCGTGAATCACAAGATCAATCACCACGCTGGAACGTTATACTCCAGCGACAGGCCAGACCAGATTCCATCCACAGTTCGCGCTGCTTGCGGGCACTTCAGCTATGCTGGATCAGGAACCAGAACATCGCAGCGTCCATACCACCGTGGGAATCGGGTCGGGGGACCAGTCGTCCGGCTTCGAACTGCAACTGTGCGTGCCCCTCACGGCCGGTGACAAGCTGGGACGCTACGAAATCAAGTCGGTTCTGGGGAATGGCGGGTTCGGTGCGGTCTATCGAGCCATTGACTCGCAGTTGCATCGCGAGGTGGCAATTAAGGTGCCGCTCGCCCAATACACCGACACCACAGAATCGATCGAGCACTATCTCAGTGAAGCCCGTTTGATCGCGCAGTTGGATCATCCGCATATTGTGCCCGTCTTCGATTGGGGTCGCGATCCGAAGGTGGCCTGTTTCTTCGTCACCAAATTCATCGATGGCCAGGTGCTGTCGCGGATGCTGGGAACTCCTCTGCCAGAGTTTTCGACCTCTGCCAAAATCTGCCGCGATCTCGCGGTCGCCCTGCATTACGCACATCGACAGGGGATCATTCATCGCGATGTCAAACCCGGAAACGTCATTATCGATCAGGCGGGCTGCCCCTATCTGATCGACTTTGGCCTGGCGATGAATGATGAAAGCTACGGGAAAGGCAGCGGCTATGCCGGAACCCCGGCGTTCATGAGTCCGGAACAGGCCCGTGGCGAAGGTCACCTCGTCGATGGCCGTTCCGATGTTTACAGTCTGGGCGCGGTCCTCTATCGCATGATTACAGGCCGGACACCGAGCAGCGGTTCGACGCAAGTCGAAATTCTGCAATCGGTGGCCTACTATGAACCGCGACCGCCACGGCAGATCGATGATTCCATTCCTCCTGAGCTGGAACGCATCTGCTTAAGGGCCATCGCCAAGCGCGTCAACGATCGCTACACCACCGCCAAGGATTTTGCGGAAGATCTGGAGGCCTTTCTGACAGAGCAGGCGGCCCTGCGGCTCTCCTCTCCCACCTCCCGGCTCGGCAACAGCCGCACGATAGCGTCGACCGGCGAAGTGCCGGTAGAACCCAGCGCGACCCCCGCGGTTGTCGTCCCCAAAGGCTTGCGGGCCTTCGATAAAGACGACGCCGATTTTTTTCTGAGCTTGCTTCCCGGCCCGGTCGACCGGCTGGGTATCCCCGAGCGGCTCCGATTTCTTAAACAACTCGTGGAAGAAACCGCAGTCAACCAGGCCCAGTCGGTTTGTGTGATTTATGGTCCCTCGGGCTGCGGAAAGTCTTCGTTGATCCGAGCGGGCTTGATTCCGCGGCTGTCTGATCGGATCTGTCCGATCATTATCGAAGCCTCGGGATGGGAGACCGAAACCGTCATCCTGCGCTCGTTATGCCGACTCGATGCGGGATTGAAATCCGCCCGTTCATTGGCCGAGGCCTTCGCCAGAATTCGATTGCGTCAGACGCGGTTGCAGCCACAAAAAGTGGTGATATTTCTGGATCAATTCGAGCAATGGCTGAACACGCGCAACGACTACGAAACCTGCGAACTGGTGGCCGCATTGCGTCAGTGCGACGGCATCCATCTGCAATGCATCCTGTCGGTGCGCGATGATTTCTGGGTCGCCGTCAGTCGACTGTTGCACGAAGTCGAACTCGAAGTCCGCGAAGGCCAGAATGCCGCCTTGATCGATCTGTTTGATGTCACGCATGCCCGCCGTGTGCTCACGGCGATCGGTCGGGCCTATGGCGGCCTGCCCCGGTCGGAGACCGAACTCACGCGTGAACATCAAACGTTTCTGGATCGGGCCATCAGCGAACTCTCGGAAAGAGGTCGCGTCGTCCCGGTGCGTCTGGCGGTGTTTGCCGAGATGATGAAGAATAAACACTGGCATCTGAGAAATCTGGAATATGCCGGTGGCTGCGACGGAATCGGCGTGGCCTTCCTGAATGAAACCTTCAATGTTCCCGAAGCTCCGACCCGCCAGCGGCGGCATGCAGCCGGGGCGCAGCGCGTGCTGGCACGGTTGATCCCGAAATCGGGTTCCGACTTGAAAGGCGCACTCTGTTCCGTGGCAGAATTGAAAGTCGCGGCGGCTTATCCTGACGAGCAGGAATTCAAAGACCTTCTGACGCTGCTCGATAAGGAACTGCGGCTGCTGACTCCCGTGGCACACGTCACGGGGCCCGCAGACGAATCGAGCACCAAGGGCCCCGCCTCGCAGCCCGCGTATCAATTAACGCACGATTACCTCGTGGCTCCGTTGCATACCTGGCTGGCTCAGAATCAACGCGGAACCTTCGCCGGTCGGGCCCATCTCAAATTGCAGGAAACCGCCGGATTGTGGTCGCTGCATCGCGATAAAAAACTCCTCCCCACCGCGTGGGAATGGCTGTTCATTCGACTGTTCGTCAACTCACGCCAATGGAATGAGACGCAACGTGCGATGATGTCGGCGGCGGGTCGCAGGTTCGGACAGCGTGCCGGCCTGCTGCTGGTGCTGGCAACCGTTGTTATGCTCTGCGCCACTTACGCCATGCGACGAATTGACGCCGATCTGGCCTACAAGCGGTTACTGGCGGCACCCGTTGCCGCGATCCCCGAATCCATCGCGGAATTGCAGGCCTACGGGAGCAGCGCGCTCGCCCAGGTGCATCAGAACATTCGCCCGGTTCCGTCTGCGGCCACGAGTTCTCTGCTGACCGACCAGGCACACCAGCTGTCGCAGGAACAATTTCGACTGCGGCTCACGGCGGCCGTCGTCGGTCAACAGCGCGATCTTCACATCGAACGTCTATTGCTGCACAGCGACCCGGAAACCGTCAGAGTCGTGCGCGATGTGTTGCAGCATGCCGATTCCGACCGGGACCGTTTCTTCTGGGATGTTGTGAAATCCTCCGCGGGTGATGACTCGGAAAAATTGCGTGCCGCGGCCTTTCTTGCCCCCCGAAATGCATCCGACGCGCGGTGGGAGTCGGCGGCCCCCGAGCTTGCCAATTTATTGGCGCTGGAACCCTTTGCCAGTGGAGAGGCCTGGGCAGATTTGCTGAAACCTGTTGCGAGGCCACTGTTGGACTCACTCTCCGAGCGGCTGGCAGCCGAACCCTCCTCGTCGGAACGACCGCGCTTGATGGCATTGGTGCAGCAGTTCAGCCAGGGAAACGTGCAGCAACTTCAGAGATTGCAACAGATCGCGGCGAGCCCGGCAGATCCGCTCGACCAGAATTCCCTGCGCAGAATTGCATTGGCCGCTGCGGCATTGGCCGAATTTTCTGACTGGCAACCTGCCATTCAACATCTACATCACCACTCCGATCCCACTCTGCGCACAGAAATGATCGCGGCTTTGGAACGGGCAGACCTGGAAGCGCACGACTATTTACGGATGCTGGAACTTCAGCCCGTGACGACCGCCACCGCCGGTGTCCGTGCCGGGTTGTTGACCTGCCTGGGTGGACTGGACAAGCACAGGCTGTCTCCTGCCCATTGGCAAAAGCTCGAATTCACGGTCCAGCAGATTCTGGCCGATGGTCGCGAATCGGAAGAGTCGAAGTCCGTCTGCCTCTGGTTCGCTTCGCGCTGGAATTTGCCTCTCGATCAATTGTCCCGGCAAGATTCCAGACGCCTGATTTCCCTGACATTGCCACCCGAACTGGTCGCGGACAATACCGACCTGCCCTGGCGACTGGAGGTCAGCGCGTGTGCGGTGACGGTCGAAGAGTTTCTGCGGTTTCGACCCGAGCAGGCCTATGATCATCAAACCGCCACGCAGACCACATGCCCCATGAATGAAGTCACCTGGTTCGATGCCGTGGCGTACTGCAACTGGCGCAGTCAACAGGCGGGGTTGGAAGCCGATCAGTGGTGTTACATCCCAGACCCGCAGAGAGGATATGACCACGGCATGACCATCCCCGCGGATATCTACGAGCGACGTGGCTTCCGCTTACCGACTTCGGTGGAATGGGATTACTGCACACGGGCTGGGACGGAAACCAGGTGGAGTTGGGGGAATTCCGTCAGCCGGGCGGATCGTTATGCCTGGTCGCTGAGGAATTCGGGACTGCGCACGCACCCGGTGGGTGAACTGCGGCCGAATCCGTTCGGTCTCTTCGACATGAATGGCAATGTCTGGGAATGGATTCATGACACGCCGCACCCATCCGGCACGACCACGGTCGCCGATGAACCCCGGTTTCTGCGCGGCGGAACCTATTTGAACGAAGTGGAATCGATCGGTTGGGATGCCACGATTGCCAACGAGCCTTACCACAAAACCGGTGCCGACGGTTTCCGTATCGTCCGCCGCCTCTTTGAATAGTTCGGCGGCACCAGCCCGCGACGCAGCCCGGCGTGCGGATCTCGGAAGCGAAGGATGAAGGATGAAGTACTGTCCCCCACTTGGCACTTGACACTCAGCACTTGACCCTTAACCTTTGGCACTCACCACTCACCACTTGCCCTGCGATTCAGAGCACAGGGCCTCAGTCGTCCTGCGATAAATAGACCGCTGAATAACGCCCGATGCCGATCGAAATCGACCAGTCAAATTCATCGCGCGGGATCGCTTCGGCCTGCGTATCGAAGCTCTGATGGTTATCGAACAGCGGGCTGTAGTTCGTGGAATCGCTGTTGAACCGCACGCGCCACAGTCCCGGTCGTGGCACGCCGACTCGATAACCATAGAACGCCTGATTCGACCAGTTGGCGATGACGAGCACGTGATCTCTCGGGCCACCCTGTTCCGAGCGAACGATCGCCAGCACTTTGCTGACATCGTTGCGATGAGTTACCCGGGTATTGTGACCCCTTAAACCCCCCGTCCTGCCTGCCAGGTTGCGACGCAACCGAATCAGGTCGCGATAGAGTTGCACGATGCCCGCAAACCGCTGGCGGCGAGTCCAGTCAATGGAACCAGCCCCCGTGAACTGCTGGATTTCCAGCATCTCCTGGCCCGCGAAGATCATGGGGATGCCCGGGCTGGCGAAGAGCACCGCCGCCCCCAGCGTGGAGCGCTTTTGCGCGAAGTAGCCTTCCGGATCGTTGTGGTCGATATCTTTTGGGACGCGCTGCCCCTTGTCAGGATGCCCATGCACATCACCCACTTCATCGTGGTTCTCGGTATAGATCACGCGTTGAAAGGCATTGTTGTTGAATCGCCATTCAATGACCTTCTGCAACTCGACCAGATCGCGGTCAGCATCTTGATACGCACACATGACGCGGCGTATGACATGATGAAAATCGGGATGCCATTGCGAGCCAAAACCGGCTCCTCCCTGGTCCGTAGGACGAGTGATCGCCGCGTTGTTCCGCATATCTTCGGCGGCGATCAGTTTCCAGGGGGCAGCCGCGCGGGCCATGTCGTTGATCTCGCGGAGCAATCGCCAGCCGTTGCCATCCAGATTGCGCGGATGATCGGGAGGGTCGTCATCGCGGCCTTCCACATTGCGGATATAGCTCGTCAAATCGAGGCGTAATCCGTCCAGCCGAAACTCATTCAGCCACATCTCCGCATTCTTGACGAAATACTCTCGGACTTCAGGGCGCCCATAATCGGGGCGATTCCATTCGCCGACACCGGCCCCATGCGTGTTGGCACGCCAGTCGTTATAGAAATAGATACCTCCGCCCGCGTTCTCGTACCAGCGATCGTATCGCCACACGGAGTGCTGCAGGTCGGTCCCGCCAAAATGGTTGTAAACCACGTCCAGCAGCACGATCAAACCCGCGGCATGGGCCCGCTCAATAAACCGCTTGAAGGCCCGCGGGCCTCCGTAGGTCGATTCCACGGCAAAGATGTTCGAGGGGTTATAGCCCCACGAATCATCCCCCTGGAATTCACCCATCGGCATGATCTCTATCGCATTGACACCCAGATCGACCAGATCATCCAGCAGCGCGGCCGCCGCGTCGAACCAGTCCTCTTTCTTCTCATGATGTCGCAGAAATGAGCCGAAATGCAGTTCGTAGATGACCAGTTCATGCCAGCCCGGCATGCCCGGGTGCTGACCAGACCACGGATACGCGGGATCGGTGATCACGGCATTTCCGGCCGAACTCGTGACGGTGCGGGCCCAGGGGTCGATGCGATAATGTCCGGGATCATCGAGGACGAAACGGTATTCGTCACCGCTGTTGGCCTCCGCGACAAACAGTTCCCACTGTCCGCATCCCACGGGCTGTAAGCGATGGACCGTCTGGTCCCAGTGATTGAAACTCCCCACTACACTGACCCAGTTGGCAAACGGAGCCCATGTGCGGAAGTGCGTGCCTGCGTCTGTCAGAGTGGCGCCGGAATTCAACGACAGCGGTTTCATGCCAGCTTTTTTTTTGCGAGATAGTCCTCGGCACTCAACCGCGCAGAGAGATGCTGGGCCAGTCGTTGCGCCAGGCCGACCAGCGTGAGGCTGGGATTCGCAGCGGGGATGGAGGGATAGACCGAGACATCGCAGCAGTACAGGTTATCATACGCCTCGAATTTCAGGTCGGCATTTACCACGCCGCTGCCATCGTGAGAACACCGCAGCGAACCCCCGGCGTGATGCACGGTTCCTTTAATGCCTTCGCTCCATTCCTTACTCTCCCAGTGCTGGCTCAGATCCAAGGGATCAACCCCCAGCGATTCCAGCACGAGGTTGCGAACCTGAATCATTTCTGTCTTGTACTGTTCGCGCGAGGTGTTGGCGTGAATGCAGATATTGACCTTCGCTTGCGGCCCTGATGACGTAATTTTGTTGCTGTTATCGAGTTCGCTGTCGAAGATGAATTTCAGTTCGACTTCTGTGGGATGATTCGCGGCGGCGGCAGCCTGCTGAAGATCGTTATCCATATGCCGCAAGTCCCAGTAGCGCGAATTGATGAGCACTTCCATGTGATACGGATGGCTGTCTTTCGTCGCCTGCCGATGTCGAATCAACAGTTTGGCATGTCCCTCGAGTGCTCCCAGCCATGCCAGTGGGCCCGATGTGGGAAGTGCGTGCTTGGTCTTATAGAAATACGCCGGGTGATCGTTGAACCCTTTCCCGATCTTCGCGTTCGGATCATCCAGCCCGCTGTTGATGGCGATTTTCGGTGATTCCACCGAACCGCAGCAGAGCACGATGTACTTCGCGGTATAGGTCCGCTGCATCCGCGCCACCAGATCCTGGCAGACCACGCCCGTGGCCTTGCCCTGGCTGTGTTGAATCTGCGTGATGAGGTGGTGCAATGCCACCCGCAGATTGCGAAAGCCCGCCGGGTGATTCTGCCCCAGCGAATCCAGCAGCAAATCGGCCGTGGAGTAGCAACCGGTCGAGCGCGTCAGCACATTCTCCAGCGTCACCGTTCCCGACTGTTTCGAGAGATTGGGTTGATGCAGCGACCGGGGCAGATCGATGGTTTCGTAATCTGGCAGAACACTGTTGAGATGCTCCACCACTGCGTCCTGATACGGGCCGAGGGTTTCCCGTTCCCGCATCAGCCTCTCGGCATGGTCATATCCCGTCTTGCCCGTCGCGTCTGCATTCAGAAAGTAATCGCGGATCGCCCGTGGCCAGACGTCGCGAAATTCCCATTCCGTCATCCGGGGGATCAGGCCCGACCAGTAGACCGAACGGCCACCCAGGTTGAACGTCACGCCGCCATCAAACCAGTCGGTGCATTCATAGGTGTAGTGTCCTAACCGCTCACGCCCCACGGGATCGCGGTCTTCGCGCGGCAATTCGTTGATATGCACGGGATAGCGGATGCCACCGGCTTCGATCACCAGCACGCGATGGCCGAGATCGCTCAGGGCATCGGCGAGCGTGCCGCCCCCCATGCCAGATCCCAGCACGATGACATCAAAGTCATCGGATTCACGGGGGATCTGCCTGACGAGTCGCTGGTCCGCCTCCGTCTCGATCGACACAAAGTTCTCATAGGGGTGTGGATACGCCGTGGGGGCCGCGGAAAATGTCAGCGTGGTGTCGTTGAAGTATGCCACGGGCTGCCCGGAGGTCAGAGTGACAGGATGACCGTTGGCGACCGTGTTGCGATCGAGCACCAGCGCCGCCTGAAACGACGGTGGATACTGATCGTATTCAAAAACAAAGTGCCAGAAGCCCTGATCGTAACGGCCGTAAGTGCCGTAGAGATCGCGGGCGTGACCATCGAGACTGGTTCGCGCAGTGACGAGATGCGCGGGCTTCCAAGTTTGCGTTTGAAACTTCAGCTCATACCCGAAGACGGCATCGGAATCGGTCAGGAAGAACGCGTCGACATCCCAGTTGCCTGTGCGGTTGTTTCCCACCTGCCAGAAGGTGCCATTCAGCACCAGCTTGTATTCAAAATTCCCAGGGAAGATCGCGTGAGGCAAGGCAAATTCCCAGCGATGTTGCCCGTCGACGAAGCTATGCATTCCCACACGATCGACCTGGAAATTGCCTTCTTGCCTGGAACGCATGACCAGTTGATAGCTGGCGTCGTACTTATTGGTAGTAAAACGCAGCCAGCGATTCGGGCCGCGCGCCATCCCCGCTTTTTGCCGCTCTGCCACCCCGCTGGCTGTCTCCGGCTGCGGTGCCGAAAGCCCACTATGATAGAGCCACTTGTGTTGAACACTCGTTTCAAGAAACTCTTCGTTCATGGCAGGTCTCCCGGGTCACCTGAGCGCAGGAACAGTATTTCGTGTCGCAGCGAGAGTGTCAACAAGTTTCTCGCGCGGTCCGGTATGACCGCAGCTTGTTGTTGCGGATTCAGCCGCACTCCGCGCAACAAAAAAGCAGCCTGAAAGCTCAGGCTGCTCTGGGTTCGAGAAGTCGATGGGAAATGTGCTTCCGGTGGACTGCTACTTGGCCAGTTTGTCCAACGCGAAATCAAAGGTGTTCGGGCCCGCCTTGAGTTCGAGCACAATACCGCTGGTATCAAACGACTGGAACTGGGCCGGAATGTCCTTGGTTCCTTCCTGCTTGACCTTCGTCGCCGCGCCACCGGTCGACATCATCATCTTCTTGTATTCCTCGGAATTCGGATCGGTGCTGGCGGCAACGGGCGCGGGTGGCCGAATCATCACCTGGTAGCGACCGACGGGAATCCCGAGGTTCGGGTTGCCTGCCGTGAGCTGGTACTTGCCCAACGAGTCGACCTTACCCGCGGCGGTCGCTGTTTTTTCCTGGCAGTAAAAGACGATCGAACTATCGAGAGTGACGGGGCTGTCTTGGAAGGTGATGGACCCCGACACCTCAGCCTGGGCTTCTTTGGCGGGCGCGGATTCACCGCAACCACACACGCTGAGACCACCCCAAGCGATCGCACACAAGTAAAGCACTGGAACTGGGCAGAAACGTATCACGTCGCAAGATCCCCGATAAAGTGAGCGAAAGAACGACCGCATTCCAACCGAGACCGAGTTCGACCGGAACCTGCTGGTTCGCAGTCGAACTCCGTGTCTCGAAATCCCATAACAATCGCCAGCAAAACCGCCGTGTTAGAATTCACCCACGGGGTTGCCATCGTCGCGGGTGCAGAGCCACCGCAGGGTTTGCAGGTTGATGTTGTTGGAGATGAACTTCACGCTGCCATCACCCAGCAGCACATGCACGCCCCCGGTGTGCGTGGAGTTCAGCGGATTGTTAATCCCGAAATTGTCACCGACGCCGGGCCAGGCCACATTGTCGTTGATGGCCGGTGCGTTGGGCGGGTAGCGTACCGTCGTCAAGTTAAACTGCCGCTCGAACATGCAGCCTTGGCATTGATCGTTGCGGGTGAGGTTCGGGCCACCCATCAGAATGCCGTGAGCCCCGGTCACCTGGACGGGAGCCCCGTTGACATCCCGGATGAAATTGGAGTGTTCGCCGACCAGAATCACGTTGGTGGTGCCGTCGGTACAGTCCTTAATCCCGCGTGCGAAGAGCGAGCCGAACATGCCGCCCGCCGTCATGACACCCGTCGCATTCTGGCCACCGCAGCAACCGCAGCAGTTGGCCACACGGCTGGGAGGATTCACAAAGCCGTTGCCATCGGTCGCCCCCATGATGCCCCAGTAGTTGGGGTTGGTCGTCTGCGAGCCACCCGAATCACGCAGCTTTTCGAGCGGGCTGGAGGGGCAGAGCGCAAAGTTGAAGACCACGCCATTGAGCACGGCACCATTGGCGGTCCCCCCGGTCCCTGCGGCATCACCACAGCAGGTCCAGCCGGGGTGAACCCCGTTGAACGTCAACTGGTTGTAGACCGGGGACTGATCGACGTAGGGGAAAATCCGGACATACCAGGACGGTCCCCAGCCACCCACCGAAGAGGCCACGTTCCCGTTGGGGAACAACTGGTAGTTGTCGTGGTAGTTGTGCAGTGCCAGTCCAATCTGCTTCAGATTGTTGCGGCATTGCGTGCGGCGGGCCGCTTCCCGCGCCTGCTGAACCGCCGGTAGCAGCAGGGCGATGAGGATGGCGATGATCGCAATCACCACCAGCAACTCGATGAGGGTAAACCCAGAACGTCGACGCATGACATCTCCCCGAAAAGAAAGGTATGAAGCACGCAAACCCCACGAAGAAGAATTCTTCGTAAGGATGAACCGCAGATAGGTCACTTGGATGTCAACAGGCGGCGACCAGAGTGATCGCGGCCAGAAACCGATCAGTCAGAATTGATCGATATGCTACGATGAAACCCGAAGCTGATGCAAGTTAACTTGCCAAGATTGTTCAACTTGCAGAATTTCAAGGCGTGTTGGCTCGCTTCGCCGAGAGGTCTGCCGCTGGAAACAGCCCGGATTTCCGCCCCTCAATGCAGACAGTTTCTCCGTGCCCCGGGACGTTTTCGTAGATCTGCCGGTGTCCATCGGGCCATTGCACCTCGAACGAGACCAACGGCTGGTTGTTCCGATTGGCGAAGACCAGTCGCCGTTCGTTGGAGGCCAGAAAGCCATCTCCAGCGGTCTGCAAGCGAATCTGTGGGGGATCGCTCTCCAGCAGGCGGACCACGGCTCCTGTCGGTTCGCGGCACCCCGTTCGGCCCAGCAAACGGATCGTGATCGAGGGGCATGCCCACGTCGTCTGGTTCGTCACAATGGCTACGGGGCTATGGAGATGCGAAATGGCCAGGTCGGTGCGTCCATCGCGATTCCAGTCCCACAAGGCCATGCCCCGGCCGAGATACCCCTGGCGAAAAAAGGGGCCGAGCTGGTCGCCCGGAATCTCTGTGAACCGCTGTCCCGCGCGATTACGGAACAACTGGGGCGGCATGCGGTCGGGCGTGCCTCGGGACGACTTTTGATCCACATGTCCGTTGGTGACCATCAGATCTTGCCAGCCATCGCCATCGAGGTCGTCAAAGTGGCAGGCAAAGCCCAGCATCCACAAGCTGGGTTCGCGCAGATGGAATGCCCGCGTGCGATCATCAAAAAATCCATCGGGCCGTTGCACGTAGAAATCGATCGCCGAACCGTAGAAATCGGTCATGGCGATATCGATGCGGCCATCTCCGGTCACATCGCCCGCCGCAATTCCCATCGAGGCCTGCGCGTTCCCGTCAACGTCATATGCGACGCCCCGTACCACGGCGGCATCCTCGAAATGCGGTACCCCCTGGGCATCGGTGCCGGTGTGCAAAAAGAGAAAGTTGGGTGTCGTGTCGTTCGCGATGAATAGCCCGAGTCGACCGTTCCCTTCAAAATCCCAGGCCATGACCGCTAAGCCTTTGCCTTCGGGCATTCGGATTCCGGCCGCTGTGGAAATATCGCGGAACCGGCCATCACCCAGGTTGAGATACAGTCGGTCATCGGCCGCGGGAAGGACATCGGGCGTGCAGGCTTTGCGGTTGTCGGCTGTGCCACATTCCCGGTTCACAGTCTCTTCGATGAGGGTATAGTTCAGCACATACAGGTCGGGTAAGGCATCTCCGTTGAGATCGGCGAAGACGCTGCTGGTCGACCAGTCATTCCCGGCGACATCGGCGTGGCTGGTCACATCGGTGAATGTGCCATCGCCGTTATTGTGATAGAGCCGATTGGGCCCGAGGTTACCGATATACAAATCGGTAAACCCATCCTGATCATAATCTCCCGCGGTGATGCCGTGCGAGAATTCGGCATCGCCCAGGTGTGCCAGTCCGGTGACGTCATCAAACTGTTGACCCAGGCGATTGCGAAACAGGCGATCGATCCACTCGGGTTGCGGCGCGGTGTCGCGCCAGTTCTTCCCCTGGGTCAGATACAAGTCGGGCCAGCCGTCGAGGTTGTAGTCGACGGCTCCCGCACCGCCCCCCATTACGTTGAAAATATGTTCCAGGCGGTTGTGTTCGCTGGTCCCTTCAAAATAGGTGAAATCCACGCCGAGTGCCTGTGCGTTATCGACAAAATCCCAGGCGATGGGCACTTCATCCGCTGTGGGCTGGCTGGGTGTGCCTGTGGGTTGCGGATTGGTCTGCCTGGGCAGCGGAAACTGTTCGCGATCAATTCGAGGTAACTTCTCGGGGTCAACCAGTGTCTGCGGGTGTCGCCGTGCCATTTGCAGCCAGTAACGCATTTGCTCGCGGGCTGCAGGGGGAGGCTGGCGGAGTTGACTCACGGCAAAACACCAGCCTGCGGCTTCCCAATGGCGTCCCAGTTTTCCGGCCAGATCCGCGACTTTCAGCAGATGCCCGGGACTGATGTCTTCCCGTGCCAGATTGATCAGGCTTTCATATTGCGACAGCCTTTCCGCACGTTCCTTAAAGGCCAGCGCGGGTTCTTGTAGCTGCAACTGCTGCAAACAACCGGAGACCTGTGTATTCGCCCCCAGATGATTGGGCGACAGGGCCAGCGCTTCCAGAAAGCAGCGGCAAGCTCCGCGCGTGTCTTGCGCTTGTCGAGCGGCCATGCCACGCACATACCACACTTCCGGGTGTTGGCACGCTTGTGGTGGAAGGTCTCGCAGCCACGTCGCAAAGGCCATCGGGTCACCCCGGTCGAGCAGAATCCGGCCCAGGCGACCTTGTGCCTCACCCAACTCCGGTTTCGTCTCGATCGCCTGCCGCAACAGCCGTTCGGCTTCGGCCAACTCATCGACAAACATCGAGCGCCGCGCTCGGCCGACGTTCATGGACGGCTCCGCCTCTGCGCGGCTGGCCAGGACCAGTTCCATGCGCTCGTCGGTGCGAAAGAATCGCTCGACGTTGGCCACACCCAGCAATTCATCGCCGCGACACTTGCCACGCTGAATTTGTGCGAAGAAGTGCGCCCCCCCTTCCCAGACACGGCCTTCAATCTGCAACAGATGCCCGAGTAGTTCCTGCGTCTTCACGTCATCGGGATTGATCGACAGCGCTTGCCGGGCCTCACGCTCGGCCGCATCGAGATCTCCCAGACGCTCGAAACGTCTGGCCCGTCCGGCAGAAGCCAGATATTCCCACGCTCCAGCATCGCGCGGGAGGCGATCAAACAGCGCGATCGCGGCCTCATGATGGGAATGCAACGCCTGGCATGCGGCGGCCAGCGCTAGCGAGGCCGGGTCGTGTTCCGCCGCTGTCAGTAGCTGTTGTATGTCAGCTTCATTGATCGGCCGATGTTCGTTCAAAGCAACGACGAGCGGTTGCTGCAACGCACGAATCTCGCCGGGGAACCACACGGCCCAGCAGATCACCAACCAGCCTGCCAGGAACGCCAGAGACGACACCGTGCGGAAGGGTCGCTCACACCAAGAGAGTTCAGGCGCTGGTGCGGCCATCACTTCAGCTCCTGCCGGGGAACGCGACCAGTCTCAGTCAAAAGTCCCCAGAAGCACAGCAGAAAGCCCAGAATGGCACACACCGCGGAAACAGGCAGCAACACCTGGGCGGCCACATCGTGATTCGGAAAGGGAGTCAGTTGAGTATGAGCGAAGGCTTGTTCGGCGACAAGCAGCAGTATCGAACCGCTGACCAGCTTCATATCGGACATCCAGAACAGGCTTAAGGCGAGATGTGAATTCGCTCAAGTTAACCGAGCCCCTTCCGGAAACGCAATTGCGACTCTGCTGTTTGCCCCCAGTTCACGCAATTCTGTTTCGTTAGCTATGACAACAGATCGCAGCAGAGGATCGATTGCCTGTGAATGTGCAGCAATTGCCGCAGCTGTCCCTATATGCATGGGCACTTCTCAGAGCACGCGACGAGCAGGTGCTTGACTCTACCAGAGTCGGCAGCGGCTCGATGACTCTGGAATTCACCAGAGTCCAGCCTGCGGAATCTGCGGCTTGCGTACCCGGTTCGAGACGGGCCATGCCGTGTCAAAAAAAGACAACGTTCCTCACAATGACGTCAGGTTGTATTCCGAGTGCTGCCTTCGAGAAGTTACTTCGCGCGTCGCAAGACGGGTGCCAGCCAGAGCCCCCAATCATCGCCATTGCCATCATCTGTCGGCGCGGTCAACAGTTCGAGCTGCTCGATACCCGTGACATCGACTTCAAAGGCTTCGACGAGATCCGCTTTCACGACGGGCGAAGTCCACAGCGAACGGCCGTCACCGCGAATTTCAAACTGCACGGTCCCGCCATGTCCGGCGGCCAGTCCGGCCTGTCCGGCCAAGGTGTTCCAGCGTTTCCCCAGCAGGTACACATGCCGCGCTGGGGCATGCGCGTAGATACCGTTGCGATAAATGTTGCCCCCCGCTTCGAGCAGAATCGAAGCATCGGGCAGACGATCGTAACTGGGCCGAATCCAGCCGACCTGGGCCGACTGGGCGGCGAACAGCGTGAGTCCCCGCGATTCTGCGGAACCACGAAACTCCGCCGGTGAGGTTTGCGACTTCTCAGGGGCGACCAGTTGTGCGGCGATGGCGGCGGCCTCGGGCTGTCGAACACCACGGGCGGCACGCTGGGCTTGGGCCCGGTCTCCCGCGTTGATGGCCGCCACAACGGGTTCCAGAGCCAGCCGCATCTGGGCATTCGTCAGGTCGGGCGTACCGGCGTCGTTAATGGAGTACGAGAAATAGGAATTGGGAATCGCACGTCCTTGAGAGACCGCGCCATTGGCATGTAGCAGACAGAGACGCAGTTCGCCGGTTTTCCCTGGGGTGAGTGCGTTGGATTGAATCACGAAGCGACCGTCACCATCTGGCACCGCAGTCGCCGTGGTGGCGTTGTAATCGCTGTTGCCCGCGGGGTCGAAGTAGGCCACGATGCCGTAAATCGGCGGTTCCCCGGACACCTTCCCCGAGACGACGATCGCTCGCCCATCGACCACGAGATCCAGTTGCGAAACCGTGGCCCGTGGCTGATGCCGCTCGGTTTCAAGACGACCCGAAAACTGCGGATGAGCTGCCAGCCGCAGCGCATGCGCCAAAGTGAGAAAGCTGCCCTGGCCTTCGTTCCGCAGTTCGTCGCCATACGTGCGATTGCCAGAGCCCATGAGGGCGGAGCCGCGCACGGCCTCATCGGGACGTTCCGCACAGTGAGGCAAGCCCAGCGCATGTCCGAACTCGTGAGCCATTCCGCCGATGAAAATCGAATTGTGTTTGCCGAGCGAGATCCGGCCGTATTGTCCATCGCGGATCATCGGTGAGGTGCTGGCCAGGTGCGTGGCATCCAGCTCGGACGAATCGAGTTGCCACGCGGTTCCCTGACGGTAACTCCCCCCGGCGTAGTAGGGCGAATTGTGCGTGAAAACCAGCTTCTCCGCGTCCCACGTCGCAAGATTGCAGAAGATCGCAATGGTCTCGCTGTCGGCTTGAATGCCCGCCGCCGTCAGCACAGGCAGGCACTCTGTGCGAATCTCGCTGCCCGACTCCTTCGCGTAGTGACTGGTGCCATGCAGCCCGCGCACTTCATGGATCAGCAGCACATCGTCTTGGCTCCAGGGGAGGTTGATGCTCCGCCGTCCAAACCCATGGCGCTCCATTTCGTGCGCATAAAACTCCTGAATGTGCCCCAGCATGCGCGACAGTCGGCCGCGATAGTCGGCGGGAAACTCACGATCGTTCGGCGTCCAGCAGACGATGTGGAGTTTGCGGTCGACCTCCGCAGCCTGGGTCTCCTGCCACGGATCGAGGATGGCACGCGCCGCCGACACCTGCTCTTGAGGCGTGGCGATCTCGGCCGCCGATGCAGATGCAGTCAACCAGCTCAGGCACAGCAAACCCATCAAATATCGCAGCATGGTGTCGGCAGTTCTTTTATTGAAAGCGGTTCGGGGAAAACGCTTCGACGTCGATATGCGGCGTCTCGTTCAACATCAACTCGCGAATCAGACGACCCGTCGCCGTCGCCAGACTCACACCCAGCATATTGTGTCCGGTGGCCAGATACGCGTTCGAAAGCCGAGGCACGCGGCCAATGATCGGCAAACTATCCCAGGTCATCGGTCGCCAGCCAAACCAGGATTGCTGCGAACCGGCGGTATAGGGTTCCACGAGATACGGCTCGGCGGAATCTCGCAACTGCTGGATGCGGTGTTCGGGAATCGACGTATCAAAACCGACGAACTCCATCATCGACCCCAGCCGGTAGCCTTGTTGAAAGGGTGAGACCCCCACGCGATGTTCCGGAAACAGCATGGGATATTGCGGACAGATCGCAGGCCGTGGCATCGTCACCGAATAGCCTTTTCCCGGCTCGATGGGGATGCGACATTCCAGCGTGGCTGCCATCCGCGCACTCATCGCCCCCGTCGCCAAGACCAACCGATCCACAGGCAGATCACCTTGCCTGGTGGTGATGTGCGTCACTCGCCCGTGGGACTTCCGCAGCCCGGTTAGTTCACGTTGCTCCTGAAACTCTACGCCACGGCCGCGTAAACGCTCGGCCCAGGCGGCGTTCAACAGGTCGGGGCGAATCGAAACATCTTCGGGATAGTGGAACGCGCCCGCGAGTCCTGAACGCAGCGCAGGGTCCAACGTCGGCAACTGGGTTCCATCGATCTGCCGGGCGGTTACCCCAAAGTGCTCGGTCAGAAAGCGATCGTTCCGTGCGAATTCTTCCAGGCCATGTTCGGTCTGGAAAACATACAGCAGTCCGTTTTCGGTCCATTCGCAGTCGAGTTGTTCCGCAGCCACAATCTGCCGGTATTCGCGCAATGACGAATCGAGCAGCGCTTTCAAATGCCCACCCGCGGTGAGCATTTGCCGTTCATTGCAGCGGCGGGCGAACTGCCACATCCAGTTCCAGAATGCGGGGCTCATCCGCGGTTTGACCCGGAACGCACTCCGCGGATGGAACAGCGACTTCAACGCCATCTTGAGTGCGGCGGGCTCCGTCAATGGCAACACATGACTGGGGCAGATGTACCCGCAATTGCCATAGGAACAGCCGTTGCCTGTTGTCCCCCGATCGATCACGGTGACGCGCAGTCCGGCTTGTTGCAAATACTGCGCACAGGCAATCCCGATGATGCCCGCTCCCACAATCGTCACATGGTCTGATGTCGTCGCTGTGCTCATGTCGGTACCTGCCCCGAGATGCCCTCTCGAAACGGATCACCAGACTGCACGATCAACTCGCCCGACGCACAGACATACGCCCGGCCCAGGATCGTCGGCACAATACGGTCGAGGTCCGCACGACGATACCGGCCGATGAAGCGGCTGCCGATGATGCTCTCCTGAATCCACGGTTCCCCCGGTGCCAGTTTGCCATCAGCCGCCAGGCACGCCAGTTTGGCGCTGGTGCCCGTTCCGCAGGGCGAACGGTCATAGGCTCCACCCGGGCAATAGACAAAGTTGCGACTGTGGGCAGTGCTGCTAACCGGGGGGCCGAAGAATTCCACATGATCAATTTCGGCTCCGTCCGCCCCGGTGATCTGCTCGCGATGCAGCGCCGCACGGACCTGTTCCGCCGCAGCATTCAAGCGGCGGATGTTCGCGAATTCGAGGGGAAAGGGTGAGTTCTGCACCAGGAAGAACCAGTTGCCTCCCCAGGCGATATCCCCCCGGATCGTGCCCAGCGACTCGACCTCGACGGAGACGTTGTTGCGATAGCGATAGCTGGGAACGTTATCGATCGAAACGAGTTGGGGTTCCAGCAGTTCGACTTCAACGACACCCACGGGTGTTTCGAATCGGTGCCGACCGAGCGCGATACGGCCGAGGTAACCCAGCGTCACCGCGACGCCAATTGCCCCGTGGCCGCACATGCCCAGATAGCCCGCATTGTTGAAGAAAATCACGCCGGTCGCGCAGGTCGTGTCCACCGGAGGCACGAGCAAGGCACCCACCACAGCGTCCGACCCGCGCGGCTCGAGAATGACCGTCTTCCGGAAGTCGTCGAATTCTGAGCGAAAGCGCAGCACGCGATCCGCCAGCGATCCGGTTCCGAGTTCAGGGCCTCCACCGATCACGACGCGTGTCGGTTCCCCTTCGGTATGGGAATCGATCACCTGGATCGATTGCAAGGTGGTTGTCATGCCGCTGCTCCTGGCCACTGGCTCCACCAGTTCTTGAACAACTGCCACTGCTGCCGGGCAAACTCGCGCTGCGTGGGCGACAGGGCATCGCAGTCGTTGAGGTGGAGTTCGTATTCGGGATGCCCTTCCAGCACCATCAGAAATTTGTAGTACAGGACCAGATCGGTCCCTTCATCGAACCGCGACAAAACCATCAGCGCTTCATCGAGTTCCAACGCGAGACGCCGGGCGACGGCGTTCCCTTGTGCGGCTTGCTGACACAACTCGACCAGCCGCAGAACCTGCCGAGGCAATGCGTTGCCGATGCCGGTAATGGCCCCCACGGCACCACACCGCACAAAGCCATGAAAGACTTGCGTATCGACACCCACCATCAGGGCCAAATCCGGGTCGCCGGTCGTAATGTGCTCGGCGGCATAATCGAGCGAGGCTGCCCCGCCGAATTCCTTGAATCCCACCAGATTCGCATGCTCCCGCCGCAATTCACGGAACAGGTCGGCCCGGGTCTGAAATCCATAGTAAGGGCTGTTGTAAATCACCGCGGGAAGCGTATCACCCGCTTGCAGACAGGCAGAAAAATGAGCCCGCTGTGCCGCGAGGGAACTCCCTCGCGACAGCACGCGGGGAATCAGCATCAGGCCCGCCGCCCCGACGGCTTTTGCATGGGCCGCATGTTCCGCGGCGAGACGCGTATTCTGCGCACCGGTGCCAACGACAACGGGCACCCCGGCTTCGGCCAGCTGGCGCACCCCCTCTTGCCGCTGGGCATCGGTGAGTAACGGCCAGTCGCCCATCGATCCGCAATAGATGACGCCCCGCATGCCCGCCGCCACAAGTTCCCGTGCCGTGCGAACCAGGGTGGAATAGTCGGGGCTGCGATCCGGCAGGCAAGGGGTCATGAGTGCTGGCAGACAACCAGAAAAGATGTGTGAGGCAGGTTTCATCGTGCGACCCATCAGAAATTGTCGGGGTTTCCCGTTGGATAACGATCCAATACCGCCGGCATCGCATGCGGGCCGGTCGCGTCATGATATCGGGTTGACCCCGCGAGTGTCTTGCTTCTGCTATGACAACCGACTTGAAAATGCGCACAATGATCGGCTCGGCTACCGTTCGGTCCCCACGCAAAAGTGTGCATGACATGTTGCCAACACCATCGCTCTGGGAATTGCTCGCCGGGCTGGAAGAGCCGTTTACAGGAGAGTTGCTGTTCGATCAACTCCCTGATCTGGTGTACTTCATGAAGAATGCGGCCGGTCAGTATATCGCCGTGAACAAAACGCTGGTGCAGCGTTGCGGGCTGCGTGACAAGTCGCAATTGCTCGGCAAAACAGCCGCAGACGTGTTTCGTGCTCCGTATGGAGACAATTATGTCGCGCAGGATCTGAAAGTGATTCAGACCGGCCGCCCGCTGCTCGATCAATTGGAATTGCACTTCTATCCCTCGTGGGATGTCGGCTGGTGCCTGACCAGCAAGTTACCGCTGCGGTCTCGAAGCCAGGGCATTGTCGGATTGGTCGGAGTCTCGCAAGACTTGCGCTTGCCGAATGCCGATTCCGAGGAATATCGGCATATTGCTACCGCCGTGGAGTATGCCCGCGAGCAACTCGCACGATCTCCCAGCGTGTCTGATCTCGCGGACATCGCTGGTATGTCACGCTTCCAACTCGACCGGCGGATGCGACACGTCTTCGGACTGACCACCGGCCAATGGTTATTGAAACTGCGCATCGATCTCGCCCAACGCCGCTTGATCGAAAGCGATGATCCGATGATTACCATCGCCAGCGAGGCCGGCTATGCGGACCAGAGCGCTTTCACGCGGCAATTTCGCCAGTCCACCGGAATGTCACCACGCGCGTACCGTCAGACGCGCCGCCCCGAGCGATAGCGGCCCCGTCACATGGGCGACATCGTCCGGCCGCTGCGATGGTCTCGGGGGCTCTTCATTTCTGGCTGAGTTCTGACACCGACCAGACCGTACCGAGTGGCTGCAACGCGTGCAGTAATTCATCGGCAGGCAGTACCTGATGGCCCCAGCGGACACCGGGTGCGGGTCGCTGGCGTTCGATGTGCTGAATCATGAGTGCTAAGGCATGGGCCGTAAGCTGCGACATCTCCGGGTGATACAACTGTCCCAGCACGATGCGGCCATCCTTTTCGGCTTCAATTGCCACGGCGATGCCCGGTGCTCCCAGTTTCAGGGCATAACCCATGCGACACATCGCCGCGACGGGCACGTTCCAGAACCGGGCCAGGCCCCAGGGGCTCATGCGTAATTTCTGCAACAGGTGAAAATAGGCATTGAGCGTGCTCCAGCTCAATCGGGCTCCTGTGTACGCAGAGGTAATCTCCGGATAGTCATGCAATACCAGTGATTCGGGCACCGGGTATCTGCGGATGCGCAGAGGGCCAAAGGGGGGCGGAAAGTGCAGCACCGGGCCCTGTTTCCATAGCGTATCGATCTTGTCGTCCGACATCAGTCCCGAAATGCCGCGCGAAACCGTCTGTACCGCTCGCGGGCCATAATTGTTCATGCCGAGCACATAGCCGAACCGCACGGCAACACCTGCGCCCGACTTTTCCAGTACCTTTTCCAGTACCTTTTCTAGTAACGCGCAGGAAGTTTGTGGGGCCGTCCCCGCGCCGACAATGATGGGAACACCCGCCTCGACGGCCCGGTCATGGAGCCCGCGCAAGGCCTGCATGGTGGTCGGTTCATCGCAGATGTCGATTTGCATCACGCGTTCTTGCAGGCAGACTTCCACCAGGGAAGTCCCCACCGAGGTGTATGTCCCCGCCACATGGATCAGCAAATCGGGCTGAAACTCGCGCAGCACCTGGCGGATCGATTCCGGCTGTTCGACATGGCACGACAGGACGGCAGGCCGAATGGGAAAGCTGCCAGCGACCTGCTCCATCGCCGCGACCGAACGGCCCGCGAGGCCCCAGGTATAAACGTGTTGGTCCCAGGATTTGACAATCGCACAGAGCAGTTTTCCCACGACCCCGGAAGCGCCCAGTATCAGAATTCGCATGCGTCGGATCCCTGTCGGCTCTAGGAACAATGACGAGCAGAATTTTCGTGTCGATGAATCGTCGGAACATTCATCTCGGAACAGCTTCTCAGTTCGACATGGCCTGTGCCAGTATCATGATGGACTTCATGGTCACATTGTCATAATAATCGCAAGCACCACGGCATGATCCGCGGCAGATCAGATTCCCTGTATGGACGGCGCCGTGTTCCAGTTGCGGCTCCAGACTCTCCCAGGAAACCGCCTGAAATGACAACCGCCGCGGCCAGACATGTGGATTATCTGGTGATCGGCTCGGGTTTTGGCGGAAGCGTTTCGGCCTTGCGTTTGCGGGAAAAAGGCTATCGGGTTGTGGTGCTGGAGCGGGGGAAGCGGTATCAGGCGCAAGACTATCCTCGAACCAACTGGAACCTGCGGAAGTATCTGTGGTGTCCCCCATTGGGCTGCTTCGGTATTCAGGCCATGACGTTGTTGCGGCATGTGTTTGTCTTGCACGGCTGCGGGGTTGGTGGGGGCAGCCTGGTGTATGGTGCCGTTTTGAAGGAGCCGCAACCGCAGACCTGGCAGCATCCCATCTGGACTCGCCTGGGATTCGATGAGCAAACCTTGCGACCGTTTTACGATCTGGCCCGACGCATGCTGGGTGTGACCGAGGCCCCGGTGACCGCAATCACCGACGAGCATTTGCAGGCCGCGGCACAGGCCATGGGTTGCGCAGAATCGTTTCACCCTTTGCCCGTCGGCATCTACTTTGGTACTCCCGGAGCAACCGTTCCCGATCCCTTTTTTGAGGGGCGTGGTCCCGCGCGGTCGGGCTGCCAGTTGTGCGGCGGCTGCATGGTGGGTTGCAGGTTCGGCGCGAAAAACACGCTCGACCAGAATTACCTGTACCTCGCGGAACGCCTGGGGGCATCGATCGTGCCGGAATGTCAGGTGACGGATGTGCGACCTGATGAAGACGGCTATGTGGTGACCGCACGACGGTCCACGAGTTGGTTCTCGCGATCACACACCTGGCATGCCCGTGGCGTGATCTTCGCTGGCGGTGTTCTGGGAACTGTGCCGTTGCTGTTGCGTTGTCGAGAGCGTGGCAGTCTGCCCCGGCTGTCTGCCCGGCTGGGACAGATCGTGCGGACCAACAGCGAAGCGATTACGGTGGCGACGTCCTCAGATCGCATGTTTGATGGCACGCACGGGGTCGCGATTGCCAGTGGTATTGAAACGCCCGATGGAACGTCCGTGGAAATGGTGCGCTACGGTGCCGGTCAAAGTGCGCTGTCTGTGCTGGCGGGTCCGTTGTTGCCACAAACCCATGGTCGGCCGGTATCGCTCTGCGGTTGGCTGTGGCGTGTGTTCCAGCAACCGAAGCTGTGGTGGTCTCTCATTGACAAGCGCCGGTGGGCCGAACGCAGCGGTATCCTGTTGGCGATGCAAGCCTCTGATGGGGAACTGCAATTGTCGCGCGAGCGCCGCTGGTGGGGCTGCGGGCCACGCCGTCTGCAATCTCAACTCTCAAGTGGCCAGGCACCAGCGGCGACATTGCCCGTGGCCGATGAACTGGCCGTTCAACTGGCCAGGTCGATGCGCGGCATACCGCAGGGGTCATTGATGTCGATGGTGCTGAAACGGCCCTCCACGGCGCATATTCTGGGAGGCTGCTGCCTGGCCCCGGACGAAACGCAAGGTGTCGTCGATCGGGAAGGTCGCGTGTACGGCTACAACCATCTGTATGTGGTGGATGGCTCGGTCTTGCCCGCCAATCTCGGGGTCAATCCCAGCCTCACAATCACCGCCCTCGCCGAATGGATCATGTCGCGGATTCCCGTCAAACCCACGCCGACCGACCAGCCCTCCGCTGAGTCGCACTGAATCACGAGCGGAAAGCTTAAAGCGGAAAGCCAGAAATCCGCAGGTTTCCTACGATCTGAGTCGTGGGGCAGTTGGATTGTGCCGGGGCGAGGGCCTCGGCCTTTCGTGGGAAAAAGAAGTTTGATTTTCAAAGGTCGGGGCCCCCGCCCCGACTGATCTCACTTGATACAGAACCACTGCCACGATCTGGCTTTCCGCTTGAATGATTTGAAATGCGCTTCGCAACTGCGGACGGAAACGAAGTGGTCAGTTCGCTGGTCTGATGCGTCCCCAGTAACCGGTCCCCGGATGCAGGGTCAGGGTGAATCGCGGAGTGATCGGTCGCGCGGGGTCGGGCACGAAGCGATAGTCTCGATACAGAATCGACCAGGCGGCGAGCACCAGCACCTTGGTGGCCGCCGCGCCGATGCAGGATCGCGGGCCGATTCCATACGGCAGATAAGTCCCTTCCACGGGGGCAGCGGTCTCCATGAAGCGTGCGGGTTGGAACGTCTCGGCGGCCGTCCACCAGCGGGGATGGCGGTGAATCGCATAGGGCAAAACCATGACCTGATCGCCTTGATCGATCGGGCTGCCAATAAGCATGGTCTCTTTGGTCGCGATCCGGGGAATGGCCCAGACGGCCGGATAGAGCCGTAATGTTTCGGAGAGTGCTGCGACAGAGTGTCGCATGGTCGGTAGATCTTCCAAGGCGGGTGAGATCGACTTCAAGCCCTGCATCTCGCGGGCGACCTGGGTTTGCACTTCGGGATGTTGCTCCATCAGCCAGCCGCCCCAGGTCGCAACCGCGGCAGGAGAGATCTGACTGGTGAACAGCAACGTGACGACTTCATCACAGAGTTCCTGGTCAGCCTGCGGCGATTCGGGCCAGCCGTCTACCAATCTCTGCAGCAGATCGTCGTGCGGTGTGGTACGCCGGAGACGAATTTCAACTTCCATCTGCTGGCGCAGCTGTTGCATGGCACGAAAGGTCTCGGAGCGACCGATCGGTAGCAGAAACCGCAGCACCCGCCAACTGCCGACGTGTTCCAGGGCCAGCAACAGCGCCTGTCCCAGGCGATCGGCGGGGTCGGCCAGATCCCGGCCAAACAGCATCTGACCGACGGCACCCAGCATGAACTCCAGAAAGGTCGCATAGAGGTTGATGGAGGTCTGCTGTGCCGCCGCGTGTTGCAGACGCGCTTGCAGGCGCGGCGACACCCGCTGACAGGCTTCCGCCAGACGTCGTGGCGACTGGCTCATAAAGAGCGGGGCCACACCCTCGCGATGAGTTCGCCAGGTGGCATCAGCCACCGTCAGCAAGCCTTCGCCGATGAGCGGACGGAGCGCGCGATAATCCCAGGTATCATGCGTGAACGACTCAGCGTCCTGGAGAATGTCGATGGCGGCAGCCGGTTCTGCCACCAGGACGACATCAAAGCGACCTGCCGACAGTCGCAGGATCGCCGGGTCCAACTGGTACAAGTACCGATAGGTCTCCGTAGGATCCCGTGCAAGCTTCCAAAGATGACGCCACGAGGCAGGCCAACTGAGGCGTGGAAACTTGCGAGGACTCTGGATCGGGCCAGATTTCCGCAGCGAATCGCGAGTCATGCCTCTCCCAGTCCCCATGAAGTGTTGTACGATAGCGGGTGTGATGAATTGCGATGCTCGCGCGACGGTATGGTAACTGTTCGCGACATGGTACCGCCAGATTCCTCGTGCTGTTTAGCGATCGTCCTGCGAGAGTTTTATAACCGTGTCGAGGCCTTATCGTACCTTCGAGTATCGCTGTCTGGATCGGGCCCTCACTCTGTTGGCGGCGAGGCTGCCAGATCCGCTCGACGCCGAGCGACTCATGCAGCAGGCCTGCCGCAATACCGGCCTGTCGGACTTTGGCGAAACCGACTTTCACGAACCCTACCACGTGTTTCTGCAAGACCTGCGCGAGTCGGCGCGGCTGACGGCGCTCGGCCGGCACATCATGGCCGGTTCAATCCGCAAGTTCCTGGAGAATCGACTCTGTTTACAGGCCCACTGGCAGCGCGAGACCGCAAGCGAGCCACAACGATTGCGGCACCCGATTTATGTCATGGGGTTTCCCCGCTCGGGAACCACGCTGCTGTTTAATGTGCTGGCTCAGCACCCCCATGCCCGACCGTTGCGCTTGTGGGAAGCGATGAAGCCGGCACCCTGTTATCGGCGCGGTCGACTTTGTCGCCGGGACACCCGCGTCAGCCAGATCCGCTGGATGACCTGGCAACTGCAACGGCAAGCACCGCAGTTGAAGTCGCAGCATCCCATGGGGGCGACCGAACCCGAAGAATCGACCTGGCTGCTGAGCAACACGTTGATGTCGCCCGCCTTTTCGCTGCAAGCCTATGTCCCGCGGTATCAAGCCTGGTTAGATTCTCAGCCAGGCGATCGCTGGCGTGGCGTTTACGCCTATTACCGTCGCATTCTGCTGGGGTTGCAGGATCTCACCGGCACGCAACACTGGGTGCTGCGCTCACCAGCACATTTGCAGCAGTTGCCCACCTTTCTGGAGACGCTGCCCGAAGCCGCCGTGGTGATGCCCATTCGCGACCCGGTCAAAGTGGTCGGATCGTGTTGCAGTCTGGTGGCTACGATGCGCGGGCTGACCAGCAACCACAGCGACTGGCAGACCATCGGTCAAGACGTGCTGAGCGGCCTGGAACGCGCGTGGCAAAGTTCCTTACCGGCTCAACAACAGCACGCGCAGCGGATCATCCGCATTCGCTATGCAGACCTGGTACGCGAACCGGCCCGCGTGGGCACCGCCATTTATGAACGCCTCGGCTATTCGATTCCACCCAACTACACGGCACAGGTACAGGCCTGGCTGACCGGGCATGCTCCCGAGCGCTTTGGTACGCATCAGTACCGCATCGAGGATTTCGGACTCACCCGTGAAGAGATCGCGGAAAAACTGTCCGGGTATGCAGCCACGCCCAGCGATCTACCGCTGGAATTCCGTCCGTGAGTTCGACAAAACACGAGATTTCAACCTGTGGTAAGTCGCTACAGGCTCGATTACCATGGGGTTCACCAGCAAGCGGCTCGCAGAGACACTGGTAACGCAGAACGGAGACCTTGGCTTGATGCCGTTACTTCGCTCTCCCTTTGAACCGGGTGGGGCCGTCGTCGTTACCGGTGTGACGGGCTTTGTAGGCCGGGCCTTGGCCCAAACGCTGCGACAAACGGTCTCGCAACCACTTGTCTTGCCGGTTCGCAAGCGACACGATCCCGCTCGAATTCAGGCTTCACTGGGTCTGGAGAAAACCGCTCGCCCTGCCTGTCATGTGTTGCCCATCGACGTCGATGACGACGTCCAAAAGACCATCGCGCGGCTGCGACCGTATCGCATCAAGGCAATCGTGCATGCGGCGGGAAGTTGCCATTATACCAGCGATCACGATCTGATCCGCGGCAATCAGCAACTCACGCAGTACTGGCTTGATGTCGGCCGGGCCCTGGATGTGGAACGGTTTGTCTACATCTCTACGGCATTTTGTGGTGGCCGCCGCGAGGGAGTCCTTCCAGAAAGACTCCACGAGGATGGCGAGGGGGAAGACCTGACGCGTTATATGTGGTCCAAGCGCACTACCGAGCATCTGGTCGCCGCGAGTCAATTGCCCTTCCTGATCTTGCGGCCCAGCATTCTTATCGGTCACAGCCAGACCGGGAATTATGATGGCCGGCTGTATGGTCCTTATCAGATCTGGGCCGCGATCTTGCGGTGGTTGACGGCGGACGATGTGTCTGGTGTCTCTCAGATGTTGGGGAATAACGGATCGCTGCCGCTGTTGCACATCGACATGTTTCAGCAACTGTTTCAGGCCGCGTGGCAACACGTTCCGCCACAGTCCATCATGCATCTGGTATCACGTGAAGATCAGGAGCTTCGACATTGCCTGGTGAAATACTGTGCCGCCATGAAACTGTCACCGGATGATCGGCTGCTGAGAAGAACCTCTGAGGAGCGCCTCCGGATGTGGCACAAGCATGTGCGTGTCAATTTACAGATATCGCATCACCACTGGCAATTCTCTCAGGGCTGGCTGAATCAACTGGCGCATGTCGTTCCTGCGCTGCCCTCCGTCACACCCGAGTCATTTCTGACATGCCACAACTGGTTTCAGCAGAATCATAAAACCTTCGTCACTCTGCCGGCGTTGAAAGCCGAGGGCAATCTGGCTGGCTGAGATCGTCACTCCGGCGAAAGCTGCTCGAAGGTCTGGTTGCCAATGCGGTACCGCTTCCAATCCTGGAAGTCGAAGTGCCACCATTCAAAGTCGTAGACGGTGAAGCCTTCGGCCTCCATGCTGCGGCGCAGCAGATCGCGGTACCAGCGCTGCCGCGCTGTGCCTCCGGGGTACAGCGGAAACGCACGTGCCGAGAATTCGTCGTATCCCGAAACCATCTGAATCGGTTCATCAAGGGCCAGATCGAACAGCGTGAGATCGACCGCGCAGGCCCGGTTATGTCGCGAGCCATTTGCCGGGTTGGCGACGAAGTCCTTGAACTCTGCCGGCGTCGCATCCCAGAACATTTTGGTGACATACCACGGCCGATACGCATCATGCACCAGTAACCCCAGCCCGCGTGCTTTCAGCCTTGCCTGCACCCTGGCCACGGCCTCCGCGGCGGGTTGCTGCATGAAGGCCCGGGGCTGTTTATAGAAAACGGCCCCCATGAAGTTGTTCGTGGTGGCATACCGAATATCGAGTCGTATGGTCGATTCGACATCGGTTAACTCGGCCAGTCGCGTTTCACGAAAGTCGCCAACCTCTGCCGGGGGTGTCGCCGACAGTGCGGTCACACGAAGTTCTTCGACTGGTTTCACGGGGCGAATCTGAAACGTCTCTCCGTTTCTGGTGCCCACATCGCGCCGCATAAACCGGACTTCCGCCGCGGTGACGGCCGTGGCCATGCCGTCGGCATCGCGCTCGAACTTCAGCTGTTCGCCGTGATACAGGCCGTAGTCTGGAAACGCGAAGGTGCTGTCGTTGATCTCTGTTAAGGGGTAGTCATAGAACCACTCGATGAGGGCATGCAGCCGCCCCTGATCTTCGAGAATGTAGAGCGTGTTGTGATCCCAGCCGTACTCTCCGATCAAGCCTTTCCAGCGGTCTGGTTCAAACTCGGGGGGAACATCGGGGACGCGCTCGTAGACGGTCTCTCCGATCAGCAGCCGATCCGCCGTTTCCAGCCTCACGGCCAGGCCCGCCCCCAGGACATCATCGGTCAACAGCGTGCCATCGTCTGCTGCGGTACCCAGACGATACCGAAAGACGCCCCGTTGCAACGTGGTCTCGCCCCGCAAGGCGGTAATCGTCGCCGTCTTCTCGCCGGTCACTTCGCGATAAGTCCCCACAAGTTCGGCGGCACGTTCGGGGGGAATCGGGCCGGTCGTGCGATAAGCGGGCAACGGTTGGCCATCCTGAGTGGCGAGCATCAATCGCAACGCATAGTTCGCCAAACGCTCGACGACGCCGTTGGTGCCATCGAGAGACGCCGCAGCTGCGACGCCGAGTTTTCGCTCCGGTAGGGCTTCGAGTTGCGTCGAAAAGCCGTAAATGGCTCCGCCATGTCCCACTTTGGTGTGCCCATCGAGGTCGAGCACATGAAACCCGATGCCAAAACTTTGCGGCTTGCCGTCCGCGTCTTTCAACGGCGTGAGCATCTGCCGGAGTGTCGCAGGTTGCACGATCTGCCCCTGCGAAGTCCGGCCTTCGTGGAACAGGCAGACCAGAAACTTGGCCAGATCGGCGACGCTGGCATACAGGTTGCCAGCCGGGCCCGTGCCCAGCAGAAAGGTGGGTGCAGGAAAGCGGCGGCCGTCGTAAGTCCACATCCAACCCGTCGCCAGATGGGGTTGCAGCTCGGGGGTGACGACGAATCCGCTTTGCGACATGGCGAGCGGCTGCAAAATCTGCTCCTGCACGTACTGCGGATGACTGACCTCCAGCCGCGACTCCAGCACCGCACCCACAACCGCCACGGCGGCGTTGGAGTACTTCGTCTTGGTCTCGGGTGGATAGACCAGCATGGTCTGGTTGAGGCTCGCGACCGTCGCGGCTAACGTGGGCTCGTCGGGATCGAAGTAATTGCCGACAGGCGATTCCCGCACCAACCCCGAACTGTGCGACATCAACTGCCGAACCGTGATCGGAGTTCCGAACGGATTCCGCGGGGCGAAGTCGGGCAGATATGTTGAGACGGGTGCCTCCAGCGAGATTTGCTCGCGCTCGACCAACTGCATGACAGCGATGTCGGTGAGCAGCTTGGAGACCGACCCCACGCGATAGACCGTGTCGGCAGTAGCGGGGATCTTCCGCTCTGCGTCTTGATAACCATATCCGCCCGACCAGACGGTGCGCTCCTGATCGACCAGTGCCATCGAGAACGCGGGGAGTTGTTTCTGCTCCATCTCATAACGAATGGCCGCGGTCAGTTTTTCAATGGCGGATTGGTAATCAGTCACGGCAGGTTGCGCGGCGGCAGCGGTCGGTTCAGCAGCACTCATCCTGTGGGCTTCTGTCAACAGCAGGATCCAAGCCAGCAAGACACGGGTCCATGGAGTGCATAGCCGCATGCGCGTCCCCTGATTTCAATCGGCGAGTGAAAGAGGCTGACTCCCTGCGTTCAGACGGCATATCAACTACGTCATGGAGCGCAGCAGCCGACCAGCCAACCCGTCAGGCCTGGCCGGCGAACTTCCACGGCTTCCGATACTCTTTTGTCAACCATTTCGCGGCTTCCGCGTCGCCCACGATGGTCTCTGCTTGCGGATCCCACGTGATCTTCTTCTTGGTCCGGACGGCGATGTTGCCGAGGTGGCAGACCGTCGCCGAACGGTGACCGATGCTGATATCGGCGACCGGTTTGTTGCGGGAGCGTATGCAGTCAAAGAAATTGTTGACGTGGTTGATGTTGGCTGCCGAGCCAACAATCGGGGGCAGTTCAATCCCTTTCATCAGTTCCGGCGGATTGATGACGATGCCACCGCGGTAGACGAACAGGCTCCCCTTCTCACCCACGAACTCGGTCCCCTGCTCTTTACTCTTCGCACCGGGCACCTGCCGACAGTTCAGCACCACGCCGTTGGCGTAGGTGTAGCGAATACTGGTGGAATCTGGAGTTTCATACCAGCCATCGGGATTGAAGACGGCCGAGCCTTCCACGCTGACGGGCCCGCTGTCATCCATCCCCAAACCCCACTGGGCGATATCCAGGTGATGCGCCCCGAAGTTCGTCTGCTGTCCGCCGCTGTAGTCCCAATAGAAGCGGAAGAGATAATGCACGTGATTCTTGTTGTAGGGACGCAACGGTGCCGGTCCCAGCCAGCGATTGTAATCAAACCCGTTCGGTGGCGCGCTGTCGGCCACCGGCTTGCCCGCGCGATCGATCCAGTTCGGCCCGGGCAGCGTCACATTCACGGATTTCACTGTTCCCAGCAATCCCTCCTGCACCAGTTTGACGGCCAGTTGGAATTCTGCACCGCTGCGTTGCATCGTGCCTGTCTGAACCACGCGACCCGCACTGCGCGCGGCCGCAAGCATGGGTTGACCTTCATTGACCACGAGCGTGAGTGGCTTCTCGCAGTAAACATCTTTACCCGCTTGGCAGGCTTCGATGGTCATCAGTGCGTGCCATTGATCGGGCACGGTCACCACCACGGCGTCGATGTCCTTGGCATCGAGCAGGCGGCGATAGTCATCGGTCATCATCGCCGCTGGCTGACCTTGCTGGCTCAGAAACGCAGCGGCCTCCGCCTGATAGTTCTGATCGAGGTCGCACAACGCCACGATGTTGCGCAGGAAATACTTCATGTTGTTCTTCGGGCCGCCCTGGTTGCCGACGCCGATCATGCCCACACGAATGCGTTCGCTGGGGGCTTCCGCCCCGAAGGTGGCGCGATGGCTTTGGGCGGTGATTCCCATGAAGAGTCCGCCGGCAGCCGACTTTTGCAGAAACGAGCGACGTGACAAGCGTGACATGGAACGTATCTCCTGCAGGACGACCAGACGGGAACCGGAAGACTGAACAGCGTCTTTGTTCACCCCTTTAGTATGGCCTGCACCGCCCAGAAATTGCGAGTCCAGCCGGTGTGGTGGTACGAGGGGGGCTCTTGGCAAGCACGACCACTCGGAGTTCTCGGCCCGCGTCTCAGGCGTCGCTGCCCGGGTGCCGGAACTCATGAAAATGGAGATACTCCCAGTGGCGATACAACGGCGAGTCTGTCACCAGCAGAGAATGCGGGCCCATGGCTTCCAGTCGGCCATTGCGAAACACAAGGATATCATCGGCACGCCGCAAGGTGGCCATGCGCCGTGGCAGGAAGAAGACCGTTCTGCCGGTGCAGATCCGCGAATAGGTGTCGTCCAGCAACTGCTTTGAGTCTTCATCGAGCGAATCGGCAGGTTCTTCGATGATCAGGACGGCAGGTTTGCGAATTAAGGCCCGCGCAAGCGACAACCGCAACCGCTGGCCCGCATCGAGCAGCGATTCCTGATCAGACAGCACGGTCTCGTAACCCTGTGGCAACCGCGAGAGGAAATTATGCGCCCGGGCTTCTTTCGCGGCATCGGTCGCTTGCGACAACGTGAGATCGGCCTGGCTCGCACGAATGTTGTCGAGCACGGTGCCTGGCAAAAAGGGATCATCGGCCGAGACAAAAATGGTTTCAGCCCGCAGCGATTCCAATGTCGACCAGGCGACGTCTTCCCCATCGAACAGCACGCGGCCCGCCTGGGGTTCGATGAACCGCGGCAACAGGTAGGCAAAGGCCCGGGCTTCCAGCGGGTCGAGACTCACCAGCGCATAGATCCGCCCCGCAGTGAGTTTCACATCGACATGATCCAGCAACAGCCGTCCCGACAGTTCACGATAGCTGGCATCGACCACATGCAACGTTTTCGATAAGGGTTGCAGGAACTTGGCACCCACCGCCTGACTCACTCCCGGTAACTGGTCCAGATAGCGCCAGACCTTATGGGCCTCGGTCGAAATTTCTGCTCGAATTTCGGGGATCTGGCGGCAATGTCGCAAAGCGACCAGTCCGGAACCGAACGCGGCGAGAAAGACCGCGGCCCCTTGCGGATGGACTTCGCTCGAAAGGACTTTCGCACCGAGAATGAACATCAGAAACGATGCCAGCACCGCCACCGCCAGGCTGGTGGCCAGCCGCAGCCACAAGGGATCATCTTCCACGCGGTTCTGCACCTGGACCGCATCGAGATAGCGTTTGAGTCGCTCTTGAAACTGATTTTGCTCGACAATGTCCATGTTGTAGCCGCGAATCAGCCGGGCGGACTGCAGGGCCGCGGCGAGCGAATTCAATTCGTGTCGGGCGCGATCTGCTGCGAGGTCGCGCATGCGCCGGGCCTGCAACCCGCTGCGGAAGATCAGATAGCCCCCCAGAATCGACAGCAGCAACCATTGCGTGGCGAGCAAGGCTTCCACGCTGAAGGCGGCGAGCGCGAGGCAGATCAATTCCCAGGGGAAGCGCAGAATCCGATAGAGGTATTCAAACAGGGCCTGGCGGATGACATCGACATCGGAGCGGAAGAGGTCGATCGCTTCCACTGTTCCCATACGATCGACATCTTCGGTGGCCAGCCGCATCGATTGCCGGTGCAGTTGACGACGAAGTTGCGTGGTGACATCGAGCGCTAACGCCCGACAGCGGTTCCGCATCTGGCTCAAACACCAGACCCGCAACATCCAGGTGGTGGCAAACAGGCCCAGCAACATCAGCAATGCAGAGACGTTTTGTTGCAGCGCCGGAAATCGCCGAAAACCCCACGACAGCAAGTCGCCCCACCACGCGTTGCGGGCCCGCCAGACGCTGGGGAGGATCCCATGATCTTCAAAGCTGCGAATGACCGTGCGCGGTGCGTCAGCCTCAGCGGCTTTCGCGGTGGCCGTGGCCGGTTTGATTGCCGGTGCGGGAACGGGTGCGGTGGGATCCGAAGTGGGGGAACCGGCTGTGGCTTCTGCTGACTCTGGGGCTGCAACCGGCGGTTGCGATTTTACTTCGAGAGTCGGTGCCGGTTGTTCGACGGCCGACGCTGGCTCGGCCGCATTGTTCGGATCGATCGGCGTACTGAGCAGCAGACCTGTGACCTGTTCAAACTCGGCGATCTGCTCGCCTTCGAGCACGATCGACAGGTCGCCGCGTTCCACCAGCAGCCCGAGGATAAGGCCCGCCTGGAGCAGCAAGGCGAGCACCAGCAGTCCGTTCAGAAACGCCCAGACGAAGGCCCAACGCCCCGAACTGGAATACCATTCACGACGGGGAAATGTGCGGCGGAACGCATCCGGAGACGTTATGGACACGGGACTCTCTCTTTCACCGTACTCTTGGTACGGCACCTCCCTGTGACGGTCCAACGCTCCTCGGTAACAGACGGTTATCGCTAGGCGAGGTCGCGATCCTCAAACAGAATGAACCCCAGTAGAATCGCAGCCGAACAGTAACAGGTGCAATAAATGGCGGTGCTGCCCAGATAAACCGGCGGAACCAGTTTGCCTGTTGCGACCGCCGCTTGAGTGTTGAACAACTCCAGCGAGGGCAACGCCGTGGCAATCAATCGGGCCATGAATTCCACGAACTCGATCTGCAAGCCCCCGGCCTGTACCAGCACCGGAGTCAGGTGACCCACCACAAAGATGGCCAGCATCGTCGTCAGGTTCACCACCATCGGCAAGCGTGTGGAAATGGCCACGCTGATCGCGCTCAAAATCGCGATTTCCATGAACATCAGCAACAGGCCCGGCAGCACCTGCACCGTGATGGCGAACCGCTGAGCCACGGTCGGAGGATCGAGGCTGCTTTCCCGCGCATCGTAGCCCACTTTGTAGAAAATCAACGCCATGAAGATCACCGACACGGGCAGCAGATACCACAAAATCGCCTGCAGAATGCCGATGTACTTTCCCAGCACAAATTGACGGCGATTGATCGGCTTGGAGAGCAGCGTCATCGCGGTCTTGCCGTCAATTTCTTCCGCCACGCTGGTACTCGCCGTCCAGACCGCGATCAACAGGCCGGTGATCAGAATCGTCGCCAAGCCGCAGTCCTTCAGCATTTTCACGTCTTCTCCTAAGGAGAAGAACGGCAGGAAGGTGTTGACCACGAGAATGACGCACGCCAGCGCCAGCGAGAGCAAAAACACCGGCTGGCGAATGGCTTCTTTCGCGGTGGCCTGAGCGATCACCCCCGCTTTGGTGAAGTAGGTGAAAAACGCCAGACCCACCAATGCCAACAGCAGCAGAATATGCACAGGCGCCCAGTCTTTGGACAGCACCGAATCTGCGACTAATGAGCAAAATTCTCGAAAACGATCCACGCTTTGGCTCCTGCCGGACGCTTGCACTCTACGGTGAACCCCGTCGTCACTGCGTTTACGTCACCGAGTGGACATTCGCTGGACGAAATGACGGCAAGTTTCCCGCTGACAAAACTTTAACCACGCCGCGATGGCAAGGGAATCCCTGAGACCGGCCGATCGCGCGGAAAACTGGCGAAACGTCGGACGACGTCGCAAGAGTCGAATTATAAGCGCATTCCGCCCCGGAATGGCCCGCCGTTGTTACGACTTGCCGCGTTAAATTCTGCCTGGAATTGCGTGCGAATCAGGAGTCCGTCTTCACCTACCAGAATATCCGAGGTGGTGTTGTTGAGCGGGCTGCGTTCGATGCGTGTCACGTCGAGCGTGACCTTCAACAGCGGAGTGTCCTGCGGATACCACGAGGCACCGACGGCGTACTCATTGCCAAACCCGTAATCGCTGCGCACCGTGGAATACCGTAGATTCCAGGATTTCGCGGCGGCGGCTTCCGAATCGCTGCATTGGGCATGGCCTGGTGGCTGCACGACCACGGGGACGGAGGGCGGCGTGGGAACCGGCACGCAATTGTCGTCCGTCGATTCCGACCATTCGACATGCCCCGCGGGAATGACGGGTAACTCGGCCAGGCGAGCCTTGAGTTCCTCAATTTCTGCCGACTGTTGTTCTACCCTGCGCCACAAGGCATCATAGTCTGGAGAGGGAGCGGTTTGTGCCCGCGCGACCTCTGCCATGCCGCCAGCCAGACTGAGAGCCAGCCACATTCTTGCACAGAACGTCTGCACAGGTTGTGCCACCATCGAGACTCGATCCGATTGTTGAAGGCGTGCAGTATGGTTATCGGTAACGGTTACGCAGAGTCTGCGGAAAAATGCGGTGAATCCTGTCCAGAAGACTGGGCAAAGTTTCATGTCTGGCATTGGTTCGCAGGAATGTGCCTCATCGGCTGGCTTTGCGGGTGTGGGGCCGCCCCAAACGAGTCCCCCCCCGCTGCCGCTCATGCCCAGTCATCTGCCACCGTGACAACGGCAGAGCGTGAGGCTGGCGCTTCCCGGTTATTCCCGGAGGGATTTCCAGCCGACGGCTATCCCGATCTGCACAACCTCATACAGGTCACGGAGACCATTTATTCTGGAGCCGAGCCCCATTCCGAAGCCGCGTTTGAGCAGCTACAAAAGCTGGGCGTGACGACAGTGGTGAGTGTCGATGGAGCCAAACCCAATACCGAACTGGCTGCCAAGTATGGACTTAAGTATGTCCACCTGCCGTTTGGTTATGATGGCATTCCCGCGGATGTCCGCGCGGGTTTGACCCGCGTGATGCGAGAATCGACCAGTCCGGTCTACATTCACTGTCATCACGGCAAGCATCGTGGACCGGCTGCGGTCGCGATTGCCTGTATCGCAACGGGAACTACATCGGGTCCGGAAGCCGTGGAGATTCTGAAGGTCGCGGGGACGGGCGAGAATTATCGCGGTTTATGGCGCGATGTCGAACAGTTTACGCCCCTGAGTCCCGAAGTCCCCTTGCCAGAACTGGTGAGTGTTGCCAGCGTCGAGACCCTGGTTTCGGCGATGGCCCAGATCGGCCGGGCCAATGACCATCTGAAAATCCTGGCGACCCATGACTGGAAGACTCCGGCCGATCATCCCGACCTGGTCCCGGTGACCGAGGCGATCTTGCTGGCGGAAGGTTTTCGGGAAGGAGTTCGCCTGCTCGATTCAGAACGGTCGGCCGAATTTGTGGCCTGGTTGAAAGAGTCAGAGCAGCTTTCAGCGGAGATATCGCAGGCTCTGGAAACGTCCGCATCCATCGAGATGCCGAACTGGCAGCGGTTACAGGCTCTCTGTAAAGACTGCCACCTGAAATATCGCGATAACCCGTAGAACGAATTCATAGAGCGGAAAGCGGAAAGCTGCGAGCGGAAAGCCAGGCAGTGTGGTCCAGGGGCTTTCCGCCTTCCGCCCAGTAACTCGCTCCAATTGATAGCAGCGGCAGCGTTGCTATGACCGATGCACCACCCATCCGGGGATGGCCGTTAGGATCTGATACAGCGTTCGCCCGGCGACCACGTACAAGGTTTTCAGATCCTCTCCGCCAAACGTGCAGTTTGTCAGCACATCTTCGGGAATGGGAATGCAGCCATGCAGCGTGCCATCCGGGCTGACCACATAGATGCCTGGGGGAGTATCGGCGGTTTCGTGCGGACCACGCGGACGCGCAATGCCGGCGGCGATATACAGATGGCCCTGGGAATCGACACACATGCCATCGCCTCCCCGTCCGGGAGCGAAATCTATCACCAGTCGCTGATGGGAAGGCACACCGTCGGCTGAGAGGTCAAACGCCCAGATTTTGCGATTGCCGCCGGGGATCGGGCAGGCGTCCACGATGTACAGTGTTTGCTCGTCTGGGCTGAGGGCGATCCCGTTGGGACGTTGAATGGCCGGTTGCGTCAGAATGCGCGTGACCACGCCCGAAAGGTCAATCCGGTAGACCGATTCGTGGTCGAGTTCCATGGTGTTCCGGTCGCCATAGCACGGATCGGTAAAAAAGATCTGACCGTTCGAGCGCACGGCAAGATCGTTCGGCGAGTTGTAACGCTGGCCCTCGAACCGCTCGGTGAGAACTTCGATCTCTCCGGTTTCCAGCTGGGTGCGCGTGATGCGCCGTTGACCATCATTCGGGCCGAACTCATTGCCTTCACAGGCCAGCAACCGCAGTTGCGGGTCAAACAGCAGTCCGTTGGCGCGTCCGCTGGGCTGGCGAAAGACGCTGGCGTAGGTTTGTCCCGGCGACTTCTTGAGGATGCGGTTATTCACAATGTCCGTGAAATAGACGTCGCCGTTGGGATGTGCCGCGGGCCCTTCCAGAAAAGCCGCGAAGGCCACGGGGCTCACCTGGGTCACGTTTTCCAGAAACCCCGTAGGGAGACCAAGCGTCGTCAAATCGCGAGCAGGCATGTGATGTCTTTCTGATGAGGCGTATCTGCAGGCGCGTCATTTCACGAATTCCGCGGGAGAAACGCAATCCGGGGGAGAACCGGAACCGAAGTCGCCGTGTTCACCTTGAGTATCGCCACCGGGAACCCTAGGATACCGCAATCGGTGGCGTGCTGCCGCTACCGCAGAAAACCAAGGACCACAGGCCCGATCTGATGGAAAACGCTCAGAAAACGGTGTTGATTATCGATGATGATCGCGAGATCGCCGCGACCATTCAAAGCGTGCTGTTGCATGCCGGGTATCGCGTGTTCATGGCCAGCAATGGCATGGATGGTCAGCGTCAGATCGAGACCGTGAAACCTGACGTGGTCATCACCGATATGATGATGCCGCGCATGGGGGGCTTTCCCGTCCTGGAGTTTCTCCGCACGCTCGATGCGCCGCCGAAGGTCATCATGATGACCGCCAACGAAGGGAGCCGGCACAAGGCCTACGCCGAAATGCTGGGCGTTTCCGACTACCTGCGGAAACCCTTCGCGATGGAGGTGATGCTGGAAGCCGTGCGCCGCGCTGCCGCCGGCGAGGAAGCCAAGCCCGCCAAGCGTGCCCCGCGCAAGAAGTCCACCTAGCTGTCCGTTGACGGCCGGGGTGACGCGGCACTACGGCTGGGCATTCACTGCGATGCTATTTGTAGCCGAGATTCCGCTCGATTTCGCGGGCCCTGTCGGACATCAGCAGCGGCTTCAACGGATCGTTCTCGTCTTCCAGGGCCCGGTTGCCTCGCCCTTCTCTGCCAACCGAACCCCATTTGTCGGGTTCTTTCGGCACATCGGGTTCGGATTGCTTCGGCGGACCACCCTCCCAGCCGGGCGACTTGCCAAAGGTCTGGCAGCCCACCGTGTGGCACAGCAGGTATCCGCAGATTAATCCAAGCAGCAAGCGTCCAGACACCGTGGCGACTCCGCAAATGCCGTGAAGCATGGCCCATGAATCCACAGGGCAATCATGTGGCCAGCGTTATCGCGAAGTGTCACTGGCGCGCGAAGTCGACTCGCGGGCAAATGGATTCCCTGACGGACGAAACTGCACAATCCCCATGAACTGAGGCGAAATCTGCCGGGAGATCGCGGCCGCTTATTCGACCGCCGGTTGCTGGGCTCGAATCAGTTCGACCAGGCTTTTCACAAAGACTCCCGTGGCTCCCGCTTCCCGGTAGGGCTTATTGGAAGACGCAAACGCGGGGCCGGCAATGTCGAGATGGACCCACGGCGTGTTGCCGACAAACCGCTGCAGGAACTTAGCGGCGGAAATCGCGCCACCCCAGCGACCGCCCGTGTTCTTGATATCGCCGACATCGCCTTGAATGAGGTCGTCGTACAGGTCGAACATGGGTAACTGCCAGGCGGGTTCACCGGCGGTCTGGGCGGCAGACAGCACGGCATCACACCAGTCCTGCTGATTGGTCATCGCGCCGACCACTTCTTCACCCAGGGCAACCACACAGGCCCCGGTGAGTGTCGCCAGATCCACGATCTTGCTGACCTTCAGATCGACGGCATAGCTCAACACGTCGGCCAGAACCAAGCGGCCTTCGGCATCGGTATTGAGGACTTCAATGGTCACTCCGTTGCGGGCCGTCAGAATGTCGCCCAGTTTGAAGGCGCTGCCGCTCGGCATGTTTTCGACGAGGCCCATGAGCGCCACCACATTGACCGGCAGCTTCAGGCGGGCAATGGCGGTGATGGCACCCAGCACGGTCGCGGCACCAGCCATGTCGCACTTCATGGTGAGCATGCCATCATTCGGCTTGAGCGACAGGCCGCCACTGTCGAAGGTGACACCCTTGCCTACGAGCGCAATCGCGGGGGCGGTATCGCCGGCCCCCTTGTATTCCAGCTTGACCATGCGCGGCGGCTGCGTGCTCCCTTGAGACACCGCCAGTAACGACCGCATGCGCTCTTGTACCAAGCGGGTTTGATCCCAGATTTCGCAGCCCAAGCCGTAACTTTTGGCGACTTGCTCGGCACGAGCCGCGAAGGCGACCGGCGTCATTTCCGCAGGCGGACGATTGACCAGTTCGCGGGTCAGGTTGATCGCTTCGCCGAGAATCACGCCCTCGTTAAGCGCGGCCTGCTCGGCCTCGGTGGCAGCCTCCGGCAGGACCATTTGCAACTCGGCCAGCGGGTGACGGCCCCGTTCGGTCTTGTAGAGATCTTGACCCACCGATCCGACATATCCGGCGATGGCCGCGGCACGAATCTGACTGGCAGGATCGAGCCCGTTGGCCACTTTGGGACCGATCAGGGCTGCGACACGCTGATGCGGCTTATCGGAAATGGCTCGCACGGCCGCCGTCCAGGCGCGATCGAGCGTACCCGGCGCGGAAGACTGGCGGGGCCCCGTGCCGACCAGCAGCAACCGGGTGGCTCCCAGCCCGGTCAGCCCTTTCAACGCCAGCAATGCGCCGACTTTCGTGGGCAATTCCCCCGAGGTCTCCAGCCGGGCCAGTACACCGCCCAGTTCGTGATCGAGTTGCTTCAGCGGCGCGGTCCAGGTGACCGGCTCGGTGATCGCAACCACCAGCCAGTCAGCCGAAATTTGTGACCACGAGCCCTTGGTAATGAGGCAATTCATCTTCAGCAAGTCCTGCACAGAAGGGGAAAGCGACGGCGTGCGTTCCGAACACCGGCACATTTGACCCGGTACCCAGCTTTCCAGCAAGGTAAGCACCCCAGTTTCGCGACCGGCGGGCCGCATTCCAAAGATTGAGAAACACGCGGCAAGCACTCTGGCAATGCCGACGGCGAGACTCTATCATCCGCAAGGCGTACACGAGACTTGATTGATCGTCGATTCTCGAAAATCTTCCCCAGCGACGTGTGTGAGGATGGCTGACGATGCCGACCGTGAACTTCGTCAACGAAAAGAAAACCGTCGAGGTTCCTGCCGGAGCCAATCTGCGAAATGAAGCCCTGAAGGCCGGCGTGCAGTTGTACCCTGGCATTCACCGCGTCTTCAATTGCCAGGGGCTCGGGCTCTGTTGCAGTTGCCGGGTGGTGGTGAAGAAGGGTTTAGAGAACTGCAGTGGTCAGGGTGTGTTCGAGAAGCTTTCCATGATGACCAATCCGGAAGGCTTTTTCGCCCGCATCGGTCATGAAAAAGATTTGCGCCTGGCCTGCCAGATGCGCGTGAATGGCGATATCGAAGTCGAAACCAAACCGCCGATGAATCTGCACGGCGAAAAATTCTGGGGTTGATCGCGCCAGATCTTGTCAAGAATTCTGAAGCCCAGGGATCGCAATCCCTGGGCTTCCTTGCTGAATAGCCGATTTCTCTACGGTACCGACAGTGTGACCAGATCGCGTTGCGAGGCCTGAATCTGCAACGCGGTCGAGGGATCGGCGACATCACTGTGGCAGGCGGCTTTGCTCCCCTCGCCTCCCACGGCTTTCTTGGTCTTGCTCGCCAGCTTGTGGATCTCCTGCGGCGACAGCACGCCCCGCTTCTCCAGAATCTCCTGCTGTTCCGAACTTAACGCCGCCGAGACTTTCGCCCGGTCCCATTGATAGTCATCGTCTTTGCCCGACGTGAATTCCTGAATCTCCTTGCTGATGCGGACGCTGCACCAATCGTGTCCGCACATCGCGCAGAAGTCGGTATCGACATCCAGGTCTTCATCGTGATACGCGCGGGCCGTATCGGGATCAAAGCTCAGTTCAAAGTGCTTTTCCCAGTTGAGCGCGGCCCGAGCCTTGGTCAACTCGTCATCGCGATCGCGCGTACCGGGAATGCCGAGCGCGACATCGGCCGCATGCGCCGCGATCTTGTACGCGATGCAGCCCTGTTTGACGTCGTCTTTCTTCGGTAAGCCGAGATGTTCCTTCGGGGTGACATAACACAGCATGCTCGCGCCATGATACGCCGCTGCCGTCGCGCCGATGCAACTGGTGATGTGGTCGTAACCGGGGAAAATATCGGTCACCAGCGGGCCCAGCACATAGAACGGCGCCCCATGACAGACCGTCCGCTGCAGCTTCATGTTGTATTCGATCTGATCGAACGGCACATGCCCCGGGCCTTCGATCATGACTTGCACGCCCATCCGCCAGGCCCGCTCAGTCAACTCGCCCAAGGTACAGAGTTCGGCCAGTTGTGCGCGGTCTGACGCATCGGCCAGTCCACCGGGCCGCAAACCGTCACCAATGGAGAATGTCACGTCATACCGCCGCATGATCTCGCAGATGTCTTCCCAATGGTCGTACATCGGGTTCTGTTGAGAATGAGTGATCATCCACTTGGCGAGGAGTGAGCCGCCGCGGCTGACGATGCCGATCAGCCGCTTGTGAACAAACGGCAGATGTTCGCGCAACACGCCGGCGTGAATCGTGAAGTAATCGACCCCTTGCCGGGCCTGATATTCCAGCGATTCCATGATCATCGCCGGGGTGAGGTCTTCAATCTTGCGGCCGATAATCATCGAATAAATCGGCACGGTGCCGATGGGGACGTTGCTGTTCCGGATGATGGCGTCGCGGCAGGCATCAAGATCGCCCCCGGTCGACAGGTCCATCACGGTATCGGCTCCCCATTTCTCGGCCCACTTGAGCTTTTCGACCTCTTCATCGGTGCTCGACGAGACGGGCGAGGCCCCCATGTTGGCGTTGATTTTGGTCTTGGTCGCGCGGCCGATCGCCATCGGGTCGAGCTGATAACCAAGATGCACCTTGTTAGCGGGAATGACCATGCGACCAGCGGCGACTTCATCGCGCACCTGCGCCGGGGTGAGATGCGATTCCCGATCGGCGACGCGTTGCATTTCCGGCGTGATGATACCGACACGTGCCGACTCTAACTGTGTGATCGGCGCAAATTCGGTCGGAATGGTCACTTCACGCAGGGAGCCATCGGCCTGTTCAAACACGACGGTTTGGGCGCCGGGTCGGAACGATTGGACCGGTAGGCCCTGCACTTCGTGCGTGGTCCAGCCGTCAGGCAGAAAATCCCACGCGGTTTTGTCGGACAAGGCGGGCATGCCGGGCGTGTCGGGTGAGGCAAAAGTTCGTGCTCCGGCGACACCGGGCCGAATCACCGCGGGCAACGCAAAGCTGCCGGGATTGGTTCCCTGAACCAGTGTGGAGGGATTGCCGCCCAGTTCAGGCAGCGTATAGCTCCGGTCGTTCCCGGTGGTGATCATGCGTGAGATATCCTTATCGTCCACATCGACAGGCGATGATGCGTTAAATCGTTCTGCCCACAATCGTAGTCGACCAGAGCAGATTTGCAATCGGTTGGGCGAATTCCGGTACTGGGCGTTGTCCACTCACGCTGAGACCGTGAACGCGATAGACTACTCCCTCACCTGCTGATTTGCCCCGCTGGAAGCGTGATGTCTGACACCGATCTCCCTGCTGATGCCCTCGAAACGCCCGATGCCACCCCGGCAGCCACTCCGACCAAAATCCCGGCACCGGGCACCATCGAGACGGAGTTCGACGTCGCCATTCCCGGTGCGATTCTGCCCCTGGAGCAATGGGCGAAAACGGCATTGAAGCGCTGGCCGAAGGAACGCCCGCTCGATGTCGCGGCCCTGTTCGGCCGTTCCGGGCCCGTGGTGATCGATATTGGCTGCGGGAACGGTCGCTTCACGCTATGGAGTGCGCTCGCCCGGCCCGATCATCTGCATCTGGCCATCGATATTCTCCCCGTCGTCGTCCGCTATGCCACGCGGCGGGCCAATCAGCGGGGGTTGGCGAATGTCCGAGTCGGTGTGCTGGGTGGTCGCGAACTGGTGCAGTATCACCTCGCTCCCGCTTCAGTCGCCGAGATCCATTGCTACCACCCGCAACCCTATTACGATCCCGAGCAAATTCATCAACGGCTAATCACCCCGGAATTTCTGGCTCAAATGCATCGCGTGCTGCAACCGGGCGGGCAATGTTTCCTGCAGACCGACAACCCGGCTTACGCGAAGTACATGCGGAGCATCTTCGGTGAGTTCTTCACGGTGACGGAATTGCCCGGACGCTGGCCGGAAACTCCCGAAGGGCGCACCCGGCGTGAGATTCTGGCGATTCGCGAAAACCTGCCGATTTATCGGGCGTTTGGTGTGAAACGAGACGATCTGACACCCGAGCAGATCGCCGAACGTGTCTTGCAACTCCCGCGGCCCGACTTTGACGCCGACCGCAGTCTCGCGAAGTACGATCTACTGGAAACCGGCCGCGATGCGAGCCAACCGCCGAAAAAACCATTCCAGCGACGGCCCCCGAACAAGAAGCGTCCGCATCGACCGAAACGGCCCAAGCGTTCAACGTGATTCGGTATCGTCGCGTTGCGACGCGGCGCTGTGCCAGTTCATCAGCCCCGCGGCGATCAGGCAGCAGGTCAAGTTGACCATGTTGATGCGTGTTGACCATTGGTGCAGTCGCGTGAATTCGGGCGTGCGCGGCTGCCCGGGCGGAATGACCATCGCTTCCAGGGGCTGGTAGATGCCGACGTAATCGCAGACCATGCCGATCAGGGCCAGCATCAACAGGCCGGAAATCGCCCGACCGCGTAGCGCCGAAACCGATAACGGACGCTGCATGAACGCGTTCAAGAACAAGCCGATACCCACCAGAGTCAACCCGGTGGCGTAGAAGAGCGGAAACCGGATCACCACCAGCCGGTCTTTCACCTCACTGCTGAAGTCGGGCGCGGTGACCTCGCGGACGCCCACCATCACGAAGAGAATTGCGGCTCCGACCCAGGCGGTAATGACCGACCGCGCGATCCAGGCAGCGATCTGTGCAATTCGAGCTTTCCGGCTCATGGACACGTCTTCCGAAAACAGCACCCTCATTGGCCGACAACATCAACCATCGTTGTTATAATCTATCGCGGTGGACGAGAGGAGTGCGTGCATGCGGAAGTTATGGTGCTGGCTCGTTCTAGTAGCCAGTGGAATCGGTTGTGGTGCCTGGTTCACGCCAAGGCAGAGTGACGCGGCGGATCCGCCGGTTAACACACAACTTAAAGGGCCTTTGTCTCCCGAACAGTCGTTGCAGGCGTTCGCGATCGACCCGGAATTGCGGATCGAACTGGTCGCGGCCGAACCCGAGGTGATCGACCCCGTCGCGATCCACTTCGGAGCCGATGGCAGGCTGTGGGTCGTGGAGATGCGTGACTACCCACATGGACCCGCCGCAGGCTCACCCCCTCGGTCGCGCATCAAAACGCTGACCGACCAGGATGGCGATGGCCGTTATGAATCGGCGCAGGTTTTCGCGGACGAATTATTGTTCGTCACAGGCGTGCTGCCCTATCGCGATGGGGTGATCGTCACTTTGGCCGGACAGGTCGCCTTTTTCGCCGACAGAGACGGTGACGGAGCCGCCGAGTTCCGTGAGACCTGGTTCAGCGGCTTCGCGCAAGAAAACTCACAACTGCGGGCGAACCACCCCACGTATGGTCCCGATGGGTATGTCTACATCACGAATGGTCTGCGTGGCGGCAAGGTGGTTGCCGAGCGTCCGGAATGGCAAGCGTCGCGCGAGCCACTGACGATCACCGGGTTCGACTTTCGTTTTCATCCAGAAACGGGGGATTTCGGTACAGTGACCGGGCATGGGCAGTTCGGCCTCACATTCGATAACTACGGTCATCAGTTCGTGTGCAGTAACCGCAACCCCTGTTCGCAGGTGCTGCTCGACGACCGCTATTTGAAGCAGAATCCGTTCTATGGACCGCGGCAGGTGATGCACGATGTGTGTGCTGCGGGCGAAAACTCGCGGCTGTACCCCATCAGCCAGGCCTGGACGACATCGACGCTGCATGCCAATCAGTTTACGGCGGCGTGTGGAGTGACGATCTATCGTGGGGATGCCTTGCCACCGGGATATCAGGGCAACGCCTTCACCTGTGATCCCACGGGCAATCTCGTCCATCGCGAAGTGTTGACGCCGGCGGGTGCGACGTTTGCGGGTCAATCGCCCTATGAAAATCGCGAGTTTCTCGCCTCGCCGGATACGTGGTTCCGTCCGGTGAATCTGGCCCACGGTCCCGATGGGGCGTTGTATGTTGTCGACATGTATCGCGCGGTGATTGAACATCCCGACTTCATGCCCGAGGAATTGAAGACCCGGCCCGATCTGCTGTTGGGAAATGATCGCGGCCGGATTTATCGGATCACGGCGAAAACCACACAGGCAACTGCGGCACGGATCGACTTCACGCAAGCCACCGTCGAGCCCTTGTCAGTCGCCCTCCACAGCGGCAATGGCTGGACCCGCGACACCGCAACGCGGCGGTTTCTGGAACGACAGGGCCCTGGGGATGTCGCTGCTTTGCGAGGCCAACTCGCGCTGGCAAACAGCCCCGAAACACGTGTGGCGATGTTGCGGTTGCTGCAACAACTCAGTCAACTCTCCACGGCAGATGCACTGGCGGCGATGTTTGATCGTGATGGACAAGTTCGCGCCGTGGCGATCCAGATTTCGGAATCGCATCGCGAGACTCCCGAAATTCGTGCGCGGTGGTTGGAATTGGTCGGCGATGACCATGCCGCCGTGCGATTTCAGGCGGTGCAGTCACTTTCTCTGACACCCGTTGACGAGGCGTTGACCGAGGCGTTGAGTCGAGTCTTGCTGCAAGAGGGCTCTGACCCGTGGTTGCGATCGGCCGTGCTGACAACGATCCGTGATCGAGCCCCGGAGTTGCTGACGCGGCTGATCACGGCGATGGCCCAAGAGACGCCCGATGCCGATCGCACGGCCATGTTGTTCGATCTTGCCGCCGCGGTTGGTGCCGAACGTTTTGACAGTGATCGCGGTGCGGTATGGGCCGCCATTGGTCAACCGGAATGGGAGCAGACCACGGGGGCCTGGCGAAGTTTGCGGTGGTCGCTGTTGCTCGGCCTGCAGCAGGGACTCGCCGCACGTGGACAAAGTTTGCTGACCGACCCTGCATTGCCGGCCGCAATGTCGGTCTCTCTGAAACGCTGGCTGGACGACGCCGCTCATGTTGCGGCCGATGCCGAAGCTGCGACGGAGCTACGGATCTCTGCGGTCCAGCTCATCCGGCTGCAGCGCGACGATGACACGGCCCAAGAGTTATTACGTTTGGCGCTGGCGGATCTTGACGTGCAGATTCAGCAGGCCGCGCTGGAGGCGTTGGCCCTGTCGCCGAATGTTGAGATCGCGAACCCCTTGCTGGCCTTGTTTCCGTCTGCCTCGCCCGCCGTGCGTCGCGGCATTCTCGATGTGTTACTGGCGCACGATGCGCGAACCGATCGATTATTGACGGCGTTGGAACAGGGGCAGATTCAACCCACCGAAATCGATCCGGTGCGTGCCCCACGGCTCACAAAACATCGCCAGGCCGAACTGCGAGAGCGGGCCACGAAGATCCTGGAAGCGGCGTTTGCGCAGCGGTCGCAGGTGCTGGCGGAGTATCAACCGGCGTTGTCGCTGCCATCGGATCCGCAACGCGGGAGACTCTTGTTTGAGAAGCATTGCGTGACGTGTCACAGGGTGGGAGAACGGGGTGTCAATGTTGGTCCCGATATCGCCGATTCCCGCACCAAGACCACCGATGTCTTGCTGACGGCGATTCTCGATCCGAATCGCGCGGTCGATAACAATTTTTTTGGGTACACGTTAACGACCATTAACGGGAAAGTGCTGACCGGCATCATCACGGCGGAAACCTCATCGGCCATTACGCTGCGGCAGCCCGAAGGCAAGACCGAGACGATTCTGCGTAGCGATATCGAGGAATTGCGGAATACCGGGCTATCGCTGATGCCGGTGGGTTTCGAGAAAAATCTTTCACAGAACGAGATGGCCGACCTGCTGAACTTCCTGAAGAACTGGCGCTATCTGGATGGTGCCGTGCCCGTTGGGAAATGACGTCCGGATGGGGAATGCAAGCAGCCCAGGGATGGCGATCCCTGGGCTGCTGTTCGTCATACGACATCGTGCAAGTGAGGATGATTCCCGTTACGCATTCGGACCCGAGGCCGGTGTGATCGGGGTCGGTTCCGGTTCCGGGGCGGGTGTCAGCGGACGATAGGTTTCGTTGGTCGCGGGCAATCCGCAGTTGCCGGAAGCACATCCGCCGGTGGCACAGCTGGAGCAGCTAGTGTCGGTGGGGCAGACCGTGGTCGGCACCATCTTGCAGACTTCGTACTGTTCCTGACGGGCCACGCACTTGGCCACCATGCGGGTGCAGGTGACGGCTTCCGTCTTCGGCACGCAACGGGCGACGCGGCGCGTCACCGTGAACGGTTCCTGGCGGGTCACGCAGTAGGGCACGCGACGGCTGCAGGTTTCGGTCACCATGCGGCAAGTCCGCACGGGAATTTTGCGGGTGCATTGTTCGGCGACCATCTGACAGGTGCGGACGGGCACTTTGCACGTCTTCGTTTCGCAGACCATTTTGCAGGTGCGGATCGGAATGTTCTGCACAACCTGCTCACATTGCATGCGGCAGACCTGCACCGGCACTTTGTTCACGACCAGTTCAGGCACCATGCGGCAGACCTGCACCGGGCAAACCTGACGCACGACTTGGGGTTGATAGGTCGTGCAGGGAACCTGGCGTTCCACCACCTGCGGACACCACACTTTTTTGCAGGTGGTGAAACCCGGTCGCTGAACCATGCAGATCCGTGGGCTGCCACAGGCATCGGGGACCAGCATCGGACAGACCGGGCCCGGATGATAAACCTGCTGCGTCGTCCATTTGCCACAATCCTGCCGCACCGTGCGATACGTCGTGACGGGTCGCATCACGGTGTAACAGCGTTCCTGGTTGACCGTTTCCGTCACCTGCCGCATCACCGTGCAGCGGACTTCCCGTTCAATGGTTTCGGTGACCGGCCGCATCACCGTGCGGGTGACCTGGCGGACGGAGTCTTCCCAGACGGGGCGTTGGACGGTGTAGTTGCGGTCGTAGTAGGTGACGGAAGTCACCGGCCGCATCACCGTGTAGTTTTCGACGCGTTCGCTGGTCTCGTAGATCGGCCGAGCGACCTGGAACTGCTCTTCACGGTAGGCTGTTTCGACAATGTTGCGATGACAGGTTTCCTGCACGTCATCGTAGACGGTGTCGTAGGTGGTGCGATTGACCGTGTATTGTTCCGGTTCCTGAACGGTGTCGTAGACCGTGCGATAACACGTCTGCCGTTCCACTTTGCAGGTGGTGTAGCACGCCGTCGGTTGACAGGCGGTGGTGGGACAACTGTTGTAGCACGACGCCCCGCAATATGCGGCCTGTGCTGGGTTCGGCCCAGCTACCAGAGCCAGCAGTCCGCAGACCACAGCTCCGATCCATCCCCTCTTCATCACAAATTCTCCCCCGAGTACGTGGAAATCTCCCAGATCGGTACCACTCTGTCCCAAGAGTTTGCCAAGACCCGATAAGTCTCAGTATGGGAAGAGTGCCGACAGTAAGCAAAAGAAAAACGCTCGTTACAGGCGGACCTGTTCAGGTACAGGTCGCACGTAACGACTATGGAACAACGATAAGCCGGGTTGAGGTTGCGGGGTGGTGAAGACGGGCAGCACAGCTCGCTTTCCGCGTGGCAATCTGGCGACATCACGGCATAAGTCGCAGGGTTGATGAATCGCGACGCGCTGATGGCGCGCGAGCCGCATAAACGACAGAATCCCTCCAGCAGTCACAGACAGGAATGTCTATGCCACTGCGGCGATTGAGGAGCACAGACAGGAACACCTGTGAATATGGCGATTGAGGGGCACAGACGGGAATGGCTGGGAATGTGGCGAATCAGGGGCACAGACATGCCTGTCTGTGACATCCTCAGTTCGCCGTTTCCAGCGCCACCACAGCCGCCCGGGCATCGACACGCACGCGCGTTTCGGCATCGGAGTCCGCGAGTTGACGTGTCAGCTTCAAGAGTTCCGCACGCTCTTCCGGCGTAAACTTGCCCGCGAGATCGGCGATCGCTTTCAAAGTGTTTTTGAGGATCAGCAGGCGATCTTGCTCGGCCTCCCCCGACTTCTGTTCCATGGAGGCCGTTAAAGCCGATGTGAAAACGCTGTACCCGGCGGTCGAACCCGAACGAGACAATGCAATTGCCGCGTTGATGGCGGTCATGGGGTCGCGAGTATCTTGCAGCAGCACGGTGAGGCGCGCGGTCGCCTCATCACTGTCGACCAGACCCAGGGCGAAGGTGGCGGCGCGTTTCAGCGAGGGGTCGGTTTCCTGTGACAGTTCGATCAACGCGTCGACCACACGGCCGGTAACCGGTTGCTCGCGGTCCCGCGCCCGGCCACCAATCAGGGCGACCGATGTTACGGCCCCTTTACGAACTTCGATGTCGTATTGATCATCGAGAGCTTTCGTTAACACGGGCAGCGCGGTCTCTGGCAGGTCGAGCAAGCCCATCGCCCGGACCAGATAGACCTGCGAACTGAGCGTGTCTTCATCGGCATTCGGCGATTGCAGTTGCTTGTCGAGGAGTTTCGCCAGGGCGGTCGCGATTTCCGGATGGCTGGCGAGGTGTTGCCCGTCCTGATCGAGTCGCCGATCGGTATCCAGCAATTGGGCCAGGCCGAACATCGCGCGGCGGTTGACATGCGGGTTCGGGCTTTCGAGTTCCTGCACCAGCGTCCGCCAGTCTTGTTCCCCGGCGGCAATGCGGCCAAACATGGCCCACACCGCCACCACCGCCAGCACGATGAGGGCCGGCACCACGAACAACTGGACGATAAACCCGGCCGATGGCGGTTGCACGGGGGGCAAATCGTCACCCAGGGGGGGCGTGGTGGAATAGGCAGGGTTCGGGTCGGTCATCTCAATGGCTCGATCGGGAGTGTGTCGACAGCCATTGTAGCCAGGCGGTCGCGGTTCGGCACGAGACCCCGCCTGGCCAGGACCAGCATTTGTCAAGATCGGGAATGCTGGATGCGTTCACGGTTCGATGCCGTTACCATGCCGGTCCTGTGAAAAACCTCATTCGAGCGGGCGGCCATGACGCACACACCTTCGGAATTGGAGTTTGTTCCCGATGCGGTGATACCGCACCAGCATTTGCCGCCGCTGCGGTATCGCGACATGCCTGCCGCCATTTCGTGGAAGCGGATGGTGGGCCCCAGCCTGATTCTGGCGGGCTTGGCTCTCGGTTCCGGAGAGTTCATCCTCTGGCCGCACATTGTGTACAAATCGGGGTTCATATTCTTCTGGGCGGCACTGCTGGGCATTCTCACGCAGTACTGCATCAATATGGAGATCGAACGCTGGACGCTGTTGACCGGCGAAAGCACGATCACCGGGTTCTGCCGCCTCAGTTGGCACTGGTCTTACATCTTTCTGGCGATGAACATCATTCCGTATGCCTTTCCCGGCTGGGGGACCGGGGCGGCTCAGTTACTGAGCTGGCTGATGTTCGGCCCGCGGGAAGTCGTGGCGAATGGTGTCACCCATTACCACGCCCATTACGTGAGTGGGCTGTCGATTGCCGGGTTGGTGCTCTGCGGCGTGGTGTTGACCGCGGGCCCCGTGGTTTACAACACGGTCGAACGCATCCAGTCGTGGCTGGTGATGGGCATCTTGTTGATGGTCGGCATCATCGCGATGGTCACCGTCCGCTGGGATGCCTGGGTGGGACTGGGGCGGGGGTTACTCAGCATCGGCCGTCTGCCCGATCCCGAAACGACGGGGCTGTCCATGATGCAACTGCTCGGGGCGCTGGCCTTCGCCGGAGCCGGGGGCACGCTGAATCTCGGACAAAGCAACTACATTAAGGATAAGGGCTATGGCATGGGCCAATATATAGGCCGCATCACCAGCCCCATCTCTGGCAAGTCAGAAACGGTCGAGGAAACCGGCTACCACTTTCCTCACACGGCGGAGAACCTCGCACGCTGGCGCGACTGGTGGCGGGCGGCGAACATCGAGCACGCTTTCAGCTTTCTGCTGACGTGCGTCGTTACGCTGTTCCTGCTGGCCATGATCGCCTATTCGCTGTTGTATGACGAACAGGGCGTATTGCGGGAACAGGCCCGGCACCTTTCGGGCGGGATGGACTTCGTCTATGCCCAGTCGTTGTTGTTACGGGACTATCCGGCCGGCGGCGTCTTGCGAATCTGCTATCTCCTCGCGGGGGCGGCTATTCTGCTGACGACCGAGTTAGGCGTGCTCGACTGCGTGGCCCGCATCTCTGCCGATCTGGTTCGCGTCAACTTCGTGCGCAACAGCCAGCGGTGGACGGTCAGCCGGTTGTACTTCCTGTTCCTGTGGTGCGAGATCGCGCTCGGATCGCTGATTCTGCTGCTGGGGATTCAAGAACCACAAGCCCTCATTCAAATCTCGGCGGCTTTGAATGGCGGGGTAATGTTTCTCTATTCGCTGCTGCTGTTGTACATGAACAGCAAGATTCTGCCCCGTTCGCTGGCCATTTCGCCATGGCGGTTTGTCGGCATGGTCTGGGCGTGTGCCTTCTTCGGCTACTTCACGATCCAGGCCCTGCGACTGACGCTGATGCCGATGCTGCTGGGATAGTCCGCCGCCTACGACCACAATTCATAGATGGGGTCGGCGGGGACCAGTGGTCCCTGAGATTTGCCAATCGTAATTTCGATGCCGCGGCCGTCGATGCCGAACCAGCCGAGCAATGTGGCATTGAGTTCTGCCGGAGAGACGGGCCGGTCGATCGGGCTGGAGGCAATGGCATCGCTGGCCCCGATCACCGCACCACCCCGTACCCGACCACCAGCGACCAGGGCCGACCAGCAACCGGGCCAGTGATCGCGTCCGGAATGCTCGTTGATGCGCGGTGTACGGCCAAACTCGCCCGTGGCGATCACCAGCGTGTCATCGAGCAAGCCGCGTTGTCCGAGATCGTCCAGCAGTGCGGCGAGCGCCTGATCGAACTGCGGGCACAACGTGTCGCGATAATCAAACACCGTACCCGGCCCGCAACTGACATCGCCGTGGCAATCCCAGGTAACCCGTTGATGGAGCGTGTCAAACAGATTGACCGTCACGCAGCGTGAACCGGCTTCAATCTGCTGGCGGGCCTGCAACAGCAGATGACCAAAATGCGTCTCACCATAGGCCCGGCGGATCGCCACCGATTCCTGTGCGGGCGTAGACAAGGCCACTTCGGCGGGGTTCCATTCGCTCCCCCAGTCTCCGGCCGATTGTCCCCGTTCCGCATGCGTCCCCGTCTCGTGCAGCACACGGGGCAGCACCACATTGGCGCGGCTGCTGGTGGGACGTTGATAGGTCTTGGCCACCACGGCACCAAAGTGGGGAAACCGCACGCCCTGCTCGACCACGCGGCCACATTGCAGCAGTTGCTGACCCGTTTCGTGAATCGGCGCGTAATCGTGATTCATGGAACGGATCAAGGCGAACTGGTCGGCACGGTCGGCCAGATGCGGTAACGCATCGGACAACCACAGGCCCGGCACCCGCGTCGATATCGCCCGCATCGGCCCCCGGAATTGCGACGGGGCTTCCGGTTTCGGGTCGAAAGTGTCGAGCTGACTTGGTCCGCCCGACATGAGGATGAAAATCGCGCGACGGCGCGAGCCGGTGGAAGCGCGAAACTGAGCCCCTTCGGCCAGCGACGCGCCCAATACGCCCATGCCGCCGACGCAGAGAAACTCGCGTCGCGAGACACCATCATCGATTACTGGAATTTCGGGGGACAGCATCCCCTGCCCTTTTCGCGAGAATGGCCAGAACCAAGGACGCATAGTAATGTACCAGACTCAGGGGTTCGCGAAAAGAACCCGCTTCCGTGCGCCGCCGTCGGTCCATCTGTAAGTCACGGTCAATGTTCAGGTTGCCGCGATGAGATTCCCGAAAATCCCGCCGCGAACCGGTCCCTCTCGACACGTGGCTCTTCAGGGCATCGGCTTTTCCTCTCTGGCGAGTCCGACCTGGATCGATACGCCTGCTGACTTCTCGGGCTGGTTGTCTTCCCGTAACGATCCTGCGTATCTTGCAGCGGATAACACTTGAACCCACTAGGCATAACCTGCGGACTTCAGCGATGGTGCTTGACCTTTTCAAACTGGATGGGCGCGTGGCCCTGGTGACCGGTGCAACCCGCGGACTCGGCCAGGCCATGGCCTACGGTCTCGCCCAGGCCGGGGCCGATATCGTGACGCTCTCCTGCTCGGGGCAGGAAGAGGAAACGCAGGAACTCGTCGAACGTTGCGGTCGACGGTTCTGGGCGTTCAGTGTCGACCTCGGTGATCCGGCGGCCCGACTCGGGTTAATCGAACGCGTGGTCGCTGAGACGGGGCGGCTCGATATTCTTGTCAATAACGCCGGCATCACGCATCGCCATCCGCCCGAACAGTATCCACTTTCAGAATGGTCGCAGCTGCTCGAAATTCACATCACGGCGGCGTTTGATCTCAGCCAGCAGGCGGCCTTGGTCATGCTCCCCCGTGGTCGCGGCAAGATCATCAACATTGGCTCGGTCATGAGCTTTCAAGGGGGTTTCAACATTCCCGCCTATGCCGCGGCCAAACACGCCCTCGCCGGACTCACCAAATCGCTGGCCAATGCGTGGAGTCGGCAGGGAATCAACGTGAACTGCATTGCACCAGGTTATTTTGAAACGCAACTGGCCGACAGCTTGCAGGATGATCCCGTGCGTGGACCACAGATTCTCGAACGCATTCCCTGCGGTCGCTGGGGACAACCCGACGAACTGGCAGGAACCATAGTGTACCTCGCCTCCGATGCCTCCAACTACATGCACGGCAGCGTGCTCACCATCGATGGCGGATGGCTCGCCCGATGACTTCGTCTTTGCGGATCTCGGTCGTCATCCCAGCCCTCAATGAAGCCGCGCAGATCGCCACCACGATTGCTGCGGCATGCGACGCGGGATTTGACGAAATCATCGTAGTCGATGGTGGCAGTACGGATGACACCATGGCTTGCTCCGCACAGGCCCATCGGGTGCTGACATCCTTTCCGGGGCGTGCCCTCCAGCAGAATGCCGGTGCCGGGATCGCGACGGGGGACGTGCTGTTCTTTCTGCATGCCGATTGCCGACCGCATCTCGACAGCGCCCGGGCGATTCGACAGGTGCTCCGCGATGTTCCCAAGATTGTCGCTGGGGCGTTTCACCAGCACATCGATGCGCCAGGCTGGCGATTTCGTCTGCTGGAATGGGGTAACCGTCAGCGGGTGCGTTGGTTTCAGATGGCGTATGGCGATCAGGGCATCTTCATCCGCCGTGCGATGTTCCAGGAATTGGGAGGATTTGCCCCGCTGCCGCTGATGGAAGATGTCGATCTGATGCGGCGGTTGCGAGGTCATGGCCGACTGGTATTGCTCCCTCCACCACTAACGGTCTCGGCCCGTCGCTGGCAGAAGCGAGGCGTGCTGCGGACGACGCTGCGGAACTGGCTATTGCTAACCGCCTATTTCTGTGGGATCTCACCCGAGAAGCTGGCCAACTTCTACCGACATGTACGTTAAGCCAGTTCTGGTGATCAGGAGCATCGGCAGACTCTGCTCAACCGATAAAAACGCCCCAGGTTGCTTGACCGAACTTGTTGCCGCACATAGCATCTAACACCGTCTGGGATGGATGGCTCGCGGGTGTGAAGACAGAGTTGGGAATGAAGATTCCGGCTCATCCGAGCACAACGATTGTGCCGATCATTCCTTTCGCTGGCTCCGTAGCCAAGTGGCTAAGGCAGTGGATTGCAAATCCACCATCCCCGGTTCGAATCCGGGCGGAGCCTCATCGGCGTTGATCGACGCCAACTGCCTCATGAAAACGCCTAACTCACTGTCTGATTGTGAGTTAGGCGTTTTGCATTGTGGGGGGACAGTCGACTGGTCTTGCCGACCATCCCTGTACGGCGCTATCATCAACGTATGACCACAATCGCCGAAATTGAATCTGCCATTGCCCAATTGCCTGAGCCGCAGGTGGCGGAACTTGCCGCCTGGCTGGAGCAGCACCGCCGAGAACGGACCAAGCTTCCGTCGGTTGAGGACTGGCTGCGACAAGCCTGCGGAGCCGCTCGGCCCGATGTGACCACCGATGAGCTATTAGCCCTCACACGCGAAACGACATGAGCGGTTTTCTGGTCGACACGAATGTGTTGCTCGACATTGCCACGGCCGATGCGATCTGGCTGGCTTGGTCTGAGCAGGCTGTGCGAGACGCGGCCGCTCAAGGCCCGGTGTTGATCAATCCGATCATCTACGCGGAACTGGCCCCGGCATTTGCCACGCAAGAGCACCTCGACCAATGGCTCTCGCCACATGTCTTCCAGCGGCTTCCCTTGCCCTACGCCGCTGGTTGGCTGGCTGCCCAGGCGTTTCTCACTTATCGCCGTTCAGGCGGCACCAAAACATCGCCGCTTCCCGATTTCTACATTGGTGCCCATGCCGTTGCTGAAGGGCTGACTCTTGTGACACGCGATCCCGCCCGTTACCGCACCTACTTTCCTGAGGTGGCTCTGATCTGCCCCTGACGAGTCAGCACTTTTGGCAAACCGGAATGACCCAACGGTCGAAGAGTCCCGCGAGATACGCAAATGGGAGAATCGCGTAAGTTGATCGATCAAGGCCACGACAAGCTGTCGAATCCTGACATCAAACGCGGTTCTCCGATCGAAGATCTCATGGTCGATTTGCTCGCCATGGCAAGCCTGACGACAGGCTTTGCAAGCTTCGGCATCTAAGTTATTATCTGGCAACTGATTGTGAGTTTCGCGTTGTGGATTGTAAATCCACCCTCCCCGGTTCGAATCCGGGCGGAGCCTCATCGGCGTTGATCGACGCCAACTGCCTCATGAAAACGCCTAACTCACTGCCTGATTGTGAGTTAGGCGTTTTGCATTGTGGGGGATCAGAAATCGTGTCGCCCGCCGAACCCAGCGAAGTTTTTGCCGAAATTGGAGCCGAGCGTCTGGTCCGTCTGGTCGCTGCGTTCTATCGACAGGTACCGCAGGATGATCTGCTGGGGCCACTCTATCCGCCCGAAGATCTCGCCGGGGCTGAAGAACGGCTGCGCGATTTTCTGCTCTTTCGCGTGGGAGGGAGCGAACGGTATCTCGCGACGCGCGGGCATCCCCGGTTACGGATGCGGCATGCTCCCTTCCGGATCAGTTCTCGAGAACGTGACCGCTGGGTGAGGCTGATGGACGCCGCGCTGGATGAGTGCGATGCTCCACTCGCTGCCAAGGAGGTGCTGCGGCGGTTTCTGCACGAGACCGCGACCTTTTTGATCAACACTCCCGATTAGCCAACCCCAACGGTACGATGCCCTCCCCGCGGTCGCCTCATCCTCCAGCCTCCCAGCACGGCAACATGCACCATGCTCGACCTCATCGGACTCGGGGAACTCCTCTGGGATTGCTTCCCAGATCGTCGACTGCCCGGCGGTGCCCCCGCGAATGTGGCCTTTCATGCTCAACAGTTGGGTCTTACCACGGCGGTCGCCACGCGCGTGGGACAAGACTCGCTGGGTGATGAACTGCTCGCGTATTTGCAACAGCAAGGGTTATCCCCGCAACTGGTACAGCGTGATCCGCTTCACGGTACGGGAACGGTGACGGTCGAACTGCAAGGGACAGGCACGCGGTACACGTTTCTGGACAACTCCGCGTGGGATTTTCTGGAGATCGACCACCGCTGTCAGGCCGCACTGGCCACCACACGAGCCGTCTGTTTCGGAACTTTGGCTCAACGGGGATCAGTCAGCCGGGCGACGATCCACGCAGCCCTGGAACTGACCGCGGCCGATTGCCTGCGCGTGTATGACATCAATCTGCGGCCACCGTTCTTTGAAAAGGAATGGATTGAAGCGTCGCTGCAACTCGCCCGCATCGTCAAGCTGAACGATGACGAAGTTCGCGTGCTCTCGACGATGTTCAACGTGGCTTGCGACAGCGAACTTCCATGGACACGGTGGCTGTTGCAGACTTACCAACTGGATCTCGTGTGCATCACGCGCGGCGCGCGCGGCGCGATGGCGGTGACGGCAAACGAAGCCGTAGAAGTCTCGGGCCTGCCGATAACTGTCGCGGATACCGTCGGCGCGGGCGATGCCTTTACGGCGGGACTCATCTGGTCGCGGTTGCGGCAGTGGCCGCTCGAACGCGGTCTGCGACTGGCCAATCAGATGGGCGCTCTGGTCGCGAGCCGCCCGGGAGCGATGCCAGAACTTCGCACAGAAATCGCGAAGTTGATCGCCGAAATCTGATGGTCCGTTACCGTTGATCGCAGCGGGCGTATCGCGTGGTGACCAGTTCCCCGGCGAGCCGTTGTTCTTCCGTCGACAGTTCACTGGGTATCACGGGTTTCCCGAGCGTGGTCGCCACGAACATCGCCAGTTTCTGGTTCTCTGTTTCGGTCAGATCTGGCAGATTGGCCAGCTCGCAAAGCCCCGGCAACTCGGGAGCGAAGGCTGATTGTCGCAGGACCAGGCTGCCGTGTTGCAGCAAGGCCCCTTTGCGCCGCCGCTGAGCACTACCGAGAACTTTGTAGGAACCGTAGCAGACGTCGTGACTGTCTTCACGCAGGAAGCACAGCGTAGGTTCCTGGGAGGCATGGCGGGTGATCCCACGCATCGCCAGGGGGATGCCGACAGACTCGCGAAACCAATCACAAATGGCCTGATGAATCACGTCGTACAGGTCATACGGATGTTTGATGCATGTCTGATCGGTAGGCAGGACGCAACTGTAGGTCCATTCGTTATGATGCAGAATGGTGCCGCCACCGGTGAGTCGCCGAACCTTCGCTAGGTCGTTCCATTCCGGGCGCCGGTTCAGCTCATCGGCGGGTTGAAAGTACCCCAGCGACAACGTCGGTTGGGCCCAGCGATACCACCGCAGAGTGATCGGCCCCCCGGCGATGGCCGATTCCAGCAGCGCCTCATCAACGGCCATGTTCCAACGGCCAGGATGAGGTTCCGCATCGATGATCAATCGGCAGAGTGCAGCCATGCAAGAACAATGAGTAGGAGTGAATCTTAAAGCCGCCACCGCCGTGTGGCGGGCATTTTCGTCTTATGCCTAATGGCATTCAGTCTTTAACGCACGGCGTCCATTTGAGGATGGGATTGCGAGCCGCCTGCACATCATTGGGGCGGCTCACGGGCAATGTGTGCGGTGCCAGTTTGAGTTCGGCCGGGTCTTCGGTGAGGATCTTCGCGATGGTCTCCGCGAAGGCATCGAGGGTCTCCTTCGACTCCGTCTCGGTCGGTTCCATCATCAACGCTTCCGGGACGACCAGTGGGAAGTAGACCGTGGGAGCATGGAAGCCGTAGTCGAGCAAGCGCTTGGCGATATCCATCGCGGAGATGCCCCGCTCTTTCAAGGCGGCTGAGGCTGAAGCCACGAACTCGTGCAGACAGTGCGGACCATGCGGCGTGGGTAAGACCTCGGCGAGCAGGGCTTTCAGATAATTGGCGTTGAGGATGGCATCCTCCGCGGCGGCTCGAACTCCGGCGGCCCCCAGCGTGCGCAGATAGCAGTAACCGCGAACCAGAATGCCGATGTTGCCGAAATGCGCCCGCACGCGACCGATCGACTTCGCGGGAGTCGTTTGCGCATAAGTGACAGTGCCGTCGCTGGCGGTCGACTGTGTGATGACTGGGCCGGGGAGATAGGGGCCGAGGAAATCGCGGACGGCAATCGGTCCTGACCCTGGGCCACCCGCCCCATGTGGGCCGGTGAATGTTTTGTGGACGTTGTAGTGCATCATGTCGCCGCCGAAATCACCGGGGCGCGTGATGCCCATGATGGCGTTCATGTTGGCACCATCGATGTAGACCAGGCCGCCCGCAGCATGCAATACGCGGGCAATCTCATCGATCTGGCGTTCAAACAGTCCGAGCGTATTCGGATTGGTCACCATGAAAACGGCGGTCTGCTCATCGACCGCACGCTTCAGCGCTTCAAGATCGACCAGCCCGTTGCCCGCGGGTGCGAGTTCCACACATTCAAACCCGGCGATCGCGGCACTAGCGGGATTGGTACCGTGAGCGCTGGCGGGAAACACGACTTTCGTCCGGTGTTCGCCTTTGTCTCGGAAGTAGGCCGCCGCGACGAACAATGCCGCCAGTTCGCCATGTGCCCCCGCGGCCGGTTGCAACGAAACCGCCGGCAGCCCCGCGATCTCGCCGAGCATCTGCTGCATTTCAAACAGCAGTTCCAGCATGCCCTGGTTGCTGGCATCGGACTGATACGGATGCACATCGACAATGCCCGGCAGTCGCGACAGCCTTTCATGCCGCTTGGGGTTGTACTTCATCGTGCAGCTGCCGAGCGGATAGAAATGTGTATCGACCGACATGTTGAGTGTCGACAGATTCACATAGTGCCGCACGATTTCCGGCTCGCAGAGTTCCGGCAACCGGGGGGCGGCAGCCGCGAGCAAGTGCGCGGGAATCAGCGATTCGACCGGTTGAGCCGGGACGTCACACGTGGGGTAAGTCGCGCCGCGACGGCCAGGCGTGGAGAGGTCGGAAAGTAACCGGGTAGCAATCGTATTTCGCATGGAGGCCAGGTATCTCGAAGTAGGACATTCAACACGAGCGACGCAATGCCCGACAGTTTACAACAGCACGTTGACCAGCCGTTCGATATCGGCCCGTGTGCGGCATTCGGTCACCGCCACCAGTAACGACTGCGACTGGTCACTCGGTGAGAGCCCGGCCACCGCGTCAAAGCGATTGAGCAGCGGCCCGACATCGAGCCCCGCCTGTTGCGCTTTCGTGATGACGGCCGCGGCATCGGTACAGCGGATGGCGAACTCGCTGAAGAACGGGGCCGTGGTCAGTAACTCGATGCCAGGGACTTTCGCCAACTGTGCGGCGGCATAATGGGCTTTCTGGCAGCAGAGTTCCGCGACATCACGCAGGCCTTGTGGACCGAGCGTGGCGAGATAGACCGTGGCCCGCAGCGCCATGAGACCCTGGTTGGTGCAGATGTTGCTGGTGGCCTTGTCTCGCCGGATGTGCTGTTCGCGGGCTTGCAGATTCAGCACGAAACACCGCTTGCCCTGGCGGTCCACGGTTTCGCCAATCAACCGGCCAGGCAACTTGCGCAGGTGTTCGCTACGGCAGGTGAAGAGACCCAGATAGGGTCCGCCAAATTGCAGCGGGATCCCCAGCGCTTGCCCTTCTGCGACCGCGATATCGACGCCGCAGGCCCCGGGGCGTTTCAGCAATCCGAGGCTGATGGGATGGAATGACTGCACGCTTAACGCACCGGCCTTGTGAGCGAGTTCGCTGATCGCCGTCACGTCTTCAATGGCCCCGAGAAAGTTGGGGCTTTGTACGATCACGCAGGCCGTCTGCTCATTCACCGCGGCCTTGAGTTTGTCGAGATCGACCACGCCTTGTGTGACCGGCGTGCAAATCACGTCACAACCCAGATGCTGCACATAGGTGCGAACGGTGACGAGCGATTCCGGATGCACCGCCCCCGCGAAGACCACGTTGCCCTTCCGGCCGGTGACCCGCATGGACATGAGCACCGCCTCGGCGATGGCACTGGCTCCGTCGTAGACGCTGGCGTTGGAGACATCCATCTCCGTCAGTTCGCAAATGAGCGACTGGAACTCGAAGAAGGCCTGCAACGTCCCTTGGGAGGCCTCCGCCTGATAGGGGGTGTAGGCGGTATAAAACTCGCCGCGCCCGGTCAGTTCATCAATGACCGACGGAATGTAATGTTCATAGGCTCCACCGCCGAGGAAGCAGACACGATCGGCCGCACCGCTGTTACGTGATGCCGGTTGCCGCATCTGGCGTTCGAGGGCGAGTTCAGACAACGCCTCGGGCAGATTTAGCGGACGCTGCAACTGCAACGCTTGCGGAATCTGCTGAAGCAGCGTGGCGACAGAATCGACGCCAATCCGGCCCAGCATTTCCTTGCGCTGGTCCGCCGTGTTGTACAAATACGGCACAAGGCTTCCTTCAAATGGCGAATCGCGCTCGACCCGTTTTCCGACAGCCTCGCATGAGTCAAGCCGTCTGTGGTGAGAGATCGAGCGAAGAGACTGTTCCGAATCAATGACCCTCGGTCGCGCAGTGGGCCGCATATGCCTCGGTGTCGAGCAGATCCTGTAACTCGTCCGGCTTGGTGAGTTGGATCTCGATCATCCAGCCCTCGGCGAAGGGAGACTGGTTGAGGAGTTCCAGTTTGTTGGCCAGGGGAGTGTTCACGGCGGTAACCGTGCCAGAGACCGGGGCATACAGGTCGCTGACGTGTTTGACGCTTTCAATTTCGCCGAACGGTTGTCCCTGGGTGATGGACTGGCCGACCTTCGGCAGATCGACATATACCAGGTCGCTCAGCAACTGCACGGCGAAGTCGGTAATGCCGATGCGAGCGGTTTCGCCCGTGATGGCGACCCATTCATGCGTTTTGGCGTACTTCAAGCCTTCCGGTGCGCTCACGAAACAGACTCCGTTCGTTGTGGATTTCAAGAGAAGACGAACACCCTGCCGAGATCGCGCGGCATTCACCGGCGATCTTGTTCAGTTGGTCTTTGGCGGAAAGTCCGCGGGGGGCAGAGGGCAACCATTTTGATACTCGAATTGCGAAATTTTTTCGAGTCGGCGGGCATGCCGGCCCCCCTCGAATTCCGTGGTCAGCCAGAGTTCCACCATCCGCGTCACCAGACGTTCGCCCAACAGGTCGGCCGACAGGCACAGCACGTTGGCATCGTTGTGGCGTCGGCTCATTTCGGCAGTCAGGTCGTCGTGACAGGGGACCGCCCGGACGCCACAGAATTTGTTGGCGACAATCGACATGCCCATGCCGGTCCCGCAGATCAGAATGCCCCGGTCGACCTGCTTGCGCGAGACCGCGCTGGCGACCATCGCCGCGAAATCGGGGTAGTCGACGCTTTCCGGATTATCGGGACCGAAGTCGACGGCCTCGTGACCCAACTCGACAATCTGAGTCAGAATCTTGGCCTTCACCTGATATCCGCGATGATCGCTGGCGACTGCAATTCTCATCATGCCGGCTTCGCTCTGGAGGGAAGTTGATCGAGAATGGACTGTAATTCTTGCTGGATTTCAGCGAGGCAGGCCCGATAGACCTCGGGTCCGCCGCCGATCGGGTCGGAAACATCGCTGCCCGAAGAGTTGAGCAACCGCACGCGATCGTGCAAATCGGGACGCTCCGCCAAGATGGCTTCGCGATGATGCCGCGTCATCGTGTAAATGTGGTCGGCCTGCACCAGCAGTTGCTCTGTGAGCGGCTGACTTTCATGCTCCCGCAGATCGATGCCCTGGTCTTTGAGCAGTTCGATACCTTCCGGACTGGCGGGGGCACCAATCGAGGCGGCCAACCCCGCGGAGACTACCAGGTAACCGTAATCCATCAATTCATCGGCGGGGCATTGCAAACGTTCTGCCAGCATGTGCCGAAACAGGGCTTCCGCCATCGGGCTGCGACAGGTATTGCCCGTGCAAACGAACAGATACACCTCGCTGGCCAACCGCCCCACATTGCGGGCACTGACAATGCCCGGCACCTGCACCGACCAACTGCTGTTGGAAGAAGCATGCACCACCGTGGTATTTTCCCCGTAGCGGCAAGCACCGTCATCGACCAGCAACGCCGCGGTGTCACCGAATACCTGCGAACATTGGGCCGGGCTATGCGGTGGAGAGTCCGATTCCACGCGATCCGACAGCGAGACCAATGGTGCCGGCGTCAACCGCTGAATTTCATTCCAGATGGGAGCGGCAGGAATCCGAAACCGGACCGCGGAATCGTGCCATAAATCGCGGGTCGACGTGGGCAACTGCGCAAACAGTCCCCCCACCGCTGCCGATTCCATCGACAACACCACTGGGCCAGGCCAGCAGCGTCGGCTCAACTTTTGAATCACCGCGGGGGGGTTGACCCAATAATCGCGAGATTCGTCGGCGGAGCGCAACACCAGGTCGATCGCCTGACCCTGGCGGACTTTCGAGAGCTTCTCCACCGCCTGGGAATTCAACGCGGAACCGACGATGGTGTATTGAGTTTCGGTCGGCAAGACGACCAACTGACCATCGGCCAGGGCATGACAGACCCGATGCACCACGTCGCGTGGATCTTCGGCTCGACGGAGATCGATCACCTCGGTCATGCCGGCGGTTACCCTGTTGGTGGCACGTGGATTGGAGGCATTCATGGCAGTCAGACTTGGCCAACGGCCGCATGATCCGCATCACGGCACGTCTTGTACCAAAGTCGCAGTTTACGAAACTGGCCACGGAACGACAAGGATTGCCACCTGGTTTCAAAATCGTAAGTTCCAACACTCAATGCACTTGAATGCATTGATGTGAGGCTTATAGCTCGCTTTCCGCGTGATAACGGGCCGGATTCCACTGGCAGGCGAGTGCGCAGAGAGTCTGCAAAACAGCGGGCGACGGGCTGCAGGCCACAATTCCCGGCAGACGCAGCATATCGGCACGGTCGTCCAGCCAGGTCTCGCGGAAATGGACTGGTTCGCCGTTGTGAACCCACACGGCATCTCCCCCCAGTTCCCGGGCGATGTGTAACGACACCGGAAAATCGTAGACATTCGGCGAATGAATGAGTGATCCCGCGAACTCTCCCCGCGCGAGCAGTTCATAAATGCTGCCCGGCATGTTGTCCGGGGCGACGCCGACCAACCCGGCTTGCGTGACCCGTTCGGCCGCCATCACATCGCGCTGCTGGAACCCGATCAGATAGATTTGTTTCCCTTGCTGATCAGCCGTGGTGAACGTCGGCAAAGATCGCACGACATCGAGTGCTGACTTGGAGGGATCGTCGGGACCACAGGCCACGCGACCGTCGGAGACTTCCACCCAGTAACCGGTTTCGCCCTTTTCCGGGACGAAGACCAGAGAGTAGAGAACGTCGGTCGCGTTCCGCAGATGCAGCATCACGGCGTACCCGTTGCCGGTTTTGTCGCGGTACTGTTTGGTGCCATCGATCGGATCGAGCGAGATGACCAGATCGCTGTCGGTCGAGAACCGCGCGAGATCGCCCGTGGTTTCCTCGGCCTCAATGCGGCAATGGCGAAAGATGGGATCGGTATCGCGCAGTGCGGCGACCAGCAGTTCTTGTAGCGACAGGTCGGCGAGAGTGAGCGCGTCGGTCAGCGCGCTCCCCGAGGTTTTCCCCGTCAATCCGATATTGTACTGCCGCAGGCGTTTGGCGAGCGCCCCAGCCCAGCGCATGACCGGGGGCATCTGAACCGAGAGGGCCGTCACAACAAATTCCGGGGCGATCGACATGCTCAGGCATTCCTCTTTCAGGCCACAGTTTCCAGAAACCGGACGAACTCTGTCGCCACATCCCGTTGATTGACCCGGGCGAAGGCCTGCCAGCCGGGCACCGCATTGACCTCGATCACAGTCAGTTCACCGTGCGAATCATACATCAAGTCGACACCAGCGAAAGGGGCACCGACCACTTCGGCCGCCCGTAATGCGAGTTCGGCTTCGCGAGCGGTGGGGATATGCGACTCGGCGACGCCTTGCCGGGCGACATTGGTACGAAAGTCGGACGTCGAACTGCGTTGCATCCCGCCCAGCACGCGCTGACCGAGCACCAACACGCGGTAGTCGCACCCCCCGTGATCGATGTACCGCTGCAGATAAATCGCTGCCTGCATCCGTTCCAATGTGGTACAGACCCGCCAAGCAATATCGGGATCGCTCACGCGGACAATGCCTCGGCCTTCCGCACCAAACAGCGGCTTGATGACCACGTCGCCGCCCAGTTTCGTGAACCACTCCAGAGCTTGCGATGCCGTCTGGCAACATGCGGTATCGGGCACGGGAATGTTGGCGGCAGCGAGTTTCGCCGTCGTCAGATACTTATCGATCGCACATTCCAGGGATTTCGGGGGATTGACGATCGTAATCCCCGTGGCTTCCAACCGGGCTAGCAGGTCCATCCGCAACACGACCTGTTCCAGCGACCCGGCGGGCATGCTGCGGACGACGACGCAATCGCACGAGGTCAGACCTTCGCCAGAGAGATCAACCTGACCCGTGTGACAAATGACGCTGCCGGACATCTGCGTGAAGTCGACACGGTGGCAAGCATGCCCGCGATCTCGCGCCGCGCGCGACAGATCACGGAAGTACCAACTCGATTCGTCAGCAAGAACAGCAATCTGCACGATGAGGGGCGATCTACAGGGAACACACAGAACCAGTTTTCAAATTCGCTGAGCGGAAAGCCAGACTCACAACATCCCGGGAACTCTGGCTGTCTGCTTTCCGCTTTTTGCTTTCCGCTCAGACCCATCTGCGATACCACCCGACGTCTCAGATGAGGCCGAACGAGGCTTGCAGAATCTCGGGGGCGACCTTCCCGGCGACATGCACCCGGCCGGTTTCGATGTTATGGAACACCACTTCCGCCGGGCTGAACAGCATGGGGTCGATCTTGTAGAAATCGCGTCCTGCGTCCTCGAAGATCTGCAGGAACGGTTGACCGTAGGCTGGTGATGACAGCGAGGGGACTTTCGGAGCGATGTCGGCCAGCGACTCATCATCGCCATTCACGAACAACGTCACCCGGCCACCATACAGAATGGCATCGTTCGTGCGGCCGATCCCTTCGAGATCGTTCTTGGCCACGGGTGCCAGTGGGGCCACGCCATAACTGCTGCGGACGCGGTTCACATCGAAGCCCAGTTCATACAGTTTGTGCAACGCCGTTTCGACGGACCGCGCGAGCACCTGATAGTTGCCCGCCATGCTCGATGTCGGCGCGACCGCCAGCACGACATCGGTCGGTGAAACCCCCGCCTTTTCGGCGATGAACTCAAACACCTCGACACCCGGCAGCTTGGCCGTTTCCAACACGCCAATCAACTTTTCAGTCTCTTCGCGATACCACAACTTATCAAACAGCGGTTCGCTGGCGACGGCGGCCCGCATCGGGCCGGAACCCATGGCGAAATACTTGCCCACGCTGATCTGCCAGCCGGCATACTGGCTGAACAGGCACGCAGCGACCGGATAATCGGTCTGCACGCAGACTTGCGGCCAATGCAACTCGCCCAGCGTACCGTTGGTCAAACTGACATCGGCCAGACCGGCCAGGCAGATCGAGGCCAGCATCGCCCCCGCTTCGAGGCCCCCTTCCGCATCGACACCGAAATCGAGCAGCAGCCCACAGCCCGGCAACTCGTGCGTGACAATGCGGAAGTCGTGCGGGCTTTCGACCACATCTTCCACCAACTGGGCGGCCAATTCATTCAATTCCAGATTCATATCGAAATCAGTTCACCCCATGTGGGCTACGGGACAGCGGCGGAGACATCGGCAGGCAGTGCCTGTGGCTGGAATCGTAGCCGGATGTCCTGCTGACAACAATCACACGGTTTGATCTCGTACATGGGGATCGAGCAGATGTCGCACCAGTAATCGGTATATTGCCGCTGCTGTTTGCCGTCGAACGTGAAGACCATCAGTACTTGCAGAAAGGGAATGCCCTGGCGACGGAAGCCAACCAGTTCGACGGGCCGATGGCGTAACCGCTCGTCTTGATAGAAGGCCCGGCCGCGCCAGTCGGGCAGAATGGGCAGCAGCGACCCATCGGCCTGTCGCAGCGCGACAAGCCCCGCGAGTTCCTGGTCATACGCGGCGATTTTCTGCTGTTTTAAGGCTTCGCTCAACAACACGACCTGGCCACGAAACAGCGCTTTCGCCGGTGTGCTCTCCGCAGCGATGGTGGACGCCACGACCGGCGTTGATTCCGCCCGCGTTGATTCCGCCGGAGCCACGGGGACCGGCTCGGCAGCGTGACCCGCGAGCGCGAGAAATCCCAGTGACAGCAGACAGAACCCACGCATGGGCTGATTTCCCATCAATCCCGTGAATTGAACTTGGAGAGCAAACGCAGAATCTCGATGTACAGCCAGACCAACGTCACCATCAAGCCGAAGGCACCGTACCACTCCATCGACTTGGGAGCCCCCGACGCCGATGCCTGTTCGATGTAATCGAAATCGAGGATCAGATTGAGAGCGGCGATGATGACCACCAGCACGCTGAAGCCAATTCCGAACCAGTTGGGCTCATGGATGTAGGGAATACTCATGCCGAAAAATGAGAGACCCCAGCCGATGATATAGATCAGGCAAATGCCCCCGGTGGCGGCGAGCACGCCCGCTTTGAATTTTTCCGTCGCCTTGATGACGCCGGTCTGGTACGCCAGCATTAGGGTACACAGCGTACCAAAGGTTGCGGAGACCCCCTGCAAGGCGATGCCGGGGTATCGCGTTTCCAGCAAGGCACTCAGCCCGCCCAGGAACAAACCCTCGGCGAGGGCATACAGCGGTGCCGTCACGGGGGCCCAGCGCGGCACGAAACTGGTGGCGAGGCCCATGATCAGCCCGCCGATGGCTCCCCCGAACAACCAGGGCATGACGGTTGAAACGGGAGCTTCGCCCGCCACCGCCGACCACACCATGCTCCAGGTGAAGCAAGCTGAACCGGTACACAGCCCGAGCAGAATCAGCGTTTTGGTGGCGGTCCCACGCACGGTCATGGTGGCGGGAGCCGAATAACTCTGGTCACGCCACTGATCGATCACATCTTGCCGAAAGACCGGGTTGCCGCTCCGCATGACAGTACACTCCTCTGTTACACCAAAACAATGCCCAAGAGCTCACGTCAAATTGTAACCGGTGCCGCCGACTTTCACGAGGGGAATTGCTATCATTTCGACTTCAATTGATGGATGCCCGAATGTCAGCCCCCGCACGCAGGAGTTGAGTGATGCTGCGATTTCGAATTTGGACCGCGACGCTGGTGCTGCTTGGACTGGCCATCTTCTGCCAGCGACTGATGTCTCCCACCGTGGGCTCTGCGGCACTCCAGGCCGATGGAGATTTGCAGTGGTACCGTGGCAACATGCACACCCATTCCTATTGGAGTGACGGCGATAACTATCTCGAAAACATCGCGTTGTGGTATCGCGAACACGACTACGATTTTCTGGTCTTCACCGATCACAACACGCTGGCCGCGTCCGAACGCTGGATCGATGTCGACAAGGTGAAATCGGGCCGTAAGGCCTACGACAAACTCAAGGCGAATTTTCCCGACGCCATTGCCGAACGCGAGAAAGACGGTAAAACCGAAGTCCGCCTGAAAACTTTCGCGGAAGTCTCGGAGCTGGTCGGCTTGCCTGGCAAATATCTGCTGGTTCAAGGAGAAGAAGTCACCGACAAGTTTGGTCGGTCGCCTATCCACATGAATGTGTCGAACATCAAGGAAGCGATTCCACCGCTCGGGGGGGGCAGCGTCACCGAGGTGATGCAGAACAACGTGAACGCCGCGATTGCCCAGCGCGAACGAACCGGGCAACCGATGATCATTCATCTCAACCATCCCAACTTCGGTTGGGGTGTGACGGCCGAAGACCTGCTCCCCGTCATCGGCGAGAACTTCTTCGAGGTCTACAACGGGCATCCTGGAGTGAATAATTCGGGGGACAAAGAGCATGCCTCCACGGAGCGCTTCTGGGACATTCTGCTCACCCGGCGACTGGCGGAACTCAAGCTCCCCGTGCTGTATGGTCTCGCCACCGATGACGGCCATAGCTATCACAATATCCCCAGCCGCGCCAGCGAACCCGGTCGTGGCTGGGTGATGGTGCTCGCGGAAAATCTGACGCCGGAAACGCTGATCGAATCGATGGAAGCGGGCCGCTTCTATGCGTCCAGCGGAGTCACGTTGTCGCGCGTCGAATCAGGACCACGTGGCCTGTCAATTCAAATCGCGGAAGAACCGGGCGTCACGTATCGCACGGAATTCATAGGCACGCGTCGCGGTTTTGACGCTACGAGCACGCCGGTGCTCGACAAAGAGGGCAAGGAACAGCATGTCACGCGGCAATACTCGGCCGATATCGGCACTGTGCTGGCGATCCAGGAAGGCACCGAAGCCCGCTACAATTTCCAGGGCGATGAAATCTACGTCCGAGCGCGTGTGACATCGTCGAAGCTGCATCCGAATCCGTCCGAACTCGGCGAATTTGAACGCGCCTGGGTGCAACCGCTGCCCGGGCCGATCGCGCAGCCGCAATAGCAGCGACAGCCCGATTCAACCAACACTGGGAATCAGCCGCTTGACCGCAAGATCTCCCAGAGTCTTGCCATCCAGACACAACGGAATCTGCTGGTCGAGAGTAACCTGTGTGACCCGTAAATAGCCAGCCGAGTCCGAGTCGTCCGGTTCAGAGTAGCGCTCCACCAAATTCTGCTGGATGTTCACAATCCAGTACTCGGCAATGCCCGCGGCGGCATAGATGGAGGCTTTCTGGCGATCGCGGCCCAAAGACGTGTCCGCAATCTCGATAATCAGTCCGATATCGGCCGGTGTGGGATGGGAAGCCGCGTAATCATCCTCTCGTTCCCGCACAATTGCGAGATCGGGTTCCGGCTCGCTGTCTGCGGTGGTGATGGCCGATTGAATCCGGAGCATCCAACCACTCGGCAGCAGGTTCCTCAAGACCCTCTCTACACGCGTAATCGTGGCGTCATGACGGGGGTTCTTGGTCATTTTAGGAACCAGCCAGCCTTGCAAGAGTTCCACCTCGTCGTCTTCGTGCAGGATTCCCGACTCCGCCAGTCGATGATACTCCTGCACGGAAAATCGATGCACGGGGAATGGCGCCATCGCCTCAGCGATTCCGGGCGGCAGCGAAGTCATAAGTAATGGCATGATGGAATCCCCAACTTCCCGCATCTTCGCCGGTTCACGCAGCGCGTGTCAATTCTGATCATCTCGTTTACCATGATCGTTAACGAGCGCTGATCTTCATGATGCAACCCAAAGGATGAGCATTGACTCACAACTCCTGGCAATTCTGGATGGATGTCGGCGGGACGTTTACGGATTGCCTTGCCGTGGCACCCGACGGTCAGACCACGATCCTGAAAGTTCTCAGCAGCGGACACACGAAAACAGAAATCATCGGCATCGAGGGCGGCCTGCAGACCAAGTTGCAGGAGCTGCCAACGAATTTCTATCGAGGCTACCGCTGCCAGATTCTCGCTGCCACGGGCCAGGTGCTCCAATCCGCGACGATCACCCATTCCAACGCACAGGGTCAACTCGCGCTGGCCGACGTGAAGATCGATTCTGGCTGGGTTGGTCTTCGCTGCGAACTCTCATCGAGCGAAGGAGCCCCGCTGGTTGCCATCCGTCGCGCTTTGCATCTGCGGCTCGATGAACCGATCCCGCCGGTGATGGTTCGTTTGGGAACCACACGCGGGACCAATGCGTTGCTGACTCGCCGCGGAGCCAGAACCGGCTTCGTCACGACGCGCGGGTTTCGTGATGTCCTGCGGATCGCCAATCAAGATCGTCCCCGTCTGTTTGATCTCGCGATTCAGAAGCCGACACCGTTATTCCACTCCGTCGCGGAAATCGACGAACGCCTCGCCGCCGATGGCACGGTTCTGCAATCACCGTCTCCCGAGCAGATTCGATTGGCTTTAGCGGAATTGAAATCAGCCGGGTGCGAATCGCTTGCCATCTGCCTGTTGCATGCGTTTGCCAATCCCGTGCATGAAGAGCAGGTCGCAACCATCGCGACGGAGATGGGCTGGCAGCACGTCAGCGTGTCGACGCAGTTGTCACCTCTCATCAAAATCGTCCCGCGCGGTGAGACGACCGTTGTGGATGCCTATCTGAACCCCGTGCTGCGCGATTATGTGGCGCAATTGCAAACCGCGTTGCCGGGTAGCGATCTGAAGTTCATGACGTCATCCGGCGGTCTGGTCACGGCCGAACGTTTCACCGGCAAAGAGAGCGTCCTCTCCGGGCCGGCCGGGGGCGTGATCGGCTTTTCACGCGCCGCGACACAGGCTGGATTCACAGAAGCCATCGGGTTCGATATGGGGGGCACCAGCACCGATGTCGCGCGGTATGCCGGTCGCCTGGAGTACGAATTTGAAACGCTGAAAGCGGGCGTGCGGATTGTCACGCCGATGCTGTCGATTGAAACCGTCGCGGCCGGGGGCGGGAGTCTCTGCGGCTTCGATGGCGTGAAACTCTTCGTCGGCCCCGACAGCGCCGGTTCCGACCCCGGTCCCGCGTGTTACGGCCGAGGCGGCCCGTTGACGGTCACCGATTGCAACGTCTTCCTTGGCCGCGTGCCGCCGTCGTGCTTTCCGTTCGCGCTCGACCAGGCCGCGATCGCGCAGCGGTTAGCCGCCTTGATTCCCCTCATCGAGCAGTCACCGCTGGGACGCCGTTACACTCCGGAAGACCTCGCCGCCGGGTATCTGGAGATCGCGAACGCAACGATGGCCCGCGCGATCCGCAACGTTTCCATCGCCAAAGGATACGAACCCGCCGCGGCGGTGCTGGTCCCCTTTGGTGGCGCCGGTGGGCAACATGCCTGTGCCCTCGCCGCGGAACTCGGCATGACGCAGATTCTCGCTCATCCCTGGGCCGGGGTGCTCAGCGCGTATGGCATTGGCCTCGCCGACGTCCGCCGCTTTCGGCAGCAATCGGTGCTCGAACCCTTCACGTCCGACAGCCGCACAACGTTGTCACCTCTCATCGATCGCATGATTGACGAAGCCACCACGGAAGTCCTCGCCGATGGTGTCCCGCGTGACCGGATCGCACCCCCGCTGATCTCGTTCGACCTGCGATACAAAGGAGTCGAGACCACGCTCAACATTATCGAGCCGACCGATGGCGACTTCGCCGCCGAGTATGCCCGCCAGCATCAGCAATTGTATGGTTATGTGCGACACGGGCGACCGATAGAAATTGCGGCCATTCGCGTCGAAATCATCGGCCGGGGAGCACACACTCTTCAACGCTCCGAAACGGTCGCTCCGCTGGAGACACCACCGCCTAGCGATGCGCAGCATCGAATGTATCTGCATGGCCAATGGACACCCGCCCCGATCGTGCGACGTGTGGACCTCCAACCGGGACATCACATCACCGGGCCAGCGATCATTGCGGAATCGACTTCAACACTCGTGATCGATCCCGGTTTCACCGCGCGGGTGTTATCACAAGGTGAGATCGTGATATCCAGAAGCCCCGGGATTGCTATCCCGGGGCTTCCGAGCGCTCCCACCAGCGCCGTCACCACCACCATCGACCCCGTGCAACTCGAACTGTTCCATCAGACCTTCACCTCGATCGCCGAGCAAATGGGGGTCACGCTGCAACAGACGTCGGTCTCGACGAACGTGAAAGAACGGCTCGATTTCAGTTGTGCCCTGTTCGATTCCCAGGGCGGACTCGTCGTCAATGCGCCGCACATTCCGGTCCATCTCGGGGCGATGGGCGAAACCGTGCGTTGCATTCTCCGCGATAATCCGCACCTCGCGCCGGGGGATGTCTTTGTCACCAACGACCCGTACCGGGGCGGCTCGCATCTCCCCGATGTCACTGTCATCACGCCGGTGCATGATCCCGACACGCAACAGCTTCTCTTTCTCACGGCGAGTCGCGCCCATCATGCGGAAATTGGCGGCATCGTTCCCGGCAGCATGCCTCCGTTTTCGAAGAACCTCGGCGAAGAAGGCGTGCTCATCCGGAATTTCCGTTTGATTCACGCCAGCGAGTCACATGAAGACGAACTTGAAACGCTGTTGCAAACGGGGCGGTTTCCGTCACGGAATGTTCCCGACAACCTCGCCGATGTGCGAGCGCAGGTCGCGGCGAATCAGCGTGGCGTGCAACTGCTGTTGAAGCTGGTCGCCGATCGTGGGCGTGAGACCGTGCTGGCCTACATGCGGCACCTGCAAGATGCCGCAGCGGCCGCGATGCGCCAGGCACTGCGCACCATCCCCAACGGCGACTATCGCTTCACCGATCATCTCGACGATGGTTCGCCAATCCATGTGACCATCACGATTCACGAAGACGCCGCGACGATCGACTTCACCGGCACCGGCCCGGTCTTGCCGACCAATCTCAACGCCAACCGCGCCATCGTGACGGCGGCCGTGATGTATGGATTGCGTTGTCTCATTCAAGGGCTGAGTGTTCAGGGTTCAGTGTTCAGGGCCGGACAAACAATTCTCTCTGGCCCTCAGCCCTTAGCCCTCAGCCCTCAGCTCCCACTGAACGGCGGCGTGCTCAAACCAATCACCATTGTGCTGCCGGAGTGCTTGCTCAATCCGCCGGAACATGCCGACCCGGCGCTCTGCCCGGCAATGGTGGGCGGCAACGTCGAAACCTCGCAACGCATCGTCGATGTGCTGCTGGGGGCGCTCGGCCTCGCCGCGGCGAGTCAGGGAACCATGAACAACCTCACGTTCGGCGACAGCACCTTTGGTTACTACGAAACCATCTGCGGCGGCAGCGGGGCGACGAGTTACGCCGACGGGGCCGATGCTGTGCATACCCACATGACCAACACGCGGCTGACCGACCCGGAGATCATCGAACGCCGCTACCCGGTACGACTGCGGGAATTCACCATCCGCACTGGTTCGGGGGGAGCGGGTCACTATCGCGGCGGCGACGGCGTGAAACGAGTCATCGAGTTCCTGCGACCCGTGCGGCTCTCCCTGCTGACCGAACGCCGCGGACAATTCGCCCCCTACGGCCTGCACGGCGGCCAACCGGGCCAAACCGGAATCAACACCCTCACCCACACCGACGGCCAGACCATCAATCTCGGCGGCAAAGCGTCACTCGAAGTCGCGGAAGGCGATGTGCTGACGTTGGAAACACCGGGAGGTGGGGGTTGTGGGCTGCGGTCGTTGGGTTAACATCGTTTGCAATCGGTTGGCATGTTGCCCACACTGCCTTTCAAGGACACAGTGCGTCCTCAATAGTTAAACTGTTAATCCAGTCCTATGAGTGGAAGCAAATCGGGGCGACAGAGATGCCTAAAGTCTTTATTTCGTATCGCAGAGCTGATTCGCAAGATGTCGCGGGGCGATTGTTTGATCACCTGCACACGGCGGTTGGATCTAAGAATATTTTCAAGGACATCGACTCCATTGCACCGGGTGAGGACTTCACAAAAGTCATCCGCGCGCGACTGGCTCAATGCGATGTAGTCTTCGTATTGATTGGTCCGAACTGGCAAGAGTGTCGTGACGAGCAGAACAAACGGCGGCTGGAATTGCCGACGGATTACGTCAGGATGGAAATCCGCGAAGCACTTTCACTCAAAAAACAGGTGATTCCTATTCTGTTGAGCGGGACGCCCCCGCTCAAAGCCAGTCGGTTACCAGCAGACATACGCTCACTGGCGCAATTGCAATCGACAGAACTACGATCTGGCAAGGACTTCAGTCGAGATCTGCATGTGCTACTGTCATCGGCTGGTGTCAAGAACACCTTCTGGTATTGGCAAGTATTAACAGCGACTGTTGTGGGAATTGCAATATTGCTCTTCCTGGCTCAGTTGGACTGGGCTCCGACCAATCCGGATCAAGAAGCTGGGCCGATCTCACCTGCTGCTCCAAAAGCGGAGGGCGAAGTGGTCACCCAACCAGAGTTGCGTAAAACTGCCCCGGCCATCCCGGTTCATGTTAGAGGTATTAATCACAAACTGCTGACTCGACTTGATGAACTCACTGAAGTTGAGTTTGCAGATACGCCCTTGTTTAATTGCATAGAGTACCTTGAAGATCTCCATGAGATCACCATTCAACTCGATCGGTCATCACTTGAAGATGAAGGAATTGACCCCAGCCATCCCATCAATCTCACGCTCTACAGTGAATCGTTGCATACAGCACTAACTGCAATGCTAAACCCGCTGGGTTGCACATTCTACGACGATTCTGAGACGCTTGTGGTCACCACCATGCGTATGGCGGAAATGCAGCTTTTTCAGGCCATCTATGATGTTGAGGATCTCGTTGCATCAGGCATTCCACTGGAAACACTGCAGCAGCAGGTTATGACAATCTCTATCGGTGAATGGCAAGATGTCGATGGTCGCGGGGGGACCATTGTTGCTACTCCACCAGGAAGTATTTCGATCCGGCAGACCTTGGCAGTGCATGAGGCAATTCTGGAATGGATTAATCTTTTGAGGCAATCTCGAGGGATAGTACCGTAGCAGGCCATTGAAGAATTCGCACAGACAATCCTGTCTGAAAGTCAATGTATATTTCAGCAGGCTGGCCTGCTTCTAACTTGACGGGTAGGGCGCAGGGGGCTTTGCGAGCACGGAAGCCCCGGAGAATGGGCGTCGAACTTCGGGGGCTTCCTGAGGGAGCGCCCCCGCCACACGAATGGTCAGCCATCGATCCACCAGTTACAAATTCGGCAACTTCAACGCACCGCCGGCCGGTTTGATGGAAACCGGGCCGGGCTGGGGGATGGGGACGGTGCCGGGTTGGGCGATGAATCCCAACGCGTGCTCCAGTTCCCATTGGGCGAGTCGGGCCCAGGGGGTGCCTGGGTGGTCGGTCAGCACAGTTTGCAGATGGGCCTTGGCCTGGGTGGCTCGTTCCTCGGCGACGCGGCCGGTTTTGAGTTGGCTCGACTCGATCAAGGTGAGGCTATTTGTCTCGCGAGACAGGCCGACCCCTTCGCGGACCAGTCGCAAGGTTTCCCGATACTCGGCGAGGCGCACGCTCATCGCCAGTAAGCGACCGAGATTCAAGTCGTACCAGGCCTGCCACCGGGGCGACTCTTCACTTTCATACGCCGTTTCGAGCCGAAAGGGATCAAGCACCGCGAGCGCGGCTTCCACCACGGCCTGGTCTTGTTCGCACCGCCGCATGAATCCGACGCAATCGGCCTTGAGTCGTGTTTGAAAGATCTCCGCGGGGAGATAGATGACGCGGGCCGCAAAGGGGTAACGGTCCATCGCCTGGCCATAAAACATTCGCACGGGGGGCTGCAGATCGGCTTGCCAGGTGAGGGCCGCCGCTTCCACGATGGCTTGCCGGATGGGATGACGGCGCACATCGGAGACGATTTCGCGGACCTCGTGATAATCGGGCAGGTACATCCGTTGCCTCTCCCAAGCGAGGGGTTGCGCGTCTCCCTGACGTTGCAACAACGTAAAGGTGCCACCCGTCTCCAGGGCCAGTCGCGTGAGAGCATAGGGCCCCGTGCCCGAGAGCACACCTTCCCGCAATGGGCCGCCGTAGCTGACGGCTCCCTGACTGCTGATATACGCCCCATTCTGCGACCACGGCGGCGATGTGCTGTCGAACCAGTAAGGCAACCGCAGACGTTCGGGCAACGCCGCGTCGGGGCCGCGCTTCACCGGCAGCAGAAAGGCCTGATTCGTTTGCGGCACCACGTAACTTTGTAAGCCCTGCTCCATCCCCAACACCGCCTGCGGTCCCACCACATGCACGATGGTGCGGTGTTCGCGGCAGAGGCGAATTGTCTCTTCCAACTTTGCCAGATCGTCGCCCGACTCGTCGGTCCAGAGGACGATGACCGTCGTCCCTTTCCATTCTCCGAACGACTTCATCGCGAACTGAATCGCCGTGAAGACATGCTCCAGACCGCTGGGATCGGCCGACATGCCGGCGATGGCCTGCACCACGCGCGCCGCGTTGTCGGTCGAGCGCTGAATGATGATCGGCCGGTCGCCATAGCCAACCACGACCGACCGGAACGGCTTCTCACGCTTATCGGGACGCGAAATCATCTCTTTGTAGAACGGCACCAGTTGTGTGGCGATTTCCTGACGATCGGTATGCAGGCTGATCGAGGCATCGAGCAGCCAGACCACTTGCAGCATGTCCTGTTGGGACTCGCCGCGAATGTGCCCCAGCACGCCATTTAACGCGCCTGTCACCGAGGCCTGTTGCACCAGACCACCGGCTTGCGGATCGGAGCGGCGCAGCGGTCGGATGGCATGCGACAGATCGGCGGGGGTTTGAAGTTGAGGGATGTTGTTGGGCGACTGCGGGCGGTACTCGATGCGTGTCGGATCAATCCGTGAGGAGGCAGGTAAAGTGCCACTCGGTGCCAACGCCGACGAGAGGGCTGCCGATGTCGCCGCCTGCTGACTGGTGGCGGCGGTTGTCTTCGAAGTGAAATCAACGGCCGCGTGGAAATCGACCGGGAGATCGCGATCGGCTTCCCCCTCGGTGGTGGACAGCAACACGTCGAGACCTTCCGGAGCCGTCACGCTGGGAAGAATCCATAAGCCCAGGATCAGCAGCAGCACGCCATGTACCACGGCCGAGATGGTCAGGCCCGCGGACTGCTGTTTCCAGCGGGCCCAGAGCGTCAGCGGCGGTGCCTGTCTCGGCCGACCGCACTGCGGGCAATGTGCTGCAATGACCCCGTCGTCGATTTGATCGGCTCGGCATTGGCAGGTGAGGATTGCCATGGGGGTCTGCATTTTGGCAAACGAGAGCGGATGTGGGCGCGACACTCGCTCTGAAACTGGTGGACGGTGTCTCGTATCCTACACATCTGATCACGATTTGCGAGAGGGGTTTCGATCGGTTCCGCCTGATTTCCCGTTTTTGTGGGGAGGATGGCGATCACGCCCGCGCGCAATCGGTCCCCGTAACGGAAATCGTTCCCCGCCGATTGTTGTGATAGAGGTGTGATAGAGGTGTGAGCGTGTGAGCGTGTGAGGGTGAGTGAGTCGATCACTCATACCCGCGCACGCTCACACCCTCATACTTCCGCGTTCCGCACTCCGCCTTCCGCACTGCAAATCGGTCTACGATGCGGCGCGGAGTGCGGTCACTTCTGCGGCGCTGCGGGCAGCAACTTGGCGTCATACTTCGAACCGGCCGAAACCTGGATCACGGTCATGCGGACTTTCGTGGGAAAGAACTTTTCGTGATCGGCGCGTTTGTGTGCATGGCCGCTGCCGCCACTGTTGTCTTTGATGACGAGATGCATCTCCTTGATCCCCTGCTCCCAGACGATGGCATCGTTCTGCCAGAACTTCATCATCGGTATGTCCTGCTCATAGACCCCGGCTGTTTTGTAGACCGGAGTATTGAAGCAGCCATAGCCTTTGTCGCGACCCTTGTTCGGGATATAGCAGACCGACCACGTGGTGGCTTCGTCGCCCGCGGGCTTCTCCAGCACTTCCAGTCGCACATGGGCGGTTCCATTACGGTAATCGACCGGACTGGTCCAGTCCTGCGGCCGGGCGGCGTTCATCAGTTTGTCGCGTACATAGTAATGCGACGGACTGGGCTTCGAGTTATCGGCGTCTTGCTTGGTGAACGTGAAGGTGGCATCGAACAGCACGAACTGCTCGGCCTTCGCGGTCACGGCTCCGAATAACAGCCACACACATCCGATCCAGAATGTGCGATTGTCGTCGATGTATTTGCCATGGCGCGTTTTCATGCGGAAATCCTTGTGGCGAGAATGTCGACGACAGGGTCGGTTGGTGTGCGTGGCTGATGTGGGAACTTTACACTGTCGATCAGGTCTGTGACCACTCTTATCGATTCAAGACTGGACAGGATCTTGCCGGTATCCGTGGCTCGAATGCTGGTTGTCTGGCCGACCGCGTGCCTCGCGGGTTGTGCTCCTGCTGTGGAGACTGTGATGGTGGCTCCGAACAATTCCAAGACTTCCCCCGAGAACTTTGACCACCTGCTGGAAGAATGCCTGCAGGAACTGCAACTGAAGAACGATGCCCATACGACCTGGGGCCTGGGATCGTTTGATCAATGGAATGTCGATCAGGAAGTCGGCGATTTGGTCTTCTCGAATGCCGATGGCACCCAGGCGGTCGCCCCCGTGCAGATCATCGGCTCATTCAGCACGCGCGATAATACCTGGCTCTGGGCGTGGGACAACCCGTCCATCCTGGAGCCGCTCAAGCAGGATGCCTTCAAAGTCAAGGCGTATGGCGAACAGCATGGCATCGAGAAATTGACCACGCGCAAGCTGGACAGCAGCGAGGAAGAGGCCTGGAAACTGGCGGCACTCGCGGCACGGTTATGCGGCGCTCAGGGAGCCTATCGCGGACCGGCCGGACCTTCGTACATCTTCATGACGTTTGGCGAGGTGGAACTGAGTCAGCGGAAGTGATCTCGGCCTCTACTGATCCGCGTCGAAGTGGCTAAAGTCTGGCGAGCGGGGGGAGGTGACTCCCCCCGGTGATTCTGGCTGCAAACGGGAATTCCATCACCGAAGGGACTTACGTCCCCTCGCTCGCCTTGAGTCACTTCCACGCGTGTCAGTAACTCGGGAGAACTCAGCTTGATAGGGCTCTGCACTGGATTCCAGAAGGGGATTCCCAGAGCCATCGCGACCAACGTCTGGAATGGTCCCAACATCCGCTGCATGGCCAGGATTTCGCGCAAGACATCGGGCAGTGTGTACGGGATCGGATCGGTGGTTCCGCCCAGCAGCATGGTGAGGATCAAAGCGCTGGCCCCCGCGATGATGGTCGGCCAGGCTCGCTTTCGTCGTCCGGGCCGCGTCCAATCGGTCATCCAGAATTGCACATAAGCACCGCCGATGCCTCCCAACGCTGCGGCACCCAGGACTTCAAACACCCTGCCAGACCAGTCCTGCAAGGGGAACTGCCATTTGATAACTGCGCCCAACCAGGCCCAAGTGAAAAGAGCCCCAATCAGGCAACCCGCAGACACCGGAATCGCGAGCAGACTGGCGATCCAGTTGCGACCCCGCCAGCGCGAGACCGGCAGCAGCACAATCAGACCGAACCACAACCCGGGCGAGTACAGCAGCGACCCAATCCACAGAAAGCTGTTCGGCGGCTCCCAGAGAAGCGATTCCATCTGCAACCAGACGGCACTCACCCACGCCGACAAGGTTCCCAACAACCCCAGCAGTAACGAAACACGCAACACCCGCACCCATTTGCGGTCGTCCTGGAAAGGGGGCGGACAGCCACGCGCCAGCCACCACCGCCACGGTTGTGCCAGCACACGCAGACTGAGCGCGGGTTCTTGCATCGCGAGCTTTCAGAAGCAGGGTCCAGCCACTGAACGGGCCTGCGGACTGGTGAGACGAATTCTCACCCGTTACAGTACACGAAAGATTGCTTACTTACCCAGGAAAGAGAGACGCTCGTGTCCACGAATCGCCGCGCTGAAGTCGATGCCGCCCTGAAAGATGTCGATTTCACCAAGAACACCTATCAAATCCTGTTCGAAACCACGCTGGGCAAAATCACCCTCGAACTCTTCCCGGAACTGGCTCCCGGGCATTGTCAGAACATCGTCGGCCTCACCAAAATCGGGTACTACGATGGCATCATTTTCCATCGAGTCATTCCCGGCTTCATGGCCCAGGTCGGTTGCCCGAAGGGCACCGGCACCGGCGGGCCTGGGTACACCATCAAGGCGGAATTCAACAAAACCCCGCATGAACCAGGCACGTTGTCGATGGCCCGCACCAGCGACCCGCACTCCGCCGGCTCGCAGGTCTTTCTCTGTCTCGACCGCGTGCCACATCTCGACAATCAGTACACCGTTTTCGGAACAACGGCCGATAAGGCCAGCCTTGACGTACTGCTGAAAATCGGCGCGGTCGATACCGATCGCAACGACAAGCCCCTCAAGGAAGTGAAAATCATCAAGGGAACCGTCCTCGTCACCGCGAAGTAGTCGCACTATGTTGCGCCTGGAAAGCCCAGGGATGGCTATCCCTGGGCTTCGCCATCAATCACAGCGCGGACCTCGGCACCCAGGTGGATGATCCCGCCGCGTAAAACTTTGGCGGTGATGCCGCCGTGCCCGCGCATGGCGTTGAGCCCCCCGGGGCCGAGGTTGGCTTCCATCCGCGAGCACGGATCGCAGGGGCCGGTGTATTCCAGCAGGCAATCGGCGATTTGAAACGGCTTCCCCTTCAGGGCAAGCAGATTGATCCCGGAGACCACGAGGTTGCGCCGCAGTAGTTCCGGCGGTATCGCCTCGCGATGCAGATAACCCGCCACCGCGACGAGGTGTTCCTGCTGAATCAGCGTGACTTGCCGTTTCGTTCCCGCGCGGCGCTTGGCATGATGATCGTCGGCGAGTCCATGATCGAACAACAACTCGGCCTGACTGACAGACACGATCTCGCCATTCGCTTGCGGACTCAGTCCGATCCATTCCAGCCGGCCGACTTGCGGTAAAATATCGAGACGCTCAGCGACGGTTTGCATAACGGTTCACTCCAGAGGTGTTGCACATCATGTCTCGCTACCTGACCGGAAGGGAAGTCCGCGACGCATGCCGCGAGGGCCAATGGACCATGCCGACATGCGGGTTGGCTCCTGGGTTTGCACAAGCCAATCTGGTGATTTTACCTGCGGACTGGGCGTTTGATTTCTTACTCTTCTGCCAGCGCAATCCGCAACCTTGCCCGCTCTTGGAAGTCACTTCACCCGGTTCCTGGACGCCCAGCCTCACCACGCCCACGGCCGATCTCCGTACCGACTTGCCGGGCTATCGCGTGTGGAAAGCTGGCGAACTCGTCGAGGAACCGGCAGATATTCGGCATCTCTGGCGCGAAGACTTTGTGAGCTTTCTGATTGGGTGTTCGTTCACCTTTGAGCATGCCTTGTTAGCGGCGGGGCTCTCTGTGAGACATGTCGAACTCGGCTGCAACGTGCCGATGTATCGCACCAACATGCCATGCCAGTCGGCGGGTCAATTTTCGGGTCCGCTGGTGGTCTCGATGCGGCCCTTCAAACCGGCCGATGCCATTCGCGCGGTGCAGGTCTCGGCGGCGTTTCCGGGGTCGCATGGCCCTCCGGTGCATCTGGGCGATCCCGCGCAAATCGGCATCGCGGACCTGTCGCGCCCCGATTATGGTGACGCGGTCCCTCTGCGGGCGGGCGAGATCCCCGTCTTCTGGGCCTGTGGCGTGACACCTCAAGCGGCCCTGCAACAGGCCCGCCCGCCGCTCGCCATCACGCATCGCCCGGGTTGCATGTTCCTCACGGACTTACCTGGCTGAGTGAGGCGCTTCGCACTCGATGGCTGTGCCATCCGCAGTCGGAAAGTCGACATTCAACAAGCGGGCGATGGTGGGTGTCAGGTCGATATTCTCAACCGATTCCAGCACTTCCGCTGAACGAATTCCCGCACCCGAGGCAATGAACGTGGCCAGCATCTTCGGGTTCGTGGAGAGAAATCCGTGGGTACCGAGCGTGGCTTCACTCTGAACAACGAAGTCGTCTCCGGTCGCCGTCGCGTTGATGCCATAGCCATCCTTCGCGACGAGAATGAGGTCGGCCATCTGCGGATACTCACTCGGTAAGGGTAAACCATACCGCGGGAAATCGTCTGGTGTCAGAATCGCGGCGACACCTTCCTGATCTTGGAACAGGTCCAGCACTTTCTGGCGATCTGCTGATTGGGAGTCGGGCACCGTGAGATACAGCATGCCGATGCCCCCTTCCGGAATGACCTGTGCCCGTGCCGTACTGATCGTCGAACCCTCAACGGTTAACAGTCCCGCCTGACGTAGCAGCACGTTTGGTTGCAAAGTTTTTGGGATCGTCATGAAACCATGATCGGAGACGATGAAGACCGTGGTCTGAGCGCGAATCCCAGCGTCATCAATCGCGTGCAGGACATCTCGCACCAGCGTGTCGGCAAAGGCCACCGCCGTATAACTGGCGGCGGTGTGTGGTCCATATTTGTGATGCGTGCCGTCCACATTCAGCGGATGGAACAGCACGAGATTCGGCTTGTGCGCACGGATGGTATGGCAGACGGCATCAGTCCAGATGCGGTCACGAGCCGGGGCGCTCAGTTTGCCAAACGACTTCAAATCCTGCTCGGTTAATAACCCGGCCTGCTGCATTTCCGCCAGCAATTGTGGCGTGGTGTGCTCGAGCGCGTCGGGGACATCGGGAAAGTTGGCAATCAGACTGGTGGCATTCCGCGTGCAGGGCCAGTTGATGGCCGCCGCTGTGAGACCGGCCTCGTGCAGCACATCGTAGATCGTGACGGCATGCACCAGGTCGGCCTTGTCCTTACGCGGGTTCACTTTCACAGGCAGTCCCAAGCCGGTGCGCTCGAGGACTCCATTGAACAGCACGCCATGTTTTTCAGGACGGACACCCGTGGTCAACGACGTGTGATTCGGCCACGTCACTGAGGGATTGGATACAATCATGCCTTTGGCGCGCACGCCTTGTGCCGCGAGGCTGCGAATGGTCGGCATCGACGCGGCAGGGTCATCAAACATGGCGGCGGGCAGGCCATCCACGCAGATGACCACCACATGGCGATCGGACGCGGGGGCGCCCTGGGTCAGGCTGAGGGGAGCCAGCCCGAACAGGCCGAGAAGCAGCAGTCGGATGTGAGACATGGACGGATCCTGAACGGGAATTCCAAGGTGCCAGCCCTCATCATCGTGGGAGGCCGTGGATTGTCAAGGAACCGCGATGTCGCCCTGGTCGGAGTGGCGATGACACGCGCGGTTACTTGGCCGCAGCCTCCACGGCCAGCATCTCCGTGGCGAACAGCAGGCCCATGGCGCCACCACGGTCATCGCGACCATTGATTGCGGGTCGGTCGAAGTAGTTCTGCAACGTCGGCTGCTTACCGGTTCCCGCACAGACATTGACCAGTTTGCCATCGGTACTGGTCCGCTCGAGCAGGGCGCGCCAGGCTTTATCAACGCAGGGCTGATACGCAGTCGCTTCCAGCCAGCCCCGCTGGATGCCGCGTTGCATGGCGAAACCCATCATGCAGGTACACGAGTACTCGTCGTAACTTTCCGGATGATCAATCACCTGATGCCAGCACCCGGTGATCGCGTCCTGATGCGGCTTCAAGGCCGCCATGTGTTGTTGGAAGGCCAGCAGCAGTTCTGGTCGGGCAGGATGGTCTGCGGGCCAATCACTCAGCACCAATGCCATGCCGAGGGCCGGAAAACCGTTGCCGCGCCCCCATGCCGCTTCGCACAACGGCGAGTGCCGGTAGAGTCCATCTGGTCGCACGCAAAGCCGACGCATCGAGCTCAAGTGCGTGGCGGCGGTATCGAAGTACTTCGGCTCGCCTGTCAGTTGGCCGGTCGCCGACAGGATTGGTCCCGCCATGAAGACGGCATCACTCATTTCATTATGGAACGGCATCAATGGTAAAGGCTGGCCCTGGTCATCAAAGATCTGGTCAGCCGCGACACGGCAGAGTTCAATCCAGCGTTCGCGATCCGTTCCCTGCGACCGTCGCGCGAGTGCCACGAAAACCAGATGTCCGGCCTGCTCGCTTCCTGACTTGGGAAGCGGTTGTTTCACTCCGCTCAGAAACGGGGCAACGATAGTGCGGACTTTGTCTGCGTACTTCGGCTCGTCGAGCAACTCGCTGAGTTGCAGTTTTGACACAAGAGGTAAGGCAGGGATGTAAGCCACCTGGTCGAGTTTGTGACCATAGACCGCGGCGAGTTGCTCGGCAACCTGGCGGGGCGAGCGCGTCAATCGTGCGGGGTCGGGCACGGCGGGCAACGGCTCTTGAGCGGTTGCCACAACAGCGATGTGCAGCCCGATCGCCATAGTCAATCCAGCCCGGTGCAGTCGCGAAGTTCGAGCGAGCATGCATGCACTTTCAGTCAGTGTCGGAAAATTCCTTCCGGCATACTGATGCATTCCTGTCGCGAGAACAATGCTGCCTGTGGTGCATGGCAAGGCGCTCAGAGTTGCTGAGCGATTCCCGATGTCACAGCCAGCGCGCGGCGAGCGAGGAGATGTCTGTCCCCTCGCTCGTCTGACTGTGCATGCACACGGGGCTGTGATGCCTATCGAGACGCGCGCGGTCATCCACGAATCTAGGCGTTGATGGCCGCCGCATTGATGCCTTCCATCGCAATCTGGGTCAGCAACTTGTCCGCGGCGCCCTCTTCTTCGAGTGATTCCGTGAGCAATTGCGCGGCATCGGAAAAGCCCAGGAGTTCCGCAAACGTGCGGGCACAACCGTATGCCGCGATCTCGTAGTGCTCCACGCGCTGGGCCGCACAAATCAATGCGGCATCGCGCACTTGGGGATCCATGTCATCATGGATGGTTTCTTCCCCTTCGTTGATGAGACCTTCCATGGCGACGCATTTGTGTCCGCGCAGTTTGATGTTCAGCATCTCGCCGACCTGTTCGAGCCGTTCCAGATGATGTTTCGTTTCGTCGAGGTGCGACTCAAATGCGTCTCGCAGGACCGAGGCCTGTGCCGCTTTCGCCATCTTGGGCAAGGCCTTCAAGAGTTGAGATTCGGCACTGAAAATATCTTTCAGTTGCAGCGTAAGAAGCTCGTTGAGCGTTGTGATTTTGGAAGACATATCGCGATTCCTAGACTCGGGGAAGTGACAGTGTCGGGCTCTGATGAACCGGCAATGAGTGTCACTTCAGCAACGCACGTGCCGGTGATCGGGCATTTGTTGCCGGCGAGCCACAGAGTTTCTCACTGAACAGAGTCATATTCTGCGGTAACTTCGCTGACTTATGGCCTTGCGATAAGTCTCCGTGGAGGGCTCGCCAAGGCAATTTTTATGTGGTTTGGCATGGAAGCTCACCATCCGCGCCGCGCGTTCAGCCCTCAGAGATAGAGGCCATACCGATGTGAGTTGCGGAAATTCTTTGACAAGTTCTGGCGGTTGCCACATCGAAATCAGCCGAATCTCCGCGACATATTGCGCAGTCAGCGATTGCGAGCCACCACCTGCATTGATCGCGGAAGAGTTCTGGCACGACTTCTGCGTTAGAGGGATTTGACCCGTGTCGGCCCCTTGCCGGAACACGAGTTATGGAAATTCGATTCTTCCCAGTGAAGGTGCTCAACATGCCCACACTCTCCCACTTGCGTCAGCGATTTATCTCCGATTCTTCCGTGGTGAAAACCAGCACGTCTGTGCAGGAAGAAAGTCTGATTGCCGATGCCCGCTGCCGCATCAGCCCGGTTCAGGCTGTGGAGCGCAAGTTGGGAATGATGCTGGGCCGTGAACGTCAATCACGCGGGTTTGATGGGCGGGAATCGATTCGCCCCTCGCTGGGATAAACGCAGGGCAGTGCCACTCGCTTGTCGACAGAGGCCACGCACCGTGAGTCCGTCCCGGGAATGTACTTTCCTCTGGGTGGTGGTCGGTGAGTCGGGACTGGGGTCATGTGGGTGGCAATCCCCTTGATCCTGAGTTCTTCCCGTCGATACTCAAACACGAGTCGCACATGTTGGCTGAATCGGTTGCCATTCCCGCGGATGAATTCAACACCACCAACCCAGGCCTGTTTAGTCTGGAACATCTGCGCGAGCATGCGCGCGATCTGGCCGGGCGACTGACTGTCGTGCGGCAACCCAGAGCCTCGGCCGATGTGTTTGCCCGCGTGCGCTCGAGCGCTCATGAGATTCAGCAGACCCATCAGTTACTGACAGCAGCCGGTAAGAGTGGCGATGCCGTCTCGCGCGATGCAGAGTGGCTGCTCGATAACTATTACGTGGTCGAAGAGCAGTTGCATGAGATCGACGACGACCTGCCACCGCATTACTTTGCCGAACTTCCGAAGCTGGAAAACGGCGAACCGCGCGTGTATCAGATTGCAACGGAACTCATTCTGCACACCGATGGCCTGCTGGATGAAACCACGATCGTAGGCTTCGTTCAGGCGTTTCAGGAAGTGACTCCGCTTTCGATCGGCGAGGTCTGGGCCGTGCCGATCATGCTGCGGATCGGCTTGATCGAATACCTGGGACGACTGGCCACGGAGATTCATCGCAGTCGCCGGCAACGGAGTATCGTCGCGACCAGTCTGAATGGCTGGTCTTGCGGGTCGGAACTCCCTGTGGAATTGCAGACGACGGCCGATCACGACTTGCTCGCGATAGCCTTGATGGCGGTCGATGAATGCTCGGCAGATGATGTCGCGCGGTTGGCCCCGCTGGAACCACTGCTGCTCGCACACAATCCCGGGCTGCATGATCGGGTCCGCGAGTTTCACCAGAAACAAGCCGCAAGCCAGATCTCCGTGGGGAATGCCATCACGGCGATGCGGCTGCTCTCCGCGCTCGACTGGGTTGCGTTCTTTGAAGCGTGCAGCCATGTCGAACAGATTCTGCGGACGGATCCGGCACGAGCCTATGCGAACATGGATTACGAAAGTCGTGATCGCTATCGGCATGCGCTGGAGTCTATCGCCCGGCATAGCGCCGCCAGTGAAATCGAGGTCGCGCAGACCGCGATTGCGCATGCGAAGAAATGTTCTGGCAATCGCCCCTGCTCTGTCAGACAGCGGCATGTGGGTTACTGGCTGGTCGATGAAGGCCGCGTGGTTCTGGAAGCCGCTGTGCAGTGTCGTCCCACACTGTTCCAGCGCGTGATCGCACATCTCAGACAGTCGGGTTTGCCCTGGTATTCCGGTGCCATTCTGGCGCTCACCTGTGGTGGCACTGCGGCGGTACTGACGGCGAGCATCGGCTGGGGCAGTTGGCTGACCTTGTGGATCTGTTTGCCGCTCTTCATTGCCATCAGCGACTTCGCGGTGGGTGTGGTGAACTACCTGTTCAATCGCATCATGCCTCCGCGAATACTTCCCAAGCTGGAATTTCGAGACGGGATTCCTGCCGATTGCCGAACCGTAGTTATCGTGCCCTCGATGCTGACCAGTCTGGCAGAAGTCGCAGGGTTATTGCAGCGACTGGAACTGCACTACGTGGCCAACCCCGAGCCACATTTGTCCTTCGCGCTATTGACCGACTTGGCCGATGCGCAAGAGGCGGTGACGGAAACTGACAGTGCGCTGATCGCAGCGGCACAGGCGGGCATCCAGCGATTGAATGTGCAATATGGCACGGAACGCGTCCAGCCGTTCTATCTCTTTCATCGACACCGGCAGTGGAATCCTCAAGAAAACTGCTGGATGGGTTGGGAACGCAAACGCGGTAAACTGACGGAATTCAATCGATTACTGCTGGGTGCCCAGGAGACCTCATTCTCGGTTCAAGTCGGCGATCTCGACAGTCTGGTCGGAGCAACGGCGACACCCGTTCGGTATGTCATCACCTGTGATGCGGATACGCAGTTACCGCACGGCGTGGCACGAAGGCTAGTTGGTTCGCTGGCTCACCCGTTGAATCAACCCTGCTTTGACGATCAGTCGCAGCGCATTGTTGCGGGGTATTCGCTCATTCAACCCCGGGTGAGTGTGGCATTGGCCGATGGGCAGAAGTCGTGGTATGTGAGGATCATGGCCAACAGCCGGGGCATCGATCCGTATGCGACTGCCGCATCGGATGTCTATCAGGATACGTTCGGCGAGGGGAGTTTTACCGGCAAGGGAATCTATGAACTGCTGGCGTTTGAACGGAGCCTGGCAGGAGCTTTTGGCGAGAATCAGATTCTGAGTCATGACCTGATCGAAGGCTGTCATCTGCGAACCGCCCTGGCGAGCGATATCGAACTGATCGATGGCTACCCCACCCGCTACGATGCCGACGCTCAGCGGCAGCATCGCTGGGTGCGGGGTGACTGGCAGATTTCACCATGGCTGCGCTCTCATGTCCCTGCCGAACAGGGCAAGCGGAAGAATCCGCTGTCGCTGCTTTCGCAGTGGAAGATCGCCGACAATTTGCGACGCAGCCTGGTACCACCGGCGATCGGCATCGTCATGCTTCTCGGTTGGTCCATGGCTCCCGCATACGCCTGGTTGTGGAGCCTGGCGGGGCTTACCTGTCTGGGTACGCCGGTCTTGATCGCCTTGATCGCGAGCCTGGAAAACCTGAGTCGCAGTCGCGACTGGTCAACGGGGCTGCGCACCGCCGCGGCGAGTCTGAAGACGGCGCTGCTGCAACTGGGAGTGCTGATGGTCAGCCTGCCGCATCGTGCCGGGTTGATGATCGACGCCATCGCCCGCACGTTGTGGCGCATGCAGGTGACGCGTAAGCATCTGCTGGAATGGCAAACAGCCGCCGCAGCCGAACAGCGATTGATTCACCGGAAATGGTCGTCACTGATTCAGTTCATTTGCGTGGCAGCGTGTGCCGTGGCACTGGCAGTCACCCTGCCCCGTATGGCACTGCCTGCTGCCGCGATCTGGTTGATCGCATGGCTCAATTCGCCGTGGATTTTGCAGTGGATCAGTCGACCACGCCGCTTGCGGAAAGTGGTGGTAGACCGTGAGACACGGCATTGGTTGCGGTTGGTCGCGCGGAGAAACTGGAGTTATTTTGAAGACAATTTGAACGCCCGGAATCATTGGCTACCGCCCGACAATGTTCAGGAATATCCGCATTTGCGCATTGCAGATCGCCTGTCTCCCACCAATGAAGGGCTCTTTCTGGTCTCGGTCCTGGCGGCCCGCGACTTCGGTTACCTCAGCCTGCATCCCCTGGTGCAATGGTGGGAGCGGAATCTGCATTCCCTATGTCAATTGCCCCGAACCGGCGGGCATTTTTTCAACTGGTACGACACGCAGACCATGCAACCGTTGCGACCACGGTATCTCTCTACTGTCGACAGTGGCAATCTCGCGGCCAGTCTGCTGGTGATGCGGCAAGGCATCGACGAATTGCGACATCAACCCATCCTGGATCAAGCGCTATGGAACGGCTTGACTGATACGGTTTCGGTCACTGAAGAGCCGTATCAGACACGAATCTCTGCGGTGGCAACCCAGGCGGCATCTCAAGCGGAACCAAATCATCACGATGATGTCTGCGCGGCGTTAAAGAATCTGCGTCGCGTCGCGTCACAGCCTGTGGAGAGCTTCTGGGACTGGCCACGCCATGTGCAGACCTTGCGGACCTGTGCGCGTCTGCTGGAGTTGGCTCGTACAGATCTGCCAGTCACGCCGACCCTCAATGGTCAGCATGAGGCCCAAGAGGGCCACTCCGGTTTGACCAACGTTGCGCTCTGGCTGGAGGGGTTTCTGTCCGATTACGACCGGCTGTTCGCCTGGGTCGATCTCTTTGTGAGTGTCGATGAGGAAGATCCGTCGTCGACTCCTGACCTGCCGCATCAACAGACCCATTGGCAGCATTCACCAGAATGCCGTGCGGCCTGGAGCCTGTTGAAGTCCCGGCTATCGAACCTGCGAACATTAGCAGACCTCATGACGATCGAGGATCAGATCTCCGAGCCGCTGGACGCGTTGCAGACAGCCTTGGCCTGGTCTCATGCCGATCAGCAAAACTCCTCGGCGGGACATCGCTGGCTGACGGAATTCTCGGACTGTTCAAGTGAGTGCGGCCGCCATGCAAGGGATCTGGATCAGCGCTTCCAGTCGCTGGCCACTTGCGTACAGACTTTGATCGACGAGATGGATTTTGAACCATTATACGATCCGCTGCGGCGGCTGTTCTCCATCGGCTACAACCTTGAAGACGGACGGCTGGATGGATCGTATTACGATCTCTTGTGTTCTGAGGCGCGGCTGAGCAGTTATATCGCCATTGCCAAGGGAGATGTGCCCGTCAAGCATTGGTTCTGCCTGGGTCGTCAAACGACATACGCCGCGGGGCAAATTGGCATGCTGTCTTGGGGCGGAACGATGTTTGAGTTTCTGATGCCCCTGATCTTCCAGCCGCGCATTCGAGGTTCATTGTTAGCTGCGGCGTGTGAAACCGCGGTGTTGCAACAGCGTCAGTATGCCCGGCAAAGGGGCGTTCCCTGGGGTGTTTCGGAAAGCGCGTTTGCGAGCCTGTCACCCAATTCCGATTATCAATATCAGTCGTTCGGCGTGCCTGGACTGGGTTTGAAACGGGGACTCAGCAGAGACAACGTGATCGCTCCGTATGCCACCATGCTGGCATTGGAAGTGGATCCCTCGGCGGCCATTCAGAATCTGCGCCGCTTCGAGCGAGATGGTCTTCTGGCCCGGTGGGGCTTCTATGAAGCCGTCGATTATACCGAGTCGCGACTTCCGACCGACCGCAAGTCTGTCCCCGTGCGCTGCTTCATGGCTCATCATCAGGGGATGAGTTTCTTAAGCCTGTCGAACCTGTTGAACAACGAATCGATCCGCCGCCGCTTCCGGGCCGACCCACTCATGCGGGCGGCCGAGTTGCTGCTTCAGGAGGGTGTGCCGGTCTCTTCGCAGGTGATGACACCTCATGCCGACGAATTGGCCGAGGTGCAGATTGTGCGTGCGGTTGAAGCCCCGGTGGTGAGCCGCCGCATCGGTACCTACGACACACCAACGCCGCGGGCCCATTTGTTATCGAATGGATCTTACGCGGTGATGTTGACCAATGCCGGCGGGGGTTACAGTCGCTGGAGAGACCTGGCCATCTCGCGTTGGCGTTCCGATACCACCCGCGATCACTGGGGACAATGGTTATACATCAACGACTCACGGGCTGGTGCTGTCTGGTCGGCGACGTATCAGCCCACGTTGACGACTCCTGACGAATACGAAGTGATCTTCTCCATCGATAAAGCGGAATTCCGCCGTCGCGATGGAGAGATTGAATCGTCACTGGAGGTCGCGATCAGCCCGGAAGATGCCGTCGAAGTCCGTCAGCTCAAGCTCACGAATCTCAGCCGGAAGCCACGGACGATCGACATCACCAGTTATGTGGAAGTGGTACTGGCCCGGCCAGAAGCTGACCTGGCACACCCGGCGTTCCAAAAGCTGTTTGTTGAGACAGAATATGTGCCCGAGTCTCAGGCGTTGCTGGCCCGCAGACGTCCCCGCTCGGCAGATGAGCCCGTGCAATGGGCCGTGCATGTGCTCTGTCCGGGTGACTCGACGCTCACCCAGATCGAATATGAAACCAGCCTGGCGCGTTTTCTGGGGCGAGGTCGCACGCCGCAGAACCCGGCGGCCCTGGATTTGGGGCAGCGACTCTCCGGGGAAACCGGCCCGGTGCTCGACCCGATTCTGGCCTTCCGGTGCAGTATTTCGATTGCCGCTGAAGAGAGCCGTCGCGTGGCGTTCATGACGGGGTATGCCTCAACTCGTCAGGAAGCCTTGCGACTGGCAGACCTGTATCACGATTGGCGCGCGGTCCAGCGGGCCTATGAACTCGCGTGGGCTTATAACCAGATGGAGCTTCGCCATTGGCGTGCTACCGCCACTCAAACGCATCGCTTCCAACGCCTGGCTTCAGCGGTGCTGTATCCGCAGGCCCTGGGGCGGGGTTCTCCCACAGCGATTCTGAACAACCGGCTGCATCAAAGTGACCTGTGGCCGTTTGGAATTTCCGGCGATCGTCCGATCGTGCTGGTTCGTGTGGATCAGGCCCGTCAGCTGGCGTTCATTCGTGAACTTCTGATTGCGCAGGAGTTCTTTGCTTATCGACTGCTGCATATCGATGTCGTGTTGTTGAACTGCCTGCCCGGAAGTTATCTCGATGAGTTGCAGGAGCAGTTGGAACGGCTGATCCGCGAGACACCACATCGGGCCGAAGTCGGGCCGGGAATGAGCTTCGTGCTGCGGTACTCGCAACTGACATCAGAGCAAATGCAACTCCTGGAAGCAGTCGCTGCCGTGGTGATCGATGCAGGTCGCGGCTGGGCCCATGCCGGTCTGCAACTGTCGGGCAAAGTCGAGGCCGCGCTGCCTGTCGTACAGGCTGTCAACAAGTCCGCGATATCGCTGCGTACTCCGACTCGGGTCCCGCCGTCCTTGCCGAATCCCGCGGCAAACCATGGATCTCACCGCAACGGCACCGCGGCACTGGAACAATGGAACGGCTTCGGCGGGTTCGCTGATGAGGGTCGCGTCTATCGCATTGCCACATCCACGGGTCAGGCCACGCCCATGCCCTGGAGTAACGTGCTGGCCAACGAGCAGTTTGGCTGCCTGATTACGGAAATGGGGGGCGGCTACACCTGGGCGGTGAACAGTCGCGAAAACAAGCTAACGACCTGGTGCAACGACCCTGTCTCTGATCCTCCTGCGGAACAGATCTACCTTCAAGACTCATCGACGGCGGACCTTTGGCCACTGTTTGGCCGCAGCAACGATTCCCGGGTTTCGCGCGTCGCGGAACATGGTTGTGGCTGGTCGCGGTGGATCTGGTCAACCGCCGGACTGCAGGCGACCGTTACGGTCAGCGTGGCCACAGACGACCCCGTCAAATTCATCGAAGTGGAAGTACAGAACGACACGTCCGCTTCGCGCGAACTCGTGCTGACGTACTACGCCGAACTGGTGCTGGGTGTCACTCGTGAAGAGAGTCGCTGGCATGTCGTGACCGAGGTCGACACCGCCACACAGGCCCTACTGGCTCGAAATGCCTATCACCCCGAATTCCCCAATCAGGTGGTCTTTCTGCACGCGCTGGGGGAACGGATCACGGTGACCGGCGATCGCGCGGAATTCCTGGGCCGCAATGGCCACCTGTCGCAGCCCGCGGGGTTGAAGTCGCCACAACTGACAGGGAGTGTCGGGGCGGGCCTCGATCCTTGCGGAGCGGTGCAAACTCGACTCACAATCGGCCCGCGAAAATCGGGAACCGTGTCGTTCCTGCTGGGGCGAGGCAAGGACGCAGCGCAGGCCCGCGATCTGCTTCAAACCTATGCGCGCCCTGCCCGCGTCATGCAGGCACAGCAACAGGCCCGTGCCGACTGGGATGAGATCCTGGAGACTCTGCAGGTGCAGACCCCCAATCGTGCCCTGGACTTGATGGTCAATCGCTGGCTGGTCTATCAGACCCTGGCCTGCCGCATCTGGGGTCGTTCGGCTTACTATCAGGCCAGCGGTGCCTATGGGTTCCGCGACCAGTTGCAAGACGTCATGGCCGTTGTGTACGCCCGGCCCGATGTGATGCGCGAGCATCTGTTGCGAGCGGCGTCGCGCCAGTATGTGGAAGGCGACGTCCAGCACTGGTGGCATGTTCCCACGGGACGGGGCACGCGGACCCGGTTCTCGGACGACCTGCTCTGGTTGATACTCGCCGCTTGCCACTATGTGGATGTGACACAGGATGAAACTATCTGGAATGAACAGGCCGCGTTTCTCGAATCTCCCCCCCTCAAAGCCGACGAACACGAACGCTATGAACAGCCGAGCATTTCCCTGGAACAGGGGACGTTGTATGAGCACTGCCTGCGTGCGCTCCGCCGGGGTTTTCGGCTGGGCGCCCATGGTCTGCCGTTGATGGGCTGCGGCGACTGGAACGACGGCATGAACAAGGTGGGTGAACTGGGGCGCGGCGAAAGCGTCTGGGTCGGCTGGTTTCTGATTGTCATTCTCGATCGATTCTTGCCGGTAATGCGCCAGCGCGGAGACCAGCGGCTTGCCGAAGAGTATCAGGAACAGCGCGAGGCATTGCTTTTGCAACTGGAGCAGCAGGCGTGGGACGGTGCCTGGTACCGCCGTGCTTTCTTCGATGATGGGACGCCGCTGGGATCGCACACCAATACCGAATGCCAGATTGACTCGATCACGCAAAGCTGGGCTGTGCTGGCAAATGCCGATGAGGACCGCACCGCGCAGGCGCTTGATGCCGTGGTGGAACGCCTGGTGCGGCCGTCCGATCATCTGGTCGCGCTGCTGACGCCGCCGTTTGATCAGTCGACGCCCAACCCGGGCTATATCGCCGGATATCTGAAGGGGGTCCGCGAGAACGGCGGCCAGTACACGCATGCCGTCTTATGGTTGATACAGGCGTTGACGATCAAGGGCGATGGCGATCGGGCGATGGCGATTTTCGATCTCATCAACCCCGTGCGTCAGGCCGCCACGCCTAAAGATGTGGCGCGGTATCAGGTGGAACCTTATGTCATGGCGGCCGATGTCTATTCCGAACCACCCAACGTGGGGCGCGGCGGTTGGACGTGGTATACGGGTTCGGCATCGTGGACATACCGCACCGCCGTCGAGAACATGCTGGGACTGCAACTGCGCGGACGGCAAGTCTCGTTTCGCCCCTGCGTACCGGCGAACTGGAGCCACTTTGAAGTTGCGTTGCGCGTCGGTGAGTCGCTGTGGCGGTTTCGCATCGAACTGCATGGTGACACGGCAGACACAACCTCTGAGGACGATGCACCAGGCAGCACTCGCACAGTCACGATGGAAGACGACGGTCGCGAACACCATGTCACTCTCCACTGTCGTCGACCAGTCTCTGCGGAGCAGTGTCAGCTCTCGGTTCGTTAGTGAGTCTCGCACTGAACTGTGGCGGCAATCGGGTGATGCGACTGGTTACAGACACGCGTGGAAGTCACTCAAGGCGAGCGAGGGGACGTAAGTCCCTTCGGTGCTGGAATTGCCGGTTGCAGCCAGAATCACCGGGGGAGTCACCTCCCCCCGCTCGCCAAACTTCAGCCACTTCGACGCGGATCAGAAGATCACGTGTCTGCACCGCCTGAACCCGCGATAGGCTCAAGGGCTGCGTGCTAGCGCCGTGTCACAGACGCCGGCATGACTGGTTGTTCATCGGCCATGCCGAAGGGTGATGGATCAGCTTCCCGAAGAAGGAAAGCCCAGTCCGGCCAGCTCAACAACTGGTAACGCCTTCAGAGATCGGGAATTGCTGTTTTTCTGCACGGCAAACCAGCCCCCGCCTGCGACGTCTGGCATTGGCATGCTGCTTGCTATGTCGTCTTGGAACCTGTTGTCAAATCGTTCCAGCGGAAAGCAAAAAGCATAAAGCGGACAGCCAGAGAGCGGGAAACCTGCGGATTTCTGGCTGTCTGCTTTCCGCCTTCTGCTTTCCGCAATCACTCGCTCTCCATTTGAAAACATGTTCTGAGATACCAGTACTGACGCCCCCCTCAGCGAAAAAGGTTGCAGCGATGGCCACCGTCGAAATCTCTTTAGCAAGTGATGTTCTGGAACAGACCCTGCTGGAACACGGTCAAGCTCACCTGTGGGATGTATTGCAACAGCTTCCCGAGCGGGCCCAGCGACGCTTGCGACTGCAGTTGGAGCAGGTCGACTGGGCGTCTCTGCAACAGGTCTTTCGTGAGCACGGCGAAGGGGCTGCAACGGATGCGTTTTCATCGCCCGTGACTGACCCATTGGCGACTCTCGTGCTGCAACCTGTCAAGAATCTGATTCCTCAGCGAACGTCAGCCCAAGACACCGGTTGGCAGGCCGCCCTCCGCCGGGGAGAGGCACACCTGGCTCAAGGGCGGGTCGCCGTGGTCATGGTCGCGGGCGGGCAAGGCACCCGGCTGGGCTACGCGGCCCCCAAGGGCATGTTCCCCATCGGACCCATCAGCGGAGCCTCCTTGTACCAATGGTGCTGCGAACAGGTTCGCTACCGGATACGCAAACATGGATGTGCGATCCCGTACATCATTATGACCAGCGACGCGACGCACGACACCACCCTTAAGTTCTTCGAGGAGCATGACTACTTCGGCTTGCCCGCAGAGGACGTCTGGTTTGTGTGCCAGGGGACACTCCCAGTCTTCGATCATGAGACCGGCGAGGTGCTCTTCACCGATCGCGAGACGATCGCCGTGAGCCCCGATGGTCATGGCGGATTGCTCGAGGCGTTTACCGAACAGAACATCTGGCAGCGACTCCGTGAACGCGGAATCGCCACGCTGGCATATCATCAGGTGGATAATCCGCTCACGAAGATTTGCGATCCTGGTTTCATCGGCTGGCATCTGCAACGCGGATCGCAGGTCACTACGAAAGTTGCGCGGAAGCGCTCGGCGGGCGAGCGCATGGGCCTGGTTCTGGAAGTCAATCAGGTGCCCCAGGTCGTGGAATACAGCGACATCCCCGAGGACGTGGCCGGTCAACTCGACGCGAAGGGAGACCTGCGTTTCTGGGCCGGAAATACCGCGATGCACGTTTTCGATGTGGAATTTCTGGAGTCCGTGGCGACAAGCACCGACCCCCTGCCCTTGCATACGGCCCATAAGGCGACTCCCTACTGGGCCGACGGTCGTTGCCATACTCCGACACAACCCAATTCCATCAAATTTGAACGCTTCATTTTTGATGTGCTGCCGCGTGCGCCACAGACGCTGTTCATTGAGATCGATCGCGATACGGAATTTCAACCGGTGAAGAATCGCACGGGTGCCGATAGCCCCGCCCTGTGCCAGGCCGCGATGTTAAGACTGCATCGCGATTGGCTGACGGCGGCGGGTGTCATTGTTCCAGAGCATGTCCCTGTAGAGATCAGTCCGCTGGTCGCCCAGGAGGCCAGCGATCTGAAAAGCTTGTTGCCCACAGGGACCACCATTCTTGAGCCCATTGTCATTACCCGTAACGCGTAAACGCTGGTCAGAACTGCCTGCATAGGCCGTCGCACCAAGATCAGTTGCGTTGCCAGTCGCAGGGACTATCTGGCTGGGAAGGCAGGAATCATGACGAGGCTGGCCACACAACCCGAGACCACGGCCGACGAGCAAGATTCTCTGCATTTTGTGGCGTCCGCAGGTCCAACATTGGGGCTGGAACTGGAACTGCAGATCATCGATCCGGAAACCGGCGATCTGGCCCCGGGCTCGGTGCGCATTCTGAAAGCCTGCGCGGAAGCCGGCGTGAGCCATGTCACCGCCGAACTGATGCAATCGATGATCGAGGTGAAAACCGACATTTGCCACAGCGTCACCGAGGCGAAGCAGCAACTCGATTCCACGTTGCGCCGCGTGCGGAATATCGCCTGCTCGCTGGGATATCAACTCGCCCTGGGAGGGACGCATCCCTTCGCGCGGGGTCTCAGCAGTTCCGTCTTCCCCGCGGAGCGCTATGAGCGCGTACAGGAACGGCTGGCGTGGCTGACCTATCAGCGAGTGGTCTTCGGCCTGCATGTGCATATCGGCATGCCGGGGGGCGACATGGCGCTCGGCGTCATCAGTTCGCTCGTGCAGTACATCCCGCATCTCCTGGCGGTTACGGCGAGTTCACCGTTCTGGCGGGGCGAAGACACGGGCCTGGCTTCGTGTCGTTCCGTGCTGTACCGCATGCTGCCGCATTCTGGAATTCCCCCGTACTTTCATGGTTGGAAAGACTTCCGGAATTACTACCGCGTGCTGAAAGATACCCGCGCGGTTCGGTCAACGAAGGACATCTATTGGGACATCCGTCCGTGTCCGACACTCGGCACAATCGAAGTCCGCGCGTGCGATATGCCCCTCACGCTCAGCACCGTCTACGGTGTGGCAACGCTGATTCATTGCCTTGCGATCAGTACCCAGCAATTGCTGGAAGAGCGACCGCATCTGCAACGCGGAGATATCCGCCGTCATTGGATCGCTGTCGAGAATCAGTGGCTGGCGGCACGCTACGGGCTGTCCGCGGTCTATATCCGCACGCCTTCCGGGAAGCGGCGATTGCTCACGCAGGATCTGGCGGAGTTAATCGACCGGATGCTGCCGATCGCGGAAGCACACGGTGATGCTGCCCTGCTGCGCAAGATCGCGCCCGACAGTCACACGGAAACCGGCGCGGGTCGCCTGCGACGTTTGTTCCGCGAGGCCGGCGAATGGAAACCCCTGATCCAAGACATGGCAAAGCGCTGGGAACAGGAGTTGCTGGCGGGAGGTGTTCCCGCATGTGCGAGCTGATGGGGTTATGTTTCGCCCAGCCCGTGCTGGCGGACTTCTCGATGCATGCGTTCGCGGGGGGCGATGCAGACAACCCCGACGGCTGGGGTGTGGCCTGGTATCCTGATCGCTCGCTGAGTCTGGTCAAGGAATCGCTCACCTGGAGACGCAGCGGGTTTGCACAGTTCCTGGAGAAATACCCGGGGCTGGAATCACGCATCTTCATCGCCCATATCCGTAAGCAGACGACGGGCGGCCAACCCACGCATGCCGACACGCACCCCTTCAGTCGTGAGTTTCATGGTCAGGAATACTGCTTCGCGCACAATGGCACCATCCGCAATTATCGCGAGTTAGATACCACGCTGTTTCAGCCCATCGGCAGCACAGATTCCGAACGCGTCTTTTGTCATCTTCTCTCGTCGGCCGAGCACGACCGTGTGGCCCTGAACACCGAGGACGGCTGGGCCTGGCTGTTACGATTTCTCCAGCAGATCAATGCCGCGGGGTCCATCAATTGCCTCCTTTCCGATGGCGAGCGACTGTTTATCTACCGCGATGTGTGGGGCTGGAAAGGTCTTGCGCTGAGAAAAATCCGCTTCCGCAATCAAGACCAGCGGCGTTTTGAAGATGAGACCTCGGAAGTCTCTGTCACGGGGGATTTCGCGAACAGCGGCTTCGTGTGTGCCACTCGGCCATTGAGTGCGACGGGGTGGCATGTCCTCGCCCGGGGTTCGTTGACCGTGCTGGAAGGGGGCAACCTGCGATTCTCCAGCGATGTGGGCGAAGATGCGTGTCACACACCGGCCGAACATCCATCAGCCGCCGAGACTGGTCTGCAATAGGTATCTACCCCACCCGGTCCCTTGGGCACTCCGACTTGCCCTGGAGCCGAGCATAAACAGATGTCCTTCAGCGGCCGAGTTTGCTAAACTGCCGCCGTGTTGTCGTCAGCGATCCCGCGACGTGATAACGAACCGTCGCCTCCGGGTCTGGTGCTGCGACGATGGAGTGACACATTGAATCCGACGATTCCGGAGTTGCAACAGCGGGCGCGGGCGATTTATCGAGACGTGGTCGTTCTCGACGTTGCCCGGCGGGACGCTTATCTTCAAGAGCACTGTCCCGATGTGGCATTGCGAGAGATCGTCGTGGAGATGTTGCGAGCGGAAGCTCAGCCCGGCCAGATCGTTAACTCTGACGGCCTTCAGTTTTCCGGTGATAGCCGATTAGAACTCGCCAATACCGTCCAGGAATCGCCCAAGGTCGTGGCTCATGAAGGGGACGCCGCCGCGACGATCCTCTGCACATGCAGTTTGTCCGAACTGCAGTCGCAACTTCTGGAACTGGAACTGTTGACGTCGTCCGAATTCACGGAGATCCTCGCGACACTGCCTGCGGTCGATGCCGAAACACTTGGTCGCGAACTGCTGCAGCGGCGAAAAATTACCGCGTATCAATGGCGGGAGTTGGCGACAGGTCGCGGACGTCGTCTGCGGCTGGGGAATTATCTGATCACTCACAAACTGGGCCAGGGTGGCATGGGAATGGTGCTGAAGGCCGAGCACCGTCGCATGAAGCGTGTGGTCGCGCTGAAGGTGCTTTCGCCCTCGGTGACCCACAATGCCGAGACGTTGTCGCGATTTCAGCGCGAGGTCGAAGCCGCCGCACGGTTGTCACATCCACAAATCGTGACCTCGTTTGACGCGGATCAGGCGGGGGATACCGCGTTTCTCGTGATGGAGTATGTGCCTGGGCAGGATTTGTCCAACCTCCTGAAAGAGTCCGGCCCTCTTCCGCCGAACCAGGCCATTGACTACGTGCTGCAAGCCGCGCGGGGTTTGGAATATGCCCATCAGCAGGGAGTCGTCCATCGAGATATCAAACCCGGCAATCTGCTGCGCTCGCCCGAGGGCATCATCAAAATTCTCGATATGGGTTTGGCTCGTATCAGTGACCCTGCGGGAACCACCGACGGAGCACTCACCAGCACGGGCACCATGATGGGAACGGTCGACTATATGTCGCCGGAACAGGCGCTCGATACACACTCGGCCGATGCCCGATCCGACATCTACAGCCTGGGTTGTACGCTCTACTTTCTCCTCACCGCCGAGCCGCTGTTTCCTGAACCGACCATGATGAAACGCCTGCTGGCGCATCGGGAAACACCGGCCCCCCCGCTCAGTACACACGTGGCTCTGGCGGACATTTCGTCGCCTGCGATCAAGATTGGCCTGGATCGGGTCTTCCAGAAAATGGTGGCCAAGCGACCGCAAGACCGTTACGCCTCCATGACCGAAGTCATTCAGGCGCTATCCGCCTTGCAGCGCGGCGTGGTGCCTGCGACCGCCGTGGTCCAGAAGCCGCCCAGAGCCACACCCGTGGGGACGCTCCCGGCGGATACCGTCGCCTCGGCGACTTCCCCCAGCCAACCGCTGCCGCAGCATTTCGATTTGCCCACCATTGTGTCCGGCCCGGTCGAGCATCGGTTCCAGCGCACCGGGTCTGCATCTGCTAAACCCGGGTCACGGACAGCCGTGGTGGTCTCGGCGGGTGTGGTTGGCGTGTTGTTGTTGGCTGCGGGGTTCGCGGTCTGGAATAGCGGCAAGCCATCGCCTGTTGAACCGAGTACACCCCAGCCCGCCGCGACTCCCGTGACCGCGCCGGCAACCGTAGCACTGTTGGCTCCTGTTGTTCCAGAAGACCCGGCCTGGCCACGCGGTGCCGATGATAAAACCTGGCTGGGGATTGTCGCCCAACCCACTCCGATACCCGGAATCAAACGCTGGCAAGTCGAAATTCCCGTCGGTCGCTCTCGCGGGCTGACCTTGAAGTGGAGCCCCGATCAAAAGCGTATGGCGGTGGCCAATAGTGATCTGCGAATACGCATCTATCGCTGGGAGAATCAGCAGCTGCAACTGGAGCAAGTCGTTCCGCTGAACCAGCCGGAACTCTGGGGCAATTCTGTGACCTGGTCAAGCGATGGGAATTGGCTCGCCTGGCGGTGTTATCACGAACCGGTGATTCGTACCTGGAATTTGCAGGAGCAGCGCTGGGGACCACAGTTACCCACCGGCGACGCCACGATGATCGCGGGCTGGAACCCAGAGAGCACGGTCCTTGCCACCAGCGGCAGTGATGCCGGAGGCATGGGCATTTTTCTGTGGGACTGGCCCTCGGGCAAGTTGCTGCGGGCCATGCGCGGGCACGAGTTCACTCCCACGGTCGCCTGGTCGCCCGATTACCAGTTTCTCTTGGGCTACACCGGCAAAGAGTTGCGAATCTGGAATGTCGATGGAACACCTCGATTCTCGCTGGAAGTCCCGCTGTTGAATAAGGCCTGCTGGCATCCAACCGCGCCGCTCCTGGGGCTGAAGGGGCAATTCACAACCGATGCGGTTGAGGCACAGGTGCGGGTGATTGATCTGACAGGTGCCGAACAGGTTCGATTTGAATCCTCGGCGACTTACACGGATCTGGAGTGGGTCGCTCAAGGGACCGCCCTTCATTTCAGCAATCTTAAAGGCACAGAATCTCTGACCGGGTCGCTGTCGGGTGAGGTGACGCACACTTGGAATGGCTTGCATTTTATCTCGGCACGTCCGGGCCATAATGAAGTCTTTAGCGGGAACTATAGCCAGACGACTTATGATGCCTTGACGGGGCGACAGGTCTCCGGGATTTCGTTGAACGGTGCCAGTGCGAGCGACTGGACATCGGACGGAAAACTTCTGGCGACCCTCGACTACTATGGAGGATTACTGGTCTGGGATGCCGACGAGCGCCGCACGCTGACCACGTTGTCGTCGGGACAAGCCTATCACAGTAGTCTCCAATGGAACCCTCAGGGGACACTCTGTGCGACCACCCTGACGCGCATCCCCTGGGGCAACCCCCCTCCCATGGAACTGGTCTTCTGGAGCAACTCGGGGCAGTTGCAGAAAGTGTCGCCAGACCCTTGGGATCTGAAATTGGTGCAGGGAAGCTGGCACAAGAACGGCACAACCTGGCTGGGGCAGGCCATCCGTGCGAATCAGCCCCTGGAAGTTATCGAGTTGCAGAGCGAAAAGCTCTCGGTCTCGGACGAAACCAAACCCTACATCAATCGCGACAGAATCCTGGTCAGCATCTGGCCGTGCCCATCGACCTCGCAGGTTGTCATCGTCGAAGGGCAAACGGGAACGAATCAGCGGTATGTCCAATATTTCCCGCGAGGTTTGGCTCAAGAGTCTGTGAGTATTCCCGTTTCCGACAACGTTTTCTTGCGTCAACTGGTCTGGAATGCGACCGGTTCGCGATTTGCCATTGTGTGGGACAACGGGGCCGGACAGATGACACTCGAACTCTGGGACGCATCGCGGCCCCAGCGACTCGCGCGGGCCCGGCCTGAAATTGCCACAACTCAAACGAGCCTTTCACTCGACGGTCAGTTCCTGATCGCGGCCCATCCCCGGTCGATCACCGAACTACGGGCAGATACTTGCGAACAGCTCAGCATGATTACCCGAGATGGCGATGAGTTTCTGGGGACGACCTACAGTCCGGATGGCCGCTACCTGGCGTTCGGTCAGCAGTGGCGATCCGTCGAGATTTATGAAAGCCGCCCGTTGGTTCCCAGGCTTGACCTGTCCTGTTATACGCCCTCCAGACTCGACTGGTCCTGGAACAACGCTCTGCTCGCCGCGGGGACCGATGGGGCCATGCTGCGCGTCTGGGATGCCCAACGGGAATTCCTGCCCATGTGGACGGGAATGCTCTTGCCTGATAATGAATGGGCGACCTTTTCCGCCAGCGGCCAACTGCTGCACGCCAGCCCTGACGCGCAACAGCACTTGTATGTCTTCCTCGAAACAGAGGAGGGCAGCTTGCAGACGCTGCCCTACAGGGATTTCCTGAACACCCATCGCCCGAATGCCACCGCATCCGCGATCGAATGATCGATCTCTGACGGCCTCGGTGCTTCAACCATGTGCGATTCAGGCACGCGCGTGCCCTGTTGGGCTGCACATCGTGGCGGCTTCACCCCGTCACGAATGGCATTCCCACAGGGCACGCTGCTTGGCACGGCAACGCTGGCAAGGTATGGTAAAACATGTTAAAACGTAGACTGTTCCGGCTTCTGCGAGATTCGGCTTGCATACCCTAAATCGTTTGCCAGAACACACTTGTTCCCGTAGCTCAACTGGATAGAGCGTCGGCCTCCGAAGCCGAAGGTTAGTGGTTCGAATCCACTCGGGGATATTTTCCCTAACCTCTGCCGAACGCATGACTTAGCGTACCTGCCCGTGTCGGGCAGCGCGGCCTCTGAAAGCTGGAAAATCCGGTAGTCTACCGGATTCGCTTGCAGGAGACCGCCACGTCAACCCCCGTTTGCCGTCTTATCGTCTGCACAAAGCCTCCGGCCAAGCCGTCGTGACACTCGATGCTCGCGACTGCTATTTGGGCTCGTACAACACGCCGGAGAGTCGGGCGCGCTAAGAACAACTCCTGGCAGAATGGCTGGCCCATGGCCGCTGTCTCCCCCGCCCCCAGGAATCCGGCCGGATTACCATCGCCGAACTGTTGGCAGCCTATTTGGCGTTCGCCGAGACGTACTATGTCCGCGACGGCCAGATCACCAGCGAATACGTCGCCGTGCGGGACGCGGTGAAGCCGGTGCGTCACCTCTATGCCGATCTCCCTGTCCGCGATTTTGGGCCCCTCTGTCTCAAAACCGTGCGCGAGAGCCTCGTCACCCAGGGCTTGGCGCGACGGCATATCAATCAGCGGATCAACCGCATTCGCCGCTGCTTCAAATGGGGCGTCGAAAATGAACTGGTCTCACCCTTGATCCTGGAGGGCTTGCGGGCGCTGGCTCCCCTGAAAAAGGGACGCACCACCGCGCGGGAAACACCCCCGATTCAGCCGGTTCCCTTGGCCCATGTCGAGGCGGTCCTGCCGGTCGTGGCCCGGCAAGTGGCGGCCATGATTCGACTGCAGTTACTCTGTGGCATGCGGCCGGGAGAAGTCGTCCTGCTGCGACCGCAGGATGTCGAGCGCAGCGGCAGCACCTGGATCTATCGCCCCCCGGTGCACAAGACCGACTATCTGGACATTGAACGGACCATTTACCTGGGTCCGCAAGCTCAAGAGGTGTTGCGGCCCTGGCTTGATCGCGAGGCTGAAGCCTATTGTTTCAGTTCCCAGGAAGCGGAAGCGGAGCGAAACGCGGCGCGCCGGGCGGCCCGCAAAACTCCCATGACCCCCAGCGGCAGCCGCAGGCTCAACCCCGCCGGGCCAAGCGTCCACGCTACGACCGGGACAGCTATCGCCGGGCAATTGACTATGGCATCAAAAAGGCCAAAATTCCGCACTGGCATCCGCATCAGTTGCGGCATACGTTTGCGACACGGATTCGGTCGCAATTTGGGCTGGATGTCGCCCAGGTGGTGTTGGGGCATCAGACCTGCGAAGTGAGTCAGGTCTACGCCGCCGCCGACCGCCGCCGGGCCATCCAAGTGATGGAGCAAGTCGGATGAGTCATTCCAGCGACAGCCCGGAGGATGTGACGGACGATGAGCCTCGGCCGGAACTGCCGTTCGCGAAAACGCGGGCAGCATTCCTGTTGGGGTGTTATCTGCAGTTACCCGCGACTGACTTGGCACCGCCCCTGTTGCTCGAAGTCTGCGACGGCTTATCGCCGACCCGTGCGCTGTTGCTCAATGAGTCCCTGATTCGTCTGGAAGAGATCGATGTGGCGTCCGCTGACCGTGAGACCACGTCGCGGCCGGCCACTCAACGATTTCTACAGCGCAGGGCCGTGGAACGAGTTCGGCAACAGTCGGAACGATTGTGGGGTGGTCATTCGGAGCTGCGCGATTGGTATCGGGCGGGCTTAGCGGTGGGGCGATTGCTGAGAGCCGTGCTGGAGCCCCCAGCGTCGCCCGCCCCGCAACACATCCTGCCCGAAACGTCCTCGACATGGCCCCCCTCAGCGACGCCGCCAGACGCCGATGAGATTGAGCTATTGACCGATGCGGCCTGCCAGGCCTGCCGTCAAGCCGCAGCCTGGTCGAGGCTGCCGCAAAATCCGGAGTCGCTCCTGCAGTTCTGTCTACACTTGCCTGCTAACTTCGCCCGCTTGCAAGCGACGGGAGCACGGACCAGCGACACGGAAGAGCAGGAAGCGGGGGTGCATCGGGATCCCGAATCGCACCTCATCCGGCTTCTGGAGTCCAGTGCGGTACCGCTTCGAGATCCTCACCAGCCGCCGCCGAGCGCAGAGGAGCAGCAGAGATCGGAACGAGACCAGTTTCTCTATGAGGCGATTGCCATCTGGGAGCTGACCGGGGCCGCACTCATTCGCGTCTGCATCTCCCGGGCGGAACAGCGGCAGTGGCCTCCGGTCGCGCGGCCTGACAAGTACCAGGAGCTGGCGGAGGAGTTTGCCCGCCGGAATGCTCTGCCCGCACTCTCCTCCCGTCCCCGCGGACGTCCCCGCGCGGTCGACTAAAACCCCGGGGGTTTCTGGCAGGACTCACCCCTGTTTTTATGGGCAGCGGCAGTCGTAATTGTAGGGTGTGGTAATGAAACATTCCCCCATCGAGGGCCACTCCCATGTCTTTGGATTGTACGACGGAGGGACTGCTGTCCGCTGAGCGGCTGCTGACGCTCGCGCAGTTGAGTCACCTGCTGCCGCAACGCCCCCACCCGTCCACGATTTACCGGTGGATCACGCGCGGGATCCGCGGAAATCGCCTCAACTCCTACAAAATCGGGAATCAACGCGTGGTCACTCTGGCCGATGCCGAGGCGTTCTTCGCGGCCTGCAGTACGCAAGGGTCGTCGTCGCAGACGCCCTGTGACGCTGCGCACGCTCACGGTCGTGCAGTCTCACCCCGGACTACGCGTCAATGTCACCGGCGGGCTCTGAAAGCGTTGGATGACCGTGGCGTGTAGGCCAAGAGTCACTGGACAGCCTTGGGGCAATGCTTCGGTTGTCGAGAACGGGCTCTGGCTCGCCCAGATGCTCGACAAGTGAAGGTCGCTCATTCCTCGGCGTTTTCAACCAGGTCAATCCCACCGCTGGCAGCTCCATGCGCCTGAATTTCGCTCGAAATCGCGTCATATAACTGTGGGAACGGTTATGGGCCAAGTGTCAGTCAAAGGTAGTCACCCGCGTGTCAGTCAACGGTAGTCAGTTGGTACAAGGTGGTCTTTCCGAGGAGCATTCGATGATTCAAAACATCGGTGGAGAGATTGCGGCGCGAG
>Ga0164290_1000545_pt1 | contig 114400 bp, 104 predicted proteins | sample Micstemetagenome_FD_108782 | JGI IMG/M metagenome (GOLD analysis project Ga0164290, IMG submission 108782) | Contaminated culture microbial community from soil near Moab, Utah, USA - Microcoleus steenstrupii SON62 (Illumina Assembly) | ecosystem: Environmental > Terrestrial > Soil > Soil crust...
AGGCGGCTACGAAGGACGCCCGGCTCGCGGACGTTCATCCGAAGGCGGCTACGAAGGACGCCCGGCTCGCGGACGTTCATCCGAAGGCGGCTACGAAGGACGCCCGGCTCGCGGACGTTCATCTGAAGGCGGCTACGAAGGACGCCCGGCCCGCGGACGTTCATCCGAAGGCGGCTATGAAGGTTCTGGCTCCAAACCACGCTCCGGATACGAAGAACGTAAATCTCGCGAAGGCGGCTACCAAGGCAGATCCGGTGCTGCCGGCGGTGATAGATATGGTCGCAGAGAAGGTGGATTCGATGGCGAACGCGCACCGCGCACACGCGTCAGTCGCGACGATCGAGGCGAAAGAGGCGACAGAGAAAATAGCGATCCGAATCTCGTTTTTCTCAAGATGAACATCAGCAAAGACCTTGTTCAGCGGGCGAAAGACCTGGCTGCGGACAATGAAATGAGTTTGACTGATTTCTTGCCGAAACTCTTTGAAGTTGCGGTAAATGCTTTGGAAAGAGCGGCTTATCGCAAACGTACATATGTCACCGAAGCACCTTCCCAAAACAGAAAGTCGATCAAGACCTGGCGTCCAAAAGAAGAATAGGGGCGTATTGAGTTGTAATCTGTCGCCTACAACATTTTTGTGAATGGCGAAAAAAATGCGTAGTACATTGCTGCGGAGCCCAGTGCTGCGCCGGGAATGGTGATGAACCAAGCGATCAGCATTTCTCGGGCTACCAGCCAGTGTACGCCCTTTTTTCTTTCTGCTGTTCCCACTCCCATTACCGAAGAGGTAATCACTTGAGAGGCGGATACAGGACCACCGGTTGTTGACGCATAGACAAGAACCGCAGCAGCAGCAGCTTGAGTTACGAAGCCATGAACCGGTCGCAAGCGAAAAATATCCGTGCCTACCTTTCGCACTATGCGCGGTGCGAGTGAAGCGATTCCCAGAATCATTGCGGAGGCAGTAAGTATGCGGACCCAGAGCGGAACCGTTGTGACCTGCATGCCAAAAGAGTTGAGTGAGAGCAACGCTACGCCCATCACCTTTTGCGTGTCATTGGCACCGTGACCGAATGCCACTAGAGATAAAGCTGGAATCTGCGCTAATTTCAGCCATTTATTTACTCGTGTTGATGCTTTCAACAAGAGCAGCATTGTCAGTTTGAATGTGAGATAGCCGGCTATAAATCCCACCACGGGCGAAAGAAAGAGACTGACTATTACTTTTGCAAGTCCGGTCGCATCTACAAGATGCCGATATTCACCCCAGATAATTAGCTTCGTCCCGCCACCTGCGGCTATCACCGCACCTAAAAGTCCGCCGACAAGAGCGTGAGTAGAACTGGATGGAAAGCCGAGTTGCTTGGTCAAATAGTTCCAGCTTATTGCCGCCGTCATTGCGCAAGCGAGCCATACCAAAACATCCGGATTGTCCGGAAAGTGTGCAATCGACTTGACCGTACTGGCGACTGCTGAGCCTCCCAGCAGGGCACCGGCAAACTCGAAGATCGAAACAAGTAGAACTGCTTGCTTCGGAGTTAAAGCGCGCGAACCAATTACGGATGCCGAAACTGTACTGCCGTCCTGAAAACCGTTTGAATAGGAAAAGACAGCCGACAGGAGGATGACCGCTATGAGAATGTATGTGGCATCATGTCCCAATTTCGTGCTTCCCGTGAAGAACCGGTCAACTAGCTGATTTTAACGATGACATGTTGCAGCTTCGCTCCCACCCTATCGATATGCTCTGCCGCCACAACGAAGCTTCTATAGACTTCAACCGTGCGCATGATGCGCTTTAGGTCGTTTATTGAGAAAAGCTCCCGCATCGCCTGACGATAGACTTTAGACAATCGATTTTCGGATTTACGCGCCAATGATGCTTGAACCTCAGCTTCGGCAAGGTTTTTGTCTTTCAGGTTAGTGAATGCATTGACCAGGCAGCGCGCACCTTCGACAAGTGTGCGGGCCATCTCCGTCATGTATGCATCTTCCGGATTCACCGTAAAAGCCTCAATCTCGCGAGCCGTTCCTTTTGCAGAATTGATGATCTCGTCAAGGCGTGTTGAAAGATCGTAGATGTCTTCCCGGTCAAATGGCGTGACGAATGACTCCACAAGCCGGCGCTGTAAATCCAACTTGATCTCGTCAGCTTTTGCTTCGAAGTCTCTTACTGTCTGACAGCGTTCGTCAGCACCGGCATTAATCCAGCCTTCCAGTGCTTCCAACCCATGAAGCGTCATCGTTGCTTGATCGATGAGTATCTTGTAAAAATCGGTTTGCGGTTCAAAAACCTTACTGAACCAGCTCGGATTCTTATCAGCCATTCTTTAGTGCTCCCCCAATATTCTACCCCTTGGAGGCGCTGAAGAACTCCATGAGAGCGTCTTTTACGGATTGCGAGTTGAGGCTGCTCTGTGCTTTCTGTGCCATGTTCAAGTGCGGGACGATATCTTTGATGTCCTCGGCGGACCAGATGTTTTTACCTTCCAATCGATTGAGACGCTCAGCCAGCGGTTTCAGGTTGAGCCGTGCTTGTGGCTTACGCACAACCGTCTCGACCCAGGTTTCATACCGATAATAGAAGTCGTGACGCTCTCCGTCGGTGACAAGAATTCTCGAAGAGCTGGTGGCATTGTGCACCGCAAACTGATGGCAGGCTGAATGGGTCCAGGGGGCACCGTCTACTTTTGGACGGCCCGCAACCCATTCTTTGCTGTTGGGCGTTTGGACGACGCTGAAGTCCAGGTCCGGATACTCGTCTATCCTGATAGAGCCGCTGTGAATGGCCTCCTCGCTCCACTCCAATAGCAAGTCTTCGTCTTTCCAGTACTGTTCCAAAAAGTGTACGCGCTGAAATAAATTTGAAAAACGTGGCAGCAATTCTTCGTAGAGGATGGCTGTTACTTCGTCGTAAGGACGTCGGAATACTCCTCTATTGAGCGGCGACTTATCGGGTTGCGCCCATGCTTGCAGCACGAATGAGACGTGAGCCGCTTCTCGATTTTTGTAGGTGCCGAAGTCTCCGGCTGTGGCTATGTCGAGCAAAAACTCCTTCTCCGCCCATGCTTCTTCAGGGTTAAGCAGCGCGAAAATACCGACCAGTCCGTCTTCATCGTAATGGTTGTTGGATACGGCTTCAGCTTTCGATGTAACCAAATCGGCATCCGGTGAGGATAGAAAGTTGAAAACAATTTCAGCGGAGAGGTCGGCTTTTAACTCTTCCGGACAGCCGCTTGCCGGCCAATGGCTGAGTGTGACTAGCGTTGACTCAATAGGCAGAGAATCGACAATGATATTGGGAGTGGCTCCCAGGCGGTTATATGGCAGGTATTGCAGGCTTTGCATGGGCTAATTCTAGGGGTTTTGTAATAAGTAAGATGACTATTTGTAATTGCGAACAAATACGAAAGTTTCTCCTGCACTGCTCTCAAGGCTAGAAAACATGCACTTTTTCAAACATGGTCTTTTCCCTTAATAAGTAAAAATGTTGAGAAATCTAAGTTTCAAGGCACTACAGGCTTGCGTTCCCCTGACAGCTACTTACAATTACACAACTACGAACGCACAACTCTCCTCAGCCATTACTAACTCATGGGGTCTCAACTGGTAATGAAAGCACTCGTCCTTGATAAACCGGGCACGCCGGACAGCCTGTACGCCACCGAAGTCGATCTGCCGAAACCGGGTCCTGGTGAAGTGCGCGTCCGCGTCCATGCCGCCGGACTCAATCCTATCGATTACAAATTAGCCGCTACCGGCAATCCAGAATGGAAGTATCCACAAATCCTCGGACTGGATGTCGCCGGTGTGGTCGACGCCCTCGGTTCGGACGTCGATGAATGGATGGAAGGCGACCAAGTTTACTTCCACGGCGATTTTTCTCGCCGCGGCGGTTTCGGTCAATACGCCATCGCCAAGTCCAGAGCCCTCGCCTGGATGCCTGAAGGTCTCTCTTTCATCGAAGCTGCAGCACTGCCTTGCGCAGGTTTCACCGCCTACCAAGCTCTGCACAGAAAGCTCAAAGTTCAATCTGGAAAAACTATCCTCATCCACGGCGGCGCCGGCGGTGTGGGTGGTTTCTCCGTCCAGCTGGCTCGTCTTGCCGGTTTGAAGATCATCGCCACTTGCTCACGCCACAACGCCAAGTTTGTAAAAGACCTGGGCGCTGAACACGTAATCGACTACCAAGCTGAAAATGTCGGCGACAAAGTGAAACTGATCACCGAAGGAAAAGGCGTCGATTACATCATCGATACCGTTTCTCCGGAAAACGCTACCGCTTCTCTGTCTATGCTTGCGCTCAACGGCTCCATCGCCTGTATCGCAGGTCTGCCTGACTTGTTGGAAGTTGAGCAACAGAAAAAAGCGATCTCTATTCACCAGGTCGACCTCGGTGCTGTCTATCAGTCCGAAGATGAAAGCGCTCTCGACGAACTGGCCAGAATTGGTATCGAATTTGGTGCTCTGGCATCGAAAGGACAGATCAAGCCGATGGTTGAGGAAACCGTTAGTTTGGAAGAAATTCCGGATGCATTGATTCGTCTCTCGATGCGTCACGTACGCGGCAAAATTGTTGCCAACGTTCCGCAAACAGCAAGAGAAACCACCAAGTAAAAGAAAGTTGCTGCTCGGATGGAAGCGAAAGCCTTCTGTTCGAAACGGTCAAAGTCCGAAAGCCTCGGCTCTCAGCCGGGGCTTTCTGCTTGATGACTAAAAGTTAACAAACCGTCGCCAGGCTGTTGTCCCGAAAGTCCAGCCAGCTGACCTTTTCCTGATCAGTGCGTCCGGCATCCCAGTGAGGGCCTCATTCCTTAATTGCCTTCCCTTGGCAATGGAATGCAACATAGAGGACAATGCGGCTTTCGGAAGCATTTCGCGTGGACGCCTGGAGGAAACTAAGGTGCCTGATAGATTTGACGGCGAATATACTGAGCAGCACTCCACTGACATTGAGTCTTTGGAAATGGCTTTTCGCTTCGCGACCACGGCTTTGCCGCCTGAAAAGAAAACCGGTCTTGCTTACACGATAAGCATGTGGTCCAGACCATTTGTTCTGGCTCACCGCATTCCTGTGTTCAAACGTGTGTGGTTGTATGTCGCCATGATGGCTGTTTACGCCTTTGCGGTCGACTGGATTGCCGACCGTGTTATCACTACGCACCTCTTCAAAGAATTCGGCTCCGTCTCTTCAATGGGTATCATTCTCGGTTTGCTACTGGTTTTTCGAACCAACTCAGCCTATGAAAGATGGTGGGAAGGTCGAAAACTCTGGGGACAGCTGGTCAACGACTCTCGCAACATCTGCTTGAAGATTCGCGCGCTTGATACTATTCGTCCCTCAGAGAAGGTTCGTTTCGGCGAACTGATCATCTCTTTTTCCTATGCGCTGAAACACCATCTTCGCGATACCATTCCCAGCCGCCCATTGCCTGGTGTAGGTCCGCTCAGTGATTCTGAAGTACGAAATATCCCATTGCATGTTGCCGCCAAAATTTACGACCTGCTTTTGCAATGGCGTCGAGACGGGCACGTAGACACGATTATGTCCATGCAACTGGACGGACATGCGCTTCAATTGATGAACATACAGGGCTCCTGCGAGCGCATCAAGAACAGCCCAATTGCCATTTCATATCGCGCTTTCATGCGTCAAGGTATCGCGCTCAATTTGCTGGCTATGCCTTGGTATTTGTCTCAGGAATTCTCCATCTGGTGGCTTCTGCCCCTGATCATGATCAGTACTTACTTCTTGATCGGCATCGAACTGATTGCAGAAGACGTCGAAGATCCATTCGGCTACGATGGCGATGACCTACCTCTGGATAATATCTGCGCCGGCATCAAAGACACGGTCAGTCAAATTCTCAAAGTTAGAGACGATCGCAAATTCACTCGCTCGATGGAAATGCCGCGCTTCGACATACTCAAATCGGACGGACCTGTTAATCCGAAGAGCTCAGGCACCAGCATGAAAGCCATGGATCCGGTGAAGAATCCGGATTCCAAATAAGATGGAATTTGCCTATTCTTCTTCCTTCTTCTTTTCAGGATCGACTTCCTCGACGATGAGTTTCGGTGTATTGGCACCCATCTGCGCTTTGAGCGCCATCAACTCAACGTCGACATCCATTTGTTTTTCGGCGTTCTTGAACTTGTCTTCCTGAGCCATCTCAGTTAGAGCTTCTCCGCGTGCTTCCTTCATGCGAATTTTTTCTTCGATCGCGTCCATGCCTTTTCCTGATGCGTTCGACATCATGTCTTGGGCATTTGCCACTGCGTCTCCCGCTTTGGCGCGCGCCACCAGACTTTTCTGTTTGACGCGATACTCTCTGAGTTTCTCTTCTATTTCCGCATAGCGCTCTTTGAGAGCATCTTTTGCCGTCTTTGCTTCGTCCATTTGTGCTTGCAGCGCCTTGCCGTTGGCTTCCAGTTCGATTTTCTTGGAAAGACACTGTTTCGCTATCTCGTCATTGTCTTGAGACACCGCAACGGCAGCACGTTTCACCCATTGCTCAAGGTCTTGCTGGTTTTTTTCTTGTTGCTTTTGCAGCATCTTCTCGCGTGTAATCGCTTCGGTGGTCGCTTCCTTGAGCTGCTTCAGCAGATTCTCCAGCTCTGTTTCTCCCATCTGGGCAAGAATTTCAGGCGTTTCTAGCTTGGACACACCCTTGTCCAGCATCCCCTTCATTACATTCTTGAGTCGGTCAAACATCGCCTTCTCCTTTAAGTACTAGCTAGTCTATGCCCAGGAATTCCCGAATGAGACCGTGAAAGTGATGAACCCCGCCCTCGTGTTTTGGCGAGTAGCGCCCGCTGTCGTAAAAGCGCGAAGACATGCCGCGCTGGACCTTTTCAACGATGTCCTCATCTTCTCTTTCTACTTTATCAAGCGCGGCTCCGGCGCCGGTTGCGATTTTCGATTCGTCATAAACATATGTGAGAAATGAAACTTTCGATCTGTCCACCGCCAGTGGTGTCACTACATTTATAGACAGACCCCACGGATAGAAGTTGAACATCATGTTCGGAAACAGAAAATAATAATAGGCAGCTATGTTGCGACCGTGATCGGGAGAGTCTTTGGGAATGTCTTCAAATCCCTCGCCACTGGTTGAGGAAACACCTATCTGCAAACTGGCATAGTCGAAAATCTCATTCGAATAGTCCTTAACGTCGAGAGCGGCAGCAAGATCCGGATGGACATAAGGAATATGGAAACCTTCCAGATAATTGTCCACATACAGCGCCCAGTTGGCACGCACGATGTAGTCTCTCGAGCGCGACGGGCTGAACACATACTCTTCCACCGGCAAAAAATCTACGCGGTCGCTCATCGGCTGCGTTAAATCGCTAAGAGCAAATAGTGGAGAGTCGGTAGTTGGCGCAGCAAAGAGAAACTTTCGCCAGCTGGCAAAGGGGACAGATTGCAAATGATCCGAATCCGCAGGAAAGTCGGCAACTCCTTCAAAGCCGGGGGCTGTGACCATTTGTCCGTCGAGAGAAAAGCGTCTTCCATGGTAGCGGCAGCGCAGAGACTGGGCATGACATTCCCCTTCCACCAGAAGATTTCCTCTGTGCGTGCAGACATTGGAAAGGCAATGCAGTTGATCGTCGGCGTCTCGGGTCATGATAATCGGCTCGTTGAGAAAGCCTTCCATGACTGAATGGGGAACCACCTGACCTGGTGCTTTCAGCCTGTCGACGTCAGTGACAAGCTGCCAGCTGCGAGCAAAAATCATCTCCTTCATCTCCTCGAGGAGACTTGGATCTTTGTAGAACATGGACGGCAAAGTCCGCATGCTGCCTATGTTATCTTCATTGCCCGTTTTCATTTCTTCTTTTCTCCGGGCTTCTTTTCTGGAGCCAGTTTTACTTCTTGAATTTTGATCAGATTGCATCCGCCCTTGCGAGCGATCCAACCTTTGACTAAAACTCGTTTAGCGACAAAGGGCAGGAGCAATTCCTTGCAGCCTGTGTATCCTTTATGTTTCGCTGCAACAAAAAGTTCTCCGGTTTTCTCGTCGAGTATGCCCGGCGAAACACCGCCATGGATGCATGCAAGTGCACAAGCTTTGTGTTTCTCTCCGCGCCCCGGACCCATTACCTGCGATGCATAACACCAGGCATCAACGACTTCTCCAGTAATCTCCACTTTCTTGGTGGCCGGAAGCAAACGCTGCTTCTCAATCGGGATCTCGCTTTGCGGTTTGAGTTTTTCTGCAAAACCGGCGGGAGCATGTGCAATGGCAAATGCTGAGCATAACAGCAGTGCAAACAGTCTCGAGCCTTTGCTCAGCACCATATTCGGTGTCACCTCGTCGCGTCTGCCGAGGCTGTAGATTCAGGTTCCGCTATCGGCTCTACTTTCTTGGGTGGTCTAAGCACATCCCTTAGTTTCCACGACCAGTCTTGGTCACGCTTGGCCAATTTGTCCGAAAGACTGTACATAGCCAGAGCAATCTCTTGATCGTTGGCTTTGAACGCATGCGCTTTTTGATAACACTGCAATGCTTGCTGATAATCTTTCGCGTAGATCTCGAGGTCTTTGCCGAGCCTGAACCAGCCACGACCAAAAGCCGGTTCTTCCTGCAATCCGCGCTTATATTGCTCAATGGCCAGACGGCGCATGTTGACGCCATCTAGAACATCACCAAGAGCAAAGAAGTACGCACCGGGAGGATGCTTGCCGATCTTGATTGTGGCGGTTTTGACTGCCATCTCGATGTCGTCCGGTTTTGTATGCCTGAAAACTTCGAGCAGGCGTGCTTTTTCTTTAGGGTTATTAGAATCCAAAGTCGCTGTCGCACCAAGGGCAATGATCGAAGGTTCAAGAGCAATCTTCCATTTGCCTGCCCAAACAGCACAGGCAGCCAGGTTTTCGGCTAGACCTTGTTTGAAAGGTTGTTGCTCGTAAGCTTTGCTCAATGGAGCAATCGATTGTTCGAACTTGCCTGTACTGGCAAGCGCAAGACCATAGATGCGATTGGCCATCGCATAATTTGGATCCTTTGCAAGATCCGCCTGCGCAAGGACTTTTGCTTGTGGAAAGTCACCTTCCAAAAGTTTGATCTCGGCCATGGCCGAAGGCAGCCCAAGAATAGGCTTCTTCTGACTCATCGCTAGGATGTAAGCTGTTTTCGCCTCTTCCCAGCGGCCTTTCGACTGAAGAAAATTGCCGCTCCAGAAAAGCACTTCAGGATCATTGGGAAATTTCTTCTTCGCTTCACCTATAAGTCCCATGGCCGACGGGACCTGACCCATCTTGATCTGTGCTTTCACCAATTCGACAAACGTCTTCGGTTCGCTCGGTCCGAATTTGGTTGCTAATTTGAACTCTTCCAGAGCTTGTTCCGGCAGTCCAAGCTTGTCGTAGCAATTGCCGAGATAGAGGTGCGCTCTGTAATTCGTCGGCTCTCTTTGAATGATTGCATCGAGCTGCGCATAAACATCATCGCCTAATTCGTCCTTTTCGATGCGCTTTTCGATGTTATCGAGCTGAACTTTCGAGCTTGGAGAAGCGGCAGCAGAAGCGCTCAGAGTCGGCTGAATACTGATTAGAAGGGCAGTTAAGGGAACAGCCAGCGAGCATGTAATCGAACGTCTTTTTGTCACTCAATCAGATCCCGAATTTGTAGGAGAGCACAACCAGTGTTCGGAAGCCAGGTTGTTTCGATGGCGAAATGCGCACCGTAAATGTGTTGTTGTCCTTGGCTGCCGAGACGTACTTGTCAGTTGGATTGGCGGAAATCAGGTTCCAACGATACGTCTTCAATGCTGATTTATACCACTCAAGCACTTCATTTTCGTCTTCTCTAACACCGATAGTCATACCAATTCGCATGCCGGAGCGGTCTCTTGGATACTTGAGTCCGGAGAGAAAAACCGCATGTCCGGTGTAGTTTGGAACATTTGGAAGCTCGACAATGCCTGTCAGTTTGTCAGGTTTGAACTCGTCAGGAGCATGCTGAGTGGAAGTTGTCGGTCGGTTCAAGTTGGGCAGTCTATAACTGCTCATTTTGCCCTGGTTTTGCTGTGCTTGCTGCGCTTGAGCCGTTTGCATGAGCTCAGGAGCGAAATTGCTTGCGGCAGCGACAATCAGGCAGATAATTGCGCCTCCAACCAAACTCGATTTTTCAAACTTGAACATCTTGCAGAAGCCTCGCCATTGCGCCTTTTGCTTTTGTGCGCCGGCTGGCGGCAAGAACCCAGCTTCGGCGCACAAAATATAGGTTACCTCTTTTTGGGTCTTTCCTGCTTAGCAGGGGCAATCCCACGGATCAGTATTGGCATTTACGCAATTTCTGAAGCGCAGTACGCCTTGCAAGCAGTTGAAACCGGACGAACGCTGCCAGAGCATGTCTGATCTGGTCTGGTCGGGGCCGGAACCAAAACAATCCCACGGGCTCGGATAGCCTTGCTCGCCTTCGATGTTGACGAAGTTGCGATTGCCTGTGATGTTGCCGGTGCTGGCCGTCGTGCCGGTGCCGTCTGGAATGACTGCATCACCACTGATCCAGGCAGGCAAGGAGCCTTTCGCCGTGAATCGCAGCTGGCGGCTGTCATCCATCCAGATATAACGGACTTGTCCCATCGGCATCGATGCACTCTCAAGGAATGTGCTGATATCGCCATCAGATATTTCCGGCTTGATTTGCCGAAGCTTCAAGTAGAACTGATTGGAGACGATATTCGCCAAGGGCGAAGAAGGACCATACGATTGGAAGCTTCTGATCAGCTTTCCTACCGTCGGTGCTTGTCCGAAGGCAATCGGCTCACTGGCACTGATTCCGCCGAGAGGAAATACTTTCATACCGGTGCAGACATTTTCCATGCCTGTGACAATTGCCGGACCTCCGCCTGGACGCGGGTTGATGACTTGAGCTTTGTATTTCTCGATCGCCATAAGTCCGTTCAAACTGCCGCCACTGGAGCCATTGGGCAGCGTGAATCCATATGTCGTCGCCATTTGCTGCAAATTATTGAAGCAATTGGGATCGGCTTGGGGCGCCGTTGGCGTGGAGTTGTAATTGTCGCAACTGGAGATCGGAACGCTTTGCGCAGGAATGCTGTCGGCAGCTTGCTGCTTGGGCGCCGGACCATCGAGTTTGTCGACCAATTGAGAAGGAATCGGTTCGTTTGGATGATCTTGTTTGAACTTTTGAATGTCCATGATGTCATTCAAATTGGTGTCCATCGCCTTACCTTGAGGCGTAATGAATACCGGCTGGTTCATCAAGAGATCGCTGAAGATGTCGTTGGGCCCTCCGCCGTATGCTTGATCTGTCATACCGGACGCTGGTCCAACGAACCCGACAGAGCCCGAAGGTATCGGACCGTCTCCGTTGGCTACGACAATGTAGCCGCAAGGAATCGAAGCTGAATATTGGCCAGTCAGATCGACACTGCCCACGATGGCACACGATCTGGCTGCCGTGCGACCTTTCGTTTTCAACTCACCCGAGCTGCCGGCCGAATGGAAGGCGTTGGGCGGTACGCGAGTGTCCACCTGGTTGCCGCCACGCAGAGGCGACACGGAGTTGTCTTTGAAGTCTGGGACGTTGACCAAGTGCGGCTTTTCCAGAGGACGCAATGGAACACCCATGAGCGGGTGGGTTCCAGCGTTCGTGATCCCTGGAATATCAATCAGCGTATAGCCTTTGACGTAGGTGTTTGATTGCTTGTTGACAGTGTTGTCGCCCAGGAATCCAGGAGAGATAAACTGCGTGTATTCAGTCGGCAAAACCATTTGGCCGATGGTCAAGTTGGTGCCGAAATTCCTCGCCATGTAAGAAATGTCTTTTTGTCCGCTCTCCGGGGAGGCGTTGTTGCCGCCCGGGTTGAGCATCTTCATAGGGCTGATCGAAGCAATTTGACTGAAGCTGATGTCTTGCTGAACGTCATTTTTCAGTTTTTCGGCAAGCGTCACTCCGATACCATCGTTGGGATCAGAAAGACAGTTGATCAGCGTTTTTGCATTGGCGATACCGGTTGCTGAAGGGTCGCCGAAACCATAGTTATCGGAGATGGCATTGATCGAAACGAGCATCGCTTGTCCGACTGCGCGGTTGTAGGTGAGCAGGTCGAGCTCTCCGTGAACAGGGTCTTTCGCCTGCATGAAATTGTTTTTGGCAATCGTATGAATGGGTTCGTTGAGGTCGGGACTGCCACTGCCGAAAATACGCAGGAATGGTCGCCTCATACTTTGTTTGGCGACGTTCAAGTTCCCCGCGTCAACAGCGTGTTGCAGCTCTCTGCCGCCACCAAGCATTTTGACAAGGAAGAAGAAGCCCAGCCCAATCACAATGATAAACAGCAATAACGCTGCAACCAATGCGAGAGTCGCTCCCCTACTGCGTTTTCTGGTCATTTGTACTAATCCCCGATCTGATTTTTATAGATTGCCAGCAGGCATTTGCCGTCGAGATTTGTCTTAAATTCGTTACTAACGATTCAAGCCGTAATCGGCTCGGGCAGTGAAATTCGATGGATATCAAAAGATATCAAACCACGTGAATAGAGCAACGCTTGTTTCAAACCGCAATCAATTGCGGAAAGTAAACTAGAAACATCCCTAAGATTAAGGATGTCTCATTATGCGCTTTTAATATATGGAAGTCAAGCCTGGTGCCCGATGCAGTGGGGAAAACACGATGCTTGCTTGTTTCGTCTGAGCCTGTTTGGGCTCTGGAGTTGGTTATATGTGGTGGATATGGAATCGTTTTTGCTGCAGATCCTCTTGATTGCTGAACTCGCAGCAAACATTAGGCGGACGTGAGGCACTTGTATTAGTATTGGCTTATCAAAACAATTATATTTTGCTAATGCGTCACCGCAAACCCGCCGGTATGGGTACATACCAAAAAGAGGCGTTATTTTAATAACGAAATCTGCCCCTAACGCCCCATTTGACCGAACGGAGTAGCGCGATGAAATACCGTGCAAAAGGACGGAAGTCCAGCGGACATGAGTTTGCAGAATTCGCCCCGGCGCTATTCATTCTGCTTGTCTGCATTGTTCCGCCCATGCTCGACCTCCTCTACCTGGGGATAGCCTACGCATCCGGTTGGTACCTCAACCATTTGGAAACTCGCGAAGCCGCTTGTGCGCCGCCTAGCAGAGTCAGTGACGCATTAGCCAGAGCGCGAATTGCCTGGGAAGCCAGCACCTTGGCGAAATTCACCAAAGGTCGCGAAGTATCGGCAGTTCCTAATCCGAAAGATGTGAATCCCACCGATAATTTCTCTCCGGACACCATTCAGATCACTACGCAAGTACAAGTTGCACCGTTTCTACAAATTCCTTTCATGGGCAGTATTCCGGGAATCGGAGCGCCTATCATATTTAGCTTCACGTCGGAAAGGACGCAAGAAGAGCGCGGTATTAACTAGCATTCAGTGACTACAAAGGCACCCTTGGAGGGGGACGCAGTTATGAAAACAACAGCCAGACGGAAAAGAGGAACAAGTATTGTCGAGACAGCGGCAGGACTTTTCATCATCATCCCCATAGTTCTATTCTTGTTCGACGTGGCTGCTTGTGTTCTTGCACAAACTGCAAATGATTCGATGTGCAAGAGCGCCGCCAGAGCCGCCGCCGAAACTGATGACCAAGGCAAAGCGCAGGCTGCTGCCCAATCGGCCATCGACAATTTTCCTGCCGCGGGCTACATCAAGTCCAAACGCTTGGCCCGACCGGTTGCTTACAATCCAGCCAACTCGGTCACTGTTGTAACCGAGATTGTCTGCCAATTCCCTGTTCCGATCCCCTTCGGCGGTCCGGACAGAATGAATTTCGTGACTGACATGACCGAACCGGTTGTCGGTAGGCTCTAAGAACAGTTTTCAAAACGCTTTCAATCGAGCACAGCGGCTTTGTATGTTACTGGCCCTCTGCTGCCGCAGTCGTGGTCGTTCGTTTTGGTATTCCATATAAAGGAATGAGAACGGTCGGTACCTTGTTTATGGAGGTATCGACGATCTGCTCTATTCTTACGTCCTTGTCTTGAGCGAGAATCGTCTGCATAAGCTTGTCTTTGGATATTTTGCTGGAGTCATAGACGACCACTCCGCCATACGGCTTTCTGAGCATCACTGCGACTTTTACCGCTCCAGGCAGAATTTTCACCTGGCGCTGGATCTTCATAAGGCACACAGCACAGCTCTTGCCTACGACCCTGAAATCCAGGCGATGTAAGGAGTTGGCATTATAGGAAGCGGGCTTTGCCGCGTCGCTCGTCTGTATCATTGACGGTTTGCCGGCTTTGGTAGCTTGTGCTGCGGCGGTTTCCGCATGGGTGGGTGCGCTTGCAATGAGACTGACCAGAGTGACAAAAATTGCACTTGCCGCAATGCTCGATCTGCCTGATGACACGTGAAGACCTCCTCGAAGAACCGCACTAACGTCCTACCCGTGATTTTCCAGTTTATCTCATCGGTTCAACCTATGTAGTTACTGTCGCTCGCCATACTTCGCTTTTACCTGGTGAACAGCACTGCATGTAGTGGCGAAACCAGGCGCTGAATCAGCGATTCGCCTCCTTTATTTTCGTTAAGAAAGCAGAACTGGAAGCCTCTAGCGTATATCCTCTGTGCATATCGGCTCGCAAAGAGGTGTTGCCCATGGGCAGTAGCGCTCCAGCATGTGATTTGGCCTTTGTCGGTCGCAAGGTTTGACAGAAGACGGTTTCAAGGAAGCAGCCATTCTCGTCAAAGACGGAGTGATCCAAGAGATCGTCGCTGTCTCCTCAGTGCCTGCCGGTGTTCCTGTTGAGGATGCTGGCGAGTTAGTCGTCATCCCAGGCTTGGTCGATTGCCACGTGCATGTCAATGAACCTGGTCGAACCGAGTGGGAAGGTTTCGTCACTGCAACCAAAGCTGCTGCTGCAGGCGGTGTTACGACTATTGTCGACATGCCGCTCAACTGTATTCCGGTCACGACCACGCTCGACGCTCTAAAAGAAAAGTTGGCGGCAATAGAAGGACTGCTGAATGTCGACTGTGCTTTCTGGGGCGGTGTCGTTCCCGGCAATCACTCGGAGCTGGAGAAAATGGTGGCTCATGGAGTGGTCGGATTCAAATGTTTCTTGATTCACTCAGGCATCGATGACTTTCCCAACGCCACTGAATTTGATTTGCGCAAAGCGATGCCAGTTTTGGCGCGCCTGGGAGTTCCACTGCTTGTCCATGCTGAAATTGACTGCGCGAAAGACGACGATCCCAGTCACGATCATCCGTCCGAGTGGTTGGAGTCAGAGCCCAGATCCTATGCGGCTTTCCTGGAATCAAGACCGCGCCGTTGGGAGAACGAAGCCGTCAAGCTCGTTTCTCTCCTGTGTGAAGAGTTCAAGTGCCGCACTCATATTGTGCACTTGTCCTCGTCGGACGCCTTGTCCATTGTGAAAGAAGCAAAGGCAAAGAAATTGCCTTTCACTGCCGAAACATGCCCTCACTATCTGACCTTCGCGTCTGAAGAAATCCCGGATGGCGACACGCGCTTCAAATGCGCACCGCCGATTAGAGAAAGAGAGAATTCAGAAAAACTCTGGCAGGCTCTCAAAGACGGCACCATAGATTTTGTCGTTTCCGATCACTCACCGTGCACGCCGGAACTGAAGCTCATGAAAGAAGGAGACTTTAATAAGGCGTGGGGTGGCATCGCTTCGCTGCAATTCGGGCTGCCTGCCGTTTGGACTTTTGCAAAACAAAAGGGTCACAAGCTGGAAGAAGTTGTTGCCTGGATGTCGGAGAAAACTGCGAAATTTGCCGGGCTATATGGCACTAAAGGCAAGATTGCACCAGGCTTTGATGCAGACATCGTTATGCTCGATCCGGAAGACACTTTCGTAGTTGAAAAGAAAAACGTTCACCACAAACATAAAGAAACGCCGCATGAAGGGCGCAAATTCAATGGCGTTGTGAAGCGCACTTTTGTTCGCGGAACCAAAGTCTACGACCAGGGCAATTTCACCAAAGAAGGTCACGGTAAGAAGATCTTGAGCGGCCGTCTCGATAGGCAGGAAGCTGTTGCCGGCAATTCAAGGTGATAGACATGACGGTGGACGCCAATTTCAAATTGAAAACCTTGAATACAAAATCGGCAAAAGACGCAGCCGAGGATTTGGAAAGGTGCTGCGGCTCTCATGCCTGGGTAGAAAAGATGCTAACCCGGCGACCATTCCATTCGGTCGATGAATTATTTTCCGCAGCCGATGACATTTGGTTTAAACTTGCAGCCGAAGATTGGCTGGAAGCTTTCGCACATCACCCGAGAATCGGCGGAGATGTAGAAGCGCTGAGAGCTAAATTTGCATCCACTGCCAGTTGGGCGGAAAACGAGCAAAGAGGTGTTTCTCAGGCGACCGAAGATGTTTTGCATCAGCTCGCTAAGCTGAATGACGACTACTTCGAGAAATATGGATACATCTTTATTGTTTGCGCCACTGGAAAGTCTGCTGAAGAAATGCTCGAAATCTTGAAAGGCCGATTGCCCAATGACAAAGAGAAAGAGCTGAAAGTGGCGGCAGGCGAACAGGCGAAGATCACAAAAATTAGATTGGAAAAACTGATTACATGAGCAAAATTACCTCACACGTCCTTGATGCATCGCGCGGTAAACCGGCAGAGGGAGTGCCCATCTCTCTTGAGCGAAACAATGATGGCAAGTGGGTTGAGCTTTCGAAGGCTTCGACAAATTCCGACGGACGAGCGCCCGACCTCTGGTCCGATGGAATGAAATTAGAGGCAGGCATCTACAGACTAACTTTCGATACTCAAAAATATTTCCAGTCCATCGGTGTGAAGGGCTTCTACCCGCACGTTCCAATTGTTTTCGAAATACACGATGCAGCACAGCACTATCATGTGCCGCTCTTGATCAGTCCATTCAGTTATTCGACATACAGAGGCAGTTAGGCAAGGCAAAAGGAGATAAGGACATGAAAACTTCCCTAAACTCTGGGAACATCGGCGAAGTCTTCAGCAAACTGGCAATCGCAAACAGAGAATTCAATGCTCAGCATCCCGGCGATTCCGGAGCCAGGCAGGCGGTTCACACCGTATATGGTGGCGCTCATTTGTTTAAATCAGACTCCGCCAAAAAGCTGGGAGTCCTTGCACTGCGCTCTCTAGACGAGTATGCACCTAACTTTGTTGTCTTTGCGAAGGCTCTTCAGTTGGAAGGATGGGAACAACTTCCTGAGAATGAAGAAAAGATTTTGAAGCTCGAGCCTGTGCTTACAGAGAACCCTGAGGGCGTTCGCAAAGAACGCCATCCTGCCTGGCTAGCTCACACTGTTTATAGACGTGTGCGAGAAAAACTCGAACGCGAAGCAGTCGAAGATTTTCGCATCGATTTCGAAGATGGTTATGGCAATAGGCCGGACACCGAAGAAGACATGCACACCGAGCTTGCCGCGCTGGAAGTGGCAAAAGGTATGAAGGAGGGCACTCTTTCGCCTTTCATCGGAATCCGCATCAAACCCTTTACAGAAGAATTGCGCGATAGAAGTGCGCGCACTCTGGATATTTTTCTTACGACTTTGCTGGCGGAAACGGGCAATAAATTGCCCGACAATTTCGTCGTCACTGTGCCCAAGGTGACGATTACCGAGCAGGTGACGGCCGCAATGGATTTGCTTGCCTTGATTGAAAAGAAAGTCGGACTTCCTCACAACACGATCAAAATTGAGTTGATGGTTGAAACACCTCAATCCATCATTAATTCGAAAGGTCAGTGCGCATTGCCGGAATTCGTCAGAGCCGGAGAAGGGCGTTGTATCGGCTGCCACTTCGGCGTGTACGATTACACGGCTTCGTCCAACATCACTGCTGCATATCAGTCGATGGACCACCCATCATGCGATTTCGCCCGCGAAATGATGCGAGTTTCGCTCGCCGGCACGGGCTTGTGGCTCTCTGATGGTGCGACGAATGTAATGCCTGTTGGACCCAATCGCCCGGATGAAAACGGAGATCTGAGCGAAGCTCACCGGCGCGAGAATATGGAAACTGTCCATCGCGCATGGAAACTCGGTTTTGACCATGTCAGACACTCACTCAAACATGCCTATTATCAAGGTTGGGATCTGCACCCAGCTCAATTGCCTGTTCGTTATGCTGCTTGTTATTCATTCTTCTTGGAAGGTTTGGAACCAGCCAGCTTGCGCCTGAGAAGTTTCATTGAAAAGGCTGCCCAAGCGACTCTTGTCGGTGATGTTTTCGATGATGCAGCGACCGGACAAGGCTTGCTCAATTACTTTTTGCGTGCCATCAACTGTGGTGCCGTTTCAAAAGAAGAAGTGAAAGCGACCGGGCTCACTCTGGAAGAAATTTCCACTCGCTCTTTCCTCAAGATTTTGGAAGGCCGAAGAGAGAAAGTACTCGCCAAGTAGTGACTGTGTTTAGCCGGGAAAGATTTTTTCGGATTTCGGGCCATTTAAAGTCATAAGAGAATACGGTGGTGGTACAAAGTACTAGGTTTGTCGCCGTTTGGTATTGACATTGAACAAGTCATCTTGGACGCCTCTCAAGGTAGCGTCCGTGGTCAATCCTACTGAAGTGGACCTGGACAGGGTTCTGAGTCTGGCTCGGCAGAACTTGGGAAGACCTGTGGAGTTGCCATTCGGAACAGGCAAGGGCTATTTACTTACCGCCATTACACCTCCTGACCCGTCCGGTATGAACCGGGTCAGCTATGTAGAGTGGACCCTTATAGACGTCGAGAATTCTCATTTGCCACCCCTCTGGTCGCACAGAACCACGGACCTGGCGGTTCTGCTCGGCATGATCCACCTGGAAATCTCAAAATCGTCATCGGCTGGCATTCCGGCACACCCCGCCGTAGGCGCCACAATGATGACCACCCAGGAAATGCCTCCCGGCGGTTTCATGCAGCAAGTTTCCTCGAGCGCCGGTCTGCCGATACAGTCCCTGCAACCGATGCAGCCTATGCAAGCGCAGCAGATGCCCCTTAATGGTGGTGGAATGCCTGATACAGGCAATGCTGCCAGCGGCACCTATGCGACTTTCGGAGTTAATCTATCGGGCGAACTGGAAGACATCGATTTGTTCGGAGTATTGCAATCCGTTTCTATTTGCAAAATGACCGGACGCCTGGAAATTGTAGAGGGCATGCGGCAAATTGAGCTCTTCTTCGAAGAAGGCACGCCTGTCCACGCCACCAAAGAAGATGCTTTATTGGTGGAAGGCGCCAGCGCTCACAAAGGCTATGACGTATTGCTGGAGTCTCTTCTTTGGAAGAGAGGCAAATTTGCTTTTGCTTCCAAGATCCTCGCCAAAGAAAAGACTGTCACCAAGCGGATGGACGCACTTCTGGTTGAAGCTGCCGCCCTTCGAGATCAAAGACAAGAATTGGAAAAGCGCGGATTCGATGATGATGCGCCGATTTATAAAGTCAATCCGAGCATGAGCGAGCAAGAGTTTGAAACGCTTGTTCGCGCCGGCGGCGTACCAGCCGATTTGAATATTCAAAAGACAATCTACAGCCAGATGAAGCCGGGCGAGAGCATGCACGATTTCCTCGTGCGCATGCCTATGCCTATGGGAATGTGGCTGCCGGCTGTTTTCAACATGACCATGCAAAATGTCATTGCTCCAAAAGGCAAGACCGGTCAGCCCGTTTTTCAAAGCACCGGAGCAATTGATTTCTCGATTATCGACAACGCTTTTTTGGAAATTCTGCGCCCTGAGACAGACATGCTCAGCTATCCGCTTTTCCTCATGTTCGTGCAACGTGAGCATAAACGTAGCGCTCGCACTCGCACCGGTTACTCGGTTGTGATTTTCGATGTGAAGCAAAACGGTCTTTTGCCGGCAGGAAAACATCTGAGACGCGTGGTGAAAGCATTCAATCTTGTCAAAGGAGAATTGGATCTGGTCGGACATTTCCAGACTCTCGAATTCGGATTCGTTCTTCCCTTCAGCAATGGGGAAAAGGCGCTTGGATTGTGCCGCAACCTCGTTAAGACATTAGCTGATTTGCCGCCGGAGGAAGAAGAAGGCGAGCCGACAGCCGAGCCTAAAGAACCGGAAGCTCCGCTAAAACTTTCCTTTGGTGTTGTTTCTGTTCCTGAAGATTCGACAGACCTGACCAAAGCCATTCTGCTTGCTCAATCAAATCGTTTGAATAAAGCTCAAGGACGTTACTTCGAAGCCTAGAGTGGTGAGATTTTAGAAGCGGCGTTGCGTGCCAGAGCTTCTTTGATTGATTGAACATATGGCGGTCGCAGCACGCCCTGCTCAGTGATGATGCCTTTGATCAATTCGTTTGGAGTGACGTCAAATGCCGGGTTAAGCGCCTCTGCACCTTTGACGGTGACAGAATGTCCTTCGATATTTCTGACTTCGTCTTTGTTGCGAAACTCAATCGGAATTTCTGCGCCGGTTTCGATATCGGGATCGAATGTAGAAAGCGGAGCGGCAATGTAGAAAGGAATGCCGTGATGATGCGCTAAAACAGCCAGCGAATAAGTTCCAATCTTATTAGCAGAGTCACCATTGGCTGCGATTCGATCGGCGCCCGTAATGACCATATCCACTTCGCCTTTGTTCATCAAATAGCCGGACATGTTGTCGCAGATCAATGTTGCTGGAATGCCGTCTTGCGTCAGTTCCCACATGGTCAGTTTTGAGCCCTGATTGCGTGGTCTGGTTTCGTCGACAAAAACGCTGGGATTCAAACCGTTCAAGTGCGCCGAGCGAATTACACCCAGTGCTGTTCCCCAGCCACAAGTTGCGAGCGAACCGGCATTGCAGTGTGTGATTATGCGGGCTGCATCAGGAACGACTTTGTGTCCGAATTCGCTGAGCTTTTTGTTTCTTTCCAGATGATCCTCAAGCATGTCTTCTGCAAAACGAAACACCTTGTCTGCAAAAGTCTTACTGTCTAGCCCTTCGTTTAGCAAACTTTGTGCCAATGAATGTACTTCGCCAGTCGCCCATTTCAAATTGACTGCAGTCGGGCGAGTTGCATCGAGCTTTTCTTTTACGTCATTCAAGTCGGCAAGTGTTGGAAGCGCGTTTCGATGAAGAGCTAAGTCTCTCAGGTGCGCAGCCATTGAAAGTGCAGCCGCTACTCCAATAGACGGAGCACCTCTAACAACCATCTCGACAATTGCAAAGCACATCTGCTCCAAATCTGTTGCGTCGAAGTATTCGATTACATCAGGCAATTTGCGCTGGTCGATAAGGATGATTATTCCATCTTTGGTGTGAACCGGCATGGTTCCTTCGTTCAATTTGATCGCTTCCATCTGTGCAAACCTAAAAGTGTTTCTTCTGAACGCTATAAATTGCCGCAGGCTGTGATTATCTCATGTGCTCGAAAGACAAAGACCGGACTTTCGCCCGGTCTTCAATTCTTTTCTGCGCTAAGCGCAACTGCTGAAAATCACTCAGTTCTTCGGTCCGCGAGACTTGAGAAATTCCGGTATGTCAAGGATGTCGCTGCCAATCGGCTTTTGTTGCGGTCTCGACTCTTGCTGATAGTGCTGTTGAGCGCGAGGCTGCGGTGCGGACATTGCCGGTTGGCGAGGCGGTTGATTTTGCTGAACCATGTCAAAGCCGGTGGCAATGACGGTAATCAGCACTTCGCCATGCAGTCTGTCATCGAGAACAGCTCCGAAGATGATATTGGCATCATCGGATACTGCAGAGTAGATGACGTTGGCTGCTTCTTGAACTTCGTGCAAGGTGAGGTCTGGTCCGCCGGTGACGGAGAAGATTACTCCCGATGCACCGTCTATGGTGCACTCGAGCAATGGGCTGTTGATAGCATTGCGTGCTGCTTCGACAGCTCTGCCTTCGCCGGTGGCGCGGCCTACGCCCATCAGAGCACTGCCTGCAGTCGCCATAATTGCTTTGACGTCTGCAAAGTCGACGTTGATCAAGCCCGGGACTGTGATGATATCGGAGATACCTTGCACACCTTGCATGAGCACTTTGTCTGCTTCGACGAATGCTTCTTGCATGGAGGCGCGGTGATCGACAACTTCAAGCAGTCTTTGGTTGGGGATAACGATCAGCGTATCGACGCGCGATTTGATTTCTTGAATGCCATTTTCGGCTTGATTCATGCGGCGTTTGCCTTCGAAAAGGAAAGGTCTTGAGACCACACCGACAGTAAGAGCGCCGATTTCTCTTGCTACTTCAGCAACGATAGGTGCTGCACCGGTGCCGGTGCCACCACCCATACCTGCTGCGATGAATACCATGTCTGCGCCTTGAAGTGCTGCAGCGATGTCCTCGCGGCTTTCTTCTGCGCCTTTGGTGCCGATCGTCGGATTGCCGCCGGCTCCAAGTCCTCTAGTCAGTTTTGCACCGATTTGCAAGCGATTCTTCGCTGCTGACAAATCGAGCGCCTGGGCATCTGTGTTGCAAGCCCAGAATTCAACCCCGTTGAGACCCGCTTGGATCATGCGGTTGACAGCGTTGGAGCCGGCTCCGCCGACACCTACAACCTTGATGTTGGCTTTGATTTCCAACTTTGCCTTATCGTCTTTTTTCTCGTTACGCTCAAGCACGACGCGTAGCCCTCATGGAATATATACAGTTGAAATACCTTGGTAGAATCTGGACTAGAAGCAGGACAGGTTGTGCCGTTCACAAAGGAACTGCGCTCCAGAGGCCCAGTCGATAGGCTTTCGACTAGGCTATCGTAAGGCGTATTCTGGCTATTTGCAATAATGTGCAGCGCTTATGTAGTTAACCTTATCAAAGGCAATAGCCGCACCCAGTAGTCAGTAAAACGGTTGCCAGTACCTAGCCTGTGGACGCGCTTTACTCCCCCAAAACTCGTATTTTGGCGGTTCTTATATTTTGATAAAAGAGATACAAAATAGAAAATAACTACTTAGCTTTAGCTTCTGCAGTCTTTATCTTTTGCAATGTGTCTTTGCACGCCTTGTTGTCGGGTGCCAGGTCGCATGCGGTTTGAGCGGACTTTACCGCTTCTGCAAAGCGATGGTCGGAAGCCAGCACGCCGGCTAGCATTCTGTGAGCTTCAGAATTTTTCTTATCCAGCTCAACACATCGTTGCAAATAAGTCGCTGCATCTTTCGCATTGCCTGACATCGCATAGGCACTGCCAAGGTAAAAGTTTGCATCGGGATCGTTGGGAGTTATGGCTACAGCCTTCTTCTCTTCTTCAATCTGTGCATCGATGTCACCGCGCGTTCCAAGCGCCGCCCCGAGATCTCTGTGTGCCGCAGCATGATCGGCTTTCAGCTTGATTGCTTGCTTGAAGGAGGCAATCGCTTCTTCCGGCTTGTCGGTGCGCAGCAGAAGCTGCCCCAGCCTGTGATGTACATCGGCATTGTTGGGATCTAGTTTGGCAGCGTCTCTCATTGCCTGAGCTGCTTCCAACATGTTGCCTTCGCGCATCAGCACCCGGGCCAGACCAAAGTGGGCTTCTGACTCATTGGGCTCTAGCTTGATGGCTTCTTTGAATTGCTCTTCGGCTTTCTTCAACTGACCTTGCATCAGGTAGGCTCTGCCCAGCTTGACGCGATTCTTTTGATTCTTTGGATTTTGCTCGATGGCTGCTTCGTAGCGAAATACGGCGTTCTTGATGTCTTCTTCGTCTTGATCGACAGCCTGAGCTGCTTGCGGAAGGGCGCCGTTAAAGGCGAACGCCGAAAGTGCCAGCATGGTAAGCAATTGACGGTATCTCATTTGGTTCTACTACCTCACAGTCAGCTTTTGTCTTTGTTTGGCTGCCTTCCCATTCAGGAGCCTTTCCAGTGCGGCTCTTGTTTCAGGAGCCTTGGGATTGATTTGAATTGCCTGACGGAAAGCTTCCAGAGCCTCCGTTTCTTTGCCTTCTTTTTCCAGGGCTTCACCAAGCGTCAGATACGCCCAGTGGTTGGAAGGTAAACACTTTATTGCCAGTTTCTCAAGTGCCACAGCGGATCTTATATTGTTTGCGTCGTTTTTTTGCAAAAGACACCTGCCCAGCTCGAGATAGGTAAGCGACAGTTTCGCGTCATCCGGCTTGGGTTTGAGCAATAAGATCTGGGCAAATTTCTCCTTTGCTTCGTCGATCTCGCCTTTCTCTCTCAGTGCGGCGCCTAGATTGAAAAGCGCTTCAACCGAACTCGGCTCCTTTTGCTGGACGACACGCAATTGTTCGATTGCCTGGTCGAGCAGACCGATTTTCTGCATGCAGATGCCGAGATTGCCGCGTGAGACCAGATCGCCAGGTTGCGCGTCCACTACTTGCTTTAGCTGACCACCCGCTTCGTCGAAGCTGCCGCGCTTCATGAAGATGGCGGCCATTTCCTTTCGGGCATCAATCAAACCGGGGTCGTGGTTGAGCGCTTCGAGAAACTCGGACACGGCTTTGTCTTCATTGCCCAACCGTGCCAGTGTGCGCGCATACTCGAAGTGGTTGGCTCCTGATTCCGGGTTTTTCTCCACCGCTTGCCGGAAGACTTCGCATGCCGGCTGGAACTGACCGGAAAGAAACAGTTTTCGTCCGCTATCTAACAGCTTTTCAGAGGGATCTTCTTTGGCTTTGACGCCGAAAAACTGCGGTTTGCCAAGAGCCGGCTCGATGATCGGCGAAAAACACGAAAATCCTGCGAATGTCGATAGTATTAACGGTAACGACAATCTGTATATAAAATGTTTGCGCTTTGAATTGCTGTTGGATTTCATTTGGATATATTTGGCTCTTCCGTTGGCTTGAAGCATTGATAACAGCAGTGATTCAGCTTAAGTCTTATGAAGTCGCCATTATATGAGGGCACCTGCCGCCAAAACCTGTTTCACCCGCATCTAATCAGTTTGAAATGTATAAATCGCTATAACCTTGTTCCAGCTAGTAAACTTGGATTTGTGCTCATTAATGAATCTGCTTTACAGCCTCCTTGAGTATCGCGAATCGATGTTAGAAGCCCGCGCGAATATCTAACAGAATTATCAAAACGGCGTCCCCTTCCGGTATCCAACCAAAGCTCTCCATGGACTTTTCCATTTACGTACATCGTCTTTTCGGCAGTGAATCAGCCATTCTTTGGAAAGTGGCGATGCCGCCGATCCTCTATGGCTTGCACGGCTGGATCGCTACTAGAATGGCTGTGGCTGCTCTTTTCCACCCCTATCAAACTTGGTATTGGCCGGGCACGAAGATAGCCATGCCCTTGACGCCTGGCATTTTTCCAAAGCGCAAAAACAAGCTGGCCGAGTCTGTCGCCAAAACTGTCACGGAGACGCTGCTTACGCCGGACGATATTTCAGTAAAGGTGGAGAGCCTCGTCACACAGGAAAATCTCTATCTAGCATCCGATGCGTTTGTCGATGCCGTTTTGAAAGAGTTTCGCGACACGACCAAGCTTCACCGTTTGGCGTCGGAAATGGCAGAACTCAGTCCCGCCATGCTTCAACACCTGGTCGATTCGTCTATCGAAGGGTTGGAAAAAGGCCGCGATCGCAACGTGCAAGTAATCGTCGAGAAGATTTTCGACCATATGATACTGCCCATGCGGATTTCGCTTGAGCAAGCCACAGAAATTTCTTCGCGCATTATGGAAGCCTTCATTACACCCGAGAAAGTGCGCACTCATCTCATTACTTTGCTTTCGCCGCAGAACATCAACGCTTTAGATGAGTCGATTCAAGCTCATGCTGGTGGTCCATACAAATTGCTCGCACGCATCATAGGTGTGAAGCGGGTTTGCTACGAATGGCGCAACTTTATGGAGAAAGAGCCGGAAGAAAGTACTCGCGTCATCGGCGATTTGATCAAGCGCTTCGGCATTCGTGATCAGATGGCAATTCAGATAGCGAATTTCGATCTCCGGTCGATGCCTTTGCAAAACATCGCTAAGCTCAAAGCCAATGTCGTGAGCTTCGTGGAGAATTTTCTCCTTCACAATCGAGACTCGATCATGGAGGCTGTCAAGGTGGGCGAAGGCGCTGCCATGAGCACAGTGCGCTCGGCCATTATTCGTTTCAATCCCGAGTCGATTCCCGAAAAGTGGCTGGATCGGACAAAACACAACGTTTCCACATTCGCCTATTCTTATCTGCACAGCGAATTGCGCGTACTTTTGGGCAAGTTGATCCCGCAGTTGGGCATAAAAGACTTGATAACGACGAAGATCTCAATGTTCTCATCCGAGAAAATGGAGGAGCTGGTCAAGAGCATTTGCGCGAAAGAACTGCAAGCGCTCGAGTACTTTGGCGGGGCAATCGGTGTGGTTTTAGGATTCGTGCAAATCTTCATCAATGCAATAGCTCCATAATCAGATTAGGGTAATCGGCTGGACGGTGCCACCATATATGATGCGAGGCAATGGGCGCAGATATGCAAGAGCTTTAGAGGCGAAAGCCGGCTCAAACTTGCGCACGCCCGTCCGTCCTGGTTACTTTCAGATCAAGATTCCTTCCAATTTCCGTGACATGCTGGTCGGTCAATGGCTCACCGGCATCGGAAAATATTATGTTCTGCAGACCTTGGGCACTGGCGGTATGAGTGTTGTCTATTCTGCAAAACACCTGGAGAGCAAAAAAATATACGCAGTAAAAACTCTGCGCATGCAAGCGGCAAGTGATGAATTGACGGTTAAACGCTTTCAGCGAGAAGCGGAAACACTCACTTATCTCAATCATCCAAATATCGTTCGAATTCATGATTACGGTAAAACCAGCAAGAAGCAGCCGTTTTTCATCATGGACTTTCTGACGGGCGACAGTTTGAATGATGTTCTCAAGAAAGAAAAACTGATTAGCTATGAGCGCGTTCAGACAATTTTCATGCAGGTCTTAGCGGCAGTTGCTCATGCACATAAGCAAGGTCTTGTGCACAGGGATTTGAAACCCGGCAATATTATGCTGCTCAAGACCAGCCAGCAGAGCGACTTTGTGAAAGTGGTCGATTTCGGGATTGCCAAGTTCGAAGAAGAAGCTCAGAAGCTGACACGTATGGGTGAAGTCTGGGGCAGCCCGATTTATATGAGCCCTGAGCAATGCATGGGCGGTCAGCTCGATCAGCGTGCCGACATTTATTCCTTGGGAATCGTCATGTATGAAGCGCTTACCGGAGAAGTGCCATTCTTTGGAAAGAACTATGTCGAGACGATGTCTAAGCAAATCGGTGAGCCGGCTCGCCCGCCGTCTCAGATGAATCCCAATGTGAAAATTCCGGAGAAGTTGGAACGTCTGATCATGCGCGCTCTTGAGAAAGAGCCGAACAAGCGTTATCAACGCGTGGAAGAAATGCTCGATGACTTGCATAAGTCAGTCGAGACGCCCAAGAAAAAGCCGCCTGCGCCGCCTGCGCCTAAGCCCGAAGCGCCCGTGGTGAAGCCGTCTGCAAAGCCGCGTCCATCCAAGAAGGATCTAGCCACCACTTTGCCTGATATTCAGGATGCCTCTGCGCCTCAACCCGCCCTCACATCGGGCGAGTGGCAGAGTTTCGATCCGAGAGACCAGGCCAATTTGAATCTCAGAAATCCACAGATGCGCCGCTCTCAAGACAACATGCAAGCAGCTTCGCGACAAGATTCTGTTGAAGTAAGTCGTGAGTACACACGCGATTCGATGCGCACTTCTCATACTCGGGCTCGGGCCTACGGTACAGGAGACCCGCGCCAGAGCGGCTCTCGCTATTCCAGAATACGCTATGAAGAAAAGCCCACTTTTACAGGACTCGTAGTCAAAGCGCTCCTAATTGCGCTCTTTCTGGGACTTTCTCTTGGTGTGGTGACAATGGGCGTTTTCTTCTACACCGCCGTAAAAGGTCCGCATTCTAATTTGCCTGTAATCAAAGATGACGAAGCGGCTCAAATGAAGCTTGACGATAAGCAAGGCGGCGAAAAAGGCGCCCCAGGCTCAAAGAACCAATAAACACAAGCAAACTTCATCAAGTTTGTCTTACCAATCGGTTTGTCAATCCTTGTCTTGCGGCGAAACCAGCAGCCTGTCACGCTTTTATCAAACTTTACCGGAGAGCCTGCACGCATGGCAGCTCAATTTGATTCCGGCTATCATTCTTATCTGATGGATCGAACGGATAGAGAAGAGAACGCGCGCGGTAGTGGCGCGCCATTTAAGTACTGAGGAAACATGGCTACCCAAGGAAAACTCTTTAAAAAAGGCAGCGCCGCGAAAAAAACGACGGGAAAGAGCCCAAGCAAGGCCACCGGCACCACAAGCAGTAAATTAGCCGGGAAAAGCAAGGCAGAGCCGACCAAAAGCAACGCCAAACCGGCTTCCAAAACAATTGAAAAGACTGCCGGCAATACGCGACTTGCGGTCAAGACGGTCGGTGGCAAGAAGGATACTAACGGCAAAAACGGCTCCCGTGGCAAGGCTGGTCAGCAAGAGGCAGACCAAAAGAGCACGAAAGTTAAAAACCTAACTTGCAGTATATACACGCAAGACGCTACATTCACTGTCGACGCAGTTAGTCAGTTCAGTCCTTTTGGTGGAACACGCAAAGTCGATATGAGCGACAAAATTACAGTTCGCGGTGCCAGACAGCACAATCTCAAGAATATAGGACTCGATATTCCGAAGAACAAGCTCGTCGTGGTCACCGGGGTGAGCGGCTCCGGCAAATCCTCGCTGGCTTTCGACACCATTTTTGCCGAGGGACAAAGAAGATACGTCGAGTCTCTGTCGGCATATGCGCGGCAATTCCTTGGTCAACTTGATAAACCGGATGTAGATGCTATCGAAGGTTTGTCTCCGGCAATATCGATCGATCAAAAGTCGACCAGTCACAACCCGCGTTCAACAGTGGGCACTGTCACCGAAATCTATGACTACATGCGTTTGCTCTATGCACGCACGGGCATTCCACATTGCCCGGAATGCGACAGCTTGATCAATCCGCAAACGATCGATCAAATCGTCGATCAAGTTCTCCTTCTTCCTGAAGGCACCAAGATTCAAATTCTTGCGCCTATAGTCAGTGGACGAAAAGGCGAATACCAGTCACTTTTCGACGACCTGCGCAAGGAAGGCTTTGTTCGTATCCGCATTGATGGTGAAACTCTTCAATTGGAAGACGAGATTAAGCTGGATAAAAACAAAAAGCACACGATCGAATTGGTAATCGACCGCCTTGTCGTACGCTCTACAATTCAATCAAGATTGGCTGACTCCCTGGCTCTCGCGCTCAAGTGGGGAAAATCAATCGCGCTTGTCGACATGGGCGATAAGCAACTGCTTTTCTCGGAAAAACTTGCCTGTGCAAATTGCAATGTCAGCTTCCAGGAAATTTCTCCTCGTATTTTTTCATTCAATAGCCCCTATGGAGCTTGTCCTGACTGTCACGGTTTAGGTTCAACCTTCGAGGTGAACCCGCGCCTGGTCGTGCCCGATCCGAAGAAGTCTTTGGGTGAAGGAGCCATATACCCCTGGGCGAAAACCAGTAATCCGTATTACGAGCAGATTCTCGAGTCTGTGGCGAAACACTTCAAATTCTCGATGAAGACGCCATTTGCGGAACTCAGCAAGGCGCATCAGGAAATTGTTTTGTATGGAACAGGCGAAGAGCGGATCAAGCTTCGGCATGAATCATATGATGCTCGCGAAATGTGGGAATACAAAAAGCCATTCGAGGGGATCATAAACAACCTCAAGCGCCGTCATGAAGAATCGCAATCTGACCGGGTTCGCCAGGAAATCGAAAACTACATGACGCAACTGCCTTGCAACAAATGCGATGGTGCACGTTTGCGCAAGGAAAGTTTGGCGGTGAAAGTCGGAGGACTTTCGATCGCTACTGTTTGCCGTTTGTCTGTAGCTAAGGCAATTCAGTTCTTCAGTGAATTGCCGGACAAAATGTCCGACCGCAACCGAACAATCGCCCATCAAGTTTTAATTGAAATTGGCTCCAGACTTCGTTTTCTCTCTAATGTCGGTCTCGATTACCTGACATTGGAAAGACAGGCAAACACTCTGTCAGGCGGTGAAGCGCAACGCATCAGACTGGCTACACAGATTGGCTCCGGGCTCTCCGGCGTTCTCTATGTACTGGATGAACCATCTGTAGGATTGCACCAAAGGGATAACAACCGTTTGATTACAACGCTCCAACATTTGCGTGATCTCGGCAATACACTTCTGGTCGTCGAACACGATGAAGACACGATCCGGCAGGCCGATTGGATTATCGACATTGGACCGGGTGCCGGTGTGCACGGTGGATATCTTGTAGCAGAGGGCGGCATGGACGACATCTGCAATGCTCTGGATTCCAAAACCGGTGCCTACCTTTCCGGACGCAAGCGCATCGAAGTTCCGCGCAAACGCAGGGAAGGCAACGGAAACGTGATGAAGATCGTCGGCGCCAGGCAGAACAATTTGAAAGGCGTCAACGTCGACATTCCACTGGGCAAATTTGTCGTGGTCACTGGTGTGAGCGGCTCCGGCAAGTCTACTCTCGTAAACGATTTGATCTATGAGTACATGCGTCACTACCTGCATGGCACAGTCGCCAAGCCGCCAGGCATCACAAAAATCGAAGGCTTGGATCCAATCGACAAAGTGATCGACATCGATCAGTCTCCAATCGGACGAACTCCACGTTCTAACCCGGCAACCTATACCGGTTTGTTTGATGTGATTCGCGAAGTCTTCTCCATGACCAACGAAGCAAAAGCCAGAGGCTACCTGCCCGGCCGCTTCTCCTTCAACGTCAAAGGCGGACGCTGTGAAGCCTGCGGCGGCGAAGGCATGAACGAGATTGAAATGAACTTCCTGCCTTCGGTTTTCGTCAATTGCGAAGTATGCAAAGGCGCCAGATACAACCGTGAAACGTTGGAAGTGAAATTCAAATCACGCTCCATTGCGGAAGTTTTGGAAATGACTGTCGAGGAAGCTCTGGAGTTTTTCTCCAATATTCCAAAAGCAGTCTCCAAGCTGAGCACGATGATGGATGTCGGTCTCGACTACATCAAACTTGGTCAGCCCGCCACCACTCTTTCAGGCGGTGAAGCTCAGCGCGTGAAACTCGCCGAGCAGCTCTCCAAGCGCTCTACCGGTCGCACGCTCTACATTCTGGATGAACCGACTACCGGTCTTTCTTTTGCTGATGTGGACAAACTCTTGCATGTCCTCAACCGGCTTGTGGACGGCGGCAACACTGTGCTTATCATCGAGCACAATCTTGACGTCATAAAACAGGCTGACTGGCTGATAGATCTCGGACCTGAAGGTGGCGAGTACGGCGGAACCGTGATTGCCGAGGGCACGCCCGAGGATGTGGCTCAGGTAAAAGGGTCGTACACAGGGCAGTTCTTGCGAGATGTGCTCAAAGCGGCCAAGGCGATGGCCTAACGCTCTTAGCCATTTATACACTGACCTATAAAAAATTGGCGTAATACCTACTTCTTAACTTCTGCCAAGAATGTTATTCTTGCCAATTGAGTCGCCTATGAGGCCTTTCGCGGCGAGCTCGATAGGAAAACTGTGAGCGAAGAAGCTAAACAACCCGGCCCGGCCGATCCGGTTTTTGAGAGCCTGCGTAAGCGTGGTCACCGCATCACGACGCAGCGTGAGACCATTTTGCAGATCTTTCGCGAACAGGCGCACGGGCATCACCTGTCGGCAGAAGAACTGCACATGCTGCTTTTGGAGAAAGGCTCCAATGTTAGTTTGGCGACTGCTTATCGCACACTAAAACTTTTGTCGTCGCTTGGATTGCTTCGTGAACTGGACTTTGCCGAAGGCCACAAGCACTACGAATTGAAGCAGGATACTCTGCCGCACCAGCACATTATCTGCATCGGCTGTAACGTGACTATTGAGTTTGAAGATCACTTTCTCGAGGAAGCCGGTCAAAAAATCGGTGCCCGGCACAATTTCGAGGTTATTGACGCGCAATTCAAGATTTTTGGGCTCTGTCCCACCTGCAAGGAAACGCAGAAGAAGTCCGGGCAAATGCCTTCACGCATGCAGTCCGAGCGGGAAAGACTGCGGGCCGGAAGACGTCTGAAAGACGGCTCCAGCGATAAAGCGTGACACTTTCACGAGCGGCCGGCTCAATCTAAGGAATCAGGATTTGGCAACTGAAACACTGACTTTGTCCGACGCCAAGCAAGGGCAGAAACTTATGGTTGTAAAAACCATAGGTGATGAGATAACCATGCAGGCGCTGCGTTTCGGCATCGGCGAAGGTGCTGAACTGACGGTCGAAAAGAGCATAAAAGGCGGACCGGTCATCGTCGTGCGCAATCATTTGGAAATTGCTATCGGTCGCGCCCTGGCAGAAGCCATCGAAGTCAAATATGTCTGATGACGGTTAGGTGCAAACATGTCCGATTCAGCAAAGCCGAAAACCGAAATCCCGTTCACTCTCCAAAAGGAGATTGCCTGCCCCCATTGCAACCTGGTCATAGAAGTGCCAACCGGTGGGCTCTTAAGCCGAAGCTGCGCACGTTGCAACGGGCAGCTGCCGGAAACGGATATCTGTGGTTCCAGCGGATCAAGCTGCTTCAGCTGCTTGAAAGCTGTGGGGGCATCCCACAGTCCCTGCCATGAGGAAGAGGCAAAGAACCCCTTGAATAGTGAGGAAAGCTCGTTAAATGTGGTACAGAGAATTTGGAATTACGTCAAACGGCGTTCTTCGTCGTGATGCTGTGATGCCTGCAAAGCTCCATTTGGCGCGGTTGTCCTGTAAGATAAGACTTGAAACCTCTCGGGTGAGGAACCGAGTTTGGTGAATGCGAGCAAAGCTTATAGTCCAACGGAAAATTAGCGCTTTGCACAAAAGAAACCAGCGCTTGGCGCAATCTCCCGCTTGGCGTGTTAGAAGGAACCATAGGCTCTCAATGAGCAAGCCACTCAATCCCTGGAAACTCTCTGGATATAAGCCCGGTCAGAACGTGGTCTGCAGGATCATGAACGCTGAGCCGGGTGGCTACGCTGTGCTCATTCCTAAGGACAATTTGCCGGGATTCCTCCCCACTCAGGAGCGCCTGCGCTTGGGAGATGAAGTTTTAGCGACTTTCGTCTGCGTTCATAACAATCGAATTTTGCTTTCGGCACGTTTTTCTACCAGCAATCAGGCAGTCCAGGGGGCGCCTTCCACTCAGACAGTCAAGTGGGAAGAGCAGCTCGACAGCATCTCCCAGGCTCCCGATCCCAATCAGCAGCAACAGCAGGCTGGACCGGATGCCGACCAGGCTTTCAACGTTTGGGCTTCTCAGCAACCGACGCGCAGATTCCATTTGAAACGCGCTATCGACTTGATTTTGCCGCCTATCCATGTGGATAGCCTCAATCAGTTCAAGATTGCCGACTATGACTTGGAATGGTTGATTACAGACCTGGAAGGCGGTATGCGTACAGGCTGCGTCAAAGCTTCGTCTGAAGACCGTCTGTCACGTGCGGCGATGCTTCTTTACCGAGGACGTGCTGTCGGCTGCATCTACGGATGCAAGTCTATGCCGGATACCCTGCCGACCGAACAATCGCTTCAGACAATGCTCACTGATTTGTCATTGCCTGAAACCAAAGTGATGATTTACGACTTGCCTGAGAATGTAACTCTGGCGATGTCGGCGCTTTTCCTCGGGTACCCTGTCACCCGCTCTGACGACTACGATGCGCGTTCATACATGGACTACATCTGCAGCTGGTTTGAAAGCAAGGGGCAGACAGCCTGTCTGGCGATTTCTCTGAAACAGACGATGGCCACATGTCTTGTATTCATCTACAAGGGTCAATTCTGCGGAGCTTTTTACGTCGAAGATCAAAAGTTCACGCAAGATAAGCAATTCGTCTATGAACTCTTGCGCAATGATCCAAGCTCCAGCGTTGAAGCGAGTATCCTGCCGCCTGAAATGACATCATCGGCGGTGCGCTTCGGATTTAGTTTAAGCATGGCAAGAAAAGCCTAGTGTAGGGTCGGATGCCATGCGTCGACCCTACAATAGTTTTGGGCAACCCTAATCAGTCTTGCTGATCAGAACCGTCTTCATCCGAGGAAGGTGCGGCCAGTGTGAGTTGAGTGTATTGCTCATCACTCTGTTCGCTTTGTTGGTTGCCTTGCTCTACTTCTTGTCCGTAAGAGGAAGACTCGAACGGTTTTTCGTAGTTGTAGGAGCTGTTGGTGAAAGCGCTTTGGAAAGCACTCTCTTCGCTGCTGCCGTTATTGTGCTGACCATGAGAAGACTCTTCGTAGCTTGACGTAGCGTCTTCTTCTTCAGGTTTTGCTTTTGGCTTCAATCGATAGATGCCTGTAACCGGGTCTATTTCGGTCGCGGGTTCTTCTTCCTCTTCTTCCTCTTCTTCTTCCTTTTCCACTTGTTCCTGATGAGCTTCGTGGCTTGGAGAATGATGAGAATCATCCGATTCTTCAATCAAAGAATCAGAGTGTTCCGTGAGCACCGGTCTTTCGGCTTCAGTGTCGATCACGATGATGGTTTCGGTTTCTTCGTGTTCGTCATCGTCATGGTGTTCACCGGCGCGATTGGTGGCGGACTCGCCCATTTCGTTGAAAACGCGCTCTACCGCTGAGATGCTTTCGTCGAGTTCGTGAAACGGACTGTCGTCTTCCACCAGACTCTCTTCGATTAGCGAAGAAGGTGGTGCAAAGTTTTCAGTGTGCAGTTCAACGACTTCTTCGCTGTCGACTACGTCGCCTTCTTCCGAATCATCATCTTCTTCGATTCGATTGAAAGCGCCGTGTTTAAGCGCTTGTTTGCTGTGCTTGTCATCGAGAAGATCATCGGGTACTTGATCGAGAATTTCTTCCGGAACAAACGGCATTGCATCTTCGAAAGACTCTTGCGCTTCTTCGACTTCGACGGTCGGAACTACGCGTCCACCCATTGCTGTTGCGGCACGGAGAACTGCACCGCCTCTGTTTTGCGAGGCATTGCGTCTTTGATTTTGACGGCTGGATTTTGATGTGTCTTCTTCGGCCGGACGAAAGGCAATCACCGTTTTGTGTGAGCCGTGTCCGATTTCCAGTGTCGGTGTTACGCCGATACCGTGGCAGTGCGTGCAATGCACTGTGAAGAGTTCTCTCAAGCTCTGACCTTGTCTTCTGCGAGTCAATTCAACCAGACCGAGGTCGGACAATTGTCCGATTTGCGGTTTGGCGCGGTCTTCTTCCAAGGCGCGCTGGAAGTTTTCCAAGACTTGCTGCTGGTCTTTGCGGCTATCCATATCGATAAAGTCGACAATGACCATACCGCCGATATTGCGCAGTCTAAGTTGTCTGGAGATTTCTTGCGCAGCTTCCAGATTGGTGCGTCTTACTGTTTCTGCTTGGGTTCTGGAAGAGGTGAAGCGTCCGGAGTTGACGTCGATTACTGTCAGAGCTTCGGTCGGCTGGATGTTCAAGTGACCGCCTGAAGGAAGTTCAACACGATCTGAAAGGGCGGCTTCGATTTCTCTGTCGACGCCTTTGGATACCAGCAGGCTGCTATCGCCGACATGCGCCAGCACTTTTGTCTGTCTGCTTGCCCAACCTTCCAGGTATTCGGCAGCGCGTCTTTGTCCGTCTTGCGAGTCGACGATGATTTCTTGCACATCGTGCGAGTAGGCATCACGGATAACGCGGTAAAGCAAGTCCTGGTCACGGTAAATAAGCGCCGGGCCGATTGCGGCTTCCGCTTCCGAGACGACGGTTTGCCATCTGTCCCAGAGTAATTCGAAATCGTCGAAAAGCTCGCTCTCATTTTGACCTTTGGCTTCGGTTCTAATAATTAGACCCACGCCAGGAGGCTTCATTAGGTTTACGGTCGCTTTCAGGCGCGCTCTTTCTCTTGCTTCCGAGATGCGTCTGGAGATTGAAACTCCGCGCTCTTCAGGAACCAAAACGAGAAAGCGTCCAGGCAAACTGATTGCCGTGGAAACGCGCGGTCCTTTGTGACCGGTCGGCTCTTTCGTGATTTGTACGAGCAGCTTTTGCTTGGGCACAAGGCGTTCCTTTAAAGGACCTTGTCCGGGAACGTCGTTGGCATGCAGGAAGCCCATTTTGTCTTTGCCAAGATTGACGAAAGCGGCGTCGATACCGGGCAGGATGTTTTCCACCACCGCCGTGTAAATATCGCCCAGGAGCAATTCGCCACGATTTACGAAAAATTCCACTACTCGTTCGTTTTCGAGAATGGCTCCGATATTGTCGTGTTCTGAAATAACTAGTGACCTTTTCATAAGACTCCTCTTTGTCTTGTCTGAAATTTGGGGGGCTCAAGTGGTGCCGGGCACCGCTTTTGGTTCTATGGTTTGTTTCTGGTTGGGAACCGCCCCTTGTTTAAACCTCAAAAAGTGCTGTGTCGCCTTCAGCCATCAGGCTTTCGCGAGTAACCCGCCAATTGATGTTGGACGCGAGATGCGCCAATACATCGCTTGGCTTAACGTGCTGGCTAGGTCCTGTCGCCAGCAAAAGCTCCACATAAGGCTCGGATGTTTCCGAGACTGAAATGGAGATCACTCCCGGACGAATATCTTTCGATTTGCCGTCCGCATTGAAGACCGGGAGCGAGTCGGCGTTTTTAAGCGCCAAAACTCTTTCTTTGAGGAAGCTCAAAAGCTTGTCCTTTTCCGTTGGAGCAAGAATTGGTTCCGGAGCCGCGTTGGAAACAGGACTGTCGCTCGAAGCATTTTGATTCGAACCAGAGTCACCGTTTTTCGGCGTTCCATCTGCCGATTCAGTAGCGCCTTCTTTCAAGGCAGGCTCTTGCGATTTCTCGCAGATACTTTGTGGTAGCGCTCTATATGTGGCGCTTCTGACAAATGAATTGAGCGACTTCTTGGTCTTCTCAATTCGTCTTGCACGAGTAACTTGCACTTCAGGCGGCAGTTTCTCGTTGAGCAGTCGTTGAAATTCGGACGGCTCGAGGGCATAAACAAGTTCAATTTCGGCAACCTCGCCTTCGCCTTCTTGGAAAAGCGGAAGGGGAAGCGCCAATTCAATTTTTGGCGAGGGGTTGAACCCTTGCGTGTAGGCAACTGCCATCATGGCGCGGCGAGCTGCTCTTGCGAACAAATGCTGTAAGTCCAGATGCGAGATATAACGCAACTGCCCTATCTTGTGGAATTGAAAACGAATAACGCATGAGCTATCGGAGACTTTTTCTTCCGGCGGCTTGGTGAAGAAAATCGATGGGTGACTGTCTTCCTGCCCGTGAGCAGCGAGTTCTTTGACGAAGGGATTGCGCTTCATTACTTCTACTTTCGGCGCCGCCAACAAGTGTGTCGCATCAAGCTCCGTGCAGACGCCGCAGGCATGGCAAAGGTTTTCCGTGCAAGGCGCTGTTTCTTGCGTGGCAAGAGCTTTCTCCCACTCTTTCACAAGCCACCAGTTGTGCAGTCCGATATGCACGACGTCCCAAGGTTGAGCGCTGCCTACTTCTCTGTCATTGCAAGCCATCTCGATCAGGTTCAGACCCATAGACTCTGCAACTTCGTTCCAAATATGCGGCTGGAATTTGTCATCCCAGGCGTCAAACGTGCAGCCTTTCTGGTACGCCTTGAAGATCATCTCTCCTACTTCTCTGCCGCCTCTCGATATAACTGCTTCCAGCAAGCTGATCTCAGCGTCGGTCAAATTGAGAGTGACATTTTTGAGGCGATATTCGCGCATCTTTTCACGCAATACACCATGTTTGCGTTTCGTTTCTTCAGGCGTGAACTGCCCGAACCACTGGAAGGGCGTAAACGGCTTGGGCACGAAGTTTGAAATTGTGCAGGTAAACTCTATTGCGCGTCTGTATTTTGTGCGATCGGTGTTTCTAATCGCATGGCAATGACGCGTTGCTTCATCAAGAATCTGAATGATTCCTTCGAGATCTTCATCGCGCTCGGTCGGCAAGCCGCACATGAAGTAAAGCTTGATCGATGACCAGCCTGATTGATATGCCGATTCGATTGCAGAAAGAATCTGCTCGTGTGAGAGTCCCTTATTGATGACGGCTCGCATTCTTTCCGTGCCGGCTTCAGGCGCCAGCGTTATGCCGCTCTTGCGCACCACTTTCAATTCTTCGGCAATGTCCAGATTCATTCTGTCTGCGCGTTGGCTGGGGAATGAAAGGGAAGTACGGCGCTTTGTATGTTCTTCATTGAGCGCTCTAACCGAATCGTGCAATGAAGTGTAGTCACTTACGCACAAAGAAAGCATCGAATATTCGTCGTTGCCTGAATGATTGAGAGCGTCTTTGGACAGTCTGAGCAGATCTTCTGTTTTTCGCTCTCTGACAGGTAAGAACGTATAACCTGGTTGGCAAAAACGGCAACCACGATCGCAGCCGCGACGAACTTCCAACACTTCACGGTCGTGAACGAGTGCTAGATAAGGCACCAAACCTTGAGTCGGTTGATTCTCGTCTGAGAGGGGAACAGTCTGGCGCTTAACGCGTTCAGGAATACCTTCTATTTTTGGCTTTGGCTGCGGCGTTCCTTCTTTTACTTCATAGAGCGCCGGCACATAAATGCCGGGCACTTCTTTGGCCATCTTTGTAAGCAAGTCGAGGCGCAATTTTTGCGCGCGCTCTTTGTCGAGCTCTTTGAAATCAACACCGTCATTCTCTCTTTTGAACTCAGCGATGATTTCCATCACGTGCGGCAGTGAATGTTCGCCGTCACCAATCAGGAAAAAGTCCATGAATGCCGCGAGCGGTTCCGGATTTACAGCGGAAGGACCGCCACCGAATATAAGCGGAAATACTTGTTCTCTTTCTTCTGCTCTGATTGGAATACCGGAAAGATCGAGCAGGTTCAGCACATTTGTATAGGTAAGCTCGTACTGCAATGAAAAACCGACCAATTCGAAATTAGCCAGAGGCTCGCGCGACTCCCAGCCGAAAAGCGGAATATGTGCGGCGCGCATCAGCGCTTCCATATCTTCCTGAGGCGCGTAACTGCGATCGCACATCATGCCTTCGCGGTCATTGATGATTTGATAGAGAATCTTCAATCCGAAATTGGACATTCCCAGTTCGTACAAGTCCGGGAAAGTAATCGCCAATCTGACGGTGTTGGCGTGGAACGGCTTTCTGCGCGCGCCCCATTCATTGCCCAGATACTGACCGGGCTTTGTGGCTTGCTCCAGCAATTCATCGAGGCGGGCCGAAACGCGCGCACCATCGAAGTTCTTCACTTCATTGGCGATTTCGCGCGAAAATTCTCGCGGGCGAGCTTTACCCGTTAAGGTGTTAACTATGATCCTGCTCCAGAGTTACTGATTCGTGCATCAAAATTTCGAACTTCGGTCACACAAGAAATGGCGCGCAGCCCCGATTACATAAGGGCGAAGCTAATTGCGCTGAGGCTTACTCACTTGAGGGCTTTCGCTCGGTCTGACCCAAGATGACGGGCCTTCCAAAACGGTTGTAATCAACCTGCGTTTTGATTTGAGTTTCAAAAAAATCTCTTGAGTCGAGCGACCTCAAGTAACCCAATTATATCTCCTAAGGGTAGATCTAGAGAACGGTGGCAAAACTTTAATCCGAAAGTGTCCGATAGTGAGCCATTTTGGGCTCCTTGGAATTGAGTTGATGTGGTGTTTTGTCTCTTTATAAGCCCCTGAGCGAAGTCTTAACTTCCTCAAAATTCATTCGAAACGGCTGTGTAAGCGGTTTTACGTATAGTCGGTTGAGCGAGAACCTGCGAAATCAAGCGCAGCAAGCGCAACTAAATGGTCCGTTACAATCACAAAATCCCCCAAAATTGGCGAATTCGATGTTGATGAATTAAGGAAACAAACTGCCTCAACCGCTTGTCTTCCTGTGATATAGTCGGTTCATAGGCCGTTAGAGAAGACCGGAAAGGACGACCGAACGTGATTCTTGAGGCGTTCGCCGAATACTTGCATGCAGCAGACCAGTCGCTTCCAGCGACCGAGGTTCTGTCGCGTTGGATCAAAGAACGGCTGGATGCACCGGTTCTAACAAACGTAGATCGAGTCGTTCACTGCGAGATTTCCATCGCGAAAGTGACGAACAAAGAGGACTGCAAAGAGCAATCAGGTAAAAAGTTGGCTTTCAAAGGTAATTCCAAGTCAGGAAGACAGCTTCTGAAAAGCCTTTTTGAATACTGTCAAAGCTATGAGCAGCAAAAGTGGGCTCGCTATGTCCATAACCTCAAAGCCAGCGACTTTCGCGCCGGCGAACTGAGAGATTCGAATTAAGCATCAATCAAGCCTATGAATTTCCAAATGAGGTCACTTTTGCCTCGGGAACGTATCTGGCTATAGAACCTTTCAGGTCATTCAAACCGTTGCCTTCAACGTCCACGAGAATGCCTCCTGGTCCTTGGAACCCTTGTACAAAGGTAATTGAGCCAGCCGATCGATTGGCGTCGTCTGTTCTGAATTTCATCGAACGCCCGCTATATGCCTGTAGCTGTCCTTCTGCATCTGCGACTCCGTCGCATCCGTCGTCGAATTCCAGCGTTATTGAATTCAAGTCGTTGATGCAATCAAATGTCGCGTCGACAACGCCGTCGCGATTTCGATCGATCTCGATCTTTTGCAGTTCTCCGAAAAAGTCATAAATGATATTAGCTTCTCCATCCGCCTTCCCATCAAGGTCTCGGTCAATGAAAATTTGCGATGGCGTGCCCGCCCATGAGTCGTAGTCCATTACTTTGAAGTGTGGAATACTGGTTTGATTTTTGTCCACGCCTTGTAAAAACAGTTCATCGGCAAGGAGCGCTCCGATTACGGCTGCTTCTTTATTGTTTGTGTAATAGTCTGAGTCCATTGTTGCAAACCCTCTCGAATTCTTTTTATACAGTACGCAGTACCTGGGACTTTAGTTGGACAATTGAAGAAATCCGATTGAAGTTCCGGCTTAACGTTGGAACATAACTCTTCTCTTTCTGGTCTAAAATACTGTGCGCAACAAAAGGCGCCGCGAGCCGGGGCAAGTTTATGACCGTAAGAAACGCCAGGAATCGCCAAAAAACTTATATTGCGGGTATCGCTGCAATGATGACATTGGCAATGTGTTCAACAATTGCTTCTGCAATTGCTGCTGAAAATCTGCGTCTCAAAGATGGAATCTCTTTCGTTCAAGACACTGACAATGGATTTCCCATTGTGGGCGACAAGATGGAAGATGCCACCCTCGATCAAAACAAACCAACATTGATATTTTTTGGCGCTGCCGGCGATCTCAATACCAACCGTCAGGCAAAACGGCTTATAGACCTTTATAAAAAGATCCAAGACAAAGTCAAAGTGATTGTGATTGATGTCGATCACCCGGCCAATGCAAATGTGGTCAAACTGATCAAGACGTACTACAAAGGCTACATTCCGCTCAACGTTGTTCTCGACAAAGATGGAAAACTGTCAACAAGCCACTCTGGTGAGATTGATACCGGTGAGCTTAAATCAAAGGTAGATCGAGTTCTTTGATGGCGCATCTTTTGAGGCGAGAAACTTTCTTACTATGTCTTTCGGCAGTGCAATCGAACCGGCTGTAGCTTTGTATTCTTTGTATGGCCCGTGGCAATCTGATCCGCCGGTGACGATAAGAGAATTGCGATTGGCGAAGCGAATGTACTGACGCACCAGGTTGACTGAGTGCATTCGATGGAATGCTTCAACACCTGCGAGCCCCTCGTCTTTCAGCTTCAAAATATATTCCAGCATTTCAGGCGATTTCCCCGGATGAGCGATGGATGCAAATCCGCCGGCGCCATTTATCGCTTCAATAGCGTCTTGCGGGGAAACACTTTCTCTGCGGACGTAAAAGGGAGATTCTTTGCAGACAAATTTTTCGTAGGCTTCCATCAGGTCGTTTGCCATGCCGCATTCGACCATGCACTGAGTAATGTGAGCTTTTCCGATTGAGCCCAGTCCGGCCTTGATCTTCAGCATTTCCATTGTAAGTGGATGACCGGCTGCCCGCAGATTCGAAACCATTTTTTCCACATGATCGTTGCGTGCTTGTCTCTGGCGTGCAAGCAGCTGCTGCAATTTCTGATTGGCTTGATCGATGAAATAGCCCAAGATATGCACATCTTTGTGAGTGCCATCCGGCTCGCGCCTGATCGTGTTTATTTCCACGCCCGGAATGATTTCAATTCGCCCCTGCGCTGCCGTAACCGCTTCGTTGATACCGTATGTGGTATCGTGATCGGTGATCGCCATATGCGTGAGCTTGATCTTTATCGCGTGCTCAACCAGCTCTTGTGGAGACCAGGTGCCGTCTGAGTGGTGAGTGTGCAGGTGAAAGTCGGCGTACATTTTAGTGTCTGAATCAGCAGAACTGCAAACAGTGTTACTAACCGATCGACATGATTTCCTGAGTCGACTTCGCGGAAAGTTGTCCGGATTCCCGGTATTGCACGCGCTCTATCGAGATTGCCTTGCCTGTCTTTGCGTCGATATTCATTAAGACACCGCAAAGCAGTGCAGGACCTTCTGCAACTTCAAAGCGCGTCGGCAATTGCTTGATCATCCTTCTAAATACGCCGGCCTTTTCCATGCCGATTACGCCGTCTGACGGTCCGCATGCGCCGGCATCGGTGATGTACGCGGTTCCTTCCGGCAATATGCGATCGTCGGCAGTTTGCACGTGCGTGTGGGTCCCTAAAACCGCCGATACGCGCCCGTCCAAATACAAACCCATAGCGACTTTCTCGGCTGTCGCTTCAGCATGCATATCAACAATGATTATTTTGGTTTCTTTCTCCAAAATTGCCAAACAGCGGTCCGCAGTCAGAAAGGGATTCTCGAGTGGCTCCATGAAAACACGCCCGATCAAATTGAGCAGTCCAACTTTCTGACCGCCAACTTCCACAATGCAATAGCCCCTACCTGGCGTGCCTTCGGGGTAGTTCGCTGGACGAATGACATTGACTTGTTTATCGATAAACTCCAGTAATTCCTTGCGGTCGAAGGTGTGATTGCCGCCGGTAAAGGCTTGTACTCCGGCAGTACGCAGTTCTTCAAGGTTTGCCTCTGTGGTCCCGAAACCGTGGGCGGAATTTTCAGCATTGGCGATAATCAAGTCAGGCTTGCTGTTAAGTCCCGCCAAATAGCGTCTTACAACCTGACGGCCAGGCTTGCCGATGATATCTCCCAGAAAGAGGACTTGCAGTATGTTGTTCAGAGCCATGACCTTTGCGAAACCTTACCTTAAGTGAATCTGTTCGAACATTTTGAAACGTTGTACGTCTCACGACGTCTTTACCTCTTAAATGGAGGCTTATCGACAGTCACAAGAGTACAATAACCTTCTGGATCATTATATGCCGCAGTCCCCCACAACACACAAAGATTTGCACAAAGCCGCCATCGGCTTGCTTTTCACGCTTGTATATCTATTCGAGATGCAGGCTGCTGCGGCTGAAACACCGGCACAAGCGGTGTCTGCAAGTGTCGCACCGAAAGGTGCGCAGTCGAAGCTTGTAAAGAAAGAGGCGGCTAGGGCTGTGTCGGCGCCTGTCAAACCTATGGTCGCACCGACAGCGCCAGTTACCGTCCCTGAACTTAAGTCGCCAGCCAGTAAAGTTGGAAAGTTGCGTGATATTCCTCTTTCTACTCTCAATGGAGAAAAAGCACCAGCAAAGCCCGAAGTGAAGACCGATAGCAAGTCTGAGACGAAGACCGCAGGCAAGAACGCAGACAAAAATGCAAACAAGAAGCCTGATGTTGAAAAGAAAGCCGAAGCTCAGGCACAAAAGAACGCTTCGCCAACCAAACCAAAACGAGTTACTGCAGCGGCTCCGCGCTTAAACAACGGTCTGGTCCCCCCGCCTCCGCCAATCGTACCGATTGGCATGGATGCGCTGGGAATGTACGGTCAGCCAGTCGACTATCTCTCATTGAAAGAGCTGGAAGGACGTAAGAAGGAGTTGACGGCGCGTTTCAACGAGCTTGATTCCATTGTTGGAGATGGTGTGAGGCAGATAAGAGAGCGCCAGGAGCACGCCGCTTTATTCGAATCCCTCTATCAAGAAGGCGTGGTCAGCCGCAAAGAGTTGGAAAACGCCAAAAGAGAAGTTGGAGAAATTGATCGAGATCTCAAATTCAAACAAGATGAGTTGGAGTCTGTGAAGATCTCGATGAAAGCTGTCAACAACAGGCTTGCCGTCTTAAAGAAAGCGGAAGAGAAGTTGAATGCAAGCAAGAAGAATATTGGAGTAATGAAAGCGAAGAGCGCTGTGAAGAAGAAATAGGCAATTTCGTTTGGTATCAAATATGGTGCGGCGGTTTTTGTAGTTTCTATCTTTCGCGCGTATTGATCATTTTGAATGCGTTTGGCCCGGCAGTTATATATAAGTAGTGAAGCCGCAAAGCCTCATTGGACGGCGTAACCCCCACCAGCGAAGGGTTTGCAGTCTAGTTGTCAGTCTGGCTTGCATAGTCGAAAGATTAGATGTATTCGCTGGCGCAATCTTTTGCTCTTCAAAGCGGCTGAAAGTAGGAACCTGTGGTGCTTTTGTGCCATCAAACCCGCTTTTCGTTACTGGGCCGAAAATTCGATGAGCCGCATTTAGACTTTGGTTGCTAAGAGGCGCTATTCAAGGCGGTTTTACCCTTATTGTTTATTGGCGATAATTTCAAGAGCCGCTTCAGATGAGACAAGAGTCATAATAGGCGTTTTGATTAAACGCCGAAACTGAGACTATGAAACCCTTCTCAGGTTGCAAAGGGTAAACAGTAATGGATCGTTAAAAGCGGCTCACTGTGCCGTTTTTGCCGATACTATGGTGAGCACGGAAACGTTGCTGGCGCATGAAAGCCGCATAAAAACTGGGTTTCGCATACCGCGGGACCAGATATCGGCTGCGCAGGGTCAAGGCAACAGTCAAATTTACAAACATTAGGAGTGACTAAATGTTTTTCAACCGCACAATCAGAAATTTCCAATTGATGGACAGACCGGTAAACCGTTATTTCGAAAACCGCCACCTTCATTCATTTGGTTCTGAATTGACCAACTGGAACTGGCAGCATGCTAACTACAGCACACCTGAAACCGATGTGCTCGAACTCGACGAACAATACCTCCTCGAAATCGCTCTTCCGGGCGTAACTCTCGATGATGTAGAACTCAAAATCGAAGAAAACCTGCTCACCATGGTCGCTAAGCGCACTCCTTCGTTGTTCGAAGAAAGAGCACAATACCTCCAAAAAGAGCTTCCCTGCTACTTGGTCCGTGAATTCTTCTTCGAGCAAGAAATCATCCAAGATCAAATCGAAGCTCGCTTGGATCGCGGCATTCTCTTCATCAGCATTCCGAAGATGGAAATTGCAACCCGCATTCCTGTATCGGTAGGCACGATGGACATGCACCTTCCTGGTTTGAAAACCAGAAAAGAAACCGTACGCAGCGGCAAAGAAGTAACCATCAAGTAAACTTCCGCTGTGGTCTCCTACTTTTAAGGTAAGAGAGAAGAATTAGAGAGGGGAGCGATCCCCTCTCTTTTTACGTGCATGGTGGCACGGCGCATTTGAGTCTAGGAAGAGAAAGGGCGCATTGTACATGCGCCCTTTGAATCTCGATTGCTACTCTTCTCGACCTAGTCGACTTGCACCGCTGCAAGACTTTCAACGAATTCTGTAGCGGCTTGATACTTAGGAGCGATAACCAGTTTGCCTTTCTGGTCTATGTAACCCCATTTACCATCTTTGATTCGCACCGCTGCAAGACCATCGGTAAATGAATGTGCATTAGGAAATTTTGGTTCGATAACCATTTTTCCTTTCGTATCGACATAACCGTATCCATCCTTTGTTCGCACAAGTGCGAGGCCACCATTGAATTTTTCAGCGGCGAGGAATTTTGCCGGTATAGCGAATTTGCCTGACTTATCAACGAAACCCCATTGACCTTTGGTTTCGATTACGGACAATCCGTCAGCGAATGCAGATGGAGCCTCGATTCGTTCTCTGTAGACGATCACGCCGGCCTTGTCGATTAGTCCGAAGCGTCCATCGAGAGTTGTGACTTCCGCGATGCAATCCTTGTCGTGGGGAGCAGCTTCGGAAAATTTCTCTTTGATGATCACTTTGCCATTTTCATCGACGTATCCCCAACCTGCGTCTGTCTTGAATGCGCCCAGACCACACGAGAATTTGCCTATGTCTTTATAGCCTTCTGCAATTTTCTTGTTTTCTTTACTGATATATGACCAGTAATTTCCTTCTTTGACACCGGCAAAGCCTTCGCTAAATTCTTTTGCGCCGTCATAGTCGAGCGGTACAACAAGCTTTCCGGTTTTGTCTATATAGCCCCACTTTCCGTTGGTGCTGACTGCTGCCATGCCATCGGAAAACGGAGTGACTACGTCGTATTTCGGTTCGATAGTTTCTTTGCCTTCTTTGTCTATATAACCCCAGCGTCTATCTTTGACGACTGCAGCAAGACCTTCAGAAAATGGCTTGACGGCTTCATATTTCGGTTCGATCACTACTTTGCCTGTAGCATCGACAAACCCCCACTTGTTGTGCGGATCGAAAGGCTCCTTTTCAGTGAGAACTTTCGGAGGGGTTGTGCAAGCTACAGTTGCCAGCGAAAAAAAAGTAAGCAGCACAGATTTCAGTAAGCGGTTCACTTTGCGTACTCCACGAGACAAACAGGCAAACCAAAACCATCAGCGGGGCTGATTAAGATGCGGGGCGCGATCGATTTTTGGTAAAGAGTAAGAGACACCTAACTCCATCTTCTAATATACCCCTACTATCGTCTAGGGTTAAGCGTATTTGCTGCAAGAAATGGTGCCTTTTTTGGTGCTGTTCTCGCAAAGGGTCAGCAGGTGACCGTTTGCAGGTTCGAAATTCCGTGCATGTTGGACTTCCGGCTGTTCTTTATTAGCCGCTCAAAGGTCTGGAAATTACTGATAACTCTGTTGCCTTTTAACTACTCGGTTGAGAAGCGGCCAATTTTGAGTGCCTGAATCCGTAAAGCCAGTAAAGCAAACCACCTAAAGCCATCCAGACAACGAAACGGACCCAGGTATTGATTGGCAAGCTCAGCATCAGAAAGAAGCACGACAGAATGCCCAGCCACGGCACAATCGGCACCAGAGGGCATTTGAAGGGGCGAGTGTGATGCGGATCTGTTTTGCGAAGAATCAGCACCCCACCGCAAACGAGAATGAAAGCAGCAAGGGTGCCGATATTGGTCAGTTCGGCAGCAAATCCGATGTCGATGAATAGTGCGGCAAATCCGACGAAGAGTCCCGTCAGTATGGTTGGTACGAACGGAGTTTTGTATTTCGGGTGAAGAACTGCGAACATTTTCGGCAGCAAGCCGTCTCGTGCCATTGCCATAAAAATTCGAGGCTGACCGAGTTGGAAAACTAGAAGAACAGAAGTCATCCCTGCCAGCGCTCCGATGGAAACAAAAATGTGCGCCCAGGGTTGTTTGGTTGCAGCGATGGCGGTGGCAACCGGTGCTGCGTCGTTGGCGTAGGTTTGATACGGAAGAATACCGGTGAGGACAAGAGACACCGCAGCATACAGAATCGTGCAGATTGCCAGGCTGCCGAGCATCCCGATTGGCATGTCTCTTTGTGGGTTCTTTGTTTCCTCGGCGGTAGAACTGACGGCATCAAAACCGATGAAACTGAAAAAGACTATTGCCGCACCACCCATGATACCGGCGAATCCGGTTGGCGCGAATGGCTGCCAATTTTCCGGATGAACATACGCCATTCCGAAGAGTACAAAGAAGATTACGACGCCTGTTTTGACTATCACGGCTATCGTGTTGACCCACGAGCTTTCTTGAACTCCAACAACGAGAACGTAAGTGATCAAAAGCACAATCACAAGAGCAGGCACATTCATTGCCAGAGCCATGCCGCCGACAGTCGGCAGATCCATAGGGCTGTACATGTTGGCGATGTTCGGATCCGTCTTCAGGGCTTCCAGCCGGACCATTGCTGTATGTGGGTCAGAGGCAAGCCATAGAGGCATTTTATAGCCGGTTATGCCTGTTAGAACGTTCTGGAAATAGTCTGACCAGCTGACTGCAACCGCGATGTTTCCCACTGCGTATTCGAGGATCAAATCCCAACCGATAATCCACGCAATCAGCTCTCCCAATGAGGCATATGCGAACGTATAAGCGGAGCCGGAAACAGGTATCATCGCTGCCAACTCTGCATAACACAGGGCGGCAAAGCCGCAGGCAACGGCAGCGATGAGAAATGAGATTACGATTGCCGGGCCGGCGCCATCGCGCCCCAGAGAAGAATGCAGTAAAAAGTTGATGATCGGCGTCGACATTATGTCTTGATGTACTGTCGCCTGCCCTGCTGCCGCAGTACCGGTCAGGGCGAAAATGCCTGAGCCTATGGTGGCTCCGACTCCGAATGCGATCAGGTCGAGAGCCGTCAGAGACTTCTTCAACTGGTGTGCAGACGATTCTGCCTCAGCGATGAGTTGACCCGGAGGTTTGGTGCGCAAAAGCTGAGCCAAAGACAATGCTCAATCCCCTATCTTGCTGTTTCAGAAGAACCAATGATCGTTCTATTTGAGCGTCAATGTTACGGTCTTGGTTTCTGTGTTGCCAGCTTGATCGGTTACTTCAATGACAAATTTGTGGGCACCTGACTTCACATCGACAAGTTCTGCGCTCAGTGTGGCAGTCTGTGAGTCCGCAGCCTCCTGTGTGCCGTCCGCGCTGACACGCATCATGGCGAATGGCGAACCGTCGTCAATCTTATATGTGGCATTTGTGATCAAGGAAAGCTTATCTTCGGCTGTTAAGACCAGACGATATGCGCCTTTCTCTCCGCTTACCAGTTTTACATCGGAAATCGAAGGCGGCGAATTGTCGATTGTGATCGTTCCCCATCGCTCGTTTTCCATGAAGCCGCGCGGATTGGAGAGGCGATCGTCAAGTTTGACTCGCAGAATATAATTGCCGTCTTTCTGTTTTGTCGTATCCCAGTTGTAAGTGAATTGCTCGGTTGCAGATTCAGAATCGCCTTGCGTCGCCGATTTAATTGCGCTGAGCGCTTTTGCTAAGGTCGCTTCGGAACTGTCTTTCGCGCCCACCTTTGTTTTTGATTTGTCTTTATTGTTGTCCTTGTTCTGGGCGGTGTCTTTGCTAGCATCCTTTGTCGAATCTTTGCTTGCGTCTTTGATCGCTGCCTTGTTCTGCGGGTCTTTGTTTTGTGGATCTTTGTTTGCCGGAGCGTCTTTACCTGGTCCAGGATCAGTTTTTGGTTTTTCGGCGGCCTTTTCTTTGTCGGAGCCCGGCAAATCAGGTGCTTTCTTCGCCTGTGGTGAGTCGTCCTTCTTATCCGGTGGCTGGGCTGACTCACTTAACTTTCTATCTTTGGATTTTTGCTCGCTCTTTTCGGGATTTGCACCTTCTGTGGAATCTCCGTCCGGTTTTTTCTCCTTTACTTCGCCTTTGACTTCTTTCTCGTCTTTGTCCGAGACATCAGTTTTCTCGGGCTTGTCGGTTTCGGTTTTTTCGGTTTTTTCCGTTTTTTCCGACTTGTCGGCTTTGTCAGTTTTTTCTGATTTCTTTTCTTTAGAGTCTTTAGAGTCTTTGCTCGAGTCTTTTTTCGAACGCAGGTCGGCAGCTAGTGTCTTCCATGTCTTTCCGTCGTCGTCAGAAAGCTCCATAGAGAGCAACATATTGTCGTGATCAGGGTCGTTGCCGGTTACGGTTACATCTTGCTTGCCCGAGAGATGCGCCCCCGCATTCACCGAAATGCTGCTCATATACGGCTGAGCATTCGTCGGCAAGTAAGTTACATCCACTCGACGTACAGTATTCGGCTCATAGCCTTTGCGCACGGTAAGCACTTTTCCATCTTGTGGTTTCCACTTGAGTCGATACTGTAAATATCGTCCACGCGGAGAATTGAGCAAAAATCCTTCATTGGATGCATTGGCTGCGCTCCACTTAGACCAACTGGCGTCCGGCTGGCTGGTATTGCCGGTGCGCGTATCCACTGAAAGTCTGCTCAAGAGCTGTGGATCGAGTCCGCTCAAGCCGCTGTAGGCAAGTAATTTCGACCAATTGGCCGGTCGGTGGGCATCGCGAATCTGCGAATTGTACGTTGCCTTTGCAGATGGTGCCAGATCGAGTTTCAAGACTCGAGGGAAATTGCTGGTTGCGGCAAACAAATGCCCGCGTCCGTCCAGAGCCAAGGCCGATACCGCTTCTTCCTCAGTATGCGCCACCGGCACGAAGTAAGAGCGACCCGTTATCTCTTCTTGCTTGGCTTGCGTGATATCGCCTTCTGCATCTCCTGCGAAAACTGTGTCGCTTGCAGGGTCGTATATTAGAGAAAAGAATCCGTCGCTGGTCGCAAGAGTGTCTGCTTCTCCGGATGGCTTGACCTTGAAGAAATGACCGGTTCCTGATGTGGTTATGTATAGATTGCCTTTCGAGTCTTTGACGGCACCTGTGACGATGTGGTCGCTTGTTTGATATTCAGCTCTTGCATTACCGCTGCCGTCGATGCTGTATACAGCACCTTTCTCGGCGGTGCCCACATAGATACGTTTGTCATGCTTGGAAAACCAAAGCGATGTTATGTGTGCTTGCCCGGAGTCGAAAACAACCGAAGCTGATTTCTTCGCTGCGTCATAGCGCCAAACTTTACCGTCTGCAGCGACACCGGCGTAAATGTTGTCGTGGTCATCTACGCATAATGTGGTGACAGTGTCGCCGCCCGTTTTAAACAGAACATCGTGTTTGTCACTATTGGGCTTGACTGACAAAACTCGGTCACCGGGAACTGCGGCTGCGTAGATGGAACCTTTGCTATCTGCGACTATTGCCGGTGAAAATGAGCAATCCAGTTTGGCGAGCTGTTCGGGATTGGCGGCTCCTTCCTTCCAGGCATATATTTTGTTGTGAGCGCTGAAATAGACAGTTCCGTTCATACAAGCCGCAGACCAAATCTGCATTTCAGGTGCAACTGCACTGCGGGCTATTTCGTGGAAACCTGGTGATAGGCGTCCACGACTGTCAATTGAAACTTCTTCAGCCTTTCCGTTGCGGAAATCTTCTTCGGTTGCTTGTCGCCAGGCCAAGGCTGAGCGCATGTGCGGATATTGTTTGGCTGCGGAAAAACTGGTGGCAGCGCTGGCTGTGTCGCGTTTTTCACTAGAGGAAGAACTCGATGACGAGCTTGAAATTGCGCTGGCAATCGATGACGCAAGCGCGCTGGCGGTGGAAGCACCGGATGATGAACTGGTGTCGGATTTACGCGTGGGGCTTGTATCCAGGACCTTTCTGGCCTGATCGGTCATGTAAATTCCATCTTGCGATGAATATGAGTTGGTCGGATTTACGGTGTAGAACGGCGAATGCGCCATTGCCTTTTCTTTGCGTTCGACCGTCAGGGCAAGTAAGTGCATTCCATCAAGAAGCCAGGATTCAGCGGCTTTCGCGCGTACCTCTCCTTTTACAATCTGGGGACCTTTTGTATAACGGTCTGAGAAAAAAAGCTTCAACCAATTAGCCGGCGGTGAAACAATGCGACGTCCATCAAGGAATAGGGATTGTTCGGGCAAAGCGAGAACCGCCTCTAAGACGTTGCCTTGCCCTTGCTCTCGAATTCTATTTGCTACTTGATTCAGATTTTCCGGCTGAGGGTCGACAACGCCCATGCGTTTTCTCAACTGGTCTATCTGATCACCGGGACCTACGCCGAGAAGCAGGTTGCCGTCGGGAATATCGCGCGGAATCTTGATTGCCAACTCTCTCGTCACACGAGGTTTGTTGTACGGACGCAAGACAGCAGTAACTTTTACCGTGTCACCTGGTTCGACCTTTTGTTTGTCTAGAGAAATACGCTCAAGCCTTGCTGTGTCGTGACCATCATCGAGAACGATGTTGAGGTTTACTCCTTTGATTTGAGCCTTTTCGAAATCGTTGTTGACGATTCTGGAAAGGACACTGAGAAAGGAAATGCCTGTCGAATCGCCGGCTCCCTTCATTTTGAAACTGGAATCGACTGGACCGTGCACTGCAAAATTGCCGGCAAATTTGTCATGGCGTTCAATCACACCGACTTTGTCGGTCGTCACTTTGCTGTCCACTGTGACAACATAGGGCGACGTTGACTGGTGAGTGGTATCGATTGCCGACATTGCCGTACTGGCAAGCAACTCAGGCGTCAACTCGGCATGATTGATTACATTCAAGTGGAATGTTTTCTTGACTCCCCGCGTTCTGTCCGTGACAGTGTAAGTCGCCGGAATCATCTTCGAATTGCGACCCAACTCACCGCCGATTGCCCAGGGTCTGTCGTTGGTGACGCTTCCTACTACTTTTACCGGCGATGCTACTTTAAATGAAACGGCAAGGTTCGGTAAAACCTGGTGGATATAGGCGGTCGCCATTGGAAAATCGACCGGACCTGCTTGCATGAAAGGGTGGCCGAAAGCCAAAACGTTGCCACCAAATGTGGTTGTGGCGGTGCCGGTGGCAGATGCGGAAAAATCTCCAGTGACAAGCAGCACACTTACGGCTCCGCCTGGCTTGATCGTATCAGTGGAACTTTGGGAGCTGTCACGGCTCTCTTTTCCGTTTCCACCTGGTTTACTTCCTTTTGCTGCGTTGTTATCGTCGGCAAGACTTTCGTCGATTGCACCGGCTGTTCCGGCCGAAACAGACATGCCGAAATTCTTGAAGTGTTCCCCTAGATATTCTTGAGCACCAGTCGAAAAGCCCGATAGGGAGATAGGCGCAATCAGAGGAATCATTCTGGTGCCGCCACCGGATGTAGTGGTAATGCCGCCATTCATTCCTGCGGCGTCGATTGATGTGCCGCCTGTACCTGGAAAAATTCCACTTTCTCCTCCCACTGAAGGCAGCAAGCGATAGCCGATGCGTCCACGGCTAGAGGAGCCGTCGTCAATTCTTTTGTCGGGCGTGAGAGCATCCAGCATGTCGGTGATCGGTGTCAAGCCAACAATCGGTTCTCTCGAGAAATCGAAACCGTAAGAGACTGCGCCAACGAGTTTTCCGTTGATGTACACAGGGCTGCCTGACATACCGCGGATAACGGTATTCTTGCCCATGAGTGGTCCAGAGAGGCGCACCATGACTGCATCGCGGCCGCTCAAGACTTTCTTGACCACGCCTATGACTGTAACGTCAAAGCGCTCAATTTTGTTGCCTTGAAAGACAGTGAGACCATAGCCTTGCATGCCCGGCTTCAGTTCAGAAAGTGGCATGTATTGCCCGGCTTTCAGCCATTTGCTGATGTACTCGGTTTCTCTTGGATCGAGGAAATTGTCTTCGCGCAAAATGGCCGGTGCTGCTGCCGGTTCCGTCTGCACGAGATTGATCTGCTCTTCTTGCGATCTCGCTGAAAGATAGAGCGACTGTGCGTAAACGAGAGCAACTAGAAAGGCCGTTACGCGCTTTGATTTAGCTGCCAGTGCGAACAAATTTCTCTCCGTTTGCTGTACGCATTGTGCCTCTTTGCCAGAAGTGGGCGCGAGACGACGAACTTTGGTACTCAAAAGACTCGAGTTTCATACTAGATTCTAGGGCTTTTTTCGAGTTCTTGCTAACCTTCGTTTTCGCTTGTCGGTTTCTATTGTAGGGGCGAGGCCATGCGTCGACCGCATATGGCAACGGCCGACGCATGGCGTCGACCCTATCCTTTTCGTTCCCCCTGCAGTTTAGTCCTACACGACCACCACTGAAGGCAAGAAGAAACGTGCAGAAAAATCGTCAGTTATCCGGTTCGAATTAGATTGGCACTGCAAGCCGGATGATTCACCAAGCTGATAAAATTCAACACGAACTGAAATAGTACTAGGAGTGGAGGCACAAATATGGTGTTTAAAACGGGCACAATCGCGCTCGGACTGATGGCCTTGGCTCTTTTGCCTGATGCTGCTCTTGGGCAGGGCTCGCCTGTTCCGGGACAAAACAACAGCTATGTGGCGCCCCAGAACTCTTACGGTGCAGGTGGGTATGGACAGTCGAGCAGTTCTGCCGGTTCTGGTAGCTACTCCCAAGCGCCTGTGCCTGGTGCAGCTTCCAATCCTTATCTGAATCAGTCTAATTCCGGTTCAACCAGCGGCGCAACTGCTGCAAAGTCCGGAAAGGGTGCTTATTCGAAGCTGCCGCTCAATGTCGATGGTGCTAAAGTGCGAATTGCAGAATTGCGCAATTTGCTTGCTGTGAGCCGACCTCAAGATGTTCAAGAATCAATCTTCCAGTTGTGTGAGTGGCTTTCAGATATGGCCGACGCCCATTGGAAACTCAGTCTGGCGCTTGCGAAAAACGATTCAATGAAGGCGGCGGCAGCACAAGAAAGACAATCGGCAGTCAAGTTTTCATCGCTAAAACACGAGGCGGGACTTCTGAAAGCAGAAATTTTCATCAAACAAAATCGCCTGCCCGAAGCTCTCGGTCCCCTCGTGGACATTGTTGTCGCCGAGCCGAAATCGGTTATCGGCCAGGCGGCTTACGAGAAGTTGAAAGAAATTGGCTTTGCCGAGGAAGCTGGCAATGCCACTTATCGGGCAGCCGAAAAGAGTGCTGAACGGTCTACCCCAGCGCTCGCCTCGCCTGAGCTGAGAACGGTCGGTTCGGAACTGAAAGTCGTCACGCCGGCTATGAAATCAGTGCCCGCTCCGTTAAAGCCTGTTGCCCCACTTAAGACCGTCGGAGCTGAGACTATTAAACGCACCGCGCAAGTTACAAAGACGCGATAAAAAAGCTTTTGTGCTTACGGGATTTATAGTATAAAATCTGCTTTATAAATCGTATTTAAGAATTGCAGTCAATTCCGATACGCGTTGCGAGTGTGGTTCTTCCGTAAGGAGACAATCAATGTCGACCAGTGGTTTGTTTGGTAAGAGCATGAACGCTTACCTGTTACTAGGGGCGGTGGCTTTGGTCAATTTCGCCGCTTTACCGCAAGGCGCTGCAGCAGAACCTTTCAAATTGGGCGCCGAACAGAAGCAATTCAACGAAGATAGTAGTTATCCTGCTTATCCGCAGTACCCGACGCCTCAGGCGATGCCGGCTCCCCGCCCGCCGATGCGCGGCAATGTTCAGCAGGATGCTCCTCGTCGCCCTATGAATGCAGGCGTTCAGCAGGATGCGCCTCCGCGCCGCCCGCCAATCAATGCAGGAATTCAACAGAGGGTGGTTCTGCCTGCCAGCTTCCTGGGATCGTGGAATGTTTCCGGGCAGCGGACCAAGGTCGAGGCTTTGCCCGAGTTTCAGGCTGGCGCTGAAGCAGTTTTTGCGCCCAATACCAATAACGTCTGGAATATCGGTGGCGATCCTAATTCCGGATACAGCATGAGCAACGATCAGGGAGTATCGACTCAATTGGTTGTTGATAAGGTTGAAGGCAATACTGCCTTCATTCGATATCAACATCCTATTAAGAACACCGTCGCCGGAGAAGCAATCGTGATGAGCCTTGTGCCTGGTGGTGCTCAATTTAATGGTTTGGAGCGTGTCAGTATCACAAAACAAGGCCAGGTGCGCGCTAAAGTTACCTATCAATTGGTCGGACGCAGGGGCAGATGATATCCTGACCCAGACCAAGGAATCAGAAAGTCTGGGAAAGGTTGCAATCATGTGGAATCCCCGTCAAATCACAACTCTAGCGCTATGCCTAATTACCGCGGTAGGGGCTTATACTCTGCCGTGTTCAGGGCAAGAGGTCGAGTTGAAGCCGCCCATCGAGAAGGACACGGCCAGTAATTCAGCAGTTCAGTCCAATTCTTCGGTCATTCCTGCTCATATTCAGAGCAATGACAAGCTGCAAGAGCCTTTTCCTGCACATTCAGATAAGGACGAGGCGCACTCTACTGATGGGCGTCCACTGTTAAGAGGTGTCGCAGAGGCTGCTTCCGTAAATGGTCATGCGCGTCTTTTGGCTACGACGCCTTTGACGCACCATCGCGACCGGTCAGTACATTTTATCGAGCTGAATATCAAAAACATCAGCGATCAGGTTGTTGTCGTCGATGCTAATCAGGCTGAAGTCAGGATAAATGGGCAGGTGTACAGACCGTGCGATGCAAAGGAATTGCAGCATGACGCACAATCGACATTGTCTACCGGTGGAAAGCTTGCTGTAGCCGGTGTTTCAGCAATGTCTCTCGGACTGGCAGGTGACATTTTCTATGAGTTTATTACGCCCGGTCAAAACCGAAAGCGCGATTTGAGTGTCGCACTGGGGCGTGACGGAACTCGACACGAAGTGGAAGTGGAAAATTTCGGCAAGCGCGTTCTCATGCCTGGTGATGAAACGCAGGGCTGGCTTGGTTTTGACGCTGCTACGCTGCCTCAGGTCGACTCGATTCGCGTGCCTGTTTCCTATATGCCGCCGAGCTTGCCATCCGCTGTGCTTACAGTGCCGGTAGACAAGCCGACTAGGAAGGTCTTGCCGTCTGCAAGTAACTAAGCCGCATTTTGAATTTTCGCAACCAATCACTAAGTGAAACTTGAGAAAAAGGCTTAATCCAGCCTAACTGCGCTAGAATCACTAGCGTTTCACAGTAATTAGGAGTTGCCAAGCGAATGCTTACATTTAATGGCCGCGTAAATGGTTTTGGGAAAGTGGTACTGTCCGTGGTGGCAGCAATGCTTTGCCTGATGACCAGCATCTGTTTTACAAGCTCAGCAAACGCAATTGAACCTAAGTCTGCCGCTGGCAAGAAGGGAAAAATGACAGAACCAGTAGTTGTGATGGAAACCTCCAAAGGCACCATCAAAATCCAATTGTTCACCAACGAAGTCCCAACAACCGCAAATAACTTTCAAAACCTGGTATCCAAAGGTTTCTACAACGGACTCACCTTCCACAGATACGAGCCTGGATTCGTAATTCAAGGCGGCGACCCCAAAGGTGATGGCACCGGCGGCTATATCGATCCAGCTACCAAGCAAGAGCATCGCATTCCTTTGGAAGTGAAGCCCAGCTTGAAGCATGACCAAGCAGGCGTTGTGGCAATGGCAAGAGCCAATGACCCCAATTCCGCCAGCTGCCAGTTCTACATCACACTGGCACCGGCTTCTTTCCTCGACATGAATTATGCTGTTTTCGGCAAAGTCATCGATGGATTGCAAGTTGTAAGTCAACTGCGCAAGGGCGACAAGATGACCAAAGTGACCCTGCTCGAAACCGCTAACAAGTAAGCTTCGACAGGCTGAGAGATCTAGAAGAGAGGCGAATTTCGCCTCTCTTTTGCTATGTACATTTTTATTCATTTCAGCTCTATATATTGAACGTGTTCCCGCCGCACAACAATTTTGAAAGTGTTGCACAGTGAAAAGAGCGACTGATGATTTGCCGTAGTCTGTGAGTAAGTCATGGAGGACTTAACTAGCTATGCGCAAACAAATAGTATTGATGGCGATTCTGGCAATTCAGGCGGTGCCTGCTTATGCAAAAGATGGATTCAGCAGCACACCCGAACAAATTGCTGAAAATCACATTCGACAAACTGCTCTAATTCCTATGAAACTTGCATCGTTTGCTTCGGGAGTCGTAATTGGCACACCGATAGCCATTGTTCGCTGCGAAGCGAAAAGAATGGATATGTACGCGAAGAGTTTCGACAAAGAATTCCAACGCAACGATAACTGGATCACTCCAACTATGGCTGCATCAATTCCGGGACAAACATTGCGAGTTGCCGGAACAGTTGGAGAAGGCCTTGTGAACGGCGTTGGAAACGCTCTTTTGGGCAGTATGGAAGCTCCGTTCTCAGAGACTGTCTACAGTCTGAAAAAGCTGGAAACGTTGGACTAAAAGCGCTTCAGACCCTCAACTCACAAATATCAATCCGAGGGCAAAACTGGAACGGGCGGTGCAAATTATGCACCGCCCTCCAGAGCTTTAACTTGTTATTTTTGCAAAGAACTAGACCTTGATGTATCTACCAGATGTCCATGCAGAACCGCCTGCACCGACAAGAATGCCCAGACCAAGCATGACACCGAAAGTTTGCCACATTCCGTACTCCATATTTCTTGGCAAAAATGGAGCAAGACTGACCAGCTGATCTGTGAGGTAAGGGTCCAAATAGACATGAACGAGTCCAAGGATCAAGATGGCGACAGCAGCGGAACCTGCACCATAAGCCGCACCCTGCAGGACGAAAGGACCTTTGATGTAGAAAGGACTCACACCCATCAAACTGAGAATTTCAATTTCTCGCTGCCTTGATTCAATCAATAAATGAATGGTGTTGCCGATGACCGATAGAGTGGCAGCTGAAAGTGCTGCTGTAATCACAAAACCAGCTAGTTCAAGGAAATGACGCAGCTCGTTTATTTTGCGGGCAACTTTCAGCGGATAGCGGATGTTTTCCACCGCACCGAGCAATTTCACTTTCGCAGCGACTGCCTCGACGGCTTCCGGGTTGCTTGCTTTGATATGCAATGTATTGGGCAGGGGGTTGGCGAGGGAAGCTACTTTGAAGGTCGACTTCATCTCGTCCCAGGCTACGTCTTTGGTAACAATCTCAACCAGCTGAACTTCTGGAATCTGGCTTATTTCGCGGGCTACACGTTTGGGCTGGAAGCCATCTTTGAGGTATGCGGAAACTTGTAGTTGTGAGCCGAATTCGGAAACCACATTCTTCATCGTCATCGTCAATTGCAGGATGCCACCAAATATGGTGAGTGCGATTGCCAGAATGCTGACCACCAGCCAATTTGACCAGCCAGATCTTTTGACACCGATACCGGTCTCAATGATTACTCGGAAGAATATTCTCAAATGTCTCATACGTTTAGATTTGGCTCCAATTCGTAGACGCCGCTGTCGACGTCGGACACTATTTCTCCGCCTTTAAGGTAGATAACGCGCCTGCGCAGCGCGTTGACGATGGTCGTATCGTGCGTGGAGATAAGTACTGTCGTGCCGCGCTCTGCGATTCTTTCAAGCAACTGCACGATTTCCAAAGAGGTAGCAGGGTCAAGGTTTCCCGTTGGTTCGTCCGCCAGCAGAACCGGAGGTCCGTTGACGATGGCGCGAGCGATGCCGACACGTTGCTGTTCGCCGCCGGAGAGTTCGTCCGGATATGCATCTGCTTTGTGCTCCAGACTGACGACGGAGAGCGCGCTCTGTACGCGTTTTGCTATTTCTTTCTCGTCGACTCCGAGTGCTCTTAAGATATATGCGACATTGTTAAAAACTGTCTGTCGCGGCAAAAGTTTGTAGTCCTGGAAGATGGTTCCCAGTCTTCGGCGCAGGAGCGGCACCTGGCGCTTGTGCAGGCGGTTGAGGTTTACCCCACCTACAAATACGCTGCCGGATGTGGGCGTCTCTTCACGATAAAGAAGACGCATAAGAGTCGATTTGCCGGCGCCTGACGGTCCTACAAGAAAGGCAAATTCGCCCAGGGCAATGTGCAAATTCACATTGATGAGCGCCGGTCTGCCGCCATAGTCCTTTGTGACGTTCTGAAGGCGAATCACTGTTTAGGGTCTCTCTTTTAGAGCGGTGCTACGAGCTCTAAGCGTTGAATCAATCAAATTTGAATCTTGTGTTCGAATGGAGAACATCGATCGCATGCTTGTTTGATATCTCTTCGCTACTCTTCCGAATTTCTCGCAGAAAAAGCCGGATTCAAGTGCCGGGCAATGATAACACAGTAGTCAGAAGGAAACTTTTGAAGACTCAAATCTTTGACCTTATTCATGTAGGGGCGCATTTCATGCGCCCTTTTCGCTTTGCGCCGGGCGAATTTGCGACTCGAAAAAGCACATCGAGCACAAACCTTGAGAGCCGTACAGCATGGGGCTTGGAGCCTGGCAGGCTTGGCAGTGCGTGGTGACGTTTGCTTCCATCCATTTGCGTGCCCTTAGTTCCTTTTCATATAAAGCAACTATGCGGTCGTGCACTTTTTCATGGTCGCCGTCGGCAGCGGTTAATCGCCTTTTAAGCGCCTTTATCTCCTCTTCTTCTTCGGCTGTAAGCGTTACCGATGCAAGCTCCTGCGGTCCGGGTGTGTTTTGCAGGCATTTCTGTCTGGTCGCTTCCACGGCCTCTCGATTGGCGGCTATTTCTTCTTTCTTGTGGAAGTGTTTGAGGTCAAACCTTATGCCTCGAATCTCAATACCCAGACCATTTCCGGCGATGCGCATCTTCTTGACGAGTTGCGAACGCATTAAACTCAGTTCTTGCCCTACTGCCGCCTCACTTACCGCGATGACGATGCTGCCTTCGTGATCGATGAAAAGAGGGCGAGACTTTGAAGCAAACGGCTCGCCAATAACTGTCGGCCAGAGACCGAGCAAAGTGTGTTCTTTCAAGCGCCTGTCTAGATTCAATGACGAAACGAGCTGGCTGAGCACGTTGTTCACGCTGGACATAGCCCGCTTTTTGCCGAAACCGCTGTCAGACATTTGGAGGACCTCCGACGAGTCACCCATTATAAGTAGGGTTTTCAAAGTGCAGCTTCGCAGGTCGATGAACAAAATCAAAGAAACCGGCAAAACCGCAATAGATTAGAGCGTGCGATATAATCAGCCAGATAAGCGGCTTTTCGCCGAAATTTTGTCTGCCTGCGCGGACATAATTCGACTTTCGATTGGCTTACGCTCTAATTGCGCCCTCATCAGGACATCGCGAACTTTTGCGTAAACGTCACAACAACTACTACATTCACAACATAGGACCGGGTCAGTGTCAGGCATAAACACCATTCAAGAACTGCAGAAGCGCTTCAAGCCCGAGGCTGCACGCAACGTTTCCGCCACCTATCTATTCGCAGTGCGCGGTCAAGGCGGCTCGATGGTACTGACCAAAATCAATGACGGACAAGTTACATTCGAAGACGTAAGCAATGATACTAACGCCAACGGCAAAGCCGATTGTGTGATCTCGGTCAATCACGATGACCTTCAACAAATTCTCGAAGGCAACATGTCGGCAATGACAGCTGCACTTTCAGGTGTGCTGGCGATCGAAGGAGAGCTGGGACTGGCAATGCAATTAGTGCCTATATTCTTCGATGGACAGGCCTTGATGTAAGTAGTCCTCGAAATAAATGTCTTCGAAGTAAATAGTCTTCGAAATAAATAGTTCTCGAAATAAATAGTTCTCGAAATAAATAGTCCCCGAAATAAATAGTCCTTCTAATTAATTCAAATAGAATTTGGATAACCACTGTGGGACTGCTTTTAGTGATTCGCGCAGCTTCTCTCTTTCGTGATTGCTGAAGGATGCCGTCATCATTATTTCGGAGCGCGTCACTTTCTTTTTTCCAAGATGAGCTAGGGCTGCAAGCGAAAGCCCCGGTCCGCCTTGTTTTATCAACTGGATCATTCTTGCCCTCACCGGCTTGAGAATAACTCTTGTGTTGTCTATTTTGAATTCGCTTGCGCTATTGCCGTTCACCCAAAAGGTTATTGTGTCTACCTTTTGAGAAGACGGCAGTTTGAACTGGGCGGCCAGAGCTTCGCCATGTATGGATAGCTCTTTGCCAAACGCTGCGGCTTTCACTCTTGCGATTTCAATGTCGGATGGTCGCGGTGTTGTTTCATCTCCACGCATGAAGACTCCACGAGCCATGCGTTCGATGTTTCCTTGTTTGATCTGATGGCGTAAACATTGATCTATGGCTGTACGAGAGCCAAAACACAATAAATCCCTGGTAGTGAACATCTGACCATCTTGCAGCTGATTGATAAATCTGCGAACGAAACTGGAAGTAGACATTGACACCTCCTTTCCATTTAATTCGACTTGGGAACGGTTATTTCTAAAGACGAAGTCTCAGAATAAAAAGTTCAATCGACCAAAAATTGGCTCAAGCCCAGTCGCCAAATCACATTTCCTGCTAGCAGCGAAAAACTCGAGTTTTTCGCTGTGGATGTTGAAGCTCGGAAGGCACAGAAATTCAGCATTCTAGATCTGCGGTGGCGAACCTAAAGTTTTGCTCGGACCGGAGACAGTCACCTGCGCCAATTCTTCCATCTTCAACCCACAGCGAAAAACTCGAGTTTTTCGCTGTGGGTGTTTGGCTGGTATTTGAAGTGTTAGTTGGTCAAACTAAAGAGAGGCGTGGGCTTGACAAGTGCCGGTTTAACCCAAAGCCGTTTTTTCCCTCAAAGCACTTAGCATCACATCTGGTGGCACGCTCTTTTCAGTCCAGAATTCGAAAGCCAAGGCTGCTTGCCGCGCTAGCATCTCTTTGCCATCGATGAATGCCAAGCCGTGTTTTGTTGCTGCATCAATCATTGGCGTCGGCAATTCGTTTTTCGAATAGACCATGTCAAAGAAAAACGCGCGGTCGCCCGCTCGTTTGAACATGACGTCAACCCAGTCTGGAATCTCGTTTGAGGCTTGACCCAGGGGCGTGCAATTGACGATTAGCTGCGGCACGTCGTGTTCTTCTTGCACAAAGTCTTCGCTCCTGTGCATATTGATCGTCTCGCCGGCAATCAGTTTGTCGCCGTAGAAAAAGTCTCCGAGCGTGTGCTTTTCCGGGTTTCTCACCAGCAGTTTTATGTCCTGAAAGTCCAAATCCACAAGCGCTGCAACCGCGGCCCTGGCTGCGCCTCCAGCGCCGAGAATGAGAGCACGCTGCCGGTTTCGGTTGCCGAGATTTTCTTCGAGCGCTTTGCGGAATGCGGGCAGGTCAGTATTGTGCCCGATCATCTTTCCATCCGGGTAGATTTTTACAGTGTTGACGGCACGCGTGCGCACTGCATCTTCGGTTTTGCCGGTGCAGCGCGCAAATATCGCCCGCTTGTGCGGGATCGTCACGTTAAAGCCGGCATAGCCTTCTCGATGCATGGAAGAGAGCTTCGCATCGAGCTCTTCTTCGACTACATCAATGAGTCTATAGTCCCCATCTCGCCCGATGTGTTTCATCGCAGCCAGATGCATCGCCGGTGAAAGCGAGTGAGAGACAGGATGGCCAATCAATCCAAGTAAGAGAAATACTTGCAGTTCGCGGGACATTCTCTAATAGGAGCCTGCTTGCTGTGTCGCTACGCGCATCCGCTTGATGCCTGCTTCGGCAGCGGCTTGCATGATGGCGACAATATCTTTCTGTTTGGATTCAGCATCTGCATTCACAGTACACGCGACATCCTTCTTGCCCAGCTTTTTAAGCTGCTCTTCAATTTTTTCTTTGATCACTGCCGGCTCGTTGCTGGGCACGAAGCGACCATTGATGGCAATCTGTCCTGTCTCGTCTACGTCTATGAAGATGCCCTTACTCTCGTCGTCTTTCTTGGCGTTTTGAGTTTCAGGCGGCTTGATCTTCAGCTCCGACTTATCGATAAGTGGAGCGATCAAGATCATGATTACGAGCAACACGAGGAATACGTCGGTCAACGGTGTTACGTTGATCTCTTCGAAATTCGATCCGGCTTCGCCCATCGACATAAGTGCATTACCCCTTTAGAGTTGAAAGTCCAAAAGGATTAGCGCGCTTGTGCTTGGTTGCCGGCTTCTTCTGTTGCTACGAAGCTCAAGAAGAGCAGTTTCAGCAGTGAGAAGTCGTCGTTGAATCTTTTCACGGTATTGGTGTATGTGTTGTTGAACACAACAGCACCGATAGCGACAATCAGACCGTAACCTGTTGCGATCAGCGCTTTAGCAACCCCGACGACTACGACGGGAGTACCTCCGCCTGCAGCACCGAGTTGGTCAAGCGTAAAGATAACGCCGACCACGGTTCCGAACAGTCCAAGGAATGGACATGTGGCGCCGATGGTGCCGAGGATTGCCAGGTGTTTTTCCAATTTTCGTGTGACAAGACTGACAGTGATATCGAAAGCCTTAGAGAAGTCTTCCTTTTGCTCCGCCATCAGACGAACGCCTTCTTCGGCTACTTCGCCAACTACACCGCCCAAACGGCTGCATGTAGCTTGTGCTTTCTGCAACTGGCCGCTTTCCAGCTCACGTTGCAATTGATGAATGAACGAGGTTACGTCGCGGCGGTTCTTTTGGTAGTAAAGATACCTTTCGACGGTAACCGCAACTGTCAAGACCGAGCAGACCGTAATCGGAATGGATGCGAACCAGTCGTGGATCATGAAATCCAGGAAGTACGTAAAAAATTTGCTTTCCATTTCCTCTCCAATTAGATGCGATTGGCTTTGATGAATATATCAGAACTGGCGGAACACGCCACGTCCTCCACCGGAAAAGACGTTGTAGTCAAACGTAAATTGAATATCAACATCGTCCGGAGCGCCCGCAGGCAATGGTCTGAACGGCGCAGCATTCTCAACGGCCTTAAGAGCCGCCTGGTCAGCGATTGCTACACCGGATGAGTGGTCCAATCTGAGATGGGACAACTCTCCTCCTTTGTGTACCTTGAAAACAACTACAACGCGTTTCGATTCGTTACCTTTCGGTGGGAACCATGCACGTTTGATACGTCTTTGTAGGTCTGCCATATATGGTCCGAAGTCCACATCGGCTTGAGCTGCTACAGAAGGTCTGCCGCCTGGATTGTTGTTGGCGTCGGGATTGCCTTTTTGGCCTTCTCCTCCGCCTCCGCCGGCAGGTCTGGGCACCGAGGGTGCCACCGCGATAGCTGGTCCGCCACCGCCACCACCGCCGCCACCACCGGATCTGGCCCGGGTTGGTGCTGGCGCTGCGGAAGGTCCGGAGCCGCCCCCACGATTAGGTGATCCGCCACCACCGGCAATAGGAACTGGAGTCGTGACGCCGGAGCCGCCGCCTGATCCTGTTGCGGATACGGGGGCGATACCTGGACTCGGTGCCGATGAAGAGCCAGCACCAGAGCCGACTCTAGGCGATGCGGAGAATGTCGGAGACCCGCTCTTGCCGAAACTCATTGGTGCCGGACTCGGCGATGGGTTTGGCGAGGGAGCTGCCGATGGGTGTGCAAACGGATTGGGCAATGCCATCGGGCGCGCCATTGGAGCAGGCGACGGTGAAGGTGATGGCGAAGGCGTCGGCGATGGACGCGGCGACGGTGAAGGAGAAGGGCTCGGAGAAGGCACCGGCCGTGGTGACGGCGATGGTCTCGGACTCGGGCTTGGAGTCGGTGTAGGAGTAGGTCTTGGTGCCGGAGTCGGCGTCGGAGTAGGAGGATGAGGCGTCGGGTGCGCTTGCGGCGTTGGACGCGGTGCCGGCGAAGGTTGGCTTGGGGCCTTGGGAGCCGGCGAAGGAGCTCTTACTTCCTGTTTTGGATCGTGCTTTCCAGCATTTTCGGAATTCTTTTGAGCGCGCCGTTTTGCAACGATTTTCTTTTGCGTAGGCGGCTGGTTTTGTACAAACTCGATATCCGTCACCTGCGTTCTGGGAGGCGGCGGAATCAAAAAGAAGAAAGCGAGAATGAAGCAAGCAACGATGCAAGAGAAGTGGAAGATATACGATCCGCTTGTCGCTTCCGGCAATTCAATAACGTATTCCGGATAGATCTGCTTGCGCTGGATTACTCGTGCTCTGTCATATGCATCTCTTGCCGCATATGCGAAATATGCCAGGAAGAGTCCCATAATGACCATCGAAGCAGGCGATCCGAAGTGACCTTGAGCCAGCGAAGCGACCAGCTCTCGATTTGGCTTCATATGAAAGGATTGGCCGAATGAAACCAGACCACGCAGGAAGGGGTCCATAAACAACATCAACAAGAAACAGATGAAGTTGATGGCGCTCACCGCCAGGAACAACATTCCTTTTCTTGTCTCGCCGTTGTAAAGCTGCCCAAGTCCCGGAATCACCGAGAGTATGACCGCCATGTTGGGGTCACGCTGATTGTTTTGTCTTGCTGAGCTTGTCATTCCGTGCTTTGCCTGGTGGTATAGGGCTTGAAGTCTAAAGATGCTAATTGAGGGAAAACGTTCCTCAAATCTCCCGGCTTTCCAAGCTGTTTCGCCAAACTAGTAAGGTTTTTGAGTGGTGCCCTGATGCTTCTCTCAAAGCTTCATTTGATTGGGCATTCGGGCTTTCTAACAACTGGTTAAGTATAACACAGCGGTCCACCCAGCCTTAGTTTCGGCGGTCTTGGAGTCGGTCCAGCTTAGCCGTGAGCAGTAAGCTCTAATTTCTTTCCACGATCGCGGTCCGGAGAATCCAATTTCAACCCTATCGGACTGAAAATCGATAATCTCTCACCCTCAGTTTGGCAGAGTTTCGCTCTTGTTGCTGCCTGTTTTTGCGGAACCGAACAACGGAAATTTACTGAGACAAAATCAGGGTTTACCCTGATCTGTACGAATGACATTGGATACTCTTACAGGAAATATCGGAACAATATGCGCGACATGGTTTTGCACCCGATCGTCATAGATGACAGGGTAAAACCGGATTGTTTCAATGGCGTGTTACAAGCTGATAAATCGCGACACTTGACCGAAACTACATAGTCGGCATTGCCAGTTCTTCAGCCAGCTCGATTTTGAGTTCGTCGCCAGGTCTGACATCAACTCGCTTTCCTTTCTTGGAGAGCAAGACCGCCAGACCGATTGCAGCTCCGATACCAGCTCCGATTACAGCTCCGCCGCCCGCTCCGATTGAAGAGGAGCTCGAGGCGTTGCCTGCAATTAGACCAATACCCAAGCCAACTCCAACAGGAATGGAAACAGCACCAACATCAATGGCGATGTCTTTGAGACCACGCTTTGCGTGAACAACTCCACCGCGTGCAACCAGATTGGCAACAATGGGAATCTGCTTGTTATCGGGTGTGGTCACTGTATCGAACTTGAGCGCGACGTGACCGGAACGGTTGAGCGCGCGCGGCAAGGTGATTCTGGCGATACGTCCTTTGATAATCGAACCGGCCGGAACAGCTACCTGTCCGTCGATACTCAAGTCTTCAGCCGTACGAGCAGCAAATTCGTCACCTTCCTGGCTGGTGTCCGAATCAACTGCGGTGTCCATGATTATCGGAATCTTTGTGTCTTTCGGTACGACACGAACGAAGCCTTGCAAGACTTGCTTCTTTGTCTCTTGCTTTGCTGTAGTGCCTGCCGAGGCGTCTTTCTTCACCTCAGGATCAATCAGAGAATCGATCGGCTGGCTTGCGGAACCGGCTGTGGTAGTGGTTGCAGACTCACTGGAAGTAGCCGATTCACTCGCTGAAGTCGGCTCGGCTGCGGCCGCATCAGTGGATGTTGCGGTAGGTTCCGTTGCGTCTGCTGCTGGTGTCTTCGGAGCTTCCTCGACAATTTTGTCTTCGGTGGGAGTTTCTTCTTTGAGAAGACCACTGGCGTCATCAGCTGGAGCTGATTTCGTACCTGATGCTTCTTCTGCAGGAGCAGCGGAAGTTTCTGGACTGTAAATCTTGAAGTTGAGCCCGTCGGCAGCAAATGCCGCCGGCTGCGCAGAAAAGACGATAAGCGCGCTCATTATCACCGGCAGTGCGCGATTGATCTTAAGCAAATCCGTTCTCCTTGAATAACTTGAGACGTCTTCTTGTCTGTCTCTTCTGGTGGCTCGATTGGCGTGACTAGGGCGGTTGCGGCAATTCGCTCCTGATTTCCATTAGTCAAGCGGACCGGCTCGACAGTCTACCATGCCTTCAGCAGGTTACAAATTAGTGGGTTTTGATCCTGTTTTTAGACGGTATTAACACTTATTTTTGGGTTCAATTAAACTAGGAACAGTGCTTCCCAAAATTATTGTTCTTTCAGAGGACGAATTAAGTGATTGAATGCCCGATCTGCCATGTGATGAATGAAGATGGCGCTCACTTTTGTGCAGAATGCGGGCAACGTTTCACACCGGCAGGACCGCCTCAACCGCCCGCGCTCGGCAGTGTTCAGCCAGGTTTTTCCCAGCCGCCCGGGCCGCCTCAAACCTTCAATCCACCGCAATCTCCCAACCCCGCTGATAATCATTGGAATCAAATGCCTAACAACTATCCCCCGGACCAACCCAATCAACCTAATCAGGGAAACACCGGCGGACACCCAGAGCAGCCGAAGAAGCGTTTGCACTCACCGATTTTAGGTGGTGGTTATGAAGACGAGCCCGAACCCGAGCCTGAAGTCAAGCGCGGCAGATCATCCATGCGTGGGGGCGGACCGGAATCAGGCGGCAAGCCGAAACATTTGAGATCACCGCTTTTGGGCGGCGCCGATGATGATGATGACGACGATTACGAAGAGCCGCGCCGCACTCCGAATGCCCGTCCCGGCAAGCCCGGTACAAAAGGAGGTCTGAGATCTCCACTTTTGGGCGGCGCCGATGATGACGATGACTATGATGAACCTCAATCTCGTGGCGGTTTTCCGCGTCGCTCTCGCGATATGCAGGATGATGAACCGCATGAGCGAGGATCGGGAAGAGGTTTGCGCTCACCGCTTTTAGGCGGCGGCAGCGATGATGATGACAGTGCATTCTCATCGTTAAGACGGACAAACAAACCAACCGGCAACTTTCCCAATGATAGAAGATCCAAACCTGACGTTTGGGATCCGGGTTCTGAAGGCGGTTCAGGAAAACGTCCTCGTTTGCGCTCTTCACTATTGGGTGGCGGATCCGCCGATGATTACGACGATTATGAAGATGAAGATGAAGAAATAGCCGATCCCAAAGCGCTGAGATCGCCCTTGTTGAGAGCTGTTACCTCTCCTCATGATCAAGTTCCTCCGGCAAAACCGCAACAGCAACATCAGCCTCCAGCCCCACAGCCACAGCCTCCGCAGCAATACCAGCAAGGACCGGAGCCCGGATACGGGCAGCAAGATCCTGGGTCTCCGCTGTTTCGTCAGCCTTTGACGCCTCCTCAACCGAATAGCAATTATGCTGATCCCCAACAAATGATGCAGCCGCAGATGCCGCAACCGTCGCAGCAAAGCTATGCTCCGCCGCAGCCACCACCTCCTCCGCCTCCGCCGCAACCAGCGCTGCAGCAAGCTGCTTCGCCCTTTGCCCGGAATTCAGAACCGGACCCGGCTTCATCCAGACTCTCTACCTCTAATATGCCGACAACGGTTAAGCCGTCGAAGCCGGCCCGCTTCCAGCCTGATGATTCAGATGTTCCGTCACGCCCATCTTTCGACAAGTTTGCATCCGACGCTCCGGAGCGCGGAGCCGGCGGTGGTGGTTCTGTGTCTCCGGCTATTGCCGGGCTGTGCGCGCTGGCCATCATCCTTAAAGGATGGTATTTCTTCAGCTATCCGACGATGTGGAATCAAGCTCCGTTCGTCGCAGATCAGTTTGCTGAAATACTTGTCATGGTGGCATTAATCATAGTTGTCATGGGTGTTTCCAAGGGGCGCAGTTGAGCCTTGCAAGCCAGCGCCTGAGCCACTCCCCGACTTTACACATTGACAAAAGGTAACTTTCAAAGGGGTTGCTCCATGCTATATTGGCGACTGCACTAGACGAGCGATCTCTCGTTGGAGATTCATGTCCGGAACATGTCTTTCTCTGCCCTCGTCTTTCCCGACTTATGTGGGTTGCTGTCCAGAATTACTGGGAAGGTTGGTCTAAATGCTCGCCTCTAAGTCTCGCGATTGGCACAGGAGTGCAACATCTCCTTTGGCAATGGCGTTGACCGTTTCGCTTTGCGCGCAAGCACTTCTGATTGGTCCTGCTGATGCTTTGTCGTTTATCTCGGCGAAGAAATCTCAATTGCAGACGCCGATGGAAGCAAAATTGGATGATGATTCCGGTCCATCCACTGATACCGCATCTGGTGACGTGCCGGAAGTGACAGCAGCGGAAAGCGAAAAATCTAAGTCAAAGAAAGATTCCAAGCAAACGGAAAAGGAAACCGCAAAGAAGACCGCCAAAGAAACATCTAATAAGGATGAGCCGGTCAGTTTAGCGCCTGTCAGTCTTGGTGACGACACTGGCACTGACTCACCTTCGCAGACGAGTTCCAATTCAGCTTCCACCTCGAGTTCCGCTCCCGGCGCAGCAAGCGATAGGAGCGACACGCAATACATGAAGCTTCATGCCGAGACTATGGGTGTGGCTCCTAAAGGTCCGCTTGATGGAGACGGACACGGCGCTCCCACTACCTTGCCGTCCAAATCGCTTAAATCTGAAATTGCTCCTGGCAAAGGTAGTCTTGTCGATCAAGCCAGCTCGGTGAACCTTTCTCCAATGGCCTTAATGAATACTGATGCCGAAGAAGATCAAAAGGCAATCACGGATCTTGATTGCGAGCGAGCTCAGATTTCCGATCTTTGGGAAGCTACTTTGACACGTTCGCAAGATATTCAATTCGTTGTTCAAAAGTTGATGCCGTCGAGTGATAAGAGCCATACGACGACTGCGTTGATGCGCATGATTTCTTCGACACTGGTCAGCGGTGTGAGCGCCGCTGCAATGATGTCGCCCAGCCCGATGACTTATGCATCCACTCAAGCCGGCTCTCAGATGATTATGAACATCATGGGCGCCTTTGATGCTAAAGCCGCTAAGAAGGCGCAAATCGATCAGGGTCAGGCAATCACTCTCTACAAAATGGTGAGGGATACAGCCGACAAAGTTACTGAGACATACAGAGATTATAAGAAGTACGTGCGCCGTCTCGATCGCGCGCAAAGTATCACTGCCGATCTGCAAAACATGATTCAGGATGCACGTGCCGGACAAGATGCTGCAAAACAAATCGAGATGGAATATACGCTTTCGAAGTCCAAAGGGGACATCGAAGAAGCGGTCTACGATGCGCGTCGTTATCGCCAGAGCTTGATAGACCTTGCTGGCGCCGATGCTGTAAACAAGCTCGATCAGTCTTTGCAAGATCAAATGCTTGCAGAAAAAGAATTGGAAAAGAAATCACAGATTGCTGAAAAACCAATTGCAGAGCAGACCAAGCAAGGTAAGAAAACAATGGATGCCTTGATAAAGTTGAACAATATGGTTCAACCGCAACAAAACAAGAATGCAAATATGTAGTCCGTCTGTGATGCGGATGGCATATTTGCCTTAGGTTTCCAAACATGAGTGCTACCGCAAAATAAAGGACGTCAAAGTGCGCATCAATCAAAGATGGTTTGTATGGATCATCCTCATACTTTGTGTTGCCGCAATTCCAGCTGGTCTGATTGAAACAAAGCAGCCGTCTGAAGCAAAGGACGGGGACTCGGAGAGTCCGGATTTTTTCGTCAACCGGATGATCAAGAAAGATCGCATCAAGGTGATCCGGCTTGAAGGCATGATCATCGACAAAACGGACTCATCGATACTTCCTCCTAAAACCGGCTCGGCAAGCAGCTGTACGAGAGCTTTGAGAAAGGCCGCGAAAGACGAAAAAATAAAAGCTGTATTGATCAGGATGAATACTCCCGGCGGAACCGTAGCAACATCGCAAGAGATCACTGATGCTGTGAACGCTGTTAAGGCAGCCGGCAAGCCGGTCTATGTATCAATGGCTGATTTGTCTGCCTCGGGCGGATACTATGTTGCTGCTGCCGCTGACAAAATTTATGCTCTGCCTGGATCGATCACTGGTTCTATCGGTGTGATTATGCATTTGATGAACTTCAAGGCTCTCGGAGACAAGGTCGGCATCGCCGATGTCGTGATCAAATCAGGCCAGTTCAAAGACATCGCTTCACCTTATCGGGCAATGACAGATGAAGAGCGCAGCATTCTGCAAGGGATGATCGCAGACTCCTACGATCAGTTTGTGACTTCCGTTGCAAAAGGACGCCGGATGAAAGTCGAAGACGTGAAGAAGCTTGCCGATGGTCGCATATACACAGGCAGGCAAGCAAAGAAAAATGGACTTATTGATGAATTGGGTGGCTACGACGATGCAATGGATGCCCTCCAAGCGGCCTGCATCAAGAAGTACGGTCTGAAGGATGAGTTGCCTGTCGAAGATAAGGCAGATGTGGGATTCTTGGCCAATCTTCTCGAATCGGCAAATGGAACGAATCTGTTTACTCAAAATCACTATCGAATCAATTCAGGATTCATTGCTGAAGATATCGTCTCTGACTATTTCATGAATAAGCTCTACAAGCAGCCTTTGTGGATGCTCCAGTAAAACGGTTTGAACACAATTACAAATGACAGACAGTGCAAACGAACTTGAATTGAATAAGACCCCCGGCGAAGGCGTCGGGATAAAGCAGTGGGCCGATGTCTTCTATGGCGTGCTGGTTGCACCCGGGCAAACCATGCGCGTCCTTTCTGATGATGCTTTGTACAAATCGAACGAAACGGCGGTTCTCTTTGCACTTGCCACAGTTTTGACCAGTTCGTGGCTGGCATCTTTTGGAGCGTCCGGTGGTGATAGCGGCTCTCTTGCACAAGTAGGAATCACTTTGTGTACGTTTCTCGGAGTCCTATTGTGGGCCGGCATCTCACTCATGCTTTTTGTCCTATCTCGTTTGTGCCGCTCACCCAAACACAATCTGGGATCTGCGTTCATAGTCACGGGCTGGGCGTTTGTGCCTGTCTATTTCATCAATCCAGTCAAATGTTTGTCCTCCATTCCATTTATTGGAGTGGTTTTCGTCGTCGGGCTGGTGGTTTGGATGTTCGCACTTCAGTGGCTCGCTTTTATGGCGATGCTCAATTTCAATCACAAGCGAATGTTCGCCCTTTCGATTGGACTTCCAGTCATGTACAAGCTGGTCTTTCTCTGCGGGCTTTTGTTTTTACTTGGGATAGTCTTTTGAGTATCGAAGATTCTTCTGAGCAGTGCCGAACATGAGCCCGAGTGAAAATAACAGTGCCGCAAAGTCGGCAAAGCCGGTCATCGCCATTGTGGGTCCGACTGCATCGGGCAAAACCGCGCTCAGTCTCAAACTGGCAGAGAAGCTGCCTGTGGAAATCGTCGCCTGTGACTCGCGGACAATATATAGACGAATGGACATAGGCACAGCCAAGCCGTCAGCAGAAGAGCAAGCTGCGGTTCGTCATCATCTTCTCGACGTTGCCGATGTGGACCAGACTTACACGGTCGCCAACTATAAAGAAGACGCCGGCCAAGCAATTGAAGACATTCATATCCGCGGCAAGATCCCCATTGTCTGTGGAGGAACGGGATTTTACGCTCGCGCTTTATTGGAGGGGCTTTCAATTCCTGAAGTTCCACCTAATCAGGTTTTACGCGACGAACTGAATGAGTTTGCCGACCAAAACGGAAATGAGCAGCTTTTGGCACGTTTGGCACAGCTTGATCCTGTCAGCGCAAACCGTTTGAACGCGAACGATCGCTATCGAGTCATACGCGCCCTGGAAGTTTCCATCGCCCTGGGCAAACCCTTTTCGCAGGCGGCGACGCTCAGACCGGCACCGTATCCAACAGTTTGGATCGGCCTGGGAGTGCAAAATCGACAATATATAAAGGATTTGATTGAGACTAGATTGGACGAGCAGATCGCTGCCGGTCTCCTCGATGAAGTGAAAGCGTTGCTCGATGACTATGGTCCGACCAGAGCGCTTCTCAATGCAGTTCCATACAAGGAAGTAATTTCATATTTAGATGGGAAATGTTCTCTCGAACAGGCCCGGCTGGATGCTCAGAAGCACAACTATCAGCTAGCCAGGCGTCAAATCATGTGGTTTCGCGCTAACGAGAATACAAAATGGTTTATGGTCGATGAGGAAAATCGCGAAAGTATTTTTTCGCAAGTGCAAGAGCTTATCGATCGCAAAATCAATGATAGGGACTAGCCGAAAGGCTCGAATGCCTCTCACTGAAAGAGATTTGCGGTATTGAGAAAAGGCTCTGACCATCAACTAAATGTTGGCTGGACAACGACTGTTTTTGCGATGCGTAAAACATTTGAACACAATAATTTTGCAAAAACGCAGTTTCGAATGAAAAAAAACACCTCTATCACTCTTGCGTGTTAGTGCTCGTAAACGTCCTGCTGGTGGTGCTTTATGGGATCACGCTGGACTCGTTCTCGTGCATTTTCAATAGTAATTGAGAATGATGTTGCTAATTTCTTCCGCATGCGATGCTCATTTTCTCGTTCTTCGATCTAGACGCGATAAGATTTAGAGTTATACTGGTAAAAGTTTTTACAGCCCAGATCAAGCTCAGTTAGAAGTTTTCGATCAATTCAATTGAGTTTGTAGAGATAGCAAATACAAGGCGGCACTCTGGGATGAGTCGATCTACAACTGATGAATACAGAGAAGTGGCTTTGCCCTGGAGCGACGGCACACTCTCAGCTAGACTTTGGAAAGCACGCGGACGCGTTGTTGTCGGCGTTCCTGAGCTAGGCTTACACTGCTACGGTTCCACAGAGCCCGAAGCCGTCTTTCGACTTTTCACATCGTTGCTCAAGTATTACCGCCAGTTGAGAGCATTCAAGGCCAGACTTGGAGAGAAAGGACTAGAACATCTCGATTTGCTCAGAGGTTGGGTCGAGTCAATTGAAGATCGCATGAAAGCGCCTTCTATCGACAATAGAGTCGTTGCACTTTCGAGAAATCGTCGTTAGAGCTGTCATTTTTCAAAGCCTTCACAGCTGCATCATTTGCAGTTGTTTTTGCTTTTCTGGGCGCAGACTTCAAATCAATTTTTGAACCAATTGAACTTTTTGCTCACTGTCGACGTATTGATCAATATAAGACTTGTGAGCCTGGTGAATGCTAAAACGACCGATTGTTTACAGCGCGGCGATTTTGCTGTCCATACTGAATTTGCCGGTTTCCGCCGAAGAGCAGGCTGATCTTGCTCAAAGCGCCACGCCTTCGCTTTCGTCCGTGGGCAGTGCAAATCCTCAAGAGAAAAGCGGCGATTTGCCTGTGAAATACATAGGCAACATGGAAAGTCGCAAATTCCACAAACCATCATGTCCGTATGCTCGCGTAATGGCTCACAGCAAAAGAATGCAATTTCATTTCCGGCGCCAGGCTGTTGCCTGCGGTCATAATCCTTGCCGTTACTGTTTACCGCCTGTTTGGACGGTGGTCAAAGCTCGCCTTCTGACGCCCGTGAATAATGACAAAGACCCTCGAGCTGACCCTGGAACCCATCCCCCTTAAATCTTATGTCTCTTGAATTCGGTGGATCCTGGAAACGCAATGTATATATAGGAAAAGTCCTATGCTCGATGGTTCTGTATCTTGCTATTCTAGGTATGAGCCATTATTAGAAGCTGGTGCTCAAATAGTGGTATAACGACTCGAGAAGGCACCTTCCATCGGAATTGCGACTTAAAAAATGAGCTTTGATAGTCTCCAACAAAACTTCGCTCACGCTACTGGTTTTATCTACGATCGAACAATCAGCCCACGCAAGATGCTGGGGCAATGCTTCATCGTATCCAAGAGCCGAGCTGTAACAACAGCCAACAACCTCTATAACTATTCAGAGGCTCCCTGGGCTCTGGAAATCTATTTCCCTCACCCGGACGTGACTATCGGCATCAAGTCGATTGCAATTCACAACGACTTCGACCGACGAGAAGCGCGCAACTATTATCTGCAACAGACCGGCTCGCCACTTGATGTGCCGCCTGTTCTACTGAACGACCTGGCGACCATTGTCATGGACAGCCAATTGGCTGAATTACAGGCCGACAAAGTCGCTGAGATCAACCGCGCACTGTCAATTCCATTTTCCAGCCAAGGCGTGGAAGCGTCTGGAAACGTCCGAGGGACGGAGCTTTTCTCTGTAATCAATTCGGTTTTAGAGTCGCGTCGTGAAGGTCTCTTGACTTTGTACGACAAGAGAAACATTCCCATGGCTCGCTTGCAGCTGGGACAAGGCACGATTCTCAAATGTCACTACCGGGCAATGATCGGTGAAATGGCTTTTGCCGAACTGGTTTACAGAAAACCAGCCGAAGGATATTCCTTCCAGCCTATGGCTACATTCAATTGGGGCGGCGTCCGGGACATAACCGTGCCGACCGACCAATTGATCCAAGAGGCTGTCCGCCGCGCCAATGAAGTTCCGCAGATCGTCAATTATTTGAGCTCCACCGGTATGGAAGCCAGATTCCAGCGTAGTGTGGGAGAAATGAGCGTTGAGAACTGCTCGGAAAACATCCGTTGGTTTGTAGAAATCTTGTGGCAAGCGCTCGATGGATACATCACCGTAGACAGATTGCCTGAGCGCCTTGGCGTTGATACTTACACGATCCTCCAGGCTCTGCGAGAGCTGGTGAATAAAGGCTATGTTTCATTGCTCAACCGTGCTTCGCCATTCCCTTGCAATGGACAACTAGGCACCCCGCTTGTTTCACACACAGATTTCGACATCAACCCGGGTGACTCGGTTACAGCGTTCTATCTCGATCCTCTTTCTGGTGCTGCAACCTGGCAACAGGGTACATTCTTCGGCGTTTCCAGCGTTTTGCAGCCGAAGAACTTGCTGCACACAATTCCAATATTGCCCGGTGCTGCCGGCGCTTTGATCTTGAAGAACTACAAGCTCGTAGGAGTTCACGGCGGCGCTATTGCACCGAAAGCCGGTCAAGAGAACCAGCGTCTATTCCAGATGATGTGGATTGGCGCCTTGCTAGACATGAGCGCACGCAAATTGCGAACTGCTCAGGAAGGCACAGAAGAAGAAACCGACGGCATTGCCGGACTGCGCAGCAAGCTGGAAAGCGACAGCACTGCGGCGGCTGCGGAGAAAGCCGCATTGCAATGTCCCAATTGCATGTCCTTCAATGCAAAACCTGGTCCTTGTATTACTTGCGGAACCGAAATCGAAGCGCCGCCTGAAGAGGTAGTGCCAGAGAACAAGGTTGAAATGGTGGTCTACCAGGCCAAAAAGCTCAAAGAGAAATACAACATCACCAATAAACAGTTGGCGATTGCCGGCGCTGTTGTCGCATTGCCATTGGTAATGATGATGATGTGTAGTTCTCCCGCACCGCCTCCTGCGGTGAAGGATGCGACAACCGACACTGCTACCAATACGGTGCATCAGAATTCGGACAAAGCAATGCAGAACGCCGTAGACTTTGCTGGATTCAAAGCCACACCTCCGCCCGGTTACTGGTTTGAAGATACAAGCTCGCTAACCGGTGAACAGAAGTCTTTCGGACTGTACTCGGAACGTGCGAATCAGAAGATCATCTTCCTCATTTATGATGATTTGTCCGGCGGCGAGAACAATCTGAAGAACTTCTTCCAAAAGCCTCCTTTTGTTACTGTTCCGGGCGGCAGCGAGGCAAAAGAGATAGAAAGCCAGCGTGTGCCATTTGGTGAAGAAGGTCAATTCTTTACCTATCATGCACTCAAATATGGTTTCTTGGAAAATGCGATGTCCGCGTTGGTCGGCTCCATTCCAGCTCTTGATGCCAAGAAATCAATCCTTGTGGTTGGGCAGTCTTTGAAAGAAAAGGAAGCATATAACTACAAGGCCGCCGTATGGTTGGTTGATCAAATGGGTTCCGATCGAACCAAACGTGGCAATCAAGCCATGATGGCGAAGAACGAAGACGGCAAGGATGGCGCCACTACAGACGGTACCACTACCGATGCTGCCGAAGTAGCCACGCCTGAGCAAATGACTGAATTTCTCGGCAAGACCGGTGAAAAGATTCAGGGCAATCTGACTTTGCCTAATGAAGCCGCTGATGAACTGAAGAAGAAGAAGTCGAAGAAATTGAAGGTCAGAGTTATTGTTGCCGTCGATTCGGAAGGCAAGCTAACCAAGATCGAGATTTCCGAGCCTTCTGAACTCGAATCGATCACCAATGCTGTAGTGAAGGCAATCAACAATTCGACGCCGATCGAGAACATACCGAAAACCAAAGACGGCAAGCTTTCTTTGAAGATCAGCTTGGACATGGATAAGATTACCGTCGAGCAAATATAGGCTCAGCGCAATTGATTGCGCCTGTTCCAATCCACGATTTCCACTTTTGCATACACTCCGAAAAATTTCACTTTTCGGAGTGTACGGAGCAGCGAAAAAAATCGACAGCAAGGCGTAGTCGATTTAATCATCGGCCGAATTGAACTCTTCTGCCAGCTACCTATAGTGCTTAGTGCTTCTTCTTCGGCTTCTTATCTTTGTTTGCCGCGGATTTCTTCTTCATCTCTTCGGCACCGTAGTTATCTTCTGTCTTGATGCCGTATTCGATGATTTTCGATTTCACGAAATCGAAGTCTTTAACTAAATCTTGCGTCTCACGTGCCTTTGGCTCAAACTTTACTTTCAGCGGAACCAGGCGCTTGTAAGTCATGTAGGCCAGTCTCCACTCGCCTTGGGCGCGATAGATCTGACCCAGATAACCGAGAGCAGTAACTGACTGTCCACTTTCCGGTCCAAACTTGGTATCTGCTTCTTTCAACGCTTTGTTGTAGCAATCGATCGCGTTTGCAAAGTCGTTGTTTTTCTTGTAGTCATTGCCCATGACGATCAAGCCCATGTAGTTTTGCTTGACCTCACCCATTCCGCAAGCGCCTAGCGCCAGCGACAACGCGACTACAAGTGCAAACGCCAGTGGTCTGCGCGTTTTGATTTTTTGCAATCCGCGACCCCAAGCGCCTTGTTCGGCGTGCTTGGATTTTACGAGAGATTCTTGATCCATCCGGTTTCTCAGATCTGTTTGCATATCCGCACAGGTTCCCTTCGCTAGCGAAAATCTAGAGCAAGCTTATCAAGAGCGATGCTTCATTTCCTTCGCGATTATAGCAGCGGCAATCAGGAACCAATTTTGTGAATCTGCGAATTTGTAAAGTAGTGAGCGAGTATCTCCCGGTAATTTTTACCGAGCAAAGCCATGCCTTGCGCTCCTGTTTGCTGAAGTCCCACACCGTGCCCCCAGCCCAGCCCCCTGACGGTTACGGAACTTAAGAGACCCAAATGATCGTGTTCGTGCTCGAAGAAAATCTTCGCGCTCTTCAGACGAACTAGTTTTAACTCAGGATTTTTGAAGGCGCTTCGAATCACTAATTCCTTCTTTACCAGCCACTGCCCTTGCGATGTGTGGATCGCCAGTTCTATAGCAACCCCAGAAACGCCGCGCTGCGTAACTTCGAATTTTTGAATATGACCGAATTGTCCACCTTCTGGTGGTATCACAAATGGTGCTGTCTCCGGTTCTTTCGCTAGCAGCGACAACTCATGATGCATGTGCGCTTCCAGCGACTGTGCCGGCATATGCACAGACCATTTGAAATGAGGCGACCAACTGTCGAAGGTAGCGTGCTTTTGTCCGTGCCATGATTCTTTTATGCGTTTTTCGATTTCTTTTGCAGTGGCTTTCGGCTCATACATGGACGTTTGCTGTTTTTCTGGCACAGCCCTTAAATAGGGAATTGGGGCAGGAGGAAAAATATTTGTCTTTGGATCGGAAAAACAGTCTTCGTAGTTGGACGTATAACCGCCTGCATTCGAGCTGAAAAGCGCCAGAATAGCCTTAGTTCCATACTTTAAGATCTCGCCGGATGTGGACTCGATTGCTTGCGTGTGTTTTGCCGAACCGACTGCTTTGTGTCCGGCGAAATACTGGCAGCACAAGTAAGAATCACAGACATCGGCATTGTCTTTCTCATGGCTGATGCGCGGATTTAGCGCATATGTGCGTGCTGCGACTGCTTGAGCCTTGAGCGCCTCGATGTGATAACTCGAGGGGATTTCGCTTTCCAAAACGCCTTTCAAATACTGTTCCATATCAAGCACGAGAGTGAGCCTGAGATGTCCTCTGTGGGGCGTAATGTCGATTTCATGGCCGCGATATTCGGCGTGTTCTTGTCCTTTTGCGCGCGCGCGCTTGATTGAATTTACGAATGCCGAATGACCGCCTTTGGTCATGTCGACGACCACTCTAGAAGCCGTAATGCGACCGCCGGCGCCTGTAATAACAACGTCGAGTTCTTCGCCCCTGGGGCTGACCTTTAACTGTTGTGCAGCATTTAGACTAAGCGTTTTAACACGCTTTTCATTTTCAAACTGTACGGTCAGCCCAAAAGGCGAAGAAACGACAACCTGCTTGTGTTCAAGGCTGGATAGGTCTGTCGTTGTGAGGGCGACCCGTAACTTCATGAAAAAATAGAGCGCCCCATATCAGTTTGTGGATATTGCGCCGTTGTTTGTTCAGACATTGAAAAGTGGCGGAGCAGGAGGGACTCGAACCCCCAACCCCTTTCAGGGCAGCCGCTTTCAAGGCGGTGTCTTCATCCAGCCAGGTCTGCTCCATGGCCCAGAACTCTATTTTACTTTCTTCCGGCGGGAGTTCAATTGCCGGACGCCCAACATGACGATAGATGCACGAAAACCTAAAGATGTTTCCAACGAGCAGAAGTTATCAATAGAAAGAAACATAGATGGATGGATAGATTGATTGGCTGATTGAGCTCACCAAGGCTTACCAACTGTTTGAACCAATCGGATAAAGTTAGAAGCAATGGCAAAGGCTGGAAATACAGAACGGCTGGACACAATTGTCGTGGAGAGAGGTCTCTTTACGACCAAGGAATCCGCGCGCACCGCGATCATGGAAGGTTTGGTGCTGGTTGATGGCAAACCGGTAACAAAGCCTGGTCATGCGGTCAAAACCCAGGCTAAGGTCGAGCTTTCGCCTTCCTATCAGCCTCCCAAGTATGTGAGCAGGGGCGGGCTCAAACTGGAAAAGGCACTGGCAGAGTTTCAAATAAGTCTGACGGGGCGAGTTTGCCTCGACATCGGTGCATCGACTGGCGGTTTTACTGATTGCATGCTGAAACATGGAGCTGGTCGTGTTTATGCAGTCGATGTCGGATACGGGCAGCTTGACTGGACTTTGCGCAACGACGAGCGTGTAAAAGTGCTCGAACGAGTCAATGCACGCAACCTGACTGCCTCTATTCTTTACGGTGAAACTGAAACGGATGCCAGAGCCGATTTCGCCAGCATGGATGTTTCCTTCATTTCTGCCTTCAAGGTTTTACCATCGGTCTTGCAAGCAATGGATGAGAGAAAGTCGGAACTTGTCATTCTTGTGAAGCCGCAATTCGAAGCTGGGCGGCAGTTTGTGGGGCACGGAGGCGTGGTTCGCGATCCTGCTGTTCACCTGGATGTTTTGAACATGGCAAATACAAAGTCCGGCGAACTGGGTTTACACACTCAATCTGTAAGTTATTCGCCTATAAAAGGTCCAAAGGGAAATATCGAGTTTCTTCTTCATCTCTCTCGTGAGAAGTCCAGCGCCCAGGCGGATCTTGCTTTGCTCGTCGAGAAAGCACACCGCGAACTGGCCGCCCACAAAGAGGCCGAAGAATAAACCCAATAATGGTTTCACTAAAGGGTCGATGAATACTATGGTTTCTGCAAATCGCGTTTGGCGGTGGCTGAAATCGTCACGATTACAGTATCTGCCAATTTCTGGAAAACCACTTCAGGACGCTTAATCTGGTGATCTTTGAAAGGTATATTGAAGGTGCTCTTAATTTGAATCAAATCACAGTGCTCGAACTTGCTTTGCGTCGTTTCGCAGTTTTTGAAAAAGGTCAAATCAACAGGCACCGTTTTCTTTACCGTTACTCCGTGCAGAGCAAAATCGCCAGTGGCTTTGATTGTGACTTTCTGTTTGTCCTTCAAAATGCCCGTCACGCCTGGCTGTGACTTAACTGTAAAAGTGGCTTTTGGAAACTTTTTCGTCTCCAGAAAATTGTCGCGCATATGCTCGTTGCGTAAGGGAATGCCGGTATCGATCGTTGCCAGGTCGACATCAAAAGTTGCAGTAAATGGTTTGGAAAGGTCCAGTGACTCATCAATACTGACTTTGCCGGAGATATTACTTGTTTTGCCGACGATCAATTCAATCGGTGCGTCGGACGTAAAGCTCACAGAATCGCGGTTTTTGGGATCCCCGACAACGTAGTTCAACTGCTTGGCGCTGACTGCGGTCGAACCAATGGTGAGAACGATTCCAGCCGCCGCAAGTGCGGTTAAGAGTTGTTTGTTTCGCATGATGTTTATTAACCTACCTTTCTTTCGCCCACAAAGAGATTGATTTCATGGAATTGTTCTATCAATTCAATGACGTCTGTGATTGCTGATTCCGGATTACGATTCGGATTCAGTTCTACACAACGTTTTGCTAAATCTGCATATGAACTCGCAGCAGCTTCCGAAAGCAGCACTTGCGCATTGTCATCGAGTTCTACAATGCGTACTTTGTGCGAAAAAGGATCGCGGTACATGGCTATGTGACTTCTTTCCGGCGCGAACTTCTTTCGTGTTCCTTTGCCTTCGTCCAGCAAATCTACAATCGTCTGAATCGTATATTCATAGGTGCGCACCGAGAGGGTCGGATTTAGCTTAGGACCTAGAGAGACGAATGCTTGCGGATTGCTGAGCGGAGTTCTTTCCGTGACACTAATAGTGGTATCAACTTCCAGCAGTTCCATTTCCAGCCACTCGTAGTCAGCAAGTTCGGTGAGGTATGGACGTTTTTCCAAAAGATCTGCGCAGTGTTCTGCCACAAACTGCGGAAAACGTCTTGCCGAGCTGTTTAGATGGAAGTGATCGGGAGGAAATACTTGCACGTATTTCTTCACGACCTTCTCCCAGTTGTTGCCCAAAAGTTGGGCGCAATAAGGGTAGATAGACGTGAGAACATCAGTGTGACCATAGCCAATCAAGCGAGCGTAAAGGCGTGCGCCATCAGCATCGAACTCTTCTGTTTCCAAAAGACAATTCAATGATTGTGCGCTTTCTACCGGCTGTCTTTCCATCCAAATAGATGTAAGCGTTTTCTCTATTTCACGCAGAGAGGACACGAGCGTGTTTTACCTCCCCCGAATCTTTGCGACCTAAAGTATCAGCTTTTCTCTCATAATGCTTCAACGTGGACGCGGCTCGTGGGGCTGAACCCGAACGTCTGACTTCATTTGCTGCATCACTGATTTTGCGGATCCTGTCCACTTCGGCAAGTATCTCTTCGAATTCTGGGAAATTCTGATCTCGCTCGAGCATAACGCCCTTTGCTTCGACTCTTTCAAGAACGTATTGAAGTAATTCGAAAACCGGCTCTATAACCGCGGAGCCATGCGTATCGATAACATATTCATTGCCTTGTTTGTGACCGGCGACGTGAATTTGAACGGTACGTTCAAGCGGAATTTGATCGAGATAATGATACGGATCGAAGTTGTGATTCAAGCTGTTGACGTAAACGTTATTAACGTCCAAAAGCAGCCCGCAATCAGCCTTTTCTAAAACTTCCGCGAGGAACTGCGAATCGTTCATTTCGCTTCCAGGCACGTTCATGTAATAGGAGATATTCTCCAGAAGAAATGGTCTGCCGATTATCTCCTGCACCCGTTTTACCTTTTCGGCTATCAAATTGATAGCTTCTTTCGAGCGAGGCAGCGGCAACAGGTCGTGCATATAGATGCCGTCGCAACTCGTGAAGCAGAGATGATCGCTGAACCATGGGGCATCAATGAGATCGAGCAGTTTTTTCAGTTTGCTCAAATACTCGCTGTTGAGGTCATCTGTGCTTCCGATGGAAAGATTGATCCCATGTGTGACTAGAGGGAACTCATTACGCGCCGACTCGAGTCGTTCGCGGCAAGCTCCCCCTAGTCCCATATAGTTCTCCGGCACCAGCTCAAGCCAGTCGATTCTGTTTTTGCTCTCCAACGTTTCTGCAGCTAACTCTCTGCGCAGGCCTAGCCCAATGCCAAGATTGGGTAGACGTTTTTTCGTGTCCAGAAAGTCAGGCATAACATCTCAGGCGAAATAAAACTGAATTCGACTGGCAAAAAGCTGATGAAAAAATAGCGCCACACCAGTAGTGAGCGCTAATTCTTACTTGGATTCTTTGCTTTTGCAGGCGCTTTCTTTGCCTTTGCAAGAGCTTTCTTTGCCTTTGCAGGATCCTTCTTTTCCTTTGCATGAGCTTTCTTTGCCCTTGCAGGATCCTTCTTTGCCTTTTTCTTTGCTCTTGCAGGAGCTTTCTTTGCCCTTGCAGGAAGCTTCAGAGCCTTTAGCTTTCTTGGTGCTCTTTTCGGTCTTCTTCTCTACCTTGGTTGTTTCTTTGGTTTCGGTAGATGTGGTTTCGTCAGCAGCGCGTGCGGCGCCGTTGAGAGTAAGACCGAGTACTGCCAAGAGAGCAGCGGCCAATTGTGTCTTTTGCATGTTGTCCTCCCTGAACGTTTAGACAATGAGCCCCAAGGGAGACAATCTCCCTATTCATGGGCACATGAGCGTCATCCTAGGTCACCCTGATTAACAAAAAGCCATTTGTGTGTAATAGCTGTGTAAAATCGCAAACCCCCTGAATACTATTGGTTGGTGGGTTTTAAATTTCTTCACATAAATGACTACTTTTTCTCGACCTTAGTCTCTTTCTTCACTTCGGTCTTGGAATGAGCTTCGGAAGCAGCTTTTGCTCCTTTCTCATCGGTTCCGCAAGAACCTTTTCCGCAGGCCGCGTCTTTTCCAGACTTTTTGGTGGTCTTTTCAGTTGCCTTTACAGTGGTTTTTGCTGCTTTTCCGTCTTCTTTGGTCGTGGTTTTTTCCTTGACCTTAGTTGTAACGGCGTCTTTTTTATCAGTCACAGTTGTGGTTTTGTCTGTCGTTGTCGACGCCTTGGTTACTTCTTTGTCCGCAGCCATTGCGGCGTTTGTTGCTACAAGACTTACTACTGCAGCAATTAGAGCTGCGTCGAATCTATTTTTTGCTTCCATTTTTGAACATCCTTCAAATGAGGGGTGTAATCTCGAACAGTCAAATATTTACCAACAAGGCAGGGCTGAGTTCAACGGCATATTATTGACCGTTAAGAAAGGATCTCGCTGCGGTTGTTTTGAAACCCGGAATACATATATATAGGTACGAAGCCGCGAGTGGTTGTCAGGCATTGTTCTAGGAGACCAGGTCCGATGAATGGAAATTCGAATCCCGTGCAACTGAATGTTCTCTATCTGCATGGATTTGGCTCATCCCCGTCATCAATAAAAGCGCTCCGCTTCAAAAGCATGCTCGAAGAAAATGGTGCGCAAGTTGAAATTCCGGATTTGAATTTTCCATCGTTCAGAGAAATGACTCTTGCAACACAACTTGAGCTGCTCGAAAACAAGATCGATCAGTTGCCTTCCACAATTCCGCTTGTTCTTTTTGGATCAAGCATGGGAGGACTTCTTGCATCACTGCTATCGCAGAAGAATAAATCGATTTCTGCACTCGTTCTTCTTGCTCCAGGATTTGGAATTGCACGACGCTGGAAAGAGTTTGTCACAGCAGAGGAATACGATAAGTGGCAGAAAACTGGTGAACATCATTTCTATCATCACGCGCATGATGCTCATATGCCATTGAGCTACGAATTCGCAAGAGTGATGGAGAGTATGAAGACCGAAGATCTTTCAGTCGAACAGCCGTGCCTTGTTTTTCACGGAGTAAATGACACTACCGTTCCAGTGGAAGAGAGCAAGAAGTTTGCTAGTCAAAACAAGTCGGTTGATTTGCGAATACTCGATGACGATCATCAATTGCTCAACTCGGTCGATCATATGCTTAGCGAGTCCAAGTTGTTCCTGCAGAATCATCGACTCGTCAAATCTTGAGCGTGTAGGTTCAGTCGATATATTATCGGCAGGTAATAAGAAAGAAGCACCGGTAAAAACCAGTGCTTCTCAATTGGATTAGGTACTTTCCTTACGGAAGTTTCTAGCCTGCTGCGTCAGAAGCTGCCGGTGCGGCTACTTTCTTTTTCGCGGTCGACTTTCTTTTCTTCGCTGGTGCCTTTTTAGCGCCGGCTTTCTTTGCTGGGGCCTTTTTGGCTGCAGCTTTCTTAGCGGGTGCTTTCTTTGCTGCTGCTTTTTTCTTAGGAGCGGCTTTCTTAGCGGCTGCTTTTTTAGGAGCTGCTTTTTTTGCTGCTGCTTTCTTCTTAGGAGCTGCTTTCTTAGCTGCTTTCTTCGGAGCTGCCTTCTTAGCGGCTTTCTTAGGAGCAGCTTTCTTAGCAGTGGTCTTCTTTGCAGCTGCTTTCTTCGGAGCAGCCTTCTTCGCAGCGGCCTTCTTCGGAGCTGCTTTCTTAGCAGTAGTCTTCTTAGCTGCTTTCTTCGGAGCTGCTTTCTTAGCGGTTGCTTTCTTTGCAGTTCTCTTCTTAGCGGCTTTCTTCGGCTTGGCGGTTTCGGCGCCAGCTTCATCGGCCATAGCTGCAGCTGGATTTACTTTCTTAGCTGCTGCTTTTCTCTTCTTAGGTTTAGCTGCCATTTATTTCTCCTCCCGAGAATTTGTTTGGCGGTTAGGAAAGTTGCTTTGCACTGGACTAGTAATAGTTTTGTGCTTAGAACCGTGTCTCAGTCTCTATTTGAGTCGGACCCTATGCCACCATTGATACTAAGAGTACGAATGTTTTTCAATTTGCACTCTATCAATCACACCACACGTTTAATACATTACTTTCTATTGGCCAAAATTGCAATATATGGATCGACGTGTGCAAGTGATCGAATCGCTCAATTTCGATGATCGATCTGCGATTGCATTTCAATGAAACCCGCATGGTGAGCCAACTCTATTTTGGCACCACCACTGATGGCCCCTCGTTTGGGGGAGGAAAAAAAAATTTTTCGAGTTTGAAACAATTTTTTCCGGATTTCGGATCGGCGGAGGCAAAAATTTCTGTTTTGACTTCAATTGAGATGTGATTTCAAAACACTCACGCACCAGATTGTTGTCTTTGAAAACACGCATGAAGAGCGCGTCTTCAGTGTCTGTGAATTGGCTGTTGAATGACGATTTCGTATCTCAATCGGCCGTTTTTGATCCAGCTGCAGGATGTCTTATCAGGTTTCTTCAAACTTTGAAAAAATCCGCAGGCGTATTTAACATGCATATACACTTTCTGAAAAATTGAACAGAATCACTTTTGAAAAACGAAAAGTCACCGAAATTTTGCAGCGGTGTTTTTGAGATTCAAAAAACGTGAACCTGTTTGCTTTTTCGAACTCAAAGCATGCGCAAGTTCTGTTTCTGTTTTCTCTCGGACTGCAAAATCAGCACGCGTAAATTTCCCGCAAAGCTATGCGCAGCTTTCGAAATAGATTTTGCGACTGAAATTAGAGTCGACCGACAAATCCGAAGGCCGATCTGAAACCTTCAGTCTGCAATTGAGGAAGATCTGCAAAATCGATCACGTCATGATCTATCAAGCGTTCGTATTCCCCAGGAAGCGTGCAGGGCGCGGGATTTCGGCCTGGGTTGTCGGTGCAAATCGCAATTGCAACTCCATATTCCTTGCAGCGTTCAAAAACGACTTTTAATTCGCTGAGATCCTTGATTGAACCAGTCTGCAAGTAACTTGTCGGACATACTTCCAATGTGATCTGACGTTTTGCTACTTCCTTCAATAGATCCGGCCGAGAAATTGGAATGTGAATGCCGTGTCCAATTCTGTCGAGGACTGAAAAGTAATCAGGGTGGACGTTTTCGGCACTTGTCTCGCCGAGGTGACAGGTGGTTTTGAGACCAAACGATCTGGCCTTGCGAAGCAGATTCACCCATACCTCATATTTTTCCGGATCGATTTCCGGACCGGCTAGATCGATTCCAACGACTGGTCCCAGATTGTCTTTTGCAACATTGAGAATGGCCTCATTCAAATGCTGAGGAAGTCGTCTGTCGAGACAGAGGATTTGCTTCACGGTAATGGGATAGTCAGCGGGTCTTACGTTGGCGGAGATGATCTCGATGATCTCCTGCATCAATTCAACTCTGCGCTCCGGCGTTTGAGTATGATCGGTTCGAAAATATGGGTTGTATCGAAGTTCCAGATACTGAAGATTTTCAAAAGTGTATGCCCCTCTGCAAAGTCGCTTGCAGAAGTAGGGAAGATGCTTTGCACTCTGTAACTCTTCAACCAGAGTGTGGATTTTGACAAACTCTTCCAGTGTTCTGCACTGGCGCGTAAACCACGTGTAAAAGCCATCGTAGTCTGGGAAATAACTCAATACTGCGTGATCGTGTAATTGCAGAAACTTGTAGATGATTCTCGGGTGAAGTGCGCCACCGAGATGTCGATGAAGATCAGCGTATAAAGCCATTAGGTTTGAAACTCACTTACGAAGGGACTGCCATTCTGTCGGACGATTCTACAGAATTTATACCTCGCATTTGCAGTCACTCATTTTTTGTCGGGAATAACAAACAGGGGTAACTACGTCCGGGAAGGTTCGGATTTTACTTGCACTGTACTATATATATGGAACGTCGTATTAAAGGTCTAGACAGAAGATGAAAAGCAAGACCCAAATGGCGATTACAGGATTTGTACGCCGAGCGAGCCAGTTGACAATGCTTTCCTCTGCGCTTGTTTTAGTTTCTTTTTTCCAAATGTCCACTCCCGCCTTTGCATCTGATCCTGTTGTTTGTTTGAACACGACAAAAGGTCCAATCTATATTCGTGTATTCCTAAGTATGGTTCCAAATACTGCCGGGGCATTTCTCGATCTTGTGCAGCGCGGATTTTACAGCGGTTCTGCTTTTCACCGTGTGGAAAGTTGGTGCATTCAAGGCGGTGGTCCTAACGGGAATCCGAATGGAGTATTCGTGCACCCGGAATCGGGACAGGTTCGCAGGTTGCGGCTCGAGATCAATCGCAATCTGTCGCATAGTGGTCCAGGTGTCGTAGCAATGGCGCGCACTCAAGATAGAAATTCGGCAAGTTGCCAGTTCTACATAACAAAACAGCAATCGCGTTTCCTGGATGGCAATTACGCAATTTTTGGCGGAGTTGTGCAAGGAATGAATACAGTCTATTCAATTCGTCCAGGCGATGGAATTTTGGGTGCGGAAATTGTCTCAGATGGTGCATCTCCGGCGCCTCAAGAGCAACAAGTAGAAGAACCGCCGCCTCCCACTCCTCAACCACGAAGCAGAAGAGGAACGCGCTCGTCTCAAACATCACCGGTTCAACAAGAAAAACCGCAAGACAGCGGATTCTAAGTGTAATTGTTTGGTTCTCATCTGCCACTGTATATGGTGGCAATGTGATGATTCGACCTTTTCATTGCCCCGAAAAAAAGCACAAGTCAAGTGGTGAAATTGGGCTTGCCAAGCGTTTTGCTTGTGTGATTAGGGTGCATAAAACAAACAGCGAATTGCGTTTGACGTTTATACCAATGTTTGTGGGCGGTATTCACCGCACACAGCAGACCTTCATTGTTTAGGAGGCTTCTATGTCGACCCGTTTTACACGGGCACTACTTTCGTGCCTTTTTGTGCAGACTTTCGTCGCTTCTTCCGTGCCTGTAATGGCTATGGAGCCGACGTCTCTGAATCTGGGACCCGGAAACAATTTGTCTGTCACTATCGATGGACCACTCACTAACAATGATGTGTCCGATCGCAGTGAGAATACAAAATCCACTGCAGCTGCAGTCGATGCGCCGCAGGGATGGGATCAGTTGACTCCTGTAACTAAAGTCACGCCTCTTTCGTCAGCGGCACCGAAACACGCTCCAGTACCTGGTCCTGTGCTGCGCGTCAGTCATCCTTCTGCCAATCCTAAGAAGGTCGAGACGCCGGTAACTCCGAAGATTCTCGGAATGGCAACGCTGCCTTGCGAAACCGCCGGAACCGTCGACGCCAACGACACCACAATTATTGTTGTTGATAATGATCTCGAAACTGAAAAGGAAATTCTCAAGGAAGAGTCCTATTCAAAGGAAACAGTCGATGCGAACGGACACACCATTCTCACGGCTGGTTCACGTTTTCGCATTGCAGTCCTTTCCACTCACAACAGCCACACAGCCAAAGTAAACGATCCGGTTGAAGCTCGTTTGAAAAACGATCTCGTGCTCAATGGTAAGGTCGTCGCGAAGGCAGGCAGCAGGGTCAATGGAAAAGTGCGCACTGCAGCACCGGCTCGCAGAATGCTCACCGCAGAACTCTCTACAAAGAGATGGATGCGAGCCAACGGAGCGCTAGGGATTAATTTCTACGAAATCGTAACCGATAACGGCGAGCATCTTCCACTCGTTGCCGCACCTGCTCGCCAGGCTCGCATCGTGAAAAACGTAAATGAAGGAAGAGTTCTCGGTGTAAATGCCAATGGAGAAGTCGTCTCTCCTCTTTCCACTCAGTTGAAACACCAGGCCGCTCACCTTGCGATCCGCGGAGCTGCATCGGCAACCGGAGTCTTCAGTTTTGGCGTCGTACCACTGGCTTATGGTGTTGTGGGCGCAATGAATCCGTCGTTTGCATTCTTGCATCCGGTTGGTAAAAACGTGCGCCACAGAAGATTGAAAGGATTTGGCATGGGAGTTGTCTCTGGTTTGCCCGGAGGATTTCTGATTGCTGATTCGATCATCAAAGGTGTTGAAGCTGTTGTAAAACCTGGCGATGAATTCCTCGCCGAGTTCAAGCAGGACTTCACTGGGGAGCCGGAAACCGACGCCAGTATTCTGTCTTCGGGACAAGGCAAAGTCCATGGTCAAGTTTTGAAGACGGACGGTAAATAGACCGTTCAAACGCAACGCAGATCAAAGAGGGTGCCCCTGATCAGGTACCCTCTTCGATTTTTTACTAGTTTGTTTCCGCTAGACGGAAAAATCTCAGCGAGCGTTGGCCATCCGCATCGACATGATCAAATTGGGATTGCCGCCTTTTTCAGTCAGCTTTCCATTTTTCATCAAGTCCCGTTCCTCAAGCCAGGCTTCGAATTCCGGCGCCGGTCTCAAGTTCATCAATGATCTCAAAGAGGCTGCATCGTGGTAGCTGGTCGATTGATACGACAGCATTACATCGTCACCCATGGGTACGCCCATGAAGTAGTTCACACCGGCAAGAGTCAGTAGCATCGAAAGATTTTCCAGATCGTTCTGATCGGCGTTCATGTGATTCGTGTAGCAAGCATCGATTCCCATCGGAACCCCCAAAAGCTTGCCCATGAAGTGATCTTCGAGCCCCGCTCGAATCATTTGTCTGCCATCTTTCAAATATTCAGGTCCGATAAAACCCACCACATCGTTTACGAGAAAAGGATCGAATTGTCTGGCTAGTGCGTAGCAACGTGCTTCGAGGGTAACTTGATCGGCACCTTCATGCGTGTGTGAAGAGAGTTCAGAACCTTGTCCGGTTTCAAAATACATGTACTGCCCACCGGCTACCCGAGCCAGTTTTGAGCCTAGCTCACTGCCTTCCTTGAGCATGTCATTGTCAATGCCGAATGCCTTATTTCCCTTTTCGCAACCGGCGATGCTTTGAAAAATTAGTCCTGCAGGTGCACCTCTTTCAATCGCTTTTAATTGCGTTGTAAGGTGACTGAGGATGCAATTTTGAGTTGGAAGGGATAATTCTTCGATTAAGGCATTTGTCGCCTCCAAAAGCCTAGCAACAGTGTCTGGTGTGTCATAGGCTGGATTGATTCCAATGACTGCATCACCGACTCCATATGAAAGTCCTTCGTAAATAGATGCCAAAATTCCATCGAGCGAATCGGACGGATGATTGGGTTGTAATCTGATCGCCAATCGTCCTTTCAACCCGAGAGTCGTTTTTGCTTTTGCAACCACGCGCAGTTTGGATGCCGCTAAAACCAGGTCCATACTGGACATCAGCTTAGTTACGGCGGCGGCCATCTCGCCAGTCAGAGCCTTTCCGATTTTTCTCTCGCTGAGAGCTGCCTCGTCCTCGCTAAGCAAGAACTCTCTTAGCTCGGCAACCGTCCATGATTTGATTTTTTCGAATTGAGCGTTGTCGAGGTTGTCGTCGATGATGCGCGTTACTTCATCGTGCTCATAGGGAATAACGGGCTCCTGCCTCAATTGATCGAGCGTGACCTGAGCCAGAAGTTGTTTCGCAGCAACTCTTTCCAGTTCACTTGCTGCACTGATGCCAGCCAATTGGTCGCCAGATTTTTCCTCGTTGGCTTTAGCCAGCAAGTCTTTCAAATCGGCAAAGTGGAATTTTTTGCCGCCCGTTTGAATGGACAGACTCATGCGCTGATTTCTCTACAAACGCATACAGAGGAAAGCTCAATAGTGTATCGTATTCGGTCCGGATTCTCATAAGTTACCGTCACTGTTTTACGGTTTGGTTTCGCTCTGGTTTTCGGTCTAGTTTTCCGCGTAGTTTCAGTTTCGTTTTTATTGCGAATGCTTGACCGCTCTTCCCCCAAAGCAATTTTTCAATGAGTTCTGACACAAAGACCAGTCAAGACGATACGGCTGATTTCTCGGCGAAGACTCCGGCTCGAGTCGGTGTAGGTCGAGCCGGCACGCGCCCGAAAACCTCCACCTGGCTTAAGTTTCGAGTTGACCATGCACTGGCACGTGACGCCATCTGCAGCGAATTGAATTCCGAATTCATTGAAAAGTTTGCAGTCGTCAATGGTTATCCGTACGTTCAGTCATCGGTTGCAACTAAAGACGAATTCATCCAATACCCTCCGCGCGGAAAAGTCGTAGAAGAAGGAACACTCACTCAACTGAAATCACAGTGCACGCAAGGCAATGACGTTCAAATTGTGGTAAGTGACGGGCTTTCAGCCAAAGCTGTGGAAAAGAACGTTGCCAATCTCTTGCCTATGATTGTCGATGGTTTGAAGATGAACAATATTTCCTGCGGGCTTCCCGTCATCGTGCGATTTGGTCGCGTGGCCGTTGGCGATCAAATCGCATTTGCGCTTAACGCTCGCGTCGTTATCAACCTGATTGGCGAGCGACCTGGGCTATCCTCTGCAGAAGGGCTCTCCGCCTACATTACGTACAATCCGTCGCCGCAGACAATCAGTTCTGATCGAACTGTCGTTTCCAACATTCACGAGCGCGGAACCCCTGCTGTCGAAGCAGGTGCATACATCGTCAGATTGGTCAAGACCATTCTGGAGCGAAAAGTGTCCGGCGTCGAATTGCAGAAGTTGAGCTGAGTCGATTTCGAACATGACGACTTTTCTCAGCGTAGGAATTGATGTGGGTACAACGTCCACCCATCTTTCGTTTTCGAGATTGACGGTGGTGAATGCCGCACTCGTCAATCAATCACCTCTTCCGAAAATCGAAAGTCGCGAAATTGTATTTCAAAGTCCCGTTCACTTGACTCCTCTGACCTCAGACGGTGCAATCGACGCTCAGTCTGTTTTCAAACTAATTGAAGCGGAGTATGAACGCGCCAAGATCAATCGTGACGACATAAAAGTCGGAGCCGCTATCGTCACCGGCGAGACAGCCCTGAAACGTAACGCCCGTGAGGTTGTTGAGCAACTATGCCTGCTCTCCGGCGACCTCGTTGCCGTGAGCGCAGGTCCGCACTTAGAAGCAGTTCTTTCTGCACGTGGATCAGGTGCAGTTGCCGCGTCGACGCAGAATCGATCGACGATTTTGAACATTGATATCGGGGGCGGCACGATGAATCTTGCCCTGTACAAAAACGGAGCATTGATCTCGACGCATTGCCTGGGGATTGGTGGCAGGTGTTTTCAGTTCAAACCCGGCCAGGTAGCGAATTCCAAAGAATTTGAAGTAAACGCTATAAACGAGAGCGGACTTTTCTACTTGCCTGAAGGATTCAAAATTGGCGACAAGTTGAATGGTGAAGAACTTCAGAAAATCGCAAATCAGATCGCTTCAGATGTGGTCGATTTCATAAATCAAAAAAACGAAGTGACGAAGTTGCGAAAACTTCCGCTCACATCTATTGAGGATACTTGGTCGAAACCCGATGAAATCTGGCTCTGTGGCGGCGTTGCAGAGTTCCTTCTTGATGAAAAACTCAATCGCTTCCAATTTTCTGACCTGGGTGGATTGTTTGCTGACGCTTTGCTCTTGAACTTGAAAACCGCCAAATTGAATTTCAAAATTCCAAATCAACCGATCCGCGCGACCGTAACTGGTGCTGGAATGTATTCGATGCAAGTGAGTGGTTCAACAATTGATTTTGATGTTGAACACCTGCCATTGCGCAACATCCCCTTGCTGAGACCGTTTGAAGACAAGAGTCAGTTGTCGAATGTAGATCAAATAGTTTCACGAATAAGATCCGCTACTGAACGCCTCGATCCCGAATTGCGCTTCAATACGATTGCGTTCGAGCTGCCCATTCTCGAAAAGTCTCTCGACTACAATTCGCTTAAGCGAATTGCTTACGGGTTGGCACTTGCCGCCAAAGAAAATGCGCACTTGAGACCTTTTGTTCTTGTTTTACAAGAGGACTTGGGAATGGCACTGGGGCAGCAGTTCCGGCTTTCGCTCGATGAACTTCAGAAGCAAGCAGTCGACCAGAGTACAGACCAGAATTCACACGATGCAAAAAATGCTCCCGATACTTGCCCACTAATTGTTTTAGACGGTATTACAACCATCGATGGCGACTTCATTGATATCGGTAAACCGGTGAGTTTAGATGCAAATGGAATTGCACGAACCGTCCCGGTAGTTTTGAAAACACTCGTATTTGGAAATCCAGAGCAACTGTAGGGGCGCATTGCATGCGCCCTCGAAAATTGGGCGCATGCAATGCGCCCCCACGGCTTGGCTCAAAAAATTGGGCGCATGCAATGCGCCCCTACGGTTTTTAGTCGAATGTGCATTGCAATGTGAGCGCGTGCTTAAGTCTTTCCAGATATTCCTTGCGCGAAATTTGCAATGCGTTGAAGGTGCTTAAGTGTTCGGTCGCATACTGTGAATCCAATAAGACAAAGCCGCGCTCTTTCAAGCGTTCCACCAAAAAGACAAGACTGACTTTGGATGCGTCCGTAACACGGTGGAACATGGACTCTCCCATGAACGCGCCACCGATACTTACTCCATACAATCCACCGGCGATTTCGCCGTCTAAGTATGCTTCAACCGAGTGTGCGAATCCGTGTTCGTGAAGTTCGCAGTAAACACGCAAAATGTCTTCAGTGATCCACGTACTATCTCTTTCTGCGCACAAGCGCATAATGCCTTCAAAATCGTAATTTACTCGCATCTCGAATTTTCCCTGGCGCACCGTTCGCATCAGGCGTTTCGAAGCGTGAAAATCGTCGAGCGGAATAATGCAGCGCGGATCAGGCGAATACCAGCGAATGATTCCGTCATCGTGTCCCATTGGAAAAATTCCGGCGGTATACGCACGCAGCACGAGTTCGGCGGTAAACTCGGGCTCAACTCTGTCGCGTATCCATTTCATTGCTCTGGTTGCTTCACTTCTTCAATGTGGTCGGCGTCAAGCTCCGAATGTAGGCGATCAGATCCTTCATGTCCTTGTCGTTCAGCCGCGCCTTACTAAAGGATGGCATACCCGCTTTCAACACGCCTGTCCGGATTAGCCCTTCAATTTGCCCATCTTCTTTATAGCGTGCGAGAAAGCCTGGACCCTTTAGCGGTCGATAGGGGTGAAGAGAATTCTCGCCATTTGGATGGCAGCCCGAGCAGGTCAGCTTATCGAATAATTTTTTGCCGTTGGCAATTTTGTCTGCGACGGACTTGTCGGCGGCGACTTTCCCTGTCGCCGCTTTATTGTTTACCGTCGCTTCAACGTCTTTATGAGCGGGAGAACTCTTCAGGTTAACCGTCACGGGCTTGGCGGCAAAGACTGGTCCGAAACTTACCAGGGCAAGAGCCGAAATTATCAGGGCGTTTTTCATAATGAACGTGCCTGATTGAGGAATTGGAATGCTAAATGTCTGTGTTTGCCGGGTCATGTCCTAAATTCTATCGTCCGGATAGGTGTTTCATCTTTATAGACCAAATTTGCCCAACTTGATTGTTACTGTGCCATCGAAGGTTCACCACACACCCGCCGCTCTTACTAAATAAACCCCTCTCCCATTCTTTTCAAAGTGACTGCCAATCGAGCAATGTTTTTGCTGGTACGCAGCTCTTGATTCTCAGGTCAAAGCCGTGAGCGAATCCACAATCACAAGAGGACAGCAAGAGGGCAACGCAAGTTCAGAGTCGTCCGGTTTTCGTACGTCGACCGAACAACAAGCTACGTCTCGCCTGTTCGATGAAGCCGATGCTCTTCGCGCTTCATCGATTACCGATTTGAAACAAGCGCAATGCACACGCCAACCGGCAGCCGGCGAAGTACCGGTAATGCGCGCAGGCAAAGCAACGAGCGGCTGTGACTATGAAGATCTGAACAAAGTCGCCAAAGAAACTGGAGTTTTGAACGTTCCCAATCTCTGGCAAACCGGGACTGACTCGACCGCGCGCGTCGTTTTGCATGTAAGAAAGGGAGCTGAAGAAGGGGTAACACAAGGTACCAGTGTTGCAATCGGAAAAGTCGGCGATCAGTGCGTGATGGCTACTGCCCGCCACGTTGTCGAAAGCACGACAAAGCGACAGATTCTCAACGGTGCCGTAGAAATGAACGACGGCAATTTCTACAAATATGACGTCAAGATCATGGACCCGCTCAATGATCGTGCTGTGATTGCCGTGAAGACAGGCGCGAAAACCGATGAACTTTGCCATCCTGTCAAAGCCGGAGAGTCGGTGATCAGTTCCGGGAACGGCGCAATCGTCAGCTATCCCGGCAACACTAACTCGAAGCATCTTTCAATGGCGCGCGTTGAAGGCGTGAAGGATGAGCCGCCCTATGTCGCCGGAGCTAAAGGGACTGGAAAAGAAGTCACGGCTTTGGCTCACACAAAGAAAGGCAGCTCCGGCGCCCCGATGTTCGACACTGCAGGAAACCTGCGCGCACTCGTCACTCGCGGTCCTATCGATGGTCGACCGGATGACGACGTTACCATACTCACTCCAGTGACTGCGCAAGACCAGCGCCGCTGGATGGATGAAGTGCGCAAAGCGAAGTAGATTAACTCGAGTGTGTCGAGTCACATTGCATGCGAGCACTTTTGGGAAGAAACGGGTTGATAACGTTGCGTTCAATATGAAAGTTCGCGAACAACTAACAGGTCATGGAAATGCGTAATTGACCTTATTCCTCAAAGTTGAGATTTACAGGACTGACCGAATATCCTGAACCATGTACGTAGCTACCTGTGAGTGGAACATCCTGACCGGCTTCTTCAATGCTGACGTCGTCGATCCATAGCTGTCCTTTCCCGATTAACATCATCCCAAAGGCAATGCCCGTTGACTTGGCCGGCAGTTGAACAACGAGATCATATTTCTTCCAATCGGTTGTTCCTTTAATAGGTCGATCGTCCATGTTGTCGAAAGTTCCATTACCCTCTGCTGCAGAAGATTCCCAGTCACCGTCAATGCGCAACCACAACTGACCTGTGCCTGAGTCGATCCTTGTTTTCACCCACGCGGACATTCTCAATTTTTTGCCTACATAGTTTTTCGCGTCTATGTATTGCATTAGATTGCCGAACGGTCTTGGCTTTTCGACTATTGATCTCAAAGTCGCGCAAGACTTCCCACTGTGTTTTTCGGAGGTATCGGTGAACGTTTCATAATCACTCTCGTGTTCTGCGCAGTACATCCAACCTTTTGGAGTTTTCTTCTCTTGTGAAACCGCTCTAGCCGCATTTTTCACGGCATCTTCGGCACATGCCGGAGTGACTGAGGTCAGCAAGTTCGCTACTCCCATTAGCATCCCCAAGAAAGCCAATTTGTTTATTCTCGATGCCTTTTTCATGCCTAACCTCTTACGGAACTTTTCGAGCGTTGCAACGGGGCATTAGTATTGACTGGATCTATGGTCTTATCATTCCCGCATTCGACAGAGATGCCAAACCATGCAGCTAAAGCCCGGGCGTACTAGGTGGGCGGAGTTCGCCGAGTTCGCCTTTTACGTTGTTGAACCAAACGCGCGGGATCAATCCTATTCCGCGAATCAGGGGTGGAGGTTCGGGCAGTTCAGCGCCGTAAGTATTTAGCAAATTGTACGTTTGGTGCACGCAATTATTTTGCAACACGTGCCATCCTCCCGCGCCGCTTGCTGCCGCCGCTTGCATTGCGTCTTTAGGCTTTGCATTTTGAACCGGGAACGCCTTGTAGTGATGGTATCGTATATGGTTCCCTGATTTCATGATGTCCATCATCGTGCTGAGCGTTCCTTCTTGGCTCCAGTAGTCGACATCAGCGCCTACTGGAACGCTTGCGTATCTGAGCCACGCCATCAGGTCGTGCATCTCGTGATGGATCAGATGGTCCGTAGAACCAAACAGGTAGCGGTCATAGCCGTCGAGCTTGAAGCCCCAACCGATATGTCCGAGATGAGCAGCTTGTTTGAAGTTGATGAAAACAAAAGCGCGACCGATCATGGGATTCCTTGTCTCTTGCTTCTTGAGCTACTTCTTCGTGCGCAGTTTTGATGCTCTTTAAACTTTGTCCGCGAGCCTACAAATTGTTCTTCTTTTCGTAACGCTGGAAGCGGTACTCGATGTCGTTTTCCTCCATCGTATCCGATACTGCGGCAAGCGCGAATCGGTCATCGATGGGAGGAAAGTGGGCATCACAATCAAATTCTTGCATGATTCGCGTCAAGTGAATCGTGTCGAGATGCGGATGCTGTAAGGCCTCTTTGTATATTTGCGCGCCGCCGATTATAAAGCAGCGTTCGTGGGGGATGCTCTGCAATTTTTCCAGCGCAGACTCCAGACTGTTGCAAACCAATACGCCTTCAGGCGCATTGATCTCGCTGTTTTTGGTAAGAATGATGTTCAATCGATCTTTGAGCGGGCGGCGTTTTTCCGGAATCGACTCCCAGGTCTTGCGTCCGACGATAATCGCGTTTTTGTTTTCGCCCGTCGTACCGGTCGTGAGCGACTGAAAAAACTTCATATCGCCAGGAATGCGCCACGGCAGCGAATTATCCTTGCCAATTCCATTATCGAGATCGGCTGCTACAACTATTTCGAGTTTTTCTGCCACTGAATACTCCGCTAAACGGCAACAGGGAATTTGATAAAGCCCTGGTGATCGTAATTCTTCAGAACGAAATCTTCAAACTTGACTTCGAGAACAGGCTTAACCGGAATCTCAACCTCAGGCAATTGTCCGGGCTGTCTCTGCAATTGTTTTTGCAGCCCTTCCATATGATTTTGATAGATGTGTGCGTCGCCGATGGTGTGAGTGAAGATGCCGGGTGTGAGCCCGCATTCTTGAGCCATCATGATCATGAGCAGCGAATAGCTGGCAATATTGAAAGGAACACCGACAGCGAGATCCGCTGAGCGCTGGTAAAGTTGGCAATCCAGTCTGCCGTTGATCACATAAAATTGGAACATCATGTGGCAAGGCGGAAGAGCCATCTTAGGAATGTCGGCAACGTTCCATGCTGTGACGATAATTCGGCGGGAGTCGGGGTTGTTCTTGATCAAATCAATCGCGTTTTGAATTTGATCGATGTGCCGCTTCTTATAAAGTCCGGTTTTCTCATCGAGATCGAAAGCCGGCCAGTTTCGCCATTGATAACCGTATATCGGCCCAAGCTCCCCGTCTTCATTCGCCCATGCATCCCAAATATTGGTGTGCTCATGCAGGTCGTCATTGATATTTGTCGAACCCTTGAGAAACCACAGCAGCTCTCTGACAACAGCCGCAAAATTGACTTTCTTGGTCGTCAATAGCGGAAATCCCTTGCGCAGGTCGTATTTTGTCTGCGTGCCAAATAGAGAGATTGTTCCCGTGCCTGTCCTATCCTCGCGCTTTTCGCCTTCTTCGAGGACAGTTCTAATCAAGTCAAGGTATTGTTGCATCCTGCTACCTCTCTCATTATTCGGCGATTTGTGCCGGTTTCAACAGCACTAAGAATAGCAGGAAAGGCGCATCGTTGCCATGTCTTGCCGTATTTCAAGTCTGTATAAAATGCATATCTTTCGCGCGTCTAATACTGTTTTGACCCATCTTACAACTAAGCTGAAAACGGGAGGCTTTTGCAATTTGGCGCCTTAATATGGTGCGTCCAGAGCAATCATTCTTTTGTCTGGTTTTACAGGCTGCAGCCAGGAGTTTCCAATGCTTACCGAGTATCGCAACGAGCCATTTACGGATTTTTCCAACGCCGACAATCAAAAGGCTTTCACTCATGCACTTGATGTGGTCAAAAAGAGTTTAGGGAAAGATCATCCGCTCGTAGTCGGCGGTGAGCGTTTGCCAGTGGAAGGCGATGATTGGTTGGTTTCGACCAATCCGTCACATCCAAAGCAAGTTATTGGTCGTTACGCGAAAGCCACGCAACAGCAAGCTGAACGCGCCATGAAAGTTGCCTGCGAAGCATTCGAAAGTTGGAAGCGTGTTCCGGGACCAGAGCGTGCTCGTTTTCTATTTCGTGCCGCAGCCATAATGCGCCGCCGCAAACATGAATTTTCCGCATTCATGGTCATGGAAATCGGCAAGAGCTGGGCTGAAGCAGACGCTGACACCGCTGAAGCGATCGACTTCATGGAGTTCTACGGTCGTGAAATGATTCGTCTGAGCGAGCCGCAACCGCTCACGAAAAATCCCGGTGAAGAAAACGAATTGCATTACATACCACTCGGCGTCGGTATCGTCATTCCACCATGGAATTTCCCGCTAGCGATTCTTGTCGGCATGACCACCGCATCGATAGTTTGCGGCAACACCGTTATTTTGAAACCGTCGAGCGAAACCCCAGGGATTGCTTGGAAATTCTTCGAACTGATGGAAGAGTGCGGACTGCCCCCGGGCGTTCTGAACTTCCTTCCTGGCGCCGGCTCTACAATCGGCGACTTCCTGGTCGAGCACCCGAAGACTCGCTACATCGCATTCACTGGTTCGAAGGAAGTCGGTCTGCGCATCAACGAGTTGGCGGCTAAGGCTCAACCGGGACAAATGTGGATCAAGCGTGTTGTCGCAGAAATGGGTGGTAAAGACTCTATCATCGTCGACAACTGCGCCGACCTGGATGAAGCAGCAGACGGTGTTGTCGCTAGCGCATTCGGATTCGGCGGACAAAAGTGTTCTGCTTGCTCGCGCGCCATTATTCACAAAGACGTTTACGATGAGATGGTCAAGAAAATCAAAGAACGCGTCGACAAACTCGTCATCGGCAACCCCGAAGATCGCAAGCACTACATGGGACCTGTCGCATCCAAGTCTCAATACAAAGGTGTGCTCGAATACATCGAGATCGGCAAGAAAGAAGGCAAGCTGCTCTGCGGCGGCAACGCGATCAAGAACAAGGAAGAAGGCTTCTTCATCGAGCCGACTGTCATTGCTGATGTCAGCCCAACAGCGCGCATCGCACAAGAAGAAATCTTCGGACCAGTTCTTGCGCTCATAAAAGCAGATGGTTGGAGACACGGATTGGAAATCGCCAACAATACAGAATTCGGTTTGACCGGCGCCGTTTACTCCAAGAATCGCCGCAATCTCGAACAAGCTCGTCACGACTTCTATGTCGGCAACCTGTACATCAACAGAAAGTGCACAGGCGCGCTCGTGGGCGTTCACCCATTCGGTGGATTCAACATGAGCGGAACCGATTCGAAGGCGGGTGGCAGAGATTATCTGCTGCTATTCACTCAAGCAAAATCAATCGCAGAACGCTATTAATTCCAGGCGATTGAATTATTGAGTTCGAATTTTCAGATGGGCGTATTGGCGCCCTAGCATGCGTTACCTCTGTTTTTGACGGTTGCGACGTGGTTACTGATTGGCGTTTTAGGGAACATCTGGGACATCCCCTGCTGCCTTTCAGGTTTAGAAATTTGACGGACGATTCCGAACGGGACACCGTTTTCGTCCCTACCGGACAAGTGCCGGTCGGGAATATGCCTTTGCTAAACGCCAACCTGGAGAATTTTGAGGGCGTCGATCCTTTCATCGGCACTCAAATCGACGGCAAATACGACGTTTTGGAAAACGTTGGGCAAGGCGGGATGAGTGTTGTGTATAAGGCGATGCAGACTGCGATGAATCGCGTCGTCGCACTGAAGATGCTAAAGATGGGCTTGTCGTCTGACCCGATCTTCAAGCAGCGCTTTATTCGTGAAGTGTCTCTGCTCGGTAAGCTCAATCACCCAAACATCGTCACCGTCTTCGATTCCGGCACAACGTCAGACGGTCATCTTTACCTGGCGATGGACTTCCTTTCTGGTTCGACTTTGCAGGATATTCTCGATAAATCAGGCGCAATTCCAATCCAACGTGCTGCACCACTTATTTTGCAGATCTGCGACGCGCTCAATCATGCACACAAGCGCGACATCATTCACCGAGATCTAAAACCAGGCAACATCATGGTTGAAACAGATCATCGCGGGCAGGAAGTCGTGAAGATTGTGGACTTCGGTCTGGCAAAGATGGGTGAAGGCAGCGAAAGATTGACACGTGCTGGAGAACTTTGGGGAAGTTCTTTCTACATGAGTCCCGAGCAGTGCAATGGCGCAGAATCGGACGCGCGGACTGATATCTATTCATTCGGAATTGTGATGTACCAGATGATTACCGGAAAAGTTCCATTTCGCGGCGGCGGATTTATGGAAACAGTCACCAAACAATTGAATGAACCGCCGCCGCCCTTGAAATTGACGAAAGCGGATCTCGATTTGCCAGACATGCTTGAAATTGTCATGTTCAAGTGTCTCGAAAAGGCACCCGAAAATCGGTTTCAGTCAGTCGCTGACCTCAAATCCGCATTGCAGACGGCTCTGCCTGACGCGAAGAAACCCGATAGAACGCTTTCTTCGACTGGACCGCAACGGAAGATAGCTCCACCACCGCCTCCGCCGAAAAAGGTGGAGCCAAGAGTCTCGAAAACCAGCAAGAGTTCAAACGTCAAAGGACTGATTGTGTTACTCGTCGTTCTCGTTGTTTGCGCCGTCGCTGTGCTCTTTGTATTGAAGAATCGCTCACCTGCAAGCGCACCACCTGTGGTGCCAGCGCCCGGCAAAGTTTCTGCTCCAAGCAGAGCATTGGCTCCGAGTAAAGTGTCTGCTCAACAAGAAAAGTCGAAAGGGCGCAAAGGATTGAGCACCGCAAAGTAAACAAGCATCGGACCTTGACTAAACTGACTCTGATCTGAACATTCGGAGCAATCTCGTAGTCAAAGAGGGAGTTTCGTCAATTTTCCATTTGTCGATATTCCTCAGAACGATGTTTCCTGCTTCGTCGAAATCCGCATTTGATGCATACTTGAGCCAGCCCTTTTGCGGAATCAGGCTGGTTGCTTCGCGCATCATCATGATGTGTTCGGCGGTCGGTCCTCTGGTGTAGACAGAATCCGAAACTGTTACAACTCCAGCCGATTCACCTTTTGCTGTCAGCAAGGGACCGCCGGAGTTTCCTGGATAGGCTGGCATAGCGTTATCTAGCCAGGCGACCTCATGATTTGGGAGCTTGCTGTCATAAGTTTTTGGGCGGAAAATGGTTCTTGCATCATGCACACCTTGAGAAAGGTAGGCGACTGCTTTTCCTCCTGCGTGCCCGATTGTGAAGACATTGTCCTTGGTTTTCAGACTTCCTCCGCCGATCAATGGAATGCTCGGCAGACGACTGCCTAGCCCTGGCACATGCAGAAGCGCCACGTCTTCGCGGGGCGCTCGAGCCAAAATGCGGGCAGATAGCGTAGATCCGTCATCCAACCTGACGCCCACTTTTCTTGCCATTGCTCCGGTTGTGTGGTTCGCGATGACATGATCCGCCGTCGCTATCAGTTGTTTGTCAATTACGAAACCGGTTCCTGCAAAATTGTCCGCTGCGATTTGCACTACGCTGGGACGAATTCTCGCATATAGATTGGGGATGTGGCTGGAAGCGTCAAATTCAGCAGTTCCGAATGTGGTAGTGGTCTGCCACCGGTTTCGCTCCGCAGAAAAGTAAGGAATTTGTCCAGGAGGAGTGGTCGCCTCCCCTATGCTCTGTTTAATGGCAGGTGTTTCATCAGCGACATTGCCCAAGGCTTTTGTCTGGCGCAAAAGGAAAGACTCCTCATGTAGAATTTTTTGAGCCGCACTCTGAGCTAAAGCAGCGGTTTCCCTTGGATGCTCAATGAGAGCGGTGCCTGATTCTAAAATGAAGCGTGGAATGGACATAGTTCATGTTTTGGGTAGTGTCCGGATTTTATGAGGGAGAGCGTTGAGTTCGCGTGATTTATCCTGGAAAAGCTAGCGAATGATCTCGTCAAGATCTCAGTTCCATCCTAAAACTCGAATTTGTTTGGTAGCTTCTCTATAATCTCCATTGCTGCCACTTTGAGTAAACTCAAATGGGTCAACAAAATGGCGATTAGGCTTGAAGCATTTCGCTTTATGGATGTGAAGAAAGAACAAAAAATCATGCAAGAAACAGAAAACAAACCAATGATGCGTTCAAAGAGCAAACTGGCTATGGTGGTGGGCATTCTTGTGCTCGCAGGCGCGATTGGATTTCTTGTCTATCTAAGCCAGCCAAGAGCGGAGGTTGCTAAAAACCGGTCTGCCGATGCACCGAAGCGGACCAAGCATTCAATTGGCGTTTACTCTCGGTACCAGTCCGAAGGCTTAGCGCCTAAAGGCGCAAACGAGAAATCGAGCGTGAATCCGACTGACAATGCGGACGACAAGACAGTGCAGAAGTCTGAGCCATCGGTTCCGGTCGAAGTCCTGAGAGGCGAGACCACAAACGATACGACTGCAGATTCAAGCCCGACACAGTCTGCAGCTGAAAGCAGCAAGCAGGCAGCTAGACATGTGCCTGAAAAACAACAGGCAGAAAGACAGATCGCAGATAAGCAAATCGTCGAGAAGACTACGAAAACTGCACCCGCACATCATAGAAAGCATAGACACGAGGAGACGTTCTTCGAACTAGCTCCTAACAGCGGCAAACATGCGCCCGACAACCTCGACAGAGTGGCGAACTAGCAACGGACCCGTTGTGACTCTTAGTATGAGTAAGAAGTTTGATAAGCCCGGCGTCTGGGCATCTCTTCGCTACGACTTTCTGACCGAATCTGACTTCTGAGTTGATTTGCCTGCACGCCGGATGTATGGGGCAATGTTTCTCGCATTTGTTGCGTTGAACTTTGTGATTTTGGTTTGTATGGCGTTTCGCCTTCAAAGTTCACTGGCTCTCCGGGTTTTACAGGGACTTCCGGTGCTTCCTGATTTACAGCACCAGAATCCTTGGGCTGATTATCTGCGCCGGATTGGTTTCCACCATTTTGCGAACTTTGATCTGCGAGATCGGTCGATGCGTTTGTGCTCGCTTGATCTGCTGGAGCTTCGTTAAAGCTCGACAGATCCTGCACGCTCGATTGCTGCGAATCGATCTGCGCTACTGGCATTTGCGCAGTGGGGACTTCGTTCTGCTTCCCTATTGAATCGTCTGTGGGAATGTCTTCCTTCGCTGCAATCAATCGCTTCGAAACTTCCGGCATGCGCTCTTGGAGCGTAAATGCTTCCCGCTCTGCATCTTTCGCGTTTATTGCGTGCCGGATGTTCACCGTAGCAACAAAGCCGATCACGCCTGCCATTACGGCCGCAGTGAGATAGAGGGGCACTTCGAATTTCTTATAACCGCGTTTCTGAATTTTCGCAGCTTCCTTTTCCATCGCCGCAACGTCTGCTTTGTGACGTGCTTCTGCTTTTGCTCGGGCCCGGGCTTCCGCTTTCGCTTTTGTGTCACCGGCTTTCATTGCGGCTCTTGCTCTTTCCGCTTCTGCTTTTTCTCTTGCCTTTTCAGCTTGGGAAGGTTGCTTTATTGCAGACCGCGAAGGCATTGATTCCGGTTTTGAAGGTTTTGATGCAGGTAAAACAATTGCGGCAGGCGCGGATTCTGCGGCGAACGAACCAGCCGCGGGCTGAGCGGCGGAACCAGTAGGTACCGAATTTACAAGTGCGTGTGGTGGGATCAGTTTGGAAGCTGCTGGTGTGCCGATGGCGTTGAGCTCATCCAGGCTATACGACTTCTCGACTGGTGCGAGTTGTCTTTCCGGTTCCGGCTCGACTTGCTGCGACGCGTGTCTCCACGAGCGCATCCATTTAGCGAGATCTTGCGCGTTTTGAAAACGGTCTGCTTTTTCTTTAGCGAGACATTTGAAAACCGTGGCTTCGACGTGAAACGGAATTTCTAATTCGGGAGCCGATTCTTTGAAGCGGCGCGGCAATCCGTTCTTCTGGTTGGCGATCAATTGTTCGACATCTTCGCATGCAAATGGCAGTCGTCCGGTAAGCGTCATATAGAGAACAACGCCAACGCTGTAAATGTCCGAGCGCTCGTCCGTCTCTTCCCCTTTCAGTGCTTCCGGACTTGCATATTCGGGTTTGAATGTTTTGGGTTCGTTGCGGTGTACTGCATCATCCTTTATGGTGGCGCCGCCGAAATCGGTAAGCTTCGCCAGCTGAGATGATTCGTTGTCTCCCAGCAAGAAAATGCATGAGGGCGTAATCTCGTTGTGAACAACACCAGCTTCATGCGCCGCATACAGCGCTTCAGCAACTTCTAAAAATATCGGGTAAACCAATTCTGCCGGCAATGGACCTTCGGCGGAGAGCATTTCGCCCAGGCACATGCCTGTAACGTGTTCGAAAACTATGTACAAATTTCCGCGGTCGGAAAAATGATCCAGCATTAATGGAAGATTGTGATGCCTGGCCCGGTTGAGTGCTCGAATCTCCGACTGGAAAAGATCCGCCTGCGCTTCTTTCGATATCTTGGCGCGGGTCAGTTCTTTGATGGTTACCAAACGACCAGTACGACGGTCGCGGGCGCGATAGAGGTTGTACCTGCCGGTTGAACAGATAATCCCGGTCACACTGTAAATGCTGTTCAGTGTGGCGCCGATCGGATATGCGCGTGTAAGTTCGAAGGTGGTTTTACTCTTGCTGGTGACCAAGCACAGCTTCCCTCATGCGTCTGTAGTTCAATACTAAAGCCAATCAGGCGCCAGCCCTAATAAGAAACCACTCACCAACATGAGGGAACTTTAGACAAGCGTTGTTTTCGATCGAAACGCTCTCATGCCCGCGATCCAACTGAAATATTTCGGACGTAAAACTGTCTTGAAAGTAGCACTATATGTAGTATCACTTTTGCAAGCGCCGAAAACTCTGCAAGTGTTGACATCCTGGGAGTGCAAATGTCGAATTGATCGATGTGAAGGTGCTTGACTACGGCTTTGACCTTTCACGGGTAACTGTTCTGATAGAATCTAACAGTGCTTATTTGCGCGATTAGTAGTTTATCGGCAGTTCATAAGGGCTCACGCATACGCCCGCTGGCAGCTTGGTTAGGAGGTTCGTTAGATGGTTGAAACCATTCAACTCGTGAGGCAGATTGCGGTAAGAGCGATCGTCACGGAGAACTTCAAGGGGCAAGTTGGCGGAGAAATTGCGCGCAATCTTCAGCAGATTGATGCTGAGCTTCAGCAGCTCGAATTCAAAGGCAAACGTGCTATCGCTGACATTGAAAAACGCAGTGGTGGTGCTGTGACCGCTGACGCACGAGTGCAAATTGAAACCATCAGACAGCAGATCGAGGCTGAAAAGATGCGACTTCTCCAATATAAGGAGGAGATGCAAGGACAGAGCCAGGCGCTGACTGAATTGCCTGTCGGCAGTGTAGTAACTCAGTTTACGGTTGAAAATCCCGTCGAGGTTCGCGTTGGTGAAAACATATTCCAGCGCTTGGAAGGCGGCGAGATTCTTGTCAAGGACGGCATCATCCAAGAGATTCGCGTCTAAATTCATTGATCTTGTTTGTTTCCAGAAGGTTCAAACAGCTCAACTTTTTTAGTGCGTCTTGAAGTGACACCGTCCAAGCAATTTCTTGTTTTGCTTCGAGATGATCTTATAGATACTCTTTCAGCCTTAGCGTTACGTTGCTTTGGCGAAGAGCTCTCAAAGCCTTCAGCTCAATTTGTCGAGTTCGCTCACGGGTGATACCCACAAGCTTTCCAACCTGCTCGAGCGTTCGTTGCTTACCGTCGTTCAGTCCAAATCTCAGGATTAGAACCTCACGCTCACGCGGAGTGAGCATAGACAGTACGCCACGGATGTCGTTAGACATCAGGCTCGCCTCAGTTGAGTCCTCAGGGCGAGAAGAATTCTCGTCCTCAACAATCTCTGAAAGAGAGTTGTCGTCGTCTTCTCCGTATGGAGTGTCCAGCGACAGAGGTGAGCGGTTGGCAGCGAGGATCTCTTTGATCTTCACTACAGTCACACCCATTCCCTTCGCGAGATCCTCGAGATTAGGTCTGCGACCCATCTCTTGAGAGAGCTTGCGAGTTACTTTTCTGAGGTTGTTGATTGTCTCAACCATGTGGACAGGCACGCGAATCGTGCGTGACTTGTCGGCGATGGCGCGAGTGATACCCTGACGGATCCACCAAGTTGCATAGGTAGAGAACTTGTAGCCTCGCTCCGCATCGAACTTTTCTGCAGCGCGAATCAAACCGAGGTTGCCCTCTTGAATCAAATCAAGGAATGGAAGACCACGACCTTGATACTTTTTCGCTACAGACACGACCAGTCGAAGATTGGCTTGTACCAAGCGCTTTTTCGCCAGCATATCGCCGGCGGCAATGCGTCTGGCCAGCTCGATCTCCTCTGAGGCGGTCAACAGCTTGATTCGTCCGATTGAGCGCAGATAGAATTGAACCGGGTCCTCCGACGTACCAGCGCGACGTCCGATCGGCGCGTATCCTGACGCGTCGTCGTCTGAGTCATCACTGACTGTACCAAGATCTACTTCATCATCCGTGTTGAATGCTGCTGCGTATCCCGGCACTAGGTCGTCCAGAGTGTATTCATCGATAGATGGAGCGTACTTCCTGATCATTTTCCTGACGGCTTTAGCCGCTGTACGGTAATACAACGAGGTCCGAAATCGGATCTCTGAATTTTTGGGATGCAAATGCCCCGCCCTTTGGGGCAGTTACATATCTATTTGTTTGTCCCACCAACGCTTGAGACGGTACTTCTATTTAAATGTTCCGACCCACTACTTGAAAAGTGGGTTATCCCTAGATCTAAACAGGGGCTGGGTTTTACTTAAACTTGCCGTAACTGTGCAGGCCGCCCAATCCCAGGGAGTTGAAACCCAAATACGTCATCAGTGTTAAAAGTAGACCGACGATGGAAACCAGGGCCAGCCTTTCAGAGGAGCATTCTCTGTGCACCCTCAAGTGGATGTATGCCGCATAACTGAGCCAAGTAACAAGCGCCATGGACTCTTTCGGGTCCCAGGACCAGTATGTGCCCCATGCATGGTTCGCCCACAAACCACCGGTAATAATCCCGAAAGTCAGTGCTGGCATGCCAATTGCGATGCAACGATAGCTGACGTCGTCGTAGATTTCCGCGAGTCTTGCGTCCCCTATCTTTTTATCTACGCGCTGTAATAGTTTGAAACTTATGACAGAACCTATCAAGCTGGCTCCGGCAAAGAGAATTTGCAACCACGCGGTATCCACCGTCGTGAAAGTTCCAAGCACGACCGCCAGCAATGCCAGACAGACAGTTATTGCCGCGGCTATCAGGCTCTGGATGCGCCCTGCGTTATAGAGCTGGATAAAGCCGGAGAGACCGCCGAGGAAAAACAGTGCGTATGAAACAATCAGCGGCGGCACGTGAATCCAGCGCCAGTAGCTGACCAGCGCCGGGACCAGCGGCTGAATATCGTGTTGAGATTGCGGCAACCAACTGCCGTAGAGAAACATCATCAGTGCGGTCAAGGCGGCGAGCCATCCCAGCTGCCTAACGCCATAAGCTTTTGCCAGCAGCAGATATGAACCCATGGTCGCCCAGGCGAACCAGAGAAGCGATTCGTACAAGTTGGCCAGAGGAAAGCGTTGCGCGTCGATGCCACGAATGATAATAGCCGCCGTCAAGCTTACGAATGCCAGAATCATCGCGCCAGAAGCGATTTTGACGAGTAAGTCTTTGCGGTTTTTGAATCCGTTAGAGGCAGCGAAAACCCAGAAGGACATCACCGATGTGATCCCTGCCGTGTTTGTAAGTGCCATCTGCATCTCGGACATTAGCTATCTCCTTGGGCAGTTTCCGTGTTGCCAGTGCCGGTTGCGCTTGCCGCCAGCTCTTTTTTGTTTGTTTTGGTGGGTGAACCCTTTTGCTGCTCGTCAGACTCTGCCTGCGTGGCAGCGTCTAAATTTGGAACCGTTGCACGATTGGAATCGCCGCTTTGTGCCATCTCCGGTTCGCCAAAGTCGCTTCTAATCTGCCGTTGGAACTGTTGGATCAGTCTTTCAAAACCGACTTTATCTTTGACGGAGCGCCCTCCGAAATAGAGGACCTTTGCCGGCGGCGTGGTTGTGAATTCAGAACCAGCAGCGGCGTCTGCATCCGCAGGTTTGTTCTCCAGGCTGACCCATACGTGCCTGTGAGGAATTGCAGCCATTAGGACACCGACTATGATGAAACCGAAGGCAATATAAGTGATGGGCAATCCAGGATCGCACTTATATTGAAGGCCGGTGACTGCCACTGTATTTACGAGCGCGATGCTAACCGGGCCTAGCTTGGCTGGGTGACCTTTGGAAAGTTCGGTGAGCATGCGCGGACCTTCCCAATCCGGGCGTTTTGCGAAAATCTTGATAGGTTTGCCGTCTGCTCTCACGGAGAAAAGCATCACCGTGTCTTGATCGAGGGGCAAAAACGCTGCATAGAGTTTGCCCATCGGACGCAAATCGAGGCGGCGCTCGGTGCCGTTGAAATTCAGAATAATGTGGTCCAAACCCCAGCTCGACTGGTAGATATCGACGCCATCATAGGAGAGCGGGTTGTTGACCGAGATCTCCTGGGTTTTTACTTCCTTTCCGTTCTTATCTATTACGGTTAGTTTCGAAAACCATTGTTTGGCATCACCAGTCGGGTGATCTTCTCTTCGCGTTTCATCCACTCTAACTGTCCAATCGGGCAATTTTCCAATCCAGAGTTTTGAGTGTTCAGACTCATGGAAATCGAGGTGTGAGTTGAGAAGAACCGGTTGGAAACCAGAGAAGCCAGTCCAGGACGTGATGGTTACTCCGACGAGCAAGGTGAGCAGTCCTATATGTGTGACTGTTGCGGCTAGCCTTCCGTATTTTCCATACTCTGCAAGCAAGCGTTCTCCGTTGGTGGAGACTTTGAATCCCTTCGATGCGAGCTTCAGGGCAATGGCTGCTAAAGCGGATTTTTCATCTTTTGTGATGACGACGGAAGTATTGACCGGAAGCTTTCCGATTTCTTTTCCGCCGATAAATGGCAGCGGCTTGTTCAATAATTTGACGCGAGGAAAGACTCTCATGAAGCTGCACGCGATCATGTTGAGTGTGAGCATTGCGATAAGAGAGAGAAACCACGGGCTGTGATAAATGTCCGTGATTCCGAGCTGCGAAAGCACTTTTGCAGTCTCCGCTCCGAATTGCTCGACGACTTTTTCCTTTCCGTTGGCCGATTCTTGCGGACACCAGGCGCCGATCAGCACGGTCAAAGCTGTGAGCGACATCAGAAAAATGGTGAGCTTGACCGAAGCAAGCACATTCTTGACGCTTGTTTGCGGCTTTTGCTCTGTCTTTTCGCTTTCAGTGTTCACGTGTTGCCGGGTTTCCCTTTTGGTGTTTTCGCTTATCGCTCGACGCATGGCGTCGACGCTACATTTTGAATGCTGATTCCTAGAATTCTGTCTCCTGATGTGTTCCGCTTAAAATTTGATCGGTCAAACGTCGCGCTTCATCGAAGTTTCCGCGACTGACGGCACGATAAATGTCTTCCGACTCTGCCAGCTCTCGAAGAAATCCTTGTTTTTGCTCCTCTGAAAACGCCTGGTTTTGCGCAGTTTTCTTTAATTTGTCCGCAAGGGAATTGAGAAACAAAACGTAGTTATCGATATCGTTTACCAGCACCCCTTCCAATCTTCCAATCAGAGCTCTTTCCAGTGCGTGGCTGATTCCATCGGTCGATACTGCAAGTTTCAAATGTCCACGCTTCACTGATTGACCAAAGACAATGTCGCAGTTAGCGTTGAAATCTTCGGATGCGCTCAAGATCTTCGCTTCCGCTGCAGCTTCCAAAATCCTTTCATTCTCATCTGCGTCCGCGCCGGTCGTCACGACCATAAAGAAATGACCGGAGTGAATGCGTTCGAAATCTCTGACGCCCATTTCTCTCTTTATCAGAGTCAAACGATTGGAGTGCGAGAGTTTTAACTCTTCAATCTCACTGGCAAAAACAGGTGCAATTGCTTCAACCTTCGCGCCGTAATCAATGAATCTGCTGATCTCTTTGAGCGCACGTTTTCCGCCGCCGACAATCAGTACATTCCGTCCATCTACGTTCAGGTTGACCGGCAGAAGATTGGAAGCGTTTGCGTCTTTAGATTGATGCGCGGATGTCATCTCATTTTGTTCTTACAAGCACGTAATTAATGAGGTTCTCCAAAGAGTCCCTAGCATCTGAAGGAGCAAGTTTGCTCAACGATTGTTTGGCCAGATCGCCATAGTGACCGGCGAGTTTGACGGTGGCTTCGACGCCGCCGTTGGCTTTGATGAGCGCGATGCCCTCTTCTGAGCCTTCGTCCGAAACTATCTGTCTGGTCTTGATCAATTCGCGCAGCCGATTTGCTGCATCGTCATTTTTCTCGAGAATGTAGAGCGCCGGCGCTGTGACAACACCCGCTCTGAGATCGCTGCCCGGCTGTTTGCCGAGTTCAGTCGCTTCGCCGGTAATGTCCAGCAGGTCGTCGACAATCTGGAAACATATACCCAGGTTGACGCCATAGTCTTTGAGAGCCTGGACTACTTCGTCCGGCGCAGCATTAAGGATTGCTCCGGCGTGGGCTCCTGCGGCAAACAGGGATGCCGTTTTGGCGATCGACTTGTTGACATAGCCTTCCCAGTTCACTTCGGTGTTGAACTGGCTGCGCATTTGCTTAATTTCACCTGCGCAGAGGTCGCCGAGCACCTGTCCGTAGATGCCAACTACAACCGGGTTCATGATTCTGGCTAGGCAGATAGACGCCTGGGCGAAGAGCAAATCGCCTAAGAGCACAGCCAGTCGGTCATTGAAGCGTTTGTTGACGGTTTCTTTACCGCGCCTGAGCGAGGCGGAGTCAATGACATCGTCGTGGACGAGGCTGGCTGTGTGAATCAGTTCCGTCAGAACGGCTTGAATAATGTTGAGCCGACCGAGCTCGCGACCCTCAATCAGGCTGGCTTTAGAGCCCAAAAGTGCAATCGCCACGCGAATTCGTTTTCCACCAGACTGAAAAACCTGGGTGAGCAGTTCGCCGACAAACGGGTTGTCGTCAATGAGATTGGAGGTCAGCCACGTTTCGACTATAGCCAGCTCCTCTTTAATCGGAGCGATTATGGCTTTGAGGTCTTCTTTTGCCGGTGTGGCGGTTGTGATTGGCGCGCTGGTCATTGGATTGAGTGAGTTTCCTATAGTCTTGCCAGCCGATGCTACCAGCAGATGGACCCGGCAGATCTACCGGATGTCATCTGGTTTTGCTAAGCTTTTCATATAAGGCCAATACACGTCAACAAATACACCTTACTAAGCAACTAAGAGAAACTTATTAGGTTTTTAGCCAGTGATCTGGCTTATACCTAGCTAAGAATCTATACTCGTGTGCGTCTCTCTCGTTATCCCCTTTGAAGCCTGACTGGCGGTGCTTCAAGCCGATATTTCCACCCCGGGCCCCTAGTAATGGAGCAAGATCCCTTGCAAGACCTCAAAAGACAAATCACAAACAAAGAGATTTCGTTGCCTGACGCTCTGGCGCGGGCTCTGCCGTTGTTGCGCGGAAAAGTAACCGACGAAAAACTGATGTGGCTGGCGTCTGAGTTGCAAGGTTTTCAGAATGGATTGGAATTTTTCCAGAAACATGCCAATGACACGGCGCTGCAGGAGTTTCCTGCCTACCGAATCGTTACCGGCAAGATTTGGCTTTTGACGCCGCAAGGAACATTGGCAGAACTCAATAATCCGATGACTCAGCGGGAAAGAGTCTTTCTTTCCGCACCTGTGTCGTGGTTGGAGGAAGCCCTCAACGATCCCAACGATACTTGTTTGGTCGATATGACTGAACTGACCAACCTTTTTGCAAAGGGCGTCGGCAATGTAGTGTGCGAATGCCCGAAAGAACATTTGCGCGGCATTCTCTCAATCTTCCGCCAGCGCTTCATTCAAGTGCTCGACGAAGCCAGCCAAGTTAACTAGTTATTGTGGGGGCGCGTTGCACGCGCCCCTACGCTTTGGGATTTAGAACTCGTGGTATCCGAGGACTACCAGAACACAGGCGCCGCCGTGAATTACATTGAGTCCGGCTTCTTCCGCCCTTTTGATGGCGGCTTTGCTCTCAGCGCCAGGCTGCATCCATAGATGTTTCGCGCCAGCCTTTATCGCATCGTCGACAACTTTTTCTGTCACCGCAGGTGGTGTGATGATGGAAACAGCTTCAATCGGCTCGGGCAAATCCAATAAAGAAGGATAGGTAATCAAACCTTCCACTTCGCCTTCATTCGGGTTGATAGGTACGGCTTGGCGATTGTTTTGCAAATAGCATCGCAGAACTTTGTTACCGTATTTGTGACGGTTTGATGATGCGCCGGCTACTGCGAATTTCGGTGCGGCGAGAAATTGATTGATTTTGCTGCCTTCTACGTCCATAGATTGTCTCCAGTTGAATCTTTAGTGTACCCGACGAGTGAGGCGATTGGGCGAGGTGATTGGGTGTGCGAAATGCCGGAGAAAGTGTAGCGACAGTTTCCAGCCGGCAAAAAAAGGTCGCATGCAATGCGACCCTTCCATGAGAGCGCCCGATATGTCAATACCCGAATTCAGAGGGTTTTGGGGATCTCAAAAACGAAAATGACCGCCAAAAGAGAGTGGCGCTGCTTCAGCGTCCACTCCCTTTTGGCGGAA